>Ga0070664_100000074_pt1 | contig 63200 bp, 55 predicted proteins | sample KBSC73metaG_FD_65863 | JGI IMG/M metagenome (GOLD analysis project Ga0070664, IMG submission 65863) | Corn rhizosphere microbial communities from Kellogg Biological Station, Michigan, USA - KBS C7-3 metaG | ecosystem: Host-associated > Plants > Roots > Rhizosphere > Soil ... | reverse complement strand
GACGTCTACCGCCGTCCGCGGCACGTGATCGCGACGGTGCGGGCCGCGTTGACGACGCCGATGCCCGGCTGAGGTTCACGAGTGGAGGGTTGTTGCTGTCTCGCCGGCCTTGACACAGCCACAACCCTCCACTCGTGAGTTGCCGTGAGCGAGAAGGTGAACCGCCCTCATCAGTAGTTCGCCAACGCCACTCCAGTCTTGATACGTGCTTGTACGAGCATGAACAAGTATGGCTATGCTGCGTCCCCATGGACGTCGTCACGCAGGCCGGGACAGGAACCGGGGCCCGCCAACCGATCCGGCTCGCTTCCCCGTCCGATGCGGACGCGGTGGCCGCGCTGATCGCCGAGGCGTTCCACCCGCTCGCAGTCTCCGCGTGGCTGGTCGCCGACCCGGCCCGGCGCAGCCACGTGCTGTCCGAGGTGTTCCGCATCCATGTCGAGCACGCGGTGGCGTCCGGTTGGGTGTGGATCGAGGGTGACGCGGACGGCGTCGCCGTGTGGCAGCCGGGCGGGCTCGCGCCGCCGCCCGGCTACGTGCGGCGCCTCGCGATGGCCGCGGGGGAGCACACGTCGCGGTTCCAGACGCTCGACGCGGCGTTCGACCGGCGGCATCCCCGGCCGGCCCACCAGCATCTCGCCTTCCTCGCGGTCGCGCCCGCGCTGCAGGGGCGCGGCCTGGGTAGCGCGCTGCTGACGTGGCACCACCGCACGCTCGACCGCGGCGAGACGCCGGCCTACCTGGAGGCGAGCAGCGTGGCGTCGCGAAGGTTGTTCCTGCGGCACGGCTACCGCGACCACGGCCCGGCCATCGACCTGCCCGACGGCCCGCGCATCTGGCCGCTCTGGCGCGAGCCGGGGCGGGAGCCGGGGCGCAAGCCATGAGCATCACCGGAGACGGCCTCACCACCGAACCGGAGCACACGCCGCGCCGGCCGGACTGGATCTGCCGCAACTGCTACCGGCCGTGGCCCTGCCCGACCCGGCAGGCAATGCTCACCGCCGAGTTCCGGGAGTCTCCGGTGGCGGTGGCTTTGTACCTCGCGACCTGCTTCCACGAGGCGTCCGAGCACCTGCCCGAGGTGCCGCCGGACATTCTCTACGTCCGGATGATGGGCTGGCTACCGCGTACGCGTCGGCCGCAGGAGTAGGCACGCGAACCCGAGCGTGCCGCGGTAGCCGCCCAGCCAGCCGGCCCGGTGCTCGCGCGCCGCGGCCAGGGCGTCACCGGCGTCGGGATGTGACGGGTTGTCGAGCGCCCACTGGGTCAGCGAGCCGACCCACGACCACTCGTAGTCGTCCCACTCGCCCTCCTCGCTGACGTGCGCGTAGATCGGCGACCACCCGGCCGCCTCCACGGTGTCGACGAGCCCGGCGAGGTCCGAGAACTCCTCGGCCGTCGCGGACAGGCCGCGCAGCGCGGCCTCGTCGGGCGGACGGGTCCAGAAGCCCTCGCCGACCAGGGCGATCCCGCCGGTGCGGACGTGCCCGCGCAGGATGTCGAGCGTGGACACCAGCCCGCCGAACGCGTGCGTGGACCCGACGCAGAGCACGAGATCATGGAACGGGTCGGCGGTGAACCGCTTGGCGTCGGTCTGCCGCAGCGACAACCGGTCGGCGAGGCCGCGTTTCTCCGCGGCGCGCTGCGCGCGTTCCAGCGCCGGGGCGGAAAGGTCGACGCCCACGGCCGACGCCCGGGGATACACGTCGAGCGCCGCCAGCAGCCAGGCGGCCTCACCGCAGCCGAGGTCCAGCAGCCGGGCGTCGGGCGGGCACGCGGCCCGGCGCAGCAGCCGGGTGGCGTTGGCCTCGCTGACCGGCGCCGCGAGCGGATGGGTGGTGTGCGCGATCGTGCTGAGCTTCTGGCGGTCCACCCGCCCAGTCTGCTAGGCGCGAGCGCCTGATCAGAACAACTCTGCCGCGATCGCGTCCACGATCCGGGGATCGTCCGTCCACACTGGATCGTCCGGGCGCGGGTCGTGGAACACTATCTCGTCGAAGCCGAGCTCGGCGTGCCGGCCCGCGAAGTCGCTGAACGCGGCGACGCTGGCCAGCGGTCGCTCGGCCGGCTCGCCGATCAGCAGGATCCGGTCGATGGTGGTCGGGTCGCGTCCGATCGACGCGCACTCCGCTGCGAGCCGGTCGACCTGTTCGGGCAGCGGAAGCCCGGGCTGGTCGGCCGGCCCGGCGACGGTGATCCACGCGTCGGCGTTCCGGGCCACCAGCCCGAGGGTCTTCGGCCCGCCGGCGGCGACTGCCAGCGGCAGGCGCGGCCGTTGCACGCAGCCGGGCAGCATCATCGCCTCGTCGACGGTGTAGTGCCGGCCGCGGTGCGAGGTCGACGGCTGGCGCAGCAGCGCGTCGAGCACCTCGACGAACTCCGCCAGCCGGGCGGCCCGCGCGCCGGGGGAGAGCGGCTCGTCGCCGAACACCGTCGCGTCGAAGCCGGTGCCGCCCGCGCCGAGCCCGAGCGTGAACCGCCCGGCGCTGACGTGGTCGAGCGTCATCGCCTCCTTGGCGAGGGTCACCGGGTGGCGGAAGTTCGGCGACGCGACCATCGTGCCGAGCCGGATCCGCGACGTCGCAGCCGCGACGCCGGTGAGCCAGGGAATCGCGGCGAACCACGGCTTCGCGCGGTAGCGCCGCCAGGAGAGGTGGTCGTACGTCCAGAGGGTGGGGTAGCCGATCTCCTCCAGATGCCGCACCCTCGCCACCGCTTCCTGCCACGGGTCGGTGGGCAGCAGAAGTACGCCGTACCGCATCGGGGACAGGCTACCCCGCGATCATCAGCGGGTGACCGCGTACACGTCCAGCTCGACGTCCAGGTACCGGCCGATGAAGACGCGCGCCGCCCGGACGGGGGTGGCGTACCTGTCGACGCGGGTCACCGCGGTGAACCGGCAGCCGTCGACAGTCGCGGCGGCCCGGCCGATCGTGAGCGCCACCGGGCACTCCGAACCGCGCACACCCAGGACGCCGTGCAGCACCCACCGGCCGTCCTCGCGGGTGAGCCGGGTGGTGGCGAACGTGATCGTCGGGTGCGTGGCCGCGTCGAGGAAATTCTTCCCGACGACGGTCTTGTCGCGACGATCCTTGTCGGTGGTGAAGCTGGCGGCGTCGATGGTGGCGGTGGCCGTGGACTCCTCGGGAACGGTGGCGACGACGACGGTGCCGTCCCGGACCGTGAATGTGCCCCCCGTTGTCTGGAGGCCGAAGGACTCCTTGATGGTGAAGCGGACCCGCGAGCGGGCCGGGTCGATGCGGTAGGTGCCGGCGGCCAACGTCGGGCGGGTGTCGCTGCTCAGGAACTGTGTCATGGGCCAAGCCTCGGGCCCGGCGGCCGGACGGACCTCAGTGCGAGTACTGATCCGGACCACGTAAGTGTGCGGCGATCTGCGTCCGGTTGGTCAGCCCGAGCTTCGCCAGCACGTTGCGGACGTGCGTCTCCACGGTCCGCTCGGAGAGCACGAGCCGCTCCGCGATCGCGCGGTTGGCCAGCCCCGTCGCCACGAGCGACGCGATTTCCCGCTCGCGTGCGGTCAGCGTCGCGGCGCCGCCGCGCAGGCCGGCCAGTTCGTCGGCGAGCGCCGCGGCCCCGTCGGCGATCGCGCGCATCCCGAGCCGGCGCGCGACCCGCTCGGCATGGACGGCCTGGGCCCGCGCCCGGGCCCGGTCGGTGCCCGCGGCGGCCAGCGCGCGGGCGTGCGCCAGCAGGGCCAGCGCCCGGAACGGCAGCGCACCGATCCGCTCCTCCATGGCCACAGCCGTGCCGAGGTGCCGGTCGGCCGCCTCGTGGTCGCCCAGCGCCGAGGCCAGCTCGCCGAGCACCCGCGTCGTGGCGCCCTCGCACCCCGTCGCGGAATACATGTAGAACGCGGCGTACGGCTCCGCCATCCGGTAGCACCATGCGGCCGTCACCAGGTCGCCGAGGCCGACGGCCACCTCGCCGGCGAACAGCACGGTGGGCAGCCAGCGCACGTCATGGGGCAGCCCGGCCAGCACCGGACGCAACCGGTCCAGCCACTCGGCGGCCCCGTCGAGGTCGCCGGACCACAGGTGCAGCCGGCCGAGCTGCGCGGCGCCGATCGGCACCTGCGCGGCCATCCGCTGCAGCACCGGCGGGATCGACGGGACGTCGTACCGCTCGGTCATCCGGCTCAGGTTCGTCACGAACGTGAAGTACATGGGGTCGCTGCTCGGGTCCTGCAGCCGATCGGCCAGCTCGCGCGCGGCCCGGGCCCGCTCCCACGCCTCGCCCAGGCGGCCGGCGATGAACGCGCGGGCGGCCCGCCCCCGGTACAGGTGCCAGCGGACGATCGGCCAGCCCAGCCGCTCGGCCAGCGCGTCGAGTTCGGTCAGCTCGGTGTCGACGGCGGCCATGTCGCCGACGGCCAGCGCTGCTTCGAACCGCCACACCCGGCCCCAGAGTTCCGCGTCGGGTCGCTCGCTGGCCCGGCTGAGTGCCACCATGCGGTCGGCCAGGCCGCGCACCTCCTCGATGTCGAGCAGCGGGTCCAGCAGGTCGTGCCGGGCGTGGATGGCAGCGACCAGCGCCGTCGGGTCGCCGGTCCGGTCGGCCATCGCCATCGCGTGCCGGCTCAGCGCGTCGGCCTCCGGCACCCGGCCCAGTTCGGTCAGCACGATCGCGTGATTCGCGAGCACCCGCGCGTGGCCCGCGCTCTCCTCGTCGCCGAGCAACGCGCCGGCCCGCTCGCACAGGCCGGCGACGCTCATCGAGACCGGCCCGCCGACGCCGCGCACCACGACCGCCGCGCCGGCCGCGAGGTCGGCCCGGCCGAGCCGCTCGGCGAGACCGACGACCTCGGTGCAGTCGGCCAGCGCGGCGTCGATGCTGCCGTCGCGGTACGCGGCCTCCGCCCGGCCGAGGAGCAGATCGGCACGCCCGGCCGGGTCGTCGGCCGTGAGGTCGAGCGCCCGGGCGTACCAGCGCGCGGCGTCCGCGAAGTCGAGGCCGCCGGCGGCTGCGGCCGCCGCGCTCCGGCAGGCTTCCACGGCGCGACGACGTGAGCCGGCGTCGACGGCGCAGCGCAACCGGTGCCGGGCGTACTCGCCCGCGCGGGTGCTGCCGGTTTCTTCGAGTGCGTCGGCGACCCGTCGATGTGCGTCGATCCGTTGGGCGCGCGACAGCCCGGTGTACAGAGCCTGGCGGACGAGGTCGTGCGAGAACCGCAGCGTCGCGGGGGCGGCCGGATCCTCGCCGAGGACGCCGGCGGCCAGCGCCTCGGCCAGCTGCGCCGGCACGGCGTCCGGGTCGGTGGCGGCGGCCGTGAGCAGCGCGACGTCGACCTCGGCGCCGACGGCCGCGCACAGCCCGAGCAGGTCCCGGCAGCCGGCCGGCAGCCCGGCGGTGCGGCTCGCCACCAGCCGGTGCAGTTCCACCGGCACCTCGGCACCCTCGGGTGGGCGCGCGAACCGGCCCTGCCGTTGCCACAGCCGCCCGAGTTCGCGCAGGTACAGCGGATTGCCGCCGGAGAGCCGGTGCAGGTGCGGCGGCCAGGCGCGGTCGTAGGCCAACGGCCCGCCGGATGAGTCGCCGGACGGGTCGGTGGCCAGTTGGCGAAGGTAGGCGGCGACGTCGGAGACGCTCAGCGGACCGAGCGAGATGGTGTGCACGGCGGCCAGCCCGTACAGGTCCGCCGGGGTGTTGCCGGCCCGTCCGGCCAGTCCGTCAGCCGGCTCGCGAACCGTGCCCAGCACCAGGATCCGGGACCCGGACACTTCGCCGCACAAATGCCGCAACAGGTCGAGCGAGGCGGCGTCGGCCCACTGCAGGTCTTCCAGGACGAGCACCAGCCCGGCCGGTTCGGCGGCGGCGCGTAAGGCCAGCACCGTCGCCTCGATGGCGAGGAACCTGGCGGCGGGCGTGGGGTCCGGCTCGGCCGTCGGCGCGAGCAGGGCCGGATCTAAGCCGGCGACTCCGTCACGGCCCGGATCCGAGCCCGCGACGCCGTCGCGGTGCGCCTGGGCGAGCAGGCGGTGCCAGGGCCAGAACGCGGGTGCGCCCTCGTCCGGCGCGGCCCGGCCGACGAGCACCGGGCATCCGCCGGCCGCCGATTCGCGGGCGACGGCCTCGACCAGCGTGGTCTTGCCGATGCCGGCTTCGCCCGTCACCACGGCGGCGGCCCCGGAGCCGGCGAGCGCGCCGGCGAGCAGCGCGCGCAGCGCCTCCAGTTCGGTGCTTCGGCCGACCGGAGACACGACGACGACCGGCCCCCCGGGAGGAGAGCCGGTCAGTCGGTGGTGCTGTGCGTCCGCTGTGGTCAGGCGCGCGCGTAGGGGTTGGTGTCCGGGTCGCCGTAGTGCACGGTGTCCGGAACGCCGTCGTAGTCGGTGTCGATGACGGTCTTGTCGATCTGGCCGTCCTCGTCCGGGTCGAACTGGACCTGGTCGACGCGCCCGTCGAAGTTGTTGTCGAAGGCGGCGGTGTCGAGCGCACCGTCGTGGTCGGTGTCGGCGGCCGCGGCGTCGACGTAGCCGTCCTCGTTGCGGTCGGCGAAGACCTGCTCGGGGTTGCCGTCCTCGTTCCGGTCGACGTAGGCGGTGTCCAGCGCGGGGCCGCCGTGCTCGTCGGTGTACACGACCTCGGGACGCCCGTCACCGTCGTGGTCGGTGGCCAGCACGTCGGCGTAGCCGTCGTGGTCGTAGTCCGCGACGCCGATCTGCGAACCGTCGGTGTACTGAGCCACGATGACGTTGGGGTCGTCGTGGCCGCTGTGGTCGTCGTACTGCGGCTCGTCGTAGCTGCCGTGGTCTTCGGTACCCGGGTCGTACTCGCTCATGTCTTCTCTTCCTCCGGTTTGGGTGCGAAGCATTGTGTTCTCGCTGTGCTTGTGAGAACCACACTATGGGCACGAACCCGACACCGGATCCCCGGTTCGTGCCAGTGATCAAGCGGCCGCGCGGTCGCTGACCCAGGCCCCGAGCAGGCCCCGGAAGTGGCCGATGAACCTGTCGTGCTCGTGCTGAGGGTAAGTGCTGCGGACGGTCTCCACGAGGAGTTCGTCGAACGCGGGCGACGCGACCCACTCGTGCACCATGTCGTCGACATGAGCCAGTTTCGTGGCGCAGAACTCCTGGTATCGCTCGATTTCGAAGTACTCGTCGGTGAGTGTGCGGTACGCGGCAAGCTTTTCGGCGTAGGACAGGCTCTCGTCGTCGCCGATGTCGAAGTACCGGCGGGTGTCGGTGTCCAGACGCGGCTGGCGCCCGGTCACCACGCAGAACGCGCTCCACCGCACCAGCGCCGTCATCGCCCAGGGGAAGTAGTAGTGCAGCGAGGTGAGCGCCACGTCCGGGCAGGCGTTGGCGTAGTCGATCGGGTGAATGTCGCCGCCGCGCACGAGCGTCTCGCAGGAGTTGAACTCCCAGCGGAAGAAGGCGTTGACGAGCCGGGAGATCGTCACGACCTCGGAGCCCGACTCGGGCGTCAGGAAGTTGTGGTCGACGGCGTACCTGTCGTGCATCGGCAGCTCCGGCCGGAACCGCATCACCATCGTCTCCGGGCCGATGGTCAGCGAGCGGGCGAACACGTCGTAGCCCTCGACCGCCTGCTGCAGGTGCATGAGCCGTTCGCCGGACGCGTCGTAGGCGGCGTGCAGCTCGTCGCTGTTGCGGATCTTCGAAACGCCCACCCAGGCGCCGCCGTCGTAAGGCTTCATGAACAGCGGATATCCCAGACCCTCGGCGACCTCGTCCAGGTCGAAGGACTGGTTGTAGCGGGCGGCGGTGTAGGCGTAACGGGTGTTGTCCGGCGGGTTCTTGTACGGCACCAGCACGGTGTCGGGCACCTTCAGCCCCAGCCGCATCATCGCGCAGTAGGCCGCGTGCTTCTCCATGGACTGGAACGTGAACGGGCTGTTGAGCAGGTACACGTCGTCCATGAGCGCGGCCTTCTTCAGCCACTCCCGCGGGTGGTAGTACCAGTAGGCCAGCCGGTCGATGACGAGCTTGTGCTTGGGCCGGTAGCGCAGGTCGAACGGTTCGATGGTGACCCGGCGGGTGACCAGGCGGTGGGTCTGCCCGGCGCCGTCGTCGATCGGGCCGAGCCGGCGCACGAGCGCCTCGAAGGCCCGGGGCCAGTCGTCTTCGGTGCCCAGCAGCAGTCCGATGAGGTGTTCGATCTCCGCCATGTCCGTGTGCCTCCTAACAGAACCGCGGCAGGTGATGGGCGAACTGCGCCCGCCAGGACGGCCAGTCGTGCGGCACGTCGTGGCCCCACAGGTCGAGCTCGTGGCGGATGCCCTTCTCGCCCAGCAGCCCGGCCATCCGCTTGGTGGACTCCAGCGACCCCGTCGTGTCCTCCCACTGGCCCTGGCCGCACACCAGCAGCACCGACAGCCGGGTGCGCAGCCAGTCCAGGTGGTCGCCGTGCAGGTTCCCGACGTAGTCGAGCGGGCTGTTGAAGTAGACGGCGTCGCCGCGCTCGCCCCAGCCGCGCCAGGCGCCCGGGTCGTAGTTGCCGGACATGCACATCGCGAGCGGGAACAGGTCGGCCCGCTTGAAGGCGAAGTTGAGCGCGTGGAACGCGCCCATCGAGCAGCCGGTGGTCATGATGTCGCCGGCGCCCCCGCCGCTGTCGGCGCGGATGAAGGGCACCACCTGCTCGAGGATCCACGACTCGTATCCGGCGTGCGCCCGGCCGCGCTCCTCCATCGGCAGGTGCGCGGCCGACCAGGTGGCCCCGTCGTGCGAGTCGACGCAGTACAGCTTGACCCGGCCGCCGTCGACGAGTTGGCGGACCGCCTCGACCATCCCGTTGTTGGCGAAGTCCCAGGCGCGGCCCTGCTCCGACGGGAACACCAGCACCGGACGCCCGTAGTGGCCGTACCGGATCACCGTGCCGGAGCCGCCGGTGGCCGGCGACGGAAGCTCGACAGAATGCTGATCCACGGGCCTCACCCCCACACTCGGCGTAGCAGGTCGGTCAGGTGCGGGTCCAGCGCGTCCCGCCACGCGGTGAAGTTGTGCGCGTCGGGGACCTCGGCGAGCGTCACCGGGTAGCCCTGGCGGCGCAGGACGTGCGCCATCTCCCGGTTGTTGTGGCGGTTCTCCTCGGCGCGCCCGCACGTGATCGCGACCGGGATCGGCGTGCCGGACGTCGCGCGGGCCACCCGGCCGACGAACCGGACGAGGCGCAGGTAGCGCTGGAAACTCGACTCGTGCCCGTCGTAGCTCGGCCGGAAGAAGCTGCCGGACTGCAGGAAGAGCCCGGCGAACGACTCCGGGTGCCGGCGGTGCGCGTGCAGCATCGCGAGGCCGCCGAGGCTGGCGCCGACGCCGACGACCGGCTTGTCGGTGCCGAGTTCGGCGCGCACCCGGGGCAGCACGTTCGTGGTCAACGCCCGCGCGTAGGCGGGGTTGGCCGAGTACCACTCGTTGCGGTCGCCGGGAGCGAGGAGCACCAGGTGGAACGGCGCGACCCGGCCGGCGCGCACCATGGCGGCGCAGTACTGGGTGAGCGAGGCGAACTTGTCGTACTCCGGGCCGTCGTGGGCGACGACCACCCGGTCGGTGGGCGTCGCCGGCGACCAGACGTGCACGTTGACCTCGGCGTGCAGCCCGGGCGCGGTGACGGCGAAGTCCCTGGTGATCTCCTCGGGGCCGTCCCAGGTGAGCCACTCCGGCTCGCGGTACTCCGGGCACTCGAGCACCGACTTGTCGCCGAACGCGCCGCCGACCCGCTTCGGGTTCTGCGGATCGCGGGCGAGTTGGGTGCTGCCGTCGGCGTGGCGCACCTCGAACAGGTACTCCAGGCGCCAGATCGGCGGCCGCGGCACGGTGAGCGCCCACCCGCCGTCGGTGCGGGCGAAGTCGAGGAGGTCGCCCGGTATCCCGACGCCCTGGAACAGCCGGACGCCGCGCAGCTGACCCTCCCGGTCGGGGAGACCGAACGTCAGCGTCCCGTCCGCGCACGACGGCCCCGCGGCTGGCTCCATTTCCCGGACTCTAGTCGATCGTGCGAGCACCGATCTTTCTGCGGCGGTCATGACATCATGCGGGGATGGCGGCCAGGAGGAAGGCGGCGGTGACCCGGGTGTACCTGGAGACCGGGTCCAAGCGCACGTTCGCGATGGCGCTCGACTGGCCCGGCTGGGGCCGATCCGGCAAGACGTCCGAGGACGCCCTGGCGGCGCTGGCCGACTACGTGTCGCGCTACTCGAAGGTGGCCGCGAAGGCAGGCTTCGACCTCGGCGAACCCGACACGGAGTTCGACGTGGTGGAGACGGTGCCGGGCAACGCCACCACCGACTTCGGTGCGCCGGCCGCGTTCGTCGGGGCCGATGACGAGCCGGTGACCGCGGCGGCGGCCAAACGCACCGCGGCGCTGGTGGAGGCGTGCTGGGACACGCTGACCCGGGTGGCCGCCCGCTCCCCGGAGGAACTGCGCAAGGGTCCCCGCGGCGGCGGGCGCGACAGGGACAAGATGCTGACCCACGTGATCGAGTCCGAGGCCGCCTACGCTCGCAAGATCGGTCTGCGGCACAAGCCGCCGGCGCTCGACGACAAGGACGCGATCAAGGCCATGCGGGCCGACATCATCGCGGTGATCGGCGCTCCGGCCGAGGGCGGCCCGCTGGAACCGAAGGGCTGGCCGGTCGCCTACGCCGCCCGGCGGATCGCCTGGCACGCCCTCGACCACGCCTGGGAGATGCAGGACCGCCGGGAGTAGCGCGTCACGCTTCCGGCCGCCGTTCGAGGTCGGTGAGGCGGGCGATGTTGGCGGCCTCGTCGGGGTCGGGGTCGGGGGTGTCGAGGAACGCCTGGGCCACCTCGACCGCGACGTCGGGCGCGAGCCGCTTGAGGCTCATCGCCAGCACGTTCGCGTCGTTCCACAGCCGGGCGCCACGGGCGATCCACGGCTCCCACGCCAGCGCCGCCCGCACCCCCGGTACCTTGTTCGCCGCGATGGCCGTGCCGGTGCCCGTCCAGCACATGACGATGCCGAGGTCGGCGGAGCCGCCTGCGACCGCGCGGCCGACGCCGGCGCCGAGGTCGGGCCAGGACGCCGACGGATCGGGCCGGACGACCTCCACGCCACGCCCGACCAGCATGGCGACCACCGCACGGGTGGTGTCGTTCTCGTCATCGGCGGCGAATGCGACTCGCATTGCCACGCCCCTAGGACCAGTGGATCGGTGTGCGGCCCGCGTCGGCAAGTGCCTTGTCGATCGCGCTGAACGGCCGGCTGCCGAGGAAGCCCTTCGGGTTCATCGGGCTCGGGTGCCCGGCCTCCAGGACCACGTGCTGCGGGTTGGTGACGAGCGCCGCCTTCTTGCGGGCGTAGCCGCCCCAGAGCACGAAGACGACCCGGTTCTCCAACTCGTTGAGCGCCGTGATCGCAGCGTCGGTGAAGTGCTCCCAGCCCTTGTTGGCGTGCGAGCCGGGCGTGGCCTCGCGCACCGTGAGCACGGCGTTGAGCAGCAGCACACCCTGGGCCGCCCAGCCGGTGAGATCGCCGTTCGGCGGGGGCTCGACGCCCAGATCGGCGCGCAGTTCCTTGTAGACGTTGCGCAGCGACGGCGGCACCGGCACGCCCGGCCGCACGCTGAAGCTCAGCCCGTGCGCCTGGCCGGCCTTGTGGTACGGATCCTGCCCCAGGATCAGCACCCGCGCCTCCTCCGGCGGGCACAGCCGGAACGCCGTGAACAGGTCATCCAGCGGCGGGTAGCAGACGCCGTTCGCGTACTCGCCCGCGACGAACTCGTTCAGCGACGCCGTCGTGGCCGGATCGAGGTGCGGCTCGATCCGCTCGCGCCACCCGGCGGGAAGGAGGGAGAGGAGGTCCAGGGTCATGCGCTCACCGTAGTCAGGGGGTACGACGATTTCCGGGCCGGGGCGGCAGGTCGAAGGCCGCGAAGACGCGGGTGTCCAGGAACCGGGTCAGCCCACCGATCCCACCACTGTGGACGGTCAGCACCATGACGCCGGCCGCCGCGCCCGCGATGTAGCAGCCGAACGCCGGCTGCCCGTTGGCCCGCGTCGGGATCAGGTGCAGCGGTCGCTCGCCGCGCCAGGCTCCGCTGACCCGCAGGAACCCGGCGATCGCGGCATGCCCGTGGTACTCGTTCGGCGCCGGCGGCATGGCCAGCCACGCGTCGTCGGTGAGCAGCCCCAGCAGGGCGTCGATGTCGCGGGCGACGAACGCCGCGGCGAACCGCTCGGACAGCGCCTGCTCCTCGGCCGAGCCGGCCTCGACCAGGTCACGGGCCGGGCGGCTGTGCGCCAGCGCGGCGCGCGCCCGCTGCAACGCGCCCTTGACGGCGGTCTCGGTGGTGTCGAGCATCTCCGCGACCTCGGTGGCCGAGTACCCGAGCACGTCGCGCAGGACGAGCGTGGCCGCCTGCCGGGGCGGCAGCCGCTGGAGCCCGGCCACGAACGCCAATTCGACGGCCTCGCGCTGGCCGTAGCGCGCCTCCGGGTCGGCGGACCGGTCGGGCAACTCCGCGAGCAGGGCGTCCGGGTACGGCTGCAACCACGTGACGTCGGAGCGGTGCGTCGGCTCGGGCGGCTCGAACGGCGGCACGGGATCGGTCGGGGCCTTCCGGTCGCGGATCGCGTTCAGGCACCGGTTGGTGGCGATGCGGTACAGCCAGGTGCGAAGCGACGCCCGGCCCTCGAAGCCGGCCAGCCCGCGCCAGGCGGCCAGCAGCGCCTCCTGGAGGACGTCTTCCGCGTCGGTGAGCGAGCCGAGCAACCGGTAGCAGTGCACATGCAGCTCCCGGCGGTACGGCTCGACCAGTTCCGCGAACGACGCGTCCGTCATCTCGAAAATCCTGCCACGGGACCGTTCCGAATCCGTCCCGGCCGGTGTCAGTACCGGTGGACCCGACAACAGGAGGAGACATGACGGACAACAAGGCGCTGGACGTGGTGCTGGCCTACTACCGGGCGTGGACCGGCGGCGACCTCGACACGGCGATGACCTACATCGCCGACGACGTGGTCTGCGACGCGCCGGCCGGCCGGCTGACGGGCGCGGAGGCGTACCGGGCGTTCATGGCCCCGTTCGCCGGGATGCTGAAGAGCGCCGAGCTGATCGGCGCGTTCGGCGACGACGAGCGCGCGGTGATCGTGTACGACACGACCACCACGCTGGTGGAGAGCGGGCCGGCCGCCGAGTGCGTCACGGTGCGGGACGGCCGGATCACGCACAACCGGTTCATCTTCGACCGGCTCCCGTTCCAACAGGCCCGGGCCGCGACCCGGTAGCGCCTACGCGTGGCGCTCGGCCGCGGTGGCTTCCAGGCCAAGCTCGGCGACGGCCGTCTCGCGCATCTCGACCTTGCGGATCTTGCCGGTGACCGTCATCGGGAACGAGTCGGTGACCTTCAGATACCGCGGGATCTTGTAGTGCGCGAGGCGGCCGGTGCAGTACTCGCGCAACTGGTCGACCGTCAGATCCGCACCCTCGCGCAGCTTGACCCAGGCCATCAGCTCCTCGCCGTACTTGGCGTCGGGCACGCCGATGACCTGCACGTCGACGATGTCCGGGTGCCCGTAGAGGAACTCCTCGATCTCGCGCGGGTAGATGTTCTCGCCGCCCCGGATCACCAGGTCCTTGATCCGCCCGACGATGTTGACGTAGCCCTCGTCGTCCATCGTCGCCAGGTCACCGGTGTGCATCCAGCGCGCCGCGTCGATGCTCTCGGCCGTGCGGTCGGGCATCTCCCAGTACCCGAGCATCACGGAGTAGCCGCGGGTGCAGAACTCGCCGGCCTCCCCGCGCGGTAGCACCAGCCCGGTCGCCGGATCCACGATCTTGACCTCGAGGTGCGGCCCGACCCGCCCGACGGTGGACACCCGCCGCTCCAGGTCGTCGTCGGCGCCGGTCTGGGTGGAGACGGGTGAGGTCTCCGTCATGCCGTAGCAGATGGTCACCTCGGCCATGCCCATGTCGGTGATGACCCGCTTCATCACGTGCACCGGGCACGGCGACCCGGCCATCACGCCGGTGCGCAGGGACGACAGGTCGTACGTCGCGAAGTCGGGCTCGCCCAGTTCGGCGATGAACATCGTGGGGACGCCGTACAGCGCCGTGCAGCGCTCCTGCTGCACCGCGCGCAGGGTCGCGGCCGGGTCGAACGACGGGGCGGGGATCACCACGCAGGAGCCGTGCGTCGAGGCGCCGAGGTTGCCCATCACCATGCCGAAGCAGTGGTAGAACGGCACCGGCACGCAGACCCTGTCGTTCTCGGTCCAGCCCTGCGCCTCGGCCACGAAGTACCCGTTGTTGAGGATGTTGTGGTGCGACAGCGTCGCGCCCTTGGGGAACCCGGTGGTGCCCGACGTGTACTGGATGTTGATCGGGTCGTCGAAGGCGAGCGTCGCCTCCCGCTCGGCCAGCGCCTCCGACGGCACCGACTCGCCTCCGGCGATCAGGCCGTCCCAGTCCGGCGTACCGATGAAGACGACCTCGCGCACGTCCGGGCACTCCGGCCGGACGCTCGTGACCATCTCGCGGTAGTCGGAGGTCTTCAACTGGACGGCGCTGACGAGCGTCCGGATGCCGCTCTGGCGCAGCACGTACGACAGTTCGTGGGTGCGGTACGCCGGATTGATGTTGACGAGGATCGCGCCGATCCGGGCGGTCGCGTACTGGATGATGATCCATTCCGGGCAGTTCGGCGCCCAGATGCCGACCCGCTCGCCCTTCTCGATGCCCAGCGCGAGCAGCCCGCGGGCGGCGGCCGCAACGTCGCGGTCGAGTTCGGCGTAGGTCCACCGCCGTCCACTCTGGACGTCGACCAGCGCGTCGGATCCGGGCACCCGCGCCACCGTCGCGGCGAAGTTGGCGCCGATCGTCTGGCCGAGCAGCGGCGTGTCGGCGGTGCCACACGCGTAGGAGAGGGACATCGGCGAACCTCCTAATCCAAGCTGTGTCGGCCAACTTACCCGCTGACCTGCACTTCCAGTGGTCGCGATTTCGACTGCCTGTGGCAGGCTGGAGTCGGAGCGGCGCGGTTGACCAGTGGGGGGTGGGGCGTGGCTGGGGGGAGAGCGGCGTCCCGGACCCTGCCCGCGCGGCAGACGTCCGGCGCCGGGCTCCAGACCCCGCGGCCCGTCCGGCAGCGACAGGCCGTGCAGCGGCGCCGCGGTGTGCAGGCGCACCGCAAGGCGCGCGCGAAGGCGACCCGGCGCGAACAGCCGCCGTACGGCGGCCTTTCGGAGACCTACGAGCGGTACGTGCGGCGGCGCACCGCCGAGGCGCGCGGCGCGACCCTGCGTGCGGCGACCCGCGCGGCTGCGCTTTCCGGGATCTGGGCGGCGGCGCTGGCGTCGCCTCTGCACGTCAGCTTCGGATCGTTGCGGCGCCGCGCCACCGCGGCGCCCTTCGATGCGAACGGCCTGGACGTCCCGCTGCCGGAACCCCGCCCGGAGGACTTCCAACCAGGCGACGCGCAACTGCCGGGCTGGGTGCCGGGCCAGCGGGCGGCCCGGGAGCGGGCCCGGTCGACGGCGTACGCGCAGTACCGGCAGGCGCTGGCCGATCACCGGGCGGCCGAGTTCGACAGGGTGCGCCGGTTGTCGGTGGCGCGGCTGGAGCACCAGCGCCGGGTGGCGGTGGCGCGGGCCGGCGTCGACGGGCACAACGCCGCCGTCGACCGCCTGCAGGCCGGCTACCGGGAGCGCCGGCCGGTGGCCGTGGAGGAGTTCGCGCGCATCGTGCTGTCGACCCGGTCGTGGCCGGACGGCGTGGCGGCGCGGTGGCGGCTGCGGTACCGCCCGGACTACCGCCAGATCGACGGCGAGTGGGTGCTGCCCGAACCGGGCATCGTGCCCGCCGTGCGCCGCTACCGGTACGTCGCCGGGGCGGACGCGATCCACCGCCAGTTCGCGCCGGCCGCCGATCTGCGCCAGCGCTACCAGCGATTGGTCGAGCAGGTCGCACTGGTGGCCCTGTTCGACCTGTTCTCCGGGCTGGCGCCGGACGTGGCCGACGTCGTGCAGCTGAGCGGACGGCGGGCCGGCGGGCCGTACCTGGTCAGCCTCGCGGTGGCGCGGGCGGAGTGGGACGCGCTGCGGCCGTGGACCGACCCACCGGCGACGCTGCTGCAGCGCCTCGACGCACGGGTGTCACCCGACGCCGCGGCCGGCGTGCCGGTGGTGCCCTGGGCCGACCTCGACGCCGACTAGGTTGCGCTACTTCGACAGCGTGGAGTTGGTGATCGTCGGCTTCCGCGCGCCCAGGAAGAAGATGCCGGGCAGGCCGGCCGTCTCGAAGCCGGCGCTCGGGTTGCCCTTCAACCGCGAGTTCTGGATCGTCATCGTGCCGCTGCGGTCGTTGCTGACGAAGAAGATCGCCCCGCCGCCCTCGTTGGCCTTGTTGTTCTCGATGATCGTGCCGTCCAACGTCACGGTGAACAGGTTGCCGTCGGTGTAGATCGCGCCGCCGCTGCCGCCGCCCGGAGTGTTGGGCAGGGCCGGGTTCTGCCCGCGGCCGATCGCCGAGTTGTAGCTCATGACGCTGTTGAGCACGACCCAGGAGACGCCGATGCTGCTCAGCGCGCCGCCGTTGGAGCAGATCCCACCCTGGCCGGGCGAACCGCCGAACGTGCTGTTGACGATGTAGACGGGCAGGTCCCTCGACTGGTCGAGCACGCGGATCGCCGCGCCGCCGAGGTCCGGGCCGGTGGAGTCGCACCTGTTGCGGAAGAACCGCGTGTTGACGGCCTTGAACCGGCCGCCGCGCACGAAGATCGCCCCGCCGCCGCCGCCCTCGGTGTGCTCGCCCGTCGAGTTGCCGTCGACGAACGTCAGGTTCTGCACGGTGAGCTGCGGGCTGTCCTGGTCCTGGCAGTGCGAGGTGGTGTGGACCTGCGCCGCGTCGCACGTGTTCAGGTAGAGGATCCGGCGCTGCCCGCCGCCGCTGAGCGTCACCCTGCCGCCGCCGTCGAGGACGACCTTCGGCCCGTGGTCGTTGCGCACCTTCGCGGTGGCCTTCATGGTGATCGTGATCGGGTCCGGCCCGCAGTTGAACGTGATGATGCCGCCGGCGGCCACCGCCGACACCACCGCCTCCGACGTGCAGCTCGCAGCGCTGCCGTTGCCGATGGTCCGGGTCGGCTTGGACGTGTCGACGGCGCGCGCCTCCGCCGGGATCGCCGCCTTGCCGTTCGGGTTGCCCGCCGGCGGGCCGGCGGCCACCGGTGGCTTGCTGCTCGCCGGCGCGGACGGCGCCGCCGAGGACGCGGCGGGCGCCGCGCTCGCGGTCGCCTGCGCGGCGGCGACGTCGTTGCCGACGGGCGTCGTGGCGCCGCGCGCGCTGCCGCGCTCGCCGGCGCAGCCGGCGCTCGCTGTGAGTGCGAGAAGGATCACGAGTGCGACGAGGGGCCTGCGATGCACGGCTAGATGCTAGGGAAGCTCGCGTTGGCCCGTGCCGCCGCACCGGCCACTTAAGGCCATCTTCAACCTCGCATAAGCCTGGCCTGCACGTTCATCAGCCCTCGGACCAGCCAGATCCCGCCGATCCCGAACAGCACGACGGCGACTGCGGCGTGCAACGCCCACGCGCCGGCCAGCGTCGGCCCGCCCCAGGCGGTGTGCAGATCGGGATCGGACGTGGTGAGCCGGGTCAGGTTACCCGGAAACGAGTCGTACCTGATCGGATACGCGAGATTCAGGACGAGTCCGGCGAGCGTGTACGCGGCGACCACCGTGGCGACGAGGCCCACCGGGACGGCGGCGAGCGCCCGCCAGATCGTCCGGTCGCGTGCGGTGGCGGCGCGGGCCACGGCGGCGAGCGCCAGCGGGACGGCGAGGAACGCGCGGCCCATCCGCCGCCAGGAAACGCCGGCGAGGAACGGCAGCCAGGTGGTCGCGCGCATGTCCCGGACGATATTTCGGCACGGGTCGACGCGCCTCAGACCAAGGTATGGGTCAGGCGATGTCCAGGCGCGCGCCGTGCAGGGTGACGTACCAGTCCGAATCGGTGAAGTGCGGCCCGGTCTCCTCGCCGATGTAGACGTCGACGTGCCGGCTGCCGCCGAGGCCGGGCGTGAACTCGTCGCGCACCGTCCAGCGTGCGTCACGCAGTTTCGTGCAGACGGCGGCCGGGACGTCCGCGTTGCGTCCACAGTGGACGATCGTGAACCGGGTGCCCGCGTCGAGGTCGTCGGCCGCGGCCGACTCCCACGGGCGCAGTTCGCCGCCGCCGCTGTCGCGGGGCGCGGTGTCCAGCCAGAAGCCGACGTCGACCGACCAGTTCAGGTAGCGGCCGTCGGTCGTGCGGCCGGTGCCCTCGTCGCGCACGGCGGTCACGAAGTCGGCCGGGTAGCTGCCGAGGTCCGAGCCGGCGTCCGGATCGCCCGGGGCGCAGTCCAGCCGCGGGCAGCCGGAGACCCGCTGCGGCGCGCCGTCGTGGAAGGCCGCGACGGCCGTGTAGTAGACGGTGACCGTCCACCCGTCACCGGCCGGCGTGCAGGCGGCGGTCCCGGCGCCGGCCGCGACAGCGGCTCCGGCGGCGAGGGCGGCGGCCGCGGCCACCGCTTTCACGCGATCTTGGACGTTTGCTGCGGCCATAGCCGTAGTAAACGTCCAAGATCGCCGAGTTCGTGGCGGAAACCCCGCGTGTCAGCGGGTCGGGACGCGGCGGCGCACGCCCAGCCCCACCAGCACCACGCCGGCGATGGCGACGATCGGGCCGATCACGGCCCAGATCGTCTTGCCGCTCATGGCGCTGCCACCCAGCACGTCGAGCCCCTGCAGCGTCCAGACGAGCCCGCTCACCAGCATCAGTGCCCCGACGACGATCAGGACCCAGCGCATCGTCCACCCCCAATTCCCCCGGAAGACGGTTCCATGGTGCGCGGGGGCCGGGCGAGCGGCAAGGACGGCGAGCCGGCCACGTGCGGCGTGAAATAACCCGCTTGCACCATATGCGCGATACCGTCGCGGTGTGGACGGTGCCGTGCTGCCCCTGTGGCTCTCCGCGATCTCGGCGATCCTCACGCTGGTGTTCGCCGCGACGCTCGTCGCGCTCGCGCTGCGGGGCCAGCGCGCGATGGTCCGCAGGCTCGACCTGGTGGAGGACCTCACCCGCCGGGAGGCCGAGCAGCGCGTCCGGTCCCAGGCGCAACGGGTGACGGCCTGGGCGGTCAGCGAACGTGAGACGTACGAGTCACTGTTGCGGCGCGGGATCGTGGGCGCCGCCGTGCGAAACGCGTCCGAGTCCCCGGTGTACGACGTCGAGCTGCTCTACAGCGACCCGCCCGCGGCCTGGACGGCCGTGCGCCACGTCGGCATGGTGCCGCCGTCGGCCGAGGCCGACGTGCACGCCGGGTTCGACGTCGAGCACACCCACGGCGCGCCGGACCCGGCGCGGGTCAACTCCGACGGGTCGATCAGGCTGGCGCCGTCGGCCGAGATGTCGGTCGAGATCCGCTTCACCGACGGCCGGGGGACGCGGTGGTCGCGCGACGCCGCCGGCGCGCTGACGGAGCTGCCGGCCGGGACGCCGCTGCTGTTCACCCCGGCGACGGAAGCCGAGCCGCTCCCGCTCCCGTAGGCCGTGCCGGTAGACGCGGACCGGCCGGGTCGGCCGACTCCCGACTTCGTGCCAACCGTTTCCCCTTGTCCCGCGCCGTTCGCCGATCCGCGACTGTCGGAAATCCTTTGCTTGCTTGCGTTCCGGCAGGTCGGGCACACGAAAAGCGCGCCGGACCGGCGCGCACGGCGTGTACGTGAAAATCCCTCACGTATTGGATGACATTTTCAACTGGGAGACCCCTAGGGCCGGCTGAGAACCTGAGTCAGACGCGAGAAGGCGTCATGGCAGCGCCACCCCTGGCGCTAGGCAGCTGTGTGCACGAAACACGGGCGCTCGACGCCCGGCTTTGCCATGCCCGCAATACGCGTGCCCGGAAACGAATGCCAGCGGAAGGAGTCAGCCGTGCAGTTCCCGTTCGCAGCCGTGGCCCCAGCCGGCTCGGTGGGCCGCCCGGACGCCCAGCGCCCGGCGGAGCAGGCAGAACGCCGCCGGCTGGCCGCCCTCATGCCGAGCCGCCGGTCCCGCCGCACCGACCCGGAGCGGCTGGCGCTCGTCGCCACCGACGCCGTCGTGCTCGTCGCGTTGTCGGTGCTGGCCGGCTCCACGGGGCCGGCCACGCTGGCCCGCACCGTCGCGTGCATGCTGCTGTTCGCCGCCACCGGGCTGTACCGGGCGCGGCTGCACTTCTCCGCACTGGACGACCTCAGCCGCGTCCTGCTGTGCGTCATCGCCGTCCTTCCGCTCGGGGCCTGGTGGCAGCTATCTACGTTGCTGGCACCGCGATGGTTCAACGCGGTGCCTTTTGTTTGGCCCGGGGTGATGTTCGCGGGCGTGGTGATCGGTCGCGCGGTTGCCTACAAGGTGATCCACGAGCACCGTCGCCGCCGCTCGGGCGGGGCGTCCACGCTCGTCGTCGGATCGGGCGCGGTCGGCGTGCGGATCGCCGAGATCCTGGCGGCCGACGCCACGTTCGGGCTGGCACCGATCGGCCTGGTGGGCCCGCCGTCGGTGGTCGGCGAGGAGTTCCCGGTGCCGCTGCTCGGCGCAGCCGACGACCTGGACGCGGTGATCGCCGCCCAGCGGCCGGCCGCCGTCGTGGTGACCTTCCCCGGCCCGCCGGACGCCGACCTGGTCGGCACGCTGCGCGAGTGCCGCCGGCTGGGCATCCGGATCTTCGTCGTGCCGCGGCTGTTCGAGCTGGCCGTCGGCCGCACCGGCGTCGAGCTGGTGCACGGTGTCCCGCTGATCCGGATGAGCACCGGCCCGGGCCGCGTCGCCCGCGGTTTCAAGCGCGCCATCGACGTCGCCGGCGCGGGAGCGGGCCTGCTCATGCTCGCCCCGGTGCTGCTGGCCTGTGCGCTGGCCGTGCGCCTCGAATCGAACCGGGCGAAGGTCATCTTCCGGCAGGAGCGGGTGGGCCAGGGCGGTAGACCGTTCACCATCATGAAGTTCCGCTCGCTGACGCCGTCGTCGGACCTGGAATCCCAGGTGCGCTGGAACATCAACAACGACGCGCGGGTGGGCCGGATCGGCAAGCTGCTGCGCAACTCCTCGCTCGACGAGCTGCCGCAGCTGATCAATGTGCTGCGCGGCGACATGTCGCTGGTGGGCCCCCGGCCCGAGCGGCCGTTCTTCGTGGAGCAGTTCCGCCGCACGTACGCAGGCTACGGCGACCGGCACCGGATGCCCGTCGGCCTGACCGGCTGGGCCCAGATCCACGGCCTGCGCGGCGACACCTCGATCGAGGACCGCGTGCGCTTCGACAACTACTACATCGAGAACTGGTCGCTGGGCCTGGATCTGAAGATCATGGCGCGCACCGTCGGCTCGATGCTGAGCATCCACCGGAAGTAAGCCGATGACCGTCGTGACCACTCACCCCCCGCACCGATGGCGCAGCTTCGTCGAAGCCCCGGTGCGGCTTGCCCTCGCGCCGCTCGCGTCGGGCCTGCGCGCCGTCGACGCCGCCGTGCGCCGGCCCAGCCTCGTCGTCGCCGCCGCGGTCCTGATCGTCTGCGTGCCGGGCCCGCTGCAGAACCTCGGCGCCAGCGCGACGATCGCCGACGCCGTCGCCGGGCTTGCCGTCATCGCGGTCGCCGTGCGGATCGTCGCCGGCGACCGCATCCGCTCCCGCCGCGGCTGGCTGCCCTACGCCGCGGTCATCGTCGCGCTGGCGTTCGCGACGGTCGGCGCGCTGGACGTCGCCGAGAGCGTGCGCGGGTTCGTCCGTTACGCCGAACTGTTCGTGCTGGTGCCGCTGGCCGTCGCCGTCTCGGTCAAGGACCGGCTTGACATGTTGCTGGTGGCCGGCGCGCTCGTCGCCACCACTGTGGTCGAGGGCGCCGTCGGCGTGTACCAGTCCGCGACCGGAACCGGCGCCTCCTACGCCGGCCAGTACGTGCGGGCCGTCGGCACGTTCGGCGCCGAGCAGGTGCTCGCGATGGGCGCCGTGATCGGGTACGGCATCGTCGCCACGCTCGCGCTGGCCCTGGCCAACCGCGGCCGGACGCGCATGATCCTGCTGGCCGTCACCGCCGCGCTCGCCGTGCCGCTCGCGTTCTCGCTGAGCCGCGGCTCCTGGATCGCGACAGCGCTCGCCGTCACGCTCATGCTGATCGCCTGGAACTGGCGGGCCGCCGCCGTCTGCGGCGCGCTCGCCGTGGTGGTGCTCGGCGGCCTGACGCTCAGCGGGAACACCGCCTCCGCCACCTACACCGAGCGGGTCACCAGCATCGGGTCCTCCGGCAGCGAGCCGGACCGCTCGGTCAAGGACCGCTACGCGTTGTGGGGCACCGCCGTCGACATCTGGCGCGACCACCCGGTCTTCGGGGTGGGCCTCAAGGACTTCCACCAGTACCGCGACACGTACGCGCCGATGTCGCTGTCGGCCGGCAGCGACGTCGACGATCCCAGCGGCGGCTTCCGGCGCGAACCGTTGCTCTCGGCGCACAACCAGTACCTGATGGTGCTGAGCGAACAGGGCGTCGTGGGTGCCGGCGCGTTCGGCGGCATGCTGCTGGCGCTCGGGATCGGCGCGGTGCGCCGGCGCCGTCCGGGCGACCCGGAGGCGTCCACAATGGAGGGTCGCTTTCTGGACCTGCTGGCGCCAGGCGTGCTCGCCTGGACGCTCGTCGACTTCGCCTACGGCGACATCGGTTCCGGCCCGACCGGGATCGTGCTGGCCGTGCTGCTCGGCCTGGTCGCCCGCCGCACGGTCATCGTGCCCCTGCCGCTTCGGGGGGCCGCCTCATGAGTGCCCCGACCACAACCCGCAGCGGCGGCCTGATGCGGGCCGCGCTCATCACCGTCGTCATCACGCTCTCCGGCTCGATGCTCGGCCTCGTGCGTGACCTGCTGGTGGCGCGCTACTTCGGCGCCAACGGCGGCACCGACGCGTTCCTCGTCGCGTGGACCGTTCCGGAGACGGCCTTCCCGCTCGTCGTCGAGGGCGCGATGGCGTTCCTGCTCGTGCCGTTGTTCAGCCGGGCGCTGACCGCCGGTCGCGATCCGCGCGAGGTGGTCGCCGCCACGATGCCGCGCATCGTCGCCGTGCTCTCGCTCGCGTCGATCGCCGTCGCGCTGTTCGCGCCGTGGATCGTGCGCCTCATCGCACCCGGCCTGGAAGACCCGCAGCTCGCCGTCACCTGCACCCGGTTCACCGCGCTGACGATCCTCACGTTCGGTGTCGCCGGGTACGTGAGCGCGGCCCTGCGGGCGCGGCACGTCTTCGGTGCGCCGGCCACCATCCACCTCGCCTACAACGTCGGCATCCTCGCGCTGGTCTGGTCGCTGCACGCGCGGTACGGCATCGTCAGCGCGGCGGCCGGCGTGGCGCTGGGCGGCGCGCTGATGGTGGCCGCGCAGCTGCCGAGCTTCCTCCGGCACGTCGGGCTGCCGGCGCGGCTGCGGCTGCGCACCGCGTCGATGGTGACACTCGGAGCGTTCGCTCCGCTGGCCGTCTACACGCTGAGCCGCCAGGCGCAGGTGTTCGTCGAGCGGTACCTCGGTTCGCACCTCGAGCCGGGCACCATCTCGCACCTGAACTACGCGCAGAAGGTGGCGCAACTGCCGATGCTGGTCGCGCTGCTGGTGTGCACCGTCACGTTCCCCACGCTGGCCCGCACCGTGGCGGCCAAGCAGAAGGACGAGGCGCGCCGCCGCCTGGAGACCGATCTGCGCACCGTCACGGCGCTCATCTTCGTCGCGGCCGCGTACCTCGTGGTGTTCGCGCCGACCGTGATCGCGCTGCTGCTCGAACACGGCGAGTTCACCGCCGCCGACACCGCGGCGACAGCGGCCATCATGCGGGTCTACGCATTCGGTCTGTTCGGTCATGCCATGGTCGGCGTGCTGTGCCGGCCGTTCTTCACCGGCGAGCGGCCGAGCTGGTTCCCCGCCGCCGCAATGGCTGTCGGCCTGGCCGTCAACGCCGTCGTCGCGGTGGTCGCGGTGCCGCACTTCGGCGGGCCGGCGATCGCGGCCGCCAACGGCGCCGGAATCACCGCGACCGCCGTTTTCCTGCTGATCGGCGTGCGCCGCCGCGTGATCGAGGTGTCGTTGCCGGCGCTGGGCGGGGCCGCCGCGCGGCTCGGCCTGGCAGCCGCCGGCGCGGCCGCCGCCGGCTTCGCGATCGGACGGGCGACCGCCGGCCTGCCGCACGCCGTCGTGGCCCTGGCCGGCGGCGCGACGATGCTCGTCGCGTTCCTCGCGTTGGCCCACGTGCTAGGCGTCCGCGAGGTCGCCGCCGTGGCCGCGCAGCTTCGGGCGAAGGTGAGGCGCGGCAATGCGAACTGACCCGATGGTCCTCATGTACCACTCGGTGGAGCCGTACGCCGAGGACCCGTACCAGATCACGGTGAGCCCGCGCCGGTTCGAGCGCCAGTTGCGGTGGCTGCGCCGGCGCGGCCTGCGCGGGGTGTCGGTGCGCGAACTGCTCGCCGCCCGCGCCGCCGGTACCGCCGCGGGCCTCGTCGGGCTGACGTTCGACGACGGCTACGAGGACTTCGTCACCCGGGTCATGCCGCAACTGGCGCGCCACCGCTTCACCGCGAGCGTCTACATCGTCGCCGGCGCGCTCGGCGGCTACAACGCCTGGGACACGCCGGGTCCGCGCAAGGACCTGATGACCGCCGACGACGTGCGCCGCGCCGCCGACGCCGGCATCGAGATCGGCTCGCACAGCCTGAGCCACTGCCGGCTGACCGAGTGCGCCACGTCGACGCTCGCCGATGAGATCGGGCACAGCCGCGTCGTGCTGTCCGACCTCACCGGCGTCGACGTCGACGGGTTCTGCTACCCGTACGGTGCGGCCGGCGTCCGGGAGATCGACATGGTGCGGGCGGCCGGCTACGGGTACGCCTGCGCGGTCGGCCCCGGCGACCTCGCCGGCCCGCACGCGTTGCCGCGCACCTACATCGGCGACAAGGATTCCGCGCCCCGGCTGTACGCCAAGTGGCTGCGGCACGGGCTGCGGGCGCGTCAATCCACTGTGGACGGTGTGCGATGAGGGTGCTGCACGTCATCACCGGACTCGCTGCGGGCGGCGCCGAGCACCAGCTGCGCCTGCTGCTCCAGCACACCGACGCGGAGTGCGAGGTCGTCGCGCTCACCAACCCGGGCACCGTCGCCGACGCCATCCGCGCCGACGGCGTACCGGTGCACGTCCTGGGGATGCGCGGCAACCGGGACCTGACGGCGTTCCCGCGCCTCGTGGGGCTGATCCGCGCCGGCCGCTTCGACGTCGTACACACGCACCTGTACCGGGCCTGCGTGTACGGGCGGATCGCGGCGCGCCTCGCCGGCGTTCGGCACGTGGTGGCCACCGAGCACTCGCTCGGCGACGGGCTCATCGAGGGCCGGCGCACCACGCGCGGCGTCCGGCTGCTGTACACGCTCTCCGAGCGGATCGGCGGAGGCCCGACGATCGCCGTGTCGCACGCGGTGCGGCGCCGGCTCGTCGAGTGGGGTGTGCGGCCGGAGCGCGTCCACGTGGTGCCCAACGGGATCGACGCCGCGGAGCTCGCGTTCGAACCGGTGCTGCGCAAGGCGTTCCGGGCCCGGCACGGCATCGCGGAGGAGGCCGCTGTGATCGGTGGCCTCGGCCGGCTCGAGCCCACCAAGCGGTTCGACGTGCTGATCGACGCCGTCCGCGACCTCCCGGGCACGGTTCTCCTCCTGGTCGGCGACGGCTCGGCGCGCGCGGCGCTGGAACTGCACGCCCGCGACGCCGGCGTGGCCGACCGCGTCGTGTTCGCCGGCGCCGAACCGCACGCCCGCGAGGCCCTGTGCGCCATGGACATCCTGGCCTCGCCCAGCGAGCAGGAGACCTTCGGCCTGGCGATCCTCGAGGGTCTCGCCGCCGGCCTGCCGGTCCTCTATACGACCTGCCCCCCGATGGAGAACGTGGAAGTCGTGAATGCGCACCGCGTGCCGGCGGACGCGGCACATTTCCGTGAGGCCATCGCGCGAGAACTGTCCACACTGGACCGGTATCCCGTTCCCAACGTCGTAACCACCCACGACATCAAGCGATCCGCAGAGACGATCAGCGAGCTGTACGCAGCCACAGGAGAAGGACGATGAACACCCCAGACATCCTCAGGCGCCTGGTGAAGCGATTCGGGCTGCTGGTAGCGCTGACCGTCCTAGGTGGACTGATAGGCGGCGTGTACGGAGCCGTCAAGACGCCCACGTACCAGGCCAAGGCGTACGTCGTGGTCACCGCCGAGGCGGGCGAGGGCCCCGCCGCGATCGCCTTCGCGCAGGCGTACGGCCGCGTCGCTACCAAGGGCCCGGCGGCCGAGCGCGCCGCCGCGATCCTCGGCTCCACCAGGGAGTTGAACCAGGTGACCGCGTCGACGTCGCCGGACGCCCCGGTCATCGAGATCATCGCGATGCACACCGACGCGGCCCGCTCGGCCGCGGTGGCGAACGCCGTGGCGCAGGGCCTCGTGGACTTCGGAACCGCCCGCAAGGCGGAGACGCGCGTCGGCGTGTCGATGCTGGCGCAGGCGACGAAGCCGAGCAGCCCCTCGTCGCCGAAGCCACCGCTGGAGTTGGCGGTGGGTGCGGCCGCCGGTCTGCTGCTCGCCGGGCTCGCCGCCCTCGCCGGGGTGGGCCGGTCCGCCGTCGCCAGGCGACGCGACGCCGCCGACCCCGACGGCGGCGCGCCGGACGGCACTCCTGGTGGCTCCGGTGGTAGGGCCACTGCCTATCACCCGGCCGAGAACGCGCAACGGGTGCCCGTGCTGGGCGCCGCGCCGGTGCGCACGGCCCCGCCGGGGCAGCCGCCCGCGCTCGCCAACCCGAGCCCGACGCTGCAGGCGCTCACCGGCGCCATGCTGAACGGCCCGGCGGCGGTGCCGGTCGGCCCGCCCGCCGGCACACCGGTCGATGGTCGGCAGCCGGCCGTTCCGGTGCAGGCGGTCGCCTGGTACGACCAGGCGTTCGCCCCGGACGAGATGGCCGCCGTGTTCGAGGGCCAGATCGAGGAGCCGGCGGCGGCTGCCGACAAACCGGGCCAGCCGCGCATCATGGGCCGCGCCGTCGTCATCTACCGGGAGGAGCCGTGACGACCACGCTTGCTCCACGGTGGACGATCGAGGTGCGCAAGGGCGACGACGCCCTCGCCGGCCTCCGTCCGGAGTGGACCGACCTGTTCCGGCGTTGCCGTACGGCGACCCCGTTCCAGGCACACGCCTGGCTTGACTCGTGGTGGCGGGCCTACGGACGGCCGGGCCGGCTGCGGGTCGTGCTCGTGCGCCGGGGCGGCACGCTCGTCGCCGCCGCGGCGTTCATCCGGGTCCGTCGCGCGGGCTGCGCGGTGCTCGTCCCGATCGGGGGCGCCTTCTCCGATTTCACCGACGTCCTCGTCGACGACGGGTGCGCCGCCGAAGCGTCGGCCGAACTGGCCCGCGCCATCAACGACATGCGCGGCTGGCAGGCCGTCGACTTCCCGGAGACGCGCCCCGGCGGCGTCGCGGGCACGGCGCTGCGCACTGCCTGGACCGGATCGAAGCACGACCTGGCGGCCTCGCTCTGCCTGGAACTGCCGGCGACCGACTTCGAGCAGCTGGTCAAGGAACTGCCGGCCCACGCGCGCAAGACGGTCAAGCGCCGGGTCAACCAGATCGCACGGCTGAACCTCGACGTGCGCGAGGTGGAACCCGCGGACGCGCCGCGCGCCGTCGCCGACCTGCTGCGCCTGCACCGCAACCAGTGGCAGGGCCGTGGCGGCAACCCCGAGCACCAGCGGCCGGCGTTCGCCGCGCACCTCGCGGCTGCCGTTCCGGGGATGATCGCCGACGGTCAGGCGGTGCTCCTCGAGTACCGGCTCGACGGCGCGCTCGTCGCGGCGAACCTGGTGATCGTCGGCACCGACCTCGCCGGCGGCTACCTGTACGGCGCCGACCCGGTGCTGCGCGACAAGCTCGACATCACCACGCTGCTGATCTCGACGACGATGCCGCTCGCCGTGCGCGGCGGCCGCCCGACGATGAGCATGCTGCGCGGCGCCGAGCCGTACAAGCAGCGCTGGCGGCCGGTCGAGGCGGTGAACCGGCGCGTCGTGCTGGTGCGGCCGGCCAGTCCGCGCGGCCTCGCGTACGCGGCGGCGGTGCGCACGCGCGGCGCCGGCGTCCGCTGGGCCAAGGAGCGCGCGCCGTGGCTGCGGACACTGCGCGACCGCCTGCGTACCGTCCTGCGCTTCTCGAACCCGCGGGGCACACCATGAGGATCTTGCACGTGGCGCAACCGGTCGACGGGGGAGTGGCGGCCTACGTCCTCGCCGCGTGCGCCGATCAGCTGGCCCGCGGCTGGCGCGTCGCCGTCGCCTGCCCCGACGGCGGCCGGCTCGCCGACGGCCTGGCGGCGGCCGGCATCCCGCGCCTGCGCTGGACCGCCGGCCGCAACCCCGGGCCGGGTTCGATGGCCGAGGCCCGCCGGTTGGCCGACATCATCGAACAGCGCCGCCCCGACGCGCTGCACCTGCACGCGGCCAAGGCCGGCCTCGCTGGCCGGCTGCGCACCCGGTTGCGCCGCCGGCTGCCCACCGTTTTCCAGCCGCACGGCTGGTCCTGGCTCGCCGTCGACGGCGGCCTGCGGGCGGCGACGCTGACCTGGGAACGGGCGGCCGCCCGGTGGACCGATCTGTTCGTCTGCGTCGGCACCGCCGAGGCCGAAGCGGGCCGGGAGCAGGGCGTCCCGGGCCGGTACACGGTGGTGCGCAACGGCGTCGACCTGCGGCGGTACGCCGTCGCCGACACGGCCGCGCGGGCCGCGGCGCGGCACGCCCTCGGCCTCGACCCGGGCGCGCCGCTCGCGGTGTGCGTCGGGCGGGTCACCCGGCAGAAGGGCCAGGATGTCCTGCTCGCGGCGTGGCCGCGGGTGCGCGCGGCGTGCCCCGACGCGACGCTCGCGCTCGTCGGCGACGGCGACCAGTTGGCCGCCCTGTCGGCGACTCCCGCGGCCGGCGTGACGTTCGCCGGTGCCGTCGACGACGTGCGCCCGTGGCTGGCCGCGGCCGACCTCGTGGTGCTTCCGTCGCGCTGGGAAGGGCTCCCGCTGACGGCGCTCGAGGCGTTCGCGTCCGGGCGTCCGGTCGTCGCCAGTCGGGTCGCGGGGTTGGCGGAGGTCGTCCCGTCGGCGGTCGGCGCCCTTGTTCCGCCGGAAGACCCGGCGGCGCTCGGCGACGCCCTCGCACGACGGCTTCGCGACGCCGACCTCCGCCGCGCGGAAGGCCGCGCGGCGGCGGCGCACGCCGCGCGCTTCGACCTGAGGCGGACGTTCGACCGGCTGGCCGACGCGACAACGTCCGCCGTGGAGCGGCTGGGGGTGACCGCGTGATGGTGGTGGTCGGCGCCGGTACGGGCCGGCGCGGCACGTGCCCGTACCCCGACATCGACCTGGCCGACCCGGCGTTCTGGCGGCTGCCGATGGACAAGCGGGAGGCGGCGTTCGCGCGGCTGCGGCGGTTGCCCTCGCCGGTGTTCTTCGTGGAGCGGCCGGCAAGCCGCGCCCGGCGGATGCGCGGTTTCCACGCGCTCGTGCGCCACCGCGACGTGGTCGACGCGAGCCGCAAGCCCGAGGTGTTCATCAGCGGGCCGGGCGTGACCACACCCAAGCCGGCCGGCTGGGTGCGGCGCGTGTTCGGCGACTCGATGGTCAACCTCGACGACCCGCGCCACGCGAACCTGCGCGGGATCGTGCAGAAGGCGTTCACGCCGCGCGTCATCGCGAAGATCACCGCGGATATGGAGATCGTCGCGGCGCAGCTCGTCGAGGACGTGGCGGCGCGCGGCACCGGTGACTTCGTGGAGCTGGTGGCCGCGCAGATGCCGCTGCGGGTGATCTGCGAAATGATGGGCATCCCCGAGCGGTACCGGGCGACTCTGCTGGCGCAGCTGAACCAGGCCACCGAGAACGCCGGCGTGGGCCGGTCGCGCTGGCGCCGCGTCCCCGGGCGCAGCCTGTTCGCGCTGGCCCGGATGCACCGCGTGGTGGCGGAGGTCGGGCGGCGGCGCCGGCTCGAGCCGACCGACGACCTGATCTCCGCCCTGGTGACGGCGAACGTCGACGGCAAGCGGCTCACCTCCCGGGAACTCGGCTCGTTCTTCTCGCTGCTGCTGGTGGCCGGCGTGGAGACCACCCGCAACGCGATCGCGCACGGGCTGCGCCTGATCACCGAGAACCCAGCGCAGCGCGAGCTTTTGCTGTCGGACTTCGACAGGCACGGCAAGGGGTTCGTCGAGGAGGTCGTGCGGCACGCGACGCCGATCATCCAGTTCCGGCGGACGGTGGCGCGCGACTTCGAGCTCAACGGCTACCGGCTGGGCGCCGGCGACGAGGTCGTGCTGTTCTACAACTCGGCGAACCGGGACGACGCGGTATTCGCCAATCCGGAACGATTCGATGTCACCCGTTCGCCGAATCCCCACGTCGGGTTCGGTGGCGGCGGACCGCATTTCTGCCTCGGCACGTCGCTGGCTCGCCAAGAACTCTCTGTGCTATTTCGTGAACTGTTCGACCGGTTGCCGGAAATTCGATCGGTGGGCGAACCGGAACTCGTTCCGTCGAGCTTCGACAATCGGGTCGGTCGGCTCCGCTTCACTGTCGGTGAGGGGAATTCATCGTGAACGCGCTCGTCCGGTCCGCCCGCCGGATTTTCGCGACCAACGCGAAGATCTGGATTGCGGCGGGCGTCGTGGTGGTCCTGTTCGTCGGAATGGTCGTGGCCGTCATCGTGCGTGCGGAAGGCGGAGGTTCGGCCGGCTCGGAGGACTCGGCCGCCGGCCGGCCGCCGGCCGCCGGCACCGCGCCGCTGGAGGGTGACACGCCGCCGCTGCCGGTCGGCCAGACCGACGGCTGGCGGATGGCCTTCAGCGACGAGTTCGAGGGCGCCGCGCTGGACCGGGAGCGCTGGACCGACCAGTCCGGCGCGGAAGCCGACGAGGGCCGCGGCAACAAGGACAACAAGCAGCTCGAGTGGAACCAGGCGGCCAACTGCGCCGTCGGCAACGGCGAGCTGACGATGACGGCGCGGCGCCAGCAGACCACGTCGTCGTCGGGCGAGAAGTACGACTGGACCTCGTGCCTTATCTCCAGCACGCCCGCCTACGGGTTCCAGTTCGGTTACATCGAGGAGCGGGCGATCCTGCCGGAGCAGCGCGGGTTCTGGCCGGCATTCTGGACGTGGCAGGCCCCGCACGAGGACCGCTACATCGAGACCGACGTGTACGAGTTCTACTCCCAGGACCGGCGCCGCCTCGACCTCACCCAGCACTCGGGCGGGCAGGGCAACTGCAAGCCGACGCTGTCGTTCGACCCGGCCGGCGACTGGCACACCTACGGCGCGGCGATCGAGCCGTCGGGCACCACGTGGTACATCGACGGCGTACAGGTCTGCCACACGCCGGCGACCTCCGACGGCGTCACGAACATCGTCTCGAACCTGGCGGTGTTCGCGACCGCGCCGCCCGCCGACGGGACCGGCGAGGCGGTCAAGCGGGTCGACTACATCCGGGCGTGGCAGCGGCAGTGAGTCGGCGGGCTGCGGCTCCGGCCGCGGCCCCTAGCGCAGCCAGCCGTCCTTGCGGGCGATGCGGATCGCGTCGAGGCGGTTGCGCGCGCCGGTCTTGCTGATGACCGACGAGATGTGGTTGCGCACGGTGCCGAGCGACAGGTAAAGGCGCCGCGCGATGTCGGCGACCGTCTCGCCCTGCGCGGCGAGGCCGAGCACCTCCCACTCGCGGGTGCTCACCGCCTTGTCGGTGTTGATCGCGGCGACCGCGAGGCGGGCATCGACCACGCGCTCGCCGCGCGCGACCTGGCGGACGGCGGCCGCGAGCGTGGGCACCGAGGAGTCCTTCACCAGGTAGCTGATCCGGCGGGCGCGCCGGCGCGGCGGCAGCGCGCCGCGCTTGGTGGGATCGCAGAGGACGATGACCGAGCAGTTCGGTTGCGCCGCCTTGAGTTCGGCGACGATCGGGAGGATCTGGCTGACCATGTAGTCGGTGTTCACGACGACGACGTCGGGGACCAGTTTGGTGGCCAGCGGTGCGATGCTCGATTCGATGTCGGCGTTGCCGACGATCACGATGCCCTCCTCGCGGGCGAGCAAATGCGCCAGGCCGCCGCGACCCCATTGGCCGTCTTCGAGGAGAAGGACTCGGATCACCGCGGGCCCCCGAACGCGAGGCATTCTGAATACGTGTGCTTCACTTTCGTACACACGGTAACCCAGGGCACCTAATACCGCGCGTCGACCATTCGGCCCGAGGAGTCATGTCGGTTATTCGAAACCGACGGCCGTCCGGATTGGCGGCGGGAAAAATACCCGGTTTACCCGGATTCAACGTCTGTGGTCAATCGCAGTTTTCGGGCGTTGTCGGATTTCGCCGCTCCGTTCCGGCGTTACTTTCTGTGACGTTTGTTGATCTCATTTCGGCGCGTCTGTCGTCCACGCGACACCTGGCCGGGCGCGATTGCCCATGATCAAGTCGATCTTGCAGTTGTGGCGGAAATCCGGCCCACCTTCGGCCGATTTGTTCCGCCACAACGGCAAGATCGGCGGGAGGTACGCTCCGGCCATGGGGCTTGACGTGCGGACGATCACCGATGACGAGGTTCCGGCCTTCTGCGCGGCCATGAACACGGGCTTCCTCAACCCGACCGGTGACATCGACGCCGACGCGCGGCGGCCCGGGATGATCCTCGACCGCACCTGGGCCGGCTTCGACGGGTCGGCCATCGTCTCCACGCTGCGCAGCTTCCCCACCGATCTCACCCTGCCCGGCGGAGGCATGCTGCCGGTCTCCGCCGTGACCGCGGTGACCACCACGTCGACGCACCGGCGGCGCGGCCTGGCGACCCGCATGGTGCTGAACGAATTGGCGGCGAGCGCCGAGCGCGGCGAGGCCGCCAGCGTGCTCATCGCCGCGGAGTGGCCGATCTACGGGCGGTTCGGCTACGGCGCGGCCACCGAGCACCAGACGTACACCGTTGACACCCGCATCGCCCGGCTGCGCGAGCGTCCACAAGGGACGGTCGGGTACGTCGACACGGAGACCGGCCGCGCGCTCGCGCCCGTGGTGTACGAGAGGCACCGGCTGGCGACGCCGGGCGAGCTGGCGCGCCCGGACCGGTTCTGGGACCTCGACTTCGGCATCCTGCACTTTCCGAGCTGGGGCGAGCCGAAACCGGCGTTCACCGCCGTCGCGCGCGATCCGGACGGCGAACCCGTCGGCGTCGCCCGCTACACCTTCGCCGACAAGTGGACGGACCGCCTGCCGGACGGCACCGTCGAGCTGCGTGCCCTCATCACCGCGACGCCGCTGGGCGACGCCCTGCTGTGGGACCACCTCATCGCGCTCGACCTGGCGAGCACCGTGCGCGCCGCCGACCGCCCCGCCGACGACGTGCTGCCGTGGCTGCTCACCGACGCGCGCCACGCCACCCCGAGCAACCGCGCGGACTTCCTGTGGGTGCGCCCCCTCGACGTCGCCGCATTGTTGACCGGGCGGGCGTACACCGTCGAGGAAAAGCTCGTCCTCGAAGTGGTTGACGGCGCCGGCTTCGCCGGCGGCCGCTTCGCCCTCGACGCCGGCGCCGACGGTGTCACCTGTACCACGACAACGGCCACGGCAGACCTCAGCCTCGGCGTCTCGGCGCTGGGAACAGTGTGCCTCGGCGGCCACCGGCTGCACACGCTCGCCGCCGCGGGCCTCGTCGACGAGCACACACCGGACGCGGTAGGGCGCGCGGACCGCATGTTCCGTGCGGACCGCGCGCCCTGGTGCTCGACCTGGTTCTAGGCCCTACGGTGTCTTCGCCGATGCGCAGGCGCCGGTGTACTTGGGAATCGTGACGGTGACCGTGTCACCGCTGTGCGCCTTGGACCCGGCCGACGGGCTCTGCGAGGCGACGACCTCGTCCTTGGTCTGCGACGCGCCGCAGTAGTTGTCGTACTTGACGCTCAACTTGAGACCGAGGTCGGTCACCTGGCTGCGGGCGTAGCTCTCGCCGGCGCCCTTGAGGTCGGGCACCGTGATCGGCGGGCCCCAGGAGACGTAGACGGTGACCTTTCGGCACTGGTCGAGGTGACCCGGGCCGGGATCCGTACGGATGACCGTGCCCGGATCCACCGAGGTCGACTCCTCCCGCTTGATCTCGTAGCGGATCTTCGCCTTGCCCAGCTCGGACTCCGCGTACTCGCGCGCCTTGTGCGCCAGGTCCGGCACCGTGCACGGCTGCGCCGTCGGCGGCTGCTGGCCCGGCTTCGTCGCGACCACGATCTTGACGACGGTGCCCTTGGGCACCTGCGTGTTGGCCGCCGGCTCGGTGCGGATCACCAGGCCCTCGCCGACCGAACTGGACGGCTCGTAGGTCACCTCGCCCGGCGTCAGCCCGGCGGCGGTGAGGCCGTTGATCGCGTCGTCGCTGCTCTTGTTCGTCATGTCGGGCAGGGCGAACGTCTCGCCGCCGGTGGTGCCGGGCGCCTTGGCCAGCCAGATCTTCACCCGCGTGCCGGGCTTCACCTTGCGGTTCGCCGCCGGCTCCGTGCGCAGGATGGTGTCCGGCGCCGCCGTCGTGGACTCCTCGTACGCGACCTCGCCGACCTTGAGGCCCGCCGCCCGCAGCCGGGTGCCCGCGTCGTTCTGCGACGCGCCGGCCAGGTTCGGCACCTGGGACTTGTCGCCGCCGGGCAGGCTCAGCGCGATCACCACCAGTGCGATCACGATCCAGACCGCGGTGACCGCCGCCACGATCATCTTGATGGGGGAGCGGCCGGGTCGCTGGTTCAGGCTCGCGTCCGGCGGCGCCGGTGCCGGCCCGGCGGGCATCACGACGGGACGGGGCGCGGGGTCCCAGACCGGGATGACGCGGCTGTCCCGGTCACCGTGGGTCAGCGGCTCCGGCGGTGGCGGGACGGCACCACCGGTGTAGACGGTGCCGGTGTTGCTCTGCCCGGAACCGGGCACCGTGCTGTGCGGCGCGGTGGGCACCGAGGCCCACGAGCCGACCGGGTTGTGCACCGGGTGCGCGAACCCGACGCCGCCGCTGGGTGCCCCCACCGGCACGCCAACGGACGGCGACACCGGCGAGCCGGGGTAGCCGGCCGGCGGGTAGCCGCCGGGTGGCGTGGTGGCCGGATAACCGCCCGGCGGCCCCGACACGGGGTAGCCGCCGGGTGGCGTGGTGGCCGGGTAACCACCGGGCGGCGTCGAGCCGGGGTAGCCGCCGGGCGCTCCCGACACGGGCATGACGGGCACACCCGGCTGCCCGGACGGCCCGGAAATCGGTGCCCCGGAGACCGGTACACCCGGCACCTGCGCCCCGTGGGTCTGGGCCGGGCCGTGTGCCATCTGCGGCTGCGGTGCGACGGACTGCAGCGCCCCCTCGGCGACGATCAGCTCGGGCTGCTCGGTGGCCACCGGCGCGATGTTCAGCGAGCGGTGCAGCAGGGTCGCCACCAGCGGCACGCGGCTCGCGCCGCCCACCAGCAACAGGCCGGCGATGCTCTCCTGGGTGAGATTCGCGTACCGGATCAGGGCGCTCGTCGTCCGCACCGTGCGGGCCAGCAGCGGCTGCACCGCCGCCTCGAACTCGTCGCGGGTGAGCTGGATCTCCAGGTCGAGCGCGGGCAGCCGGACCAGCACGGCCGGCGCCCGGGACAGCATCTCCTTGGCGATGCGCACGTCGTCCCAGAGCATCCGCCGCTGGCGGCGGTCGTCGGGCGTGGACGGGTTCTCGAGCCTGTTCCACTGCTCGTCGCGGCCCGCGGCCGGGCCCTCCCGCAGCCACTTCACGATGGCGGCGTCGAGGTCGAGGCCGCCGAGGTCGTCCAGGCCGTCGACCGCCGCGACCTCGAACCCGGAGTCCACGCGCCGCACGGCGCTCGAGTCGAACGTGCCGGCGCCGAGGTCGTACACGACGAGCGCCTGCCCGAGCGGGACGTCGCGGTTCAGCACGCGGGTGAAGTAGTCGGCCGCGGCGACCGGCTCCGGGACCAGCGTCACCGCGCCGAGGCCGGCCGCCTGGGCGGCGTCGATGAGCGCGCCCCGCCGCACGGTGCCCCAGCCGGCCGGGTAGGCCAGCGCGGTGGTCGGCGCGATCCCGCCGGTGACCCGCGCCGCCTCGACGGCGACGTGCCGCAGCACGGCGGTGAACAGCTCCTGGACCGACACCTCGCGGCTGCCGAGGAGCAGGCCCTCGTCGTCGATCAGGCGCTTGGGGTTGGGCTCCAGCTGACTCGGCTCGAACCGGCCGTGGTGCAGAGCGTCGCTGCCCACGACGAGTGGGCCTTGATCAGGGGCGAAGACCGCCGACGGCAACAGGGGCGAGCCTTCGAAGAGGAGCGGCTTGACCCGGCCGTCGGGCCAGCGCAGCATCGCGACGGTACTGGACGTACCGAAGTCGACGCCGAGCCCGAATGCCGTAGAGACCATGCGACGAGCCTAGGCCCCGACCTGCATCGAAGGACTTCCCCCGAACCGACATTGGCGCGTTCCGGGGAGTCGAGTTCTTGACCCGATCAAGTTTCCCGGGAGAGTCGGCGGACGGCGAGCTCGGCGAGCAGCGCCGCGCCGTCGCCGAGCACCTCGTCGTCGAACCGGGCGAGCGGCGAGTGGTTGGGCGGCGCGGCGGCCGGGTCGTCGGTGGGACAGGCACCGAGGAACACGAACGCGCCGGGCACCCGTTCGAGGACGCGGGAGAAGTCCTCCGAGCCGGTCACCGGGTCTGCCATCGGCGCGTACCGGTCCGCACCGAACACCTCGCGCACCGTGTCGGCGAGGAAGTCGTGCTCGGCCGCGTCGTTGACGGTGACCGGGTACTCCTCCGAGTAGCGCACCTCGACCTCCAGGCCGTGCGCGGCGGCGATGCCCTCGCAGACGCGCACCGCGCGCTCGCGCACGGATGCGCGCGCGGTGGGGGAGAAGCTGCGCACCGTAGCCTCGAACGTCGCCTCCGGGGGAATGACGTTGCGCTTGGTGCCGGCCTGGAACACCCCGACGGTGACGACCACCGGATCGAACACGTCGAAGCCGCGGGTCACCATCGTCTGCAGGGCCGTCACCATCTCGCAGGCGGCCGGGATCGGGTCGCGGGCGCCGTGCGGGCTGGCGCCGTGCCCACCGGCGCCGATCACCGTGACGAACATGCCGTCGGCGGCGGCGAGGATCGGACCCGGCCGCGCCGTGAAGACGCCCTTGCCGTACTCGTAGGAGACGACGTGCAGGGCGTACGCGGCGTCGATCGGTCGGCCGGCGGCGTCGAGCACACCCTCGGCGATCATGTGCCCCGCGCCGTCCATGCCCTCCTCGCCCGGCTGGAACATGAAGACGACGTCGCCGGCTAGTTCCGCGCGGCGCGCGCTGAGCAGGCGGGCCGCGCCGACCAGCCCGGCCGTGTGCAGATCGTGCCCGCAGGCGTGCATGGCACCGGCGTGCGTCGAGGCGAACTCCTCCCCGCTCTTCTCGGCGACCGGCAGCGCATCCATGTCGCCGCGCAGCAACACGACGGGACCCTGCCGGCTGCCCCCGCCCTCGCGCGCCGGGGCGCCGCCGCGCAGCACCGCGGTCACCGACGACAGCACGGTACCGGTGCTGACCTCCAAGGGCAGGCCGTCGAGCGCGGCCAGCACCGCCTCCTGGGTGCGCGGCAGGTCCAGCCCGATCTCCGGGATCCGGTGCAGGGCGCGGCGCAACGAAACGAGTTCGGGCTGCAGCTCGCCGGCGTCGGTGCGGATGCTCATGACCCGACACGGTACCGCGCTCAGCGGTGCGTCGGGTCCACAGTGGACAGCGGTCAGCGGCGGATCGTCATGTTCGCCTGGGTGGCCGCGGCCCGCACGGCGTTCGCGACGTCACGCAGGTGCTGGTGCAGGTACTCCTTCGCCGCGAAGACCAGGTCGTTGCGCAGACCCGGCGCGACCGCGTCGCGGGCGATGACGGTGTCCAGGTCGATGGCGACGGCGAGCGCGCCGAGGGTCAGCGTGCCGACGTCGACCTGGCCGGTGGCGAGCTGGTGCAGCATCCGCACCCGCGGGGTGGCCGAGACGTTCGCGTTCGCGGGTACGGCCCGCCGGCTGCCGCCGAGCAGGCCGGACTTCACGTACTCGATCGCGCCGGTCTGGGCGAGGCGGTCGGCGACGCGCAGCGACGACTCGCCGCACAGGTGCCAGATCCACTGGGCGACCGGGATCTGGCCGTCGGCACGGTCCATCTCGGTCAGGGCCCACTGGGCTATCTCGTCGCGGCCGTACCTCGGGTCGTACCGCAGGAACACGTGCTGCTCGCCGGCGATGGTGACAAGCCCGTCGATGAGAAGCTCGCAGATGATTGCGCCGGCGAGGCCGATGGCGACGCGTTGTTCGTCGAGCTTGGCGCGGCCCGATTGCTCATTGTGACTGAGCAACCACAGCTCGTCGGCAATCGGTCTGGCCCACTGTTGGGTCGCTGGATACACGGTAATCCTCTGGCCTATGGATGCCGATCGACGTCACGTGCACGATCTGTCCGGTCCGGACCGTAGCGGGTGCCATGGTGGATCTCAAGACCTTGGAGGGCGGTTTTGGTTACGTAGCGGTAGCACTTCACTCGTGTTTGGTTACGACTGGATCTGCCGATTGAAGCGAGAAGATCGCTGCCCGTAGCATAGCCGTCGACCACCCACGATGTGAGGTATGTAAATGACCCCTCGAGAGGGTTTGACCGACGTCCATATTGGACGCACTCGGCGCATCGGAACCCTATCCCTCGTCTCGTTCCTGATCTCCGCGTCGGCCCCGATGACGGTGCTGGCCGGCGGGATCGTCGCCACCTTCGCCGTGACGGGCGTGGTCGGCGTACCCGTGGCCTTCCCGATCATCGCGCTGGCGTTGGGGCTGTTCACAGTCGGCTACGCGGCGATGAGCCGGCACATCTACAACGCCGGCGCGTTCTACTCCTACCTGGCACAGGGCCTCGGCAAGGTGTGGGCCGTCAGCGGCGCGGGAGTGGCGCTGCTGTCGTACAACACCATCCAGATCGGCCTTTACGGACTGTTCGGCGTCGCGGCGTCCGGGTTCGCCACCGCCCAGTGGAACATCACCTGGGACTGGTGGGTCTGGGCCGTGATCGCGTGGGCCGTCGTCGGCCTGTGCGGCATCCTGCGCATCGACTTCAACGCGGCGGTCCTGAGTGTCCTGCTGATCGGCGAGGTCATCGCGGTACTGGCCTTCGACGCGGCGGCATTCATCGAACCCGCCGGCGGCTCCATCAGCACCAACGGTCTCTGGCCCGGCGAACTGTTCGGCCCCGGGCTCGGCGGCGTGCTGGCCTTCACCATCGCGGCGTTCATCGGGTTCGAGTCCGGCGGCGCGTACGCCCAGGACGTCAAGGACCCGCGGCGGACCGTGGCCCGCTCCACCTACATCACGCTGGCCATCATCGGTGTGCTCTACACCGTCTCGGCGTGGGCGCTCACCGTGGCGATCGGCCCGGACAAGGTGGTCGACGCGGCGCGCGACCCGAACTCCGGTGTCCCCTTCGCCACCCTCGCAACGTTCTACAACGACACCGTCGCCACCATCGCCAACGTGCTGCTCATCACCAGCGTGTTCGCGGCGCTGCTGTCGTTCCACAACACCACGGCCCGGTACAGCTACGCGCTGGGCCTGGAGGGCGTGCTGCCGCGCTTCCTCGGCCGGGCCAGCCGCACCTCGGGCGCTCCGATCGCGGGCTCGCTGATCCAGTCGCTGCTCGCGATCGTCGTGATCGCGGTCTTCAAGCTGCTCGACCGTAACCCGCTGACCGAGCTGTTCACCTGGTTCAGCTACATCTCGGCTGTGGGTCTGATCCTGCTGATGACCGGCGTGTCGTGCGCGGTCATCGGGTTCTTCCGGGGTCGGGAGTCGGCGGAGACGGCCTGGCAGCGGGTCGTCGCGCCGTCGCTGTCCATCGTCGCGCTGCTCGCGATCTGGGTGGTCACCGTCGTGAACGCCGACTCGGTGCTGGGCGCCGAGGCCGGTTCGGCGCTGACGTACATCCTGCCGGCACTGGTCCCGGTGGCGGCGATCCTGTTCGCGCTGTGGGGGCTGATCCTGCGCGCCACCGCACCGCAGGTCTACGCCGGCATCGGCGGCGCCGGCGAGCCCGAGATTCAGGAGGGCGCGCTGCACGGCCCGCCGCATCCGCACCACCCGCAGGCGCAGCAGTCCCGCGACTCGGCCCCGCTGTTCTAGCGGTTCCTGTCACCGTGTGGCGGGGCGCCGCTCGGCGCCCCGCCACACGTATTCGCACGTAGGCAATCGCACGTGGCAATTCGCACCTAGGCAATTCGCACACCGGACCGGACCGGTCCGATCGGAGGCACCCATGACAACCACACACCCCTTGCAGCGTTTGACCGCCGACGAGATCGACCGGGCCAGGCAACTGTTCGAGACGGCCGGGCTGTCCGGCGAGACGATCAGGTTCGCGAACCTGTCGCTGGAGGAGCCGCCGAAGGACGAGGTGCTGGCGTTCAAGGCCGGTGACCCGGTCGACCGGCGGGTCCGCGCGGTGCTGTTGGACGTGGCGACGGGGCAGACCCGGATCGTGGTCGCGTCGTTGACCCGCTCCGCCGTCGACGAGGTACGCGAGATCGACAACGGGGTCGACGGGCAGCCGCCGATCCTGCTCGAGGAGTTCATCGCCGTCGACGAGATCGTCAAGGCCGACGAGGGCTGGCGCGCCGCGATGGCCAAGCGCGGCATCACCGAACTGGACCTGGTGCGGCCCGCTCCGCTGTCGGCGGGTGACTTCGGTATCGAGGGCGAGCCCGGCCGGCGGCTGCTGCGCGTGCTGTCGTTCGTGGCGAACCGGCCCGAGGACCACTGCTGGGCGCACCCGATCGACGGCGTGGTGGCCTACGTCGACCTCATCGACAAGCGGGTCACCCAGCTCATCGACCACGAGGTGCTGCCGATTCCGGCCGAGGAGGGCAACTTCGACGACCCGGCGTACGTCGGGCCGGCGCGCACGTCGCTTCGTCCCATCGAGATCACCCAGCCCGAGGGGCCGAGCTTCACCGTCGACGGTGACGAGGTTTCCTGGGAGGGCTGGAAGTTCCGGATCGGGTTCGACCCTCGCGAGGGTCTGGTGCTGCACCAGATCTCGATCCAGGACCGCCCGCTGATCTACCGTGCGTCGATCGCCGAGATGGTGGTTCCGTACGCCGACCCGGCCCGCGTCCGGTTCTGGCAGAACTACTTCGACGCCGGGGAGTACCTGCTCGGCCAGCAGGTGAACTCGTTGACGCTGGGCTGTGACTGCCTTGGCGAGATCCACTACTTCGAGGCGGTGCTGCCCGACGCCGAGGGCAACGCGCGCACCGTCGAGAACGCGATCTGCATGCACGAGGAAGACTACGGCGTGCTGTGGAAGCACTACGACCTGTTCACCGAGTCGCAGGAGACGCGCCGGCAGCGTCGACTCGTGGTCTCGTTCTTCGTGACGGTCGGCAACTACGACTACGGCTTCTACTGGTACCTCTACCTCGACGGCAAGATCGAGCTCGAGGTCAAGGCGACGGGTGTGGTGTTCACGTCGTCCTATGTGGAGGACAGCCCGTGGGCGACGGAGATCGCGCCGGGCCTGGGCGCGCCGTACCACCAGCACCTGTTCAACGCGCGGCTGGACATGATGGTCGACGGGCTGTCGAACTCCGTCGACGAACTCGACCTCGTACGGATGCCGACCGGGCCGGACAACCGCTACGGCAACGCGTTCACCCGCAAAGCGACCCGGCTCACCCGCGAGTCCGACCCGCGGCTGGCCGACGCCACGGTGGGGCGCACCTGGCGCATCGTGAACACCAACAGCACCAACCGGTTGGGCCAGCCGGTCGGCTACCAGTTGCGGCCCGAGGGCACGCCGGTGCTGCTCGCCGACGACTCGTCACCGATCGCGCGGCGCGCCGCGTTCGCCACGAAGCACCTGTGGGTGACCCAGTACGACCCGGCCGAGCGCTACCCGGCCGGCGAACTGGTCAACCAGCACCCTGGTGGCGCTGGCCTGCCGGCCTTTGTCGCGGGTGACCGGCCGATCGACGGCCAGGACATCGTGCTGTGGCACACCTTCGGCGCCACGCACATCCCGCGGGTCGAGGACTGGCCGGTGATGCCGGTGCAGACGTGCGGCTTCAGCTTGCAGCCGGTCGGCTTCTTCGACCGCAACCCGACGCTCGACGTGCCGGCCAGCGCGGCCGCCCATTGCGAGCATCACTGATTCGTCAGTTGCGCCTCGGTGACCGCGCGTAGCCGGCGCCGGACGGCCTCATCGTAGGCGTCCGGATGCGCGCGGGCCGGGCGTAGCCCGTCGAAGAACTCACCCGACGTGGCGGCGTGCCGCGGGCCGGTCACGAGCGCGAGCAGCGCCTCGCCGCCGTCGTCCACAGTGGACAGCGGTGCGGCACCGTACGCGCGCACCATCCCGGTGTCCATGAACGTGGCCGGGTGGATGCAGGTGACGGTGACGCCGGTGCCCTTCACGTCTTCCGCCAGGTCAAACGTGTGAGCGGCGAGGGCGAGCTTGGCCCGGCGGTAGGCGTTCACTCCGTCGTAGTTCCCGGCCATCTCCAGGTCGTCGAAGTCGATCGGGACCTGGCCCAGCGAGCCGACGTTGACGATGCGCGCCGGCGCGTTCGCGATGAGTAAAGGGAGCAGTTCGCGCGCGAGGAGCACCGGCGCGAGGTAGTTCACGGCCCAGCGCAGCTCGTGCCCGTCGGCGCTCGTTTCCCGCGGGGCGCCGGGTGCGCCGAACCCCACCGCCGCGTTGTTCACGAGGACTGTCAGGTCGCCCCGGGCGGCGACCTCGCCGGCCAGCCGACGGGTGTCGGCGAGGCTGGCGAGGTCGGCGACGAGGCCGCGTGCTTGCCCGCCCAGCTCCGTTGTCAGGTGCTCCACCTTGCCCGGGTCGCGGCCGTGCGCGAGGACGGTCGCGCCCTCGGCCGCCAGCCGGCGCGCCAGCCAGGTTCCGAGCCCGGCGGTGGCGCCGGTGACGAGGACCGTGTCGCTCATCCGTTGCCGGCCGTGCTGGCGTCGCCGGCGTCGCCGGCATTGCTCGCGCCTCGCATCGCGGCGGCCATCTTGGCCGGGTCGTGCCCGTCCCGGACGCCTTCCACGATGATGGTCTCGCCCTCGATGTTGCGCGTGCGCAGCGGCAGGATCTCCTGGTAGGCCGGCGAGTCGTACCACTGCCGGGCCTGTTCCACGCCGGGGAACTCGAGGATCACGATGGTTCCCGGCCAGGGCCCTTCCCGAACGTCGACCTGCGGGCCGTGCACGACGAAGCGCCCACCGAACGGGTCCATTGTGGACTGGATCCGCTCCAGGTAGTCGTATACCTCGTCGTTGCCCGTCGGGGTGCGCAGGTGCGCGATCGCGTAGCCCTTCATGATGTCCTCCTCGGTGTCCGCTCGTGCTACCGAGTCTTGCCGCGCCGTATACCGGTGTCGATTACGCCGGAGGTAATGCTTCCCGTTCCAACACGCCTCGCACGTATCCAGCCTGGCCGGCGTGCTGCACGTCGTCGTCGAGGACGCTGACCAGCCGCACACCCAGCGTCACCGGCGGATCCCAGCGCTCGTCGACGATCCGGTCGAGGTCGGCGTCGCGGAGGCCGGCCAGCATGGTGTTGGTCCGCTCGGCGACGGCGTCGTAGTACTCGACGAGCGCCTCGGCGCTCTCCGGCCGGACCGCATCCACCTGCTCGGGGACGTGGTCGTAGCCGGTGTCGTCCGGGTCGGCGTGTTCCAGCCCGAAGCGGCCGGCCCAGTCGCCGGACGTCCACACCTGCTTCGCGTCGAGCAGTTCGGCGACGTGCGAGTCCTGCACGCGCGCGAGATGCCACACGAGCCACCCGATCGAGTTGGATCCCGGCCCGGGCGCCCAGTGCAGCTGCTCGGGCGTCAGCCCCTCGACGGCCGAGCGCACCAGATCGGGCAGCCGCCCGAAGGCGTCCAACAGCAGTTCGCTCACGTTCACGGGTCTGCGCTCCTTCGACACGATCAGCGGGTCCCGCACCGACCCTACCCAGGTGGCTTCACAATGGTGCCGTGACGCCGTTCGCAGATCCCGACGAGGAGGCCGTTGTCGTCGACCGGGTGGTGACCGAGCGGGGCGAGATCGTGCTGCGCCGCCGTGGCGCACATCACGAAATCATCAGCAACGGCGTGTTCCTCATGGACACCAGGGGCGGTGCCTCCGAGCGCCTGTTGGTGACCGCTGCGCTCGCGCGGGTTCCGCGCGAGTCGGTGGACCTGCTGATCGGTGGGCTCGGCGTCGGATTTTCACTCGACGAGGCGACGCGCAGCCGGCGCCCCGCGTCCATCACCGTGGTCGAGATCGAGCCGGCCGTCATCGGCTGGCACCGCGACCACCTGGACGCCGGGGCGCTCGCGGATCCGCGGGTGCGGGTGGTGTGTGCGGATCTGCTAACCCAGCTCGACTTCCAGGACCGTGTGTACGACGTCATCTGCCTGGACATCGACAACGGTCCCGAGTGGACGGTGACCGACGGCAACCGGAACCTGTACGGTGCGGCCGGTCTGGCGCGGGTGCGCCGCTGCCTGCGGCCCGGCGGAGTGCTCGCGGTGTGGAGCGCGGCCGAGTCGGCCGAGTTCGCGGCGCGCCTGCGAGACGCCTTTTCGGACGTCGAGACGCTGCCGGTTCCGGTGGCGCGCGGCGTGCCCGACGTCGTCTACGTTGCCCGTACCGTCGAAGGGAGCTGACCCGCATGCCGACTCTGAGCCGCGGCCAGAACGCGCCGCTGGGCGGCGCGGCGCCGTACACCGTCGTCGTGACGCACGAACCGGGACCCGACGTCGACCTGACCGGGTTCCTGTTGCGTGCCGACGGCCGGGTGGTGAACGAGGACGGCATGGTGTTCTACAACCAGCCGACGGTCGGTGGCTTCGCCGGAGTCGAGTGGCGCCCGGGCGGTGTGGGCGGACGGCACGAGGTGTGGCTCGATCCGCGCTCGTGGCACCCGGATCTGGTGCGGGTGCGGGTCGGCATCACCGTCGCCGACGGGGCGTTCGGCGCCGTGCGGGGGCTGCGCGCGGTCGTCGTCGACGCGGGTGGTTCGGAGGTGGCGACCCTCGATCTCGGCGCGCCGGACGCGCAGAACGCCCTCATCGTGGGCGAGGTCTATGTGCATTCGGGCGGGCTGAAGGTGCGTTGCGTGGGCGACGGGTTCACCGACGGGCTGTCGGGGTTGGCCCTCGACGCCGGGATCGCTGTCGAGGAGGAGCCGGCGGCGGCGAACAGCCGCATCGATCTCACGAAGCCCGCACCCGGCGCGCCCGCGGTGAACCTGCGCAAGTACGAGGTGTCGGTGGCGCTCGTGAAGAACCGCCTCGACGGCCAGCGCTTCCGCGTGGTGCTGGCGGTCGACGCGAGCGGCTCGATGAAACACCTGTACCGCAACGGAACCGTGCAACGCTCGCTGGAGCGCATGGTGGCGATCGCCGACGTGCTCGACGACGACGGGCAGATGGAGGTCTGGTTCTTCGGCGACTATCCGGTGCGGTCGGCACCGGTCACCGTCCACACGATGCTGTCCTATGTGGACGACAACGCGGCCGCCAAGCGGAAGGCCGAAGGCGGCAACTACGAGCCGCGCGTCATGCGCGAGATCGTCGACTGGACCCTTGCCGAGCCGTCGGCACACCCGACCCTCGTGCTCTTCTGGTCCGACGGCGGCGTCCACGCCGAGAAGAAGATCACCCAGTTGCTCGTGGAATCCAGCCGGTTGCCCATCTTCTGGATGTTCCTCGGCCTGGGCCAGGCGAACTACGGCGTGCTTGCGCGGCTGGACTCCGTCAGCGGCGGCGTGGTGGACAACGCCGGATTCATTCCCATCGACGACATCGACCGCTATCCCGACGACGTCATGTACGGCGAGATCTTCGGCTCGTTCGTCCGGCCGTGGGTCGACGAGGCGACCGCGGCCGGCGTCCTGCGGTAGCGGCGCGCGAGCCGCTGCCCTCCGGCCCAGGTGGGACAGCCGCTGATCCGGCTGCTCGGGATCGCGGGTCGTGTCCGGGTGGCGTATGGTCGATATGTCGCTCGAGACCCCGGTGGCAGATGGCCCGCACAAGCGGTAGCAATCTCCCGGCTGGTCGATGCCCAGATGGCCGAGAATTTGCTGATTTCGATATTGGATCCGAGGCTCCCCGGTGCACCCCGGCCCCGTCGACGGCATTTACCTCGGCGGGGCCGCGGGGTCGGGCAATTTCCTTTCTTCGATGTGACGTAGGCGATGCCCGATTTGGTCCGCACGCGTTGTGATACGTGGATGCGGTCCGTATCGTTCTGAAGGTGCCGGAGCGGCACGTAGCCCTGGACCACGGCGTCGCGAAGCGCCGCCCGACCGAGTCCGGCTCATGATTTTCCAACAGATTCCAATCGTTCGGCCGCGCGATGGTGCGCCGACGACGATTTCCCACCTGGCCCACCCGGACCTGCTTCACTGACGAAGCGCCGGGAATGGATCGCTGCGCCGAAACGGCGGCTGCCGGTCGTCTGGCCTGCACCGATGCTAAGGAAGCAGCTAATGAGCGTTCGAGCGACGAGCCAGCCACGCCGGCGGGTGAACCACGTGATGGCGGTACCGGGGGACGGGTTGTCCTGGCGCGCCCTCCAACGATCAACCCGCGTCGCGGTCTCGATTGCGTTGGCCGTCACAATCTTCTACGTCCTGTTCCTGTTGAACCCGCAATACCGGGGGAACGTCTGGCTCTGGGTACTGGTGCTGTTCGCCGAGGGCATCACGGTGTTCAACGCGCTCGCGATGTGGTGGACGGTGCTCGCCTACACGCCCCGGCCCGACGCGCCCGAGGTGTACACGTGGCGTCGAAAGCTGGCCATGGGCGAACTCAAACCCACGATCGACGTGTTCATCACCGCATACGGCGAGCCCCTGGAAATCGTTCTGGTCACCATCCGGGCGGCGCGCGACATGGATGTCGCCCACCGAACCTGGGTCCTGGACGACGGTGACAGCGACGAGTTGCGCGCCATGTGTGCCGAAGAGGGCGTGGACTACCTTCGCCGTACCGACCATTCGCACGCGAAGGCCGGCAACGTCAACGCCGCGTTGCAGCGCACCGACGGCGAGTTCGTGGTCATCCTGGACGCCGACCACGTACCCAGCCCCGACTTCCTGCTCCGTGCGTTGCCGCACATGCACGACCCGCTCGTCGCGTTCGCGCAGACACCGCAGGCGTTCCCGTCCGCGAGCGGTCTGGTCGCCGTGGGGTCGGCGGAGTCGCAGCGGATCTTCTACGAACTCGTGCTGCCCGGTAAGAACGAGTTCAACGCGGTGTTCTGCGTCGGGACCAACGTGATCTTCCGGCGCCGGGCTCTGAACGAGATCCGCGGAATGTACACCGCAAGCAACTCCGAGGACATCTGGACCTCGATCGAACTGCACCGCCGCGGATGGCGATCGGTGTTCATTCCCGAAACCCTGGCGCGCGGGCTTTCCCCCGACAGCTTGCTGCCCTACTTCAAGCAGCAGTTCCGCTGGGCGTACGGCGCGTTCGAGGTGTTGCTGCGCGGCGGGCTGTTCGGTCGCAAGGGTCTGACGATGGATCAGCGCTTCCAGTACGTTCTCGCCGGCGTCAACTACCTGCTCTCGGTCGCCGTGGTCATCTTCATGTTCCTTCCGGCCGTGTACCTGCTGTTCGGCATCAGCCCCATCAAGGCGGAAACCTCCACCTGGCTGCTGCACTACGTGCCGTTCTACCTGCTGATCGTTCTCGTGACAGTGCTGCAGGTCGGTGGGTTCCGTCCCGCCGCGATCGTCACCAGTCTCGGTGCGGCACCGGTACACGTCCGAGCCCTGCTGATGGTTCTGCTCAAGCGCAAGGCCCGCTGGACGGTGACCAACGCCGGCCAGAGCGGGCTGCCCGGCGTCGAACTGGTGCTGCCCCATGTCGCCCTGCTGCTGCTCAACCTCATGGCCGTCGGCGTGGGCATCAGGGCGCTGACCCTGCAGGGGACCGACACCACGGGCGTCGTGCTCTCGATGGTCTGGGCGTCGATCTACGTGCTCGTGCTCGGCCGGGTCATCCGTGAGGCGGTCATCGCTCCGCGGCACGTCAAGGAGCGTCTGGAGCGCCGGAAGGCCGGAGCGATCCTGTCCCGGGCGCTGCCGTGGCCGGTCCGGACCGAAGAGACCGACGAGGTCATCGATCTCACCGTCGAACAGACCTCCCGACCCACGAGCCCTGCGCTCAAGAGCTGAAGGGGATTGTCATGGTCCAAACGACCACAGCGCCCGTCACCGCGCCGATCGAATCGGCTGCCAGGCCGACGCCGCAACCCGAGTCGCCAGCCACGCCGCCGCCCAAGCGGTCGCGGCGCGGCGCGTTCCGCAAGTGGCGGGCCCGCTTCATCGTGCTCGTCCTGATCGTCGGGGCCGGCTACTTCGGATACGTGATCAGCCAGTCGGACGCGGCCGAGGCCGCCAAGATCGACCTTGGTACCGTCACGCTCACGTCCCAGGTCGTCCCCGTCGAGACGCCGCAGCCGGGTCAGGTGATGTCGGTCGACGTCGCCGCGGCCGAGACGGTGAAGGCGGGCGACCAGCTCGGCACCGTCCAGGTCACCACCACCAACTCGAAGGGCGAACCCGTGCTCAGCACGGTCGCCATCACCGCTCCGCGCACCGGCATCGTCGTCGACGACCCGGTGACCGTGGGCAGCACCCTGCAGCCTGGGCAACCGTTCGTCGAGTTGTACGACCCGACGAAGCTCACCTTCGAGGGTCAGGTGTCGTTGAAGGACCTGCCCGAACTGTCCCCCGGCATGACCGCCACCCTCGAGGCCGAGGGAATCAAGGGTTCCGTCGCCGCGACGGTGCAGCGGGCCGTACCGCGGGTCGGCACCAGCCGGACCGACGTCGCACCCGACTTCATCCGCGTCGTGTTGACACCGGCGAACGGGACCGACGTGTCCAGGCTCGTGCCCGGTCTGCGCTTCACCGGCACCGTCGACACCGGTACCGGGCCACCGGACCGGCCGAAGCTCATCTACGTCGGTACCGAGTGACCGCCACAACAGCCAGGAGAGGACCGGGCATGCTGCGCAAGCAATCGACCACCACCGGGTGGCGGTCCCGGCGTTGGCTCATCACCGGCGCGCTGGTCCTCGTCGTGGTCGTGACCGTGGCCGGTTACGCCATCCACGCCGCGACGAAGGACCGGGCGACGAACGTCGTCTGGTCCGACGACTTCGCCGGTGCCGCCGGCAGCGCCCCGGCAAAGGACAAGTGGCTGCTCACCACCGGCACGAGTTATCCCGGCGGCGCGCCGCAGTTCGGGACGGGTGAGATACAGACCTACACCGACGACCCGGCCAACGTCGCCCTCGACGGTGACGGCCACCTCGTCATCACCGCCACCCGCGACGATGGCGGCGCGTGGCGATCGGCGCGCGTGGAGACGCGCCGCACCGACTTCCAGCCCGCAGCCGGCGGAACACTGGAAGTGTCGGCGCGGATCAAGGTCCCAGCCCCGAGCCAGGGCTACTGGCCGGCGTTCTGGATGCTCGGTGACAGCTTCCGCGGCAACTACGTCAACTGGCCGGAAGTCGGCGAGATCGACATCATGGAGAGCACCGGCCGCCAGCCCGGCCTCGTCTACGCCACCCTGCACTGCGGCACCGCTCCCGGTGGCCCGTGCCGGGAGAACGACGGGATCGGCGCCCGGTACCCGCTACCGGACGGTCAGCTGTTGTCAGCCGCCTTCCGCACCTTCTCCATCCAATGGGACCGGTCCACGCCACGGGAGGAGATCCGGTGGTATGTGGACGGTCTGCTGTTCCACACCGTGCACGCCGATGACGTCGACGCGACCACGTGGGCCGACGCCACCGCCCACGGCTACTTCATCCTGTTGAACCTCGCCATCGGCGGCGCGCTCCCCGGCGGCCCCGATGCGACCACGACGCCCGGCGGCTCGATGGTCGTCGACGCGGTGACCGTGCGCAGGCTGTGACGGACCCGTCGGCTACCGGATCGGTCCGGTGGTGCGCGCCACCGTGACGGAGTACGGGGGCAACAGGATGGCCCGCCCATCGTCCACTGTGGAGCGGTACGGCGGCAGCGCTCGGTCCGGGTAGCCGGCGCCGCGCGGGTCCGCGATCCAGCTCCACTGCAACGGGGAGTACTGGAACACGCCCAGCGTCCCGGTCACCGGGCGCTGGGCGCCGCCGACTGTGCGCGCCAACCGCACGGTGACGGGCCGGCGCGGGTCCTTGTTCAGCAGCAGCACGGCGAGCCGGCCGTCCGGACGGCGCAGCGCGTAGGCCGTCACCACCGGCTCGCCGCCCGCGGTCTTCAGGGCACACGCGGCCGCATACACGGTGTGCCGGCCGGTCCCCGGCTGCACCCAGTGCTTGTTGAGCATCTGCGCGACGTGGTACGTGGCCAGCGGGCGGACCGGCCGTCCCGAGGCGTTCTGGAACAGCATCAGGTTGCCCCAGCTGTTGCACGGCTTGCTCTCGGGCTCCTGGAACACGTCGTCGGGTTCGAGGCCGTACAGGTAACTGCTGTCGCCGCCGAGCGCCATCAGTTCCGCCGCCGTCTCGGCGTTGACGATGGCGCCCGGCATCTCGACCTCGGGCTGCCCGACGAAGGACGAGTATCCGTACTCGGTGATGACCTTCGGTACGTCGGCCGGCAGCCCCGCCGCCTCCTGGCGGCGCAGAATTTCGGCGAGCATGCCGGGATGCCGGGCGAGCGGGCCCGCCGGGTCCTCGCAGACGTCGTCGAAGGGGTACCACTCGAACGAGAAGAAGTCGAAGTCGTCCATCCGGTTGCGCGCACGAAGATGGCCGACGAACCGGCCGGTCCACGAGCGCACACCCTTCGCGTCGGGCCAGGCGAACCAGTCCGGAATCACCGTCTGGTAGCCGGGTCCGCCGAACTCGAGGCCCGGGTTCACCGCCTTCATCGCCGTGGCCATCTGGAGGTACAGCGCCGCGTAGTCCTCGGGCTGGGCGTGTTGTCCGTCGGGTTCCTCGCCGACCTCGACGCGCCGCACCGGGAAGTTGCGCGCCCGTAGGTACGTGGCCAGCGCCGCCGCGTCGTCGGGCGTGCCGTACAGGGCGGGCACGGGCACCATGAGCGGCGCACCGGCGGTCAGCCCACTCGCGAACGCCCGCTCGAAGCTGGCGTGCTCGTAGTCCTCGTCGATGTCGACGGTGCGGTGCCACGGATCCGTCGACGAGGTGACCATCATCGTCTGGGCCAGCGACGCGTCGTGCTTCACGTGGTCGACGAACCCGCCGTTGGTGTATCCGATCGACAGCTCCCGCACGGCATAGCCCAGCCGGTCGCGGATGTCCGTACTGCCCGGCGGCTGGGTGTCCGAGTCGGCCGTGAGCAGGATGCGCACGAACTGCGCGTCGACGGGCTTCGGTGCCACCCGCACGGTTTGCGTGCCCCCGCGGCCGGTCTGCGCTCCCGTCGGAAAATCCTTCCACCCGACCGGGCCGTTCTCGGCCGGGAACAGCGCGTCGGTGCCGGTCCAGTACTGCACCTGGAACCTGGTGGCGAACGGCGTGCCCCAGACGATGCGGACCTGGTCGACAGGCACCGGTTCCGGGAACGCCGCGAGCATCCACTGTGGATGGTTGGTGTCGGGCTCGCCCGTGAAGTGGGCGTCCAGGTAGGGATTGCTCTTCCAGAACGTGTCGGGGTCGCCGTCGTCGAGACGGGAGTATCCCTTGTTGGTGGCCTGGTCAATGGTGTTCCCGCGCCGGGGCAGGTCATACCCGTACGACACGCCGGGATCGTCGGTGACCTCGGTCGCGGAGGTCCAGTAGCCCTGCTGGCGGGCCGGGTCGCTCCACGTGCCCACCGCGTTCCAGTGCCACGCCTTCACACCGAGCTCCGTGCGCAGGCGGAAGCTGAGCGAACCGAACCCGGTGGAGCGCATCGCGGCGAGGTTCTCCGGCGTCCACACCTGGCCGATCTCGCCCCGCTGCAGGCCGTCGACGCCGGCGCCGAGCGCTGGGCTCCCGTCGAACGTATTGACAGGTCTGTCCCACGCGATGTCCACGACGCCGTCGGTCTTCGGGACCGGCGCCGGGCCGCGGGCACCGAGCGGATCGACGACGGCGAACGCGGCGGCGCCGGCAGCGATCAGCGCGACAGCGATGATGCCGGGGCGTCGCCACCACGGCCGCACAGGGGAGGAGGCCGGCTCGTCTTCGGGAACCAGAAACGTCGGATCTGGGCGCACGTCTCCGGGCGTCAGCGGGTCGGCAGGCACAGGGATCCATGCTCGCGGGCGGGCGACCGCGGCCACAACCGCCGAACATCGCCGGCCTTCCGTCCCTACGAGCTAACCCGAACGTGGCACTGCCAGGTCGGCGTACTCCGGGTGCCGCTGCACGTATCCGGTCATGAACGGGCACGACACCGTCACCTCGACGCCGCGCGAGCGGGCGTCGTCGAGCGCGCTGCGGGCGAGCCGACCGGCGAGGCCGCGGCCCTCGTACTCCTGGCTGATCTCGGTGTGGAGGAAGTCGATGCGGCCCGGTTCGCGCCGGTACTCGACGAACCCGGCGACCTCACCGCGGACGAGCACCTCGTACCGGCTGTCGCCGAGATTGTCCACAATGGACGCCTCGGTGGGGTCGACGCCCTCGACCTGGGCGCTGCCGGCCACCCGCAGCTTGCGGCGGGCCCGCTCGTAGAAGGTCGTGCGGCCGAGGCGGACCACGTGCGCGGCGTCGGCCAGCGGCGTGATCGGCACCGTGTCGCCGGCGGACACGTACCCGCTGACGATGCCGTCCGCCTCCACGGCGAGCCGTCCGCTGGGCGGCAGGACGTCCAGTTGGAGCCGCTCGTCCAGGGAGAGGAACAGCGCCCGGTTGAACGAGGAGTGCGCCGCCGCCGCGCTCACCAGCAACCCCTGCACGGTCGGCGAGACGATCGGGCCGCCGGCCGAGAAGCTGTACGCGGTCGACCCCGTCGGCGTCGACACGATCACCGCGTCGGCCGCGTAGCGCACGAAGCTGTGCCCCTCGACGGTGATGCCGACCGCCGCCATCTTGTCGCCCGGCACCCGCACCAGCGCGATGTCGTTGAACGAGGTCACCACCGAGCCGTCGGCCAGGGTGGTCTGCACCGCCGTCCGGGGCTCGACCGTGTACTCGTGGTTGTCGATGGACGACAGCGCGTCGGAGAGGTGGGCGGCGTCGACCTCGGCGAGGAAGCCCAACCGCCCGACGTTCACCCCGAGCACGGGCGTCTTGCGACCCCGCACCAGCCGCAGCGCCCGCAGCATCGTCCCGTCGCCGCCGAGGCTGACGAGCAGGCCGGACCGCTCGATCAGCTCGGCCGCCGTCACCGCCACGGCCGAGCAGTCGATGCGCTGGATCTCCTCGGTCAGCCCGAGCACGGTCACGCCGCGCTCCTTGGCCCAGGCCAGGATCGTGTCGACGGCCGGCGTGCAGTCGCGCCGGGGGTGGAGCACCACCCCGACCACGTGAATCATGCCCACGGGCTCCACCCTGACACGCGGGCAGGGCCGAAGCCACCATTACGACTAACCTGAGCGAGTGACCGAACTGCTGCACATCACGGAGTCCACGACGTGGTCCGCCGCCCGCAGCGAAGGCGAGTACCGCATGTCCACCCGCGGTGTCACGCTCGACGAGCAGGGCTTCATCCACTGCGGGCTGAGCCACCAGCTGCGCCCGGTCGCCGAGCGGCTGTACGGCGACACCGCCGAGGACCTGGTGGTCCTGCGCATCGACGGCGACAAACTGACCGCCCCGGTCCGCTTCGAGGCACCCGAACCCGGCGCCGAGGAGTTCCCGCACGTCTATGGACCGATTCCCGTCGACGCGGTGGTGGAGGCGATCCCGGTCGGCCGGGACGCGGACGGTCGGCTGATCCTGCCGGAGTGACGGGCCACGCTAACCTGACGAAGGTGAGCAGGACCACGCGGCCGGCACCGGACGACGTCGCGGCGCTGTTTCCGGGTCTCGGGGCCTACGCCATGGTCGCCACCCGGCTGCACCCCCGCCGCGGGCGCCCCGGGCGGCGGCGCAGCCACGTCGGCGGTCCCTTGTGGTGGCCGGCCGACGAGCCGTGGCCGGCGTGCGTCGCCGATCACGTCGTCCCCACCCAGACGCCCGTCCCCGAGCCGTTGCTCGAACGGCTACGGACCGCGCGCCGCACGCGAAACTGGGCCGACAGCGCCGCCGTGCTGGCCGAACTGGCGAGCGAGATTCCCGGGTTCAGCGGGGTCGACCGCCGCGACGGCACCGCGCACGGCCAGGTGTCGCGGCCCGAACCGGAACCGACGCCGCTGGTCGCCGTCGCCCAGTTGCGCGCGGCCGACGTGCCCGCGCTCGCGCCGCCGCCCGGTGCGGATCTGCTGCAGGTGCTGTGGTGCCCGAACGACCACGACCTCGACGGCGGCGGCCAGGGGCCGGCCGTCAGCGTCCGGTGGCGCGCGGAGGCCACACTGCCGGCCCGGGCCGGTGAGCCGCCGCCGAAACCGGCCGTCAGCGAGGCGCGGTACCTGCCGCACCCGTGCGTGCTCGAACCGGAATCCGTGGTGGAGTACCCCTGGTGGCAGGACCTGCCGGCCGGGCTGGGTTACGAGGTGCACGCCTGGGACACCGAGCACCGCGGCCGCTACCACCGGCAGTTGGCCACCGCACCCGGCTGGAAGGTCGGCGGCTGGCCGGCCTGGCCGACCACCGACGCGACCTCTTTGCTGTGCAACGGCTGCGGCAGCCGGATGACCCACCTGCTCCAGATCGACAGCGGCGAATGGGGTGATCCGGCGCGCTGGCAACCCGTCGAGGAGAGCGGCCTGCGTCGCGGAACCGCCGCGCACACGGCGGCAACCGAGCCGACGGGCCTCATCGTGGGCCGGTGCGGGATGTACCGCGTCTTCCGGTGCCCGACCTGCCCGGGAACCGACGGCGGGTCCGTCCGGGTCAACCTCCAGTAGCCGGTGACCGCCATGTGGACGTGCCCCGCCTGCGGCCGCACGTTCGCGAACCGTAACCAGACCCACACGTGCGCCGCGCCGACCGACCTCGACGGGCACTTCGCCGGCGCGGATCCGGCCGTTCGGGAGACGTTCGAGCGCATCCTCGCCGTCGTGCGCGCGGCCGGCCCGGTGACGGTGCTGCCCGAGAAGACGCGCATCGCGCTGCACGTGCGGATGAGCTTCGCCGCGCTGATGCCGCGCAGGCGGTGGTTGAACGGCCATCTCGTGCTCGCCCGGCGGGTGGACAGCCCGCGGTTCACGCGCGTCGAGACGTACTCCCCGCGCAACGTCCTGCACGCCTTCCGGCTGACCGCACCGGACGAGGTCGACGACGAGTTCGCGGCCTGGCTCGGCGAGGCGTACCGCGTCGGGCGGCAGGAGCACCTGAACCGGGCCGGCGGCAACGCCTCGCCGACCGGGGCGGTCCCATGACCGTCCGCGTCTTCATCTCGTACGCCTACGACTCGGCGGCGCACCGGGAAGCCGTGCGGCACCTGTACGAACTGCTGCGCGCGTGCGGGATCGACGCCAGGTGGGACCTGGAGGCGACCGCCGGCCGGCAGGACTGGCCGGTGTGGATGGCCGGCCAGGTCGACGACGCCGACTTCGTCGTCGTGGTGGCCTCGCCCGCGTACCGGCGGCGCGCCGAGGGCGGTGCCGAACCCGACGACGGCAGAGGCGTCCAGTTCGAGGCGGCGCTGCTGCGCGAGCGGCTGTACGCCGACCGGGTCCGCTGGCAGCGCCGGATCCTTCCGGTGGTGCTGCCCGGCCAGAGCGCCGAGGGCATCCCGACGTTCCTGCAGCCGTACTCGGCGAGCCGGTACGAGGTCCGCGAGTTCACTGTGGACGGTGCCGACGAGCTGATCCGGGTGCTGACCGACCAGCCGGCGTACCCGGCCCCGCCGTTGGGCGCGGTGCCGGCGCTGGGTCCGCGCACCGGTACCGCGCCGGGCGCGGGCGCGGCGAAAGACGCCGGCGCCGCGCACGATGCCGGCGCCGCGCACGATGCCGGCGCCGCGCACGATGCCGGCGCCGCGCACGATGCCGGCGCCGCGCACGATGCCGGCGCCGCGAGGAGCGCCGACGCCGTGCGCCGGCTCCTGCTGGCGCAGCGCGACGCGGTCGGGGCGTCGCCGGACGTTGCCGCGCTGGGCGGTCACCTGCCCGACGCGTCGAGCGTGTACGTCGCCCTGCGGGCCGGGCGGGTCGAGCGTGCCGGCGCCGACGCGGCCGCGGCCAAGGAGAAGCCGCGCGGTCCGGTGATCACCGATCTGAGTCTCGTCGACGCCGTCCGCGCGGCCGGGGGCGCCGTGCTGGTGGGCGAACCGGGCGCGGGAAAGTCGACGGCGATGGCTCGCGTCGTCGCGGAGTCGGCCGCGTGGTGGCTGGCTGATGTCGCTACTCGCGGCCCGGCGCCGTACGGCCCGATCGTGCCCGTCGTCGCACGCGCCACGCAGATGGGCTCCTCCCGACACCTGCCGCGGGCGCTGGCCGCCGCGATCGCCGACGCCGTCGAACTGCCCGCCGACGACCTGGCCATGCTGTTCGAGGCCGCCCCGGCCGACGGCATGCGGTGGCTCGTCGTCGTCGACGGGCTCGACGAGGTGGTCGACGCGGCCCGTCGCGCCGATCTGGTGCGCCGGGTCGCCGGCTGGATGCGCGAACCCGTGGCGCCGTACCGCGTCCTCGTGGCCACCCGGCCGTTGCGCGAGGGCGAACTCGGGCCGGTGCGGGCGACCGGTGCCACCGAGTACCGCCTGCGACCGTTCGACGCCGAAGGCCTGGAAGCGTTCGCCACCAAGTGGTTCCACGCGGTCGACCCGGACGCGGACACCGCGCGGACGGCCGCGACCATCCGCCGGTTCCTGGCCCGCGTGGACACCGACAGCCTGCGCGGCCTGATCCGCTCGCCGTTGCTGGCGACGATCGCGGCCGCGGTGTTCCACGAAGCCGCGGACGGCAACGAGCCGCTGCCGCACGGCCGGGCCCGGCTCTACGATTCGTTCGTCCGCCTGCTCCTGCGGCGCCGGCGCAGCCCGCGCGACGTCGCCGAGACCGCGCCGGACGACGTGCGGGCGCGGGTGTCCCGCAGCGATCCGGTGGGCGCCACGCTGCTGTGGGAACTGTTCCTGCACATGCGCGACCTGCTCGGCCACCTCGCGTCGCGGCGGCTGGCCGGCGATCCGGCCCGGCTGGCCGATCTTGCCACCGCCTGGGTCAGCGCGCCGCACGAGTGGAGCGACGCCTTCGACGCGGCCGCCGGCGCCCGCGCCCGCCGGGTGGTGGACAACGATCCGGCGTGGCCGCACCTGGTGCCGGCGCTGCTGGCCGAGACCGGTCTGATGACGCACCGCGGGACGGCGCTGGACTTCGTCCACCCGAGCTTCGCCGAGTACCTCGCGGCCGGCTACCGGGTCGCGCACGGTGACCGCCGACGCGACGACGAGCCGCCGGTCACCGTCGAGTCGGCGCTCGCCGCGACCGAGGACGACGCCACCCGCAGCTACGGGCTGTTCGCCCTCGCGGCCGCACCACCGGACGACGCCGCGATCGAGGCGCTGATGAACGGCGGGCTCGCGGATCTGACGGTGCTCGCCGCAATTCTCGGCGACGGCGTCCCGATGCACGCGGCCCTGCGACAGCGCGCGATCGACACCGTGATCGACAGGTGCCGGGGCATCGGCGGGATCGCGTCGCCGCACGACACGGTGGTGGCCGCCGTGGCGGCGGATCCGCACGCCGTCAGGCGGCTGGTGGCGATCGGCACCGACGACGCCGAGTCGGCGCAGCGGCGCTTCGGCGCCGCCCGGCTGCTCGCCACCGCGGGCGATCCTGACGCCGCTGTCGCCGCCGTGCGCCCGCTGCTCGACGATCCGGAGGTCGAGTGGCACCACCGCGAGCGCGTGGCGGGACTGCTGCTGGGCCACGGCGACCGGGAGGACCGGGCCGCCGCGATCCGGTGCCTGCACGCGTTGCTACCGGACCGGCGCGGCTATGGCTGGATCTCGACCGAGGCGGCGAAGGCGCTCGCCGAACACGGCGATGCCGCCGACCGCGACGCACTGGCCCGGTACGCGAACGATCCGGCGGTGTCCGACGGCAGCCGCGCACAGCTGGCCGAGTTGCTGGTCCGGTTCGGCGATCCGCACCAGCGCGCCGCGGCGCTCGCCCTGCTCCGTGCGCTCGCTCCGACTGTGCCCGACGCCGTCCGCGCGCTGGCCGAGCACGAAGGAACCGCCGGTCTTTCCGCATTGGTCAGGCCCGGTGTGCCGGTCCGCGTACGGGTCGCCGCCGCGGACGCCCTCGTGCGGGGCGGCAGCGCCGAAGAGCGGCTGACGGCGCTGGAGGCGTTGGCGGCAATAGCCGGCACCGAGGCCGACGATGCGGACGAGGGCCGGGTCGACAGGGACGGGGGCCGGGTCGACGCGGCGCAGATTCTTGCCGCGCACGGCAGCCGCGATCAGGTGGCGCTGGTGCGGCGGCTCGCCACCGACGAGTCGGTGGGGTCCCGCACCCGGCTGCGGTTCGCCGCGGCCTTGCTGACCGACGGGCCGCAGGCCGACCGCGAACCGGCGCGCGCCATGCTCGAACGCATCGCCGCCGACCGGTCGCGCCACGAGAACGAGCGCGCGGAGGCGATCCGTGACCTCGTCATGGACGACGGTCCGGCGGGCCTGGAGGTCGCAGCGTCGATCGCCGTCGATGCATCCGAACCGATCGACCTGCGCTGGAGAACCGCCCACCTCGTTGTGGTCCGCGCCCCGCGCGAGTCCGCCGCCCGCGGGGCGCTCGCCGCGATGGTCACCGAACCACCGACGGGGCGGGGCTTCTTCGACGAGTCGGTCGGCGGGTTCGCGGCCGAGGCGCTGGCGGAGTTCGGCGGTGCGGCCGACCGGAGCCTGCTCGTCCGCGTCTGCGCCGACGACGCCGTCCGGCCCAACGTGCGCCGTGCAGCGGCGGCCGCCCTGTACGAGTACGGCACGGCGGCGGACCGGTCGGTCGCCCACGAGCACCTGACCGCGGTCGCCGCCGACCCGCACGCCGATCTCCTGGACCGGGACAATGCGGCCGTGGCTCTGGCGGCCCACGGCGGTCGGGCCGCCCACCAGTGGCTGTGGCGGCTCACCGCCACCGGCGACCCGGACGTCCGGTACGGGGCCGCGCAGGCCCTCGCGAAGGCCGGCCCGCCGGCCGCCCGGGCGCAGGCCCGCCGCGTGCTGCTCCATCTGGTCACCGACCCGACCGTTGACGGCGCCGGCCGCGTGATGGCGGCCGAACGGATCGCCGGCTACGGCACCGCGGCGGAGTTGGCGGCGCTCGCCGAACTCGCCCGCGATCCGGCCGGTGACGAGGAGACCAGGCTGTGCGCCGCGATCGGGCTGACCCACGCGAGCGATCCGGACCTCGATGCGCTGGGCGAGCGCGTCCTGACCGGGCTCGCGACCGACGCCGGGGTGGCTGTCCAGGTCCGCTACGACGCGCTGGAACGGCTCGCGTGGTACGGCCAGGCGAGCGGCCTGCGCCTCGCCGCCGAGGTCGCGTCCGATCCGGCCGAGCACCCGAGCCTGCGCCTGGCCGCCGGACGGGTCGTGCTCATTCACGAGGGAACGGGGCGCCGCCGCGACAAGGACGCGGCAGCCGCCGCGAAGGCGGCGGTTCTCGACGCCGCGGCGGAGATCGTCGAGTCGCCGGAGGTCGACGACGAACTCGCCGACGAGGCGGCGAGCCTTCTGGTGGCCGGTGGGACGCAAGCGGGTATCGCGCGGGCGCTGCGCATCGCGCGCGACCCGTTCGCCGGGCTGCAGGCCCGGGTGGCCGCGGCGTCCGCCGTGTACGAGCGCGGCGACGCGGCGGATCGCGCCGCCGTGGCAGGCCTTCTGAACGCCGACGACGTGAGCGCCGCGATCCGCGTCGGGATCGCGAAGCCCTTGCTGGACGGGCCCGACCGGTCGCACAGCGAGGCGGCGCGGACCGCCCTCGCGGCGATCGCCGTCGATACGGACGTGCCGACGCAGGTTCGCTGGGACGCGCTGTTCAGGCTGACCTACCGGATCGAGTCGTCCGCGCCGGTGCTGGGCGCCCTGATGCGCAACGAGTCGGCGCCCGCGCCCATCCGGTGCGACGCGGCGGAGGAACTGCTCAAGGCGGACGGTGACCTCGCGGACGAGGCAGCGGAGGTCCTCGTGGCGCTCGCCGCCGATCCCGCCATCGACTGGTGGACGGCGACGGACGCCGTCGTGGACCTGCACCAGCACCGTCCGGCGGCGCTGCGGCGGCTCGCCCCGGCGCTCGACGATCCGCGCCAGCACGCGATGACCCGGTTCTTCGTCGCGATGCGGCTCGTCGAGACCGACCTCGAGGATCTCTGGGGCGCCGCGGTCGACGCGATCCGGGCTCTCGCCCATGACCCGGGCGCCGGACTGCCGACCCGGGCGATGGCCGCCCGGGCGCTGTCGGCCGGCATCGGCTTCGACGAGTTCGCGACGTTCGACGGTGCACCCGCGCTCGTGCGGATCGAGGCGGCGGCCGGCCTGGCCGAGCGCGAGTCCGACGCCGACTCCGACGCCGCGGCCGATGACGCGCGCGCGGCGCGGGATCTGGCGCTGCGGACCCTGACCGCGCTCGCCGAGGACCGTACGACGGCCGACGACCTGCGCGGGCACGCCGCAGCGACGCTCGTCGAGAGCGCCCTGGTGACCGTGTCATGGGTCAACGAGTTCGTGCGCGGTGCCGACTCCGCGTACGCGGGCTTCGTGGCGGCTGCCGCCGCCCTCAAGTCCACAATGGACGGTGTGGACCAGGCACCGTTGCTCAGGGCCACCCAGGACGGCTCCCGGGCGGCGCGCGGCGACCGGTTGTGGCTGTGGGGAACTGTCACCCTCGGGCAGTACGGTGACGACTTCGCACGCGAGGTGGTCGAGTACTCGGGGGTTCCGGTATGGGCGGAGTCCGACCCGCTCGTGCTGCACCTCGCCGAGGCCGACTGGGTGAACCGCCGTGATCCGAAGCCCCGCAAGAACCTGGAGAGTGAGCTGATGCGCATCGTCGGCAGGCCCGACAGCGATCCAGCCGTGCGGGAGCCCGCGGCGCGCGAACTGGTGCTGCACGGCACCGAGCATTGGCGCATGCTGGCCCGCGCGATCGTGACAGATCTGACCGGGGTCGGGGCATGACGGATCTGCCCACCGACATCGAGTTACGGCTGCGCCACCTCGACATGATCCAGGCGGTCGTCGCCCGGCAGGGGCAGAACTCCTTTGCCGTGCGCGGCTGGTCGGTGACCGTCGTGTCGGCCGTGTTCGCCGTCGCCGTCACGCAGGACGAGGCGCCGCGGGGCACCGTGCTCGTCGCGCTGGCACCCACGCTCATCTTCTGGGCGATGGACGCGTACTACCTGTGGCAGGAGCGGCTCTTCCGCGCGCTGTACGCCGACGCGGCGCGCCGTGCCCGCGACGCGGCCAGTGAACCGGACGTGCAGCTGTTCGACCTGAACACCGGCCCGTACCTTGCGACGGTGACCTCCTGGTGGCGGACGCTGTTCCAGCCCACCGTCGTCGCGATACCGGCCGTGCTCGTGGTCGTCGTGCTCGTGTTCTGGCTCTGGGCCGGCTGAACTCCGGAAACATTCGACGGGAGTGTCGAATGCGGCGACGGCCGTTCGTGTGGAGGGTGGAACGAGCACCGACCCGATGGAGGAGCGATGAGCAAGTACATGATCGGCGTGTGGTACCCGGAAGGCGGCACCCCGCCGCCGCCCGACGAGCTGGAAGTGATCATGAACGGCGTCCAGGCGGTGCACGACGACATGGCCAAGGCCGGTGTCTGGGTGTTCGGGGGCGCGCTGCACGGCCCGGACGCGTCGACAGTCGTCCGGGCCAACGGCGCCGACGTGCTCGTCACCGACGGCCCGTACGTCGAGACGAAGGAGCAGCTCGGCGGCTTCAGCGTCGTCGACGTGACGGACCTCGACGAGGCGCTGGCGTGGGCCGGGCGGCTGGCCCACGTCCTCGTGCCGCTGTCCGTCGAAGTCCGACCGTTCCAGGACTGATGCCCGACATCGGGGACATCTTCCGGGCCGAGTACGGCCGGGCGGTCTCCGTACTGGTGCGCGTCTTCGGCGACATCGACGTCGCCGAGGACGCCGTCCAGGACGCCTTTGCCACGGCGACGGCGCGCTGGCCGTCGGATGGGATTCCGCCGAGCCCGGCGGGCTGGATCATCACGACGGCGCGCAACCGCGGGATCGACAGGCTGCGCAAGGAGGCCAAGCGTGCCGACCGGCACGCGCAGGCCGCCCTGCTGCACGCGGCCGAGGAACCGGACGGGGAGGAGGGCGCCGTGCGCGACGACCGGCTGCGCCTGATCTTCATCTGTTGCCACCCCGCGCTCGCCCCGGCCGCGCGGGTGGCGCTCACGCTGCGGCTGCTCGGCGGCCTGACCACGGCCGAGATCGCGCGGGCGTTCCTGGTTCCCGAGGCCACGATGGCGCAGCGGATCGTGCGGGCCAAGGGCAAGATCCGCGACGCGAAGATCCCGTACCGGGTGCCCCGGGAGGCCGACCTACCCGACCGGCTCGGAGCCGTGCTCGCCGTGCTGTACCTCGTCTTCAACGAGGGCTACGCGGCCACCTCGGGCGACGACCTGATCCGGGCCGACCTGTGCGCGGAGGCGATCCGGCTCGGGCGGCTGCTCGTCGCCCTGATGCCCGACGAACCGGAGGCGCTCGGCCTGCTCGCGCTGATGCTGCTGATCGACGCGCGACGGCCGGCCCGCACCACCGCGTCCGGTGGGCTGGTGCCGCTGGCGGAGCAGGACCGCACCCGGTGGGACGCCGGCCTGATCCGCGAGGGGCAGGACCTGGTGCGCCGGTGCCTGCGGCGCAACCGGCCCGGGCCGTACCAGATCCAGGCCGCGATCAACGCCGTGCACAGCGACGCGCCGAGCGCGGCCGACACCGACTGGGTGCAGATCAAGCAGTTGTACGACCAGTTGCTCGTAGTGGCGCCGGGACCGGTGGTGGCGCTGAACCGCGCGGTCGCCGTCGCCGAGGTCGACGGCCCGGCGGCGGCGCTCGGCATCGTCGACGGCCTGGAGCTGTCGTCGTACCACGCGTTCCACGTGGCGCGGGCCGACCTGTTGCGCCGCCT
>Ga0070664_100000073_pt1 | contig 63531 bp, 52 predicted proteins | sample KBSC73metaG_FD_65863 | JGI IMG/M metagenome (GOLD analysis project Ga0070664, IMG submission 65863) | Corn rhizosphere microbial communities from Kellogg Biological Station, Michigan, USA - KBS C7-3 metaG | ecosystem: Host-associated > Plants > Roots > Rhizosphere > Soil ... | reverse complement strand
CTTTGACACGTTCAGCTGGCTTATACAGCACCTGCATGAGTGACATGACCTGCGGCACCATCAAGGCAGCAGCAGCACCCTGCAGTAGTCGCGACACTACCAGCATCATTGTATCTGCCGCAATGCCACTCAGTAGTGAGGCGGCAGTAAAGCCGGAAACGCCTATCAGGAACATTTTTTTATAGCCATAACCATCGCCCATACGCCCGCCAGTAATCAGCAGCAAGGCAAACGTGAGAGCGTACCCGGCAATTGTCCACTGTACGGCATCGGCCGATGCGTGTAGGCTTGACTGAATCGATGGTATTGCCACATTGACAATCGTGGCATCCAGTAGGTCCATAACAAATGCGAATGCAACGATCACTAGTGCAAGTGTACGGTGTTTACTTGTGGTCATATCACTCCCCTTTCTAAGCCTTACAGGCTCTCAGCAAATTCAGTAATGTCGGCAGCAAAGATTTTTGGTTGCTCCCATGCCGCAAAGTGCCCGCCTTTTTCCATTTGGCTAAATCGCATAACATTAGCGCTGCGCTTCGCCCAGGCTTCAACAACTGGTACGGCTTCGCCAGGGAAGCTAGCAATGGCGGTTGGCACTTCGATTTTTACTGGTGGCCGCGGACCGCCAGTTGCATATGCCGCACGAGTGTTCTCGGCATAAGTGCGCACAGAACTAGCAATCGTGTCGGTGATATAGTATAGGGTGATATTTGTCAGTAGTTCGTCTTTGGTAATCGCTTTTTCGATGCCACCTTCAGCCCCTGACTGGAATTTTTCAACCATCCACGCCGCCAAGCCAACTGGCGAGTCATTCAAGGCAAATGCCACTGTTTGCGGCTTCGTAGACTGCAGGGCATTGTATGCGCCCTCCATATACCACCACTGCTGACACTTGCCAGCAAACTGCTGCTCTTCTGGGCTCATGGTCGTGAAATCCTCGCTGCCGTTTGGAAATCCTGCGTCGGTCAAGTGAACTGCGGTGACTAATTCTTTATGCGCAACTGCCAGTGCGCGTGCAACCTCCGTACCAATATCGCCACTACTGACTATGAACTTCTCGTACCCTAATTCATCACGCATTAGCTTAGCAAACACGTCAGCCGTTGAGCTGCTATTCATTGCTACGTGGTCTGAAAAACCAAATCCAGGCAGGGATGGTACGATCACATGGAATTTTTTACTCAACATAGGAATAACTTTATGAAAACGATAGAACGAATCAGGCCAACCGTGAATAAGCAGTAGTGGCGTCGCATCCGGATTGTCGCTTTTTTGATGGATAAAATGAATGTTCGTGCCGTCAATGCTCGCCATAAAGTGATCAAATGTATTGAGTTCTTTTTCGGCCGCGCGCCAGCTATACTCTTTTTGCCAATATTCAACCAGCTCTTTCATGTATTCTAGGTCTGTGCCATAACTCCAGCCAGCGCCTTTTGGTGCGTCTGGAAAGCGTGCTTCTTTCAGCTGTTTTTGTAATTCCGCCAATTTTTCCTGCGGAACATCAATGATGAATTTTTTAGCCATCGGTTATCTCCTTTTAATGGTTACATGTGTATTTAACCAAGACCGTAAGAAGATAGATTGTAAAAAATGGCCAATTTATTTTTTGCTGCGAGCAATAATTTGTGCTGGAGTAAGCCCCATAAGCGCCTTGACCGATTTTGTCATATGCGCTTGATCTGTATAGCCTGTCTCAGCGGCTACCCGCGCAATAGGCATGCCTTGCTGCAGTAGTTGTGTTGCCCGTTGCGCTCGTTGAATCTGATGAAAGAAATATGGACTGAGGCCTGTTGTATTCATTGTGTGACGACGGAGTGAGCGATCAGAGACGCTGCTAGTACTTCTATCATTTAAAGATGAAACGATGGGGCTAATGAGCAAGATACCTTTCTCAATAAGAGTATCAACAAATATTTCAGCAGACTCAAAGTCAGGAATCTTAAAGAGGTAACCGCCAATCTCAACATATGAGACGTTGCCTTTGCTGAGTGTGTGCTGGCTATTGACGATTTCTTTACCTTTAAAATCTTGCAAAAATACACCAGGCTTTAAGGCGATACCCACGCTATCCACCCCAGCTACGTAAGGGACCTGTACAGCGTGTTTACCAACGCCGTTGACGGTTACGCGCACTTTGTCGCCCATTCTAAAGATGATAATGTCCCAGTTGCCATCTAGGCCTGCAGTAAAAACACCGTCACTAGTGGTGTACGTATGCCAAATTTTATCGACATACAGAGAATCAGGGTGCTTGTCCTCATAAGTAAAACTCATAGATTGTAGTTAGAAGTATATAAGTTTTAGGCGCAATTTTAAAGGCTGCTCGCACCAAAGAGAACCTCAGCTCTCCTGTTTTCCGTTCAGCGATATGAGCTCCTTTACTGTAGTGGGCTTGGCCTAAATCGGTAAGTTTCCTACTATGAGGAGGGGCCGGAGGCTCATGCTATACTTGCTAGTATGAGTGAGGTGAGCAAGAATCAGGCCTACGCCCAGTCAGTAATCAAGGAGCAGTTTGATCAAACGGGCGCCGCCCTGGATTACGATCAGACTGTGACGTGGCTTATAGAGACCGTGAGGGGCCTACCACGAGATGGAACGCTCGTGGTATCTTTAGTTGGCGGAGCCGCGAGCGGCAAATCAACCCTTACACAGTCATTAGCGGATGGTCTGGCTGCGACTGGCATGCGCGCCGACACTATTGCAACCGATGATTTCAACAAGGGCGATCGCGCTTGGCGCAAGGAAAATTATGACGATAAGGTATCGCTCGGCGCTAGCCCCGAAGAAGTTGATCCACTCAAGTTGAAAGACTTTGACTTGTTGAATCAGAAAATTGATGAAATCAAAGCCCTTAGTGGCGTAGAGACCGTAGCCGTACCTACCTACAACCCACTTACTGGCTTGGCTATTGATGAAGGTGAGGCACAGTATAAACATCATATTAGTCAATTGGATGTGCTTTTAGTTGAGGGTGACTTTCACGCTGTGGCTAGGCCCGACCTCCTAATCTTTATACACATGGCCGATGAGCTTCGTTTGCAGAACAGAGTGAGCAGAGACGTTGTATCTCGCGGTGGCGAGCTTGCCAAGGCAGCTGATAGCTTTCACTTTAGACAGCGCTACCAGCATATACCACTAACCTTGCCTGTTATTGAAGAAGCTGATGTTATTTTGGATGCATCAACGGATGCACTCGGTTGGCGATACAATGTCTATACGAGGAAGAAGTAATTACATTGAAAGGAGCTATCGTGATTGATGTAGCAATTCAGACAGCCAAAGAAGCTGGTGCTTTGATTAAGCAGGGGTTCGATAGCAGCACTGCCCCCGATAGCGTGCTGAAACTAGAGAATGACACCCTACAGGTTGTAACCGATTACGATACCGAGGCCGAAAAGCTAATCCTCGATAAGCTCAGGCGGGCGTTTCCTGAACATGCTTTCTTTTCCGAGGAAGCTGGCGACGACGAGGGTACTAGTGATTATCGATGGATTGTAGACCCTATTGATGGCACAAGTAACTATGCACGCCAGATTCCATTCTTTTGTATTTCAATAGGTTTGACCTATAAAAATGAACCTATCCTGGGGGTTGTCTACCAGCCAATCACCGACGAGCTTTTTGCTGCCGAAAAGGGTAAGGGCGCATTCTTGAACGGCCAGAGAATACATTCTAGTGAAACAAGCGAATTGAGCAAGGCCTTCGTAACCCTTGACCGCGGAAAGTCTCAGCATGAAAAACAGCGACTGCTTGCAGTTATGGCAGAGGTAACAAAGCATGTTCGGAGTACGCGAATGCCAGGCTCAGGTGCTCTACAAACTTGCTATGCGGCTTGCGGTAGGTTTGACGCAGCTATCTTTAACGGCTTGAGCTTCTATGACGTAGCAGCTGCTGCAGTGATTGCGCGTGAAGCGGGCGCTCAAATTTCCGACTTCTCTGGGCAAGACTGGGAGCTTAAGACTGGCGATATGCTCACCACTAATGCTGCATTACAGCCTCAACTTACCGCCATTTTACGAGATCTCTAAGATGGCTGCCCATAGGCATCCTTCGCGCTCGATGGCACTTACATCACCCTTACAATAGGCTTGGCCAAGGTCAGCTACCTTTTCATACATCAAGACGGCGACACATTAAACTATAATGAATTTATGATAGATAAAATAGCCCAACACTGTTTGGAGAGAATACTCGCGCAACCGCACAATCCATGCCTCGTCGCAATCACCGGAGAATCTGGTAGTGGCAAAAGCCACTTCATAAAAGCACTCCGTCAAGCTTTAGAAGAAAGGGAGATTAAATACACATTCCTCAACCATGACGACTTTTTGATCCCGCGTAAAATGCGCGAAGCGCTCCGAGAACACATCTATGATGAAGGTGAATTCCAAGGTAAAACTCATTGGGAAATCCTTGAAAATTGGTATGACTATGATGCGTTTGAATCTGCGCTTGAAAAACTCAGGGATAATCAACCTGCAACGTATCATTCGTATGTTCATAGTACAGGCGAGCTGAGCGCTGAGACTAAAACAGTCAAGCCGAGTCGAATCGTACTCATCGAGGACAAGATCTTGTTAAATAAAATGGATTATGTGATTGAACTGATGGTCGCCCGCAAAAGAATTATCGAACGTAAGATTGGTCGAGATAGCGATGTTCGTACGCCAGAGCAGACAATAGAGATGCATGAGAAAGCTCAGGGATTTTTCTGGGATCGGCAACAACCTCTTAAATCTAATTTGAAGATAGATAATAACGATTACCAACACCCCGTAATTGTTCAAGATAATTAGATCTGCTTTTACAGCTTACGAAGAGAGGCTACTTGTACAGTGTGGCGTTCACTCTCCTCGGTCTCAGGCTCAACAATATGCATTTCACCGTTATAGTAAACCTAGCCTAGATCAGCCAACTTTTCGTGCATCAGGGTTAGGCTGGGCTCAAGGATGTTCCACGATAGGTCGATGTGGTGCGCCAAAGCAAAATACCAGGCATTTGTCTGGTATTTTGCTTTGGTGTAATAGGTCGCGTTGTATACTATCAAGTAGTAACCGATAGCTTGATGGAGGAAGTTGTGACTCATAAGCAAAAATCTAGCGCAAGAACTTGGTACACCGTCGCTATACTCGCAGTTGGCGCGATTGTTGTTGGCGTAAGTGCAGCTCTTTTGTTTAGGAAGCCTGCTGCCGTTACCAACTTTGTGGAATGCGAAAAAGCGGGTGGCGCCATCTTAACAACCTATCCAGAGCAGTGCACTATTGATGGAAAAACTTTTACCAATACTGCGAGTCAGCACAGCGATGATAGCCAAGCGTATGTCGGATTAACTGAAAGTGCTGCACTTGAGAAGGCATCGGTCGCAAGTACACCCGCACGCGTTGTAGAGCGGGACGGCGAGCAGCTCCCCGTGACGATGGATTACGTCTTGGGGCGTCTTAATTTCTCGGTAAAGGAAGGTGTGGTCTACAAAGTGGCTGTTGAGGGCCAGACTGCAAATTAGATAGCATCGATGTTCGGGGTTTTGATACAATAATAAGCATATGGTTAGTCCTGAATCATTTAGTCAATTTTATGCCGCAGCTGCCGGGGCGGGGGCGACACTTATTGGGTTTTTAGCGGTCGCAAATTCTATTGTAGATAGCAAGGATAATACGAGGACATCTAGCATACAAGAGGGTATCCTTGCAGAGAGTGCATATTCGGCGTTCGCTAATGTCTTTTTGCTGAGTTTGATTGGCCTTGAGCCGTTTATTAATATTGGCTATGGAGCAATCATTCTCTCGATCGTGGGTCTTATATCTACGTTCCGCCTACAGCAAAGTGGACTTTATCAGTTGCGTAAGCTCAGTAAGGCCCGGGCGCAGATTAGCCGAACGGTACTTGTTGGGGCTGCGGCAACCTATGCCGCCGAGTTACTTGCAGGTATTTTGACGGTACTCAATCAAGATGAGCAAGCTATGATTGCGGTGCTTATTTATGTGATCATTGCTCTGACTGCAATTGGCCTTACTCGTGCGTGGGAGCTTATGGGGCTCCGCAAGATTCTAAGTAGAGGCGAGTAGCTCCACAGAAGCTTAAGCGCTACTTGACATAAAGGTCAATAAGCGTTATAATGAAATCATAGACTCCCTGAATACAGGGCACCTACTTACCTATCTGTTAATCCAAAGTGAGAAAAGAAGATGACCGAATTTCGACCACTACGCGAGCAAGAAGCTGAGCCATTGCCCGAACGACCGTTATTAAATTTGCAACTTGGCTGTGACTTTGATTCGGCTCGATTCTCAGAAATGCGCCATGCGATTACGGAGTATCTATCTACCGATGTGGACTTGCAGGCCTGCGTTGGCTGTCCGATTCCTGAGTCACTCGTCGGGGACATTGAGCTAAGCTTAGGGGAGCTCCTGGCTAATGCTCAGCGACCAGAGGTGGGTCGTCACGCAACTGGCGTCTATGTCTGGGCTAAAGAGCGGCAAGTTGGAATTGGCGTCGGTGATGATAGTGACACGATAGCCGGAGAAGATGAACGACCTCAAACAGCAATATTGGCGCCTGATCTCGGAGCTGTTGCGCTTGACGCCTATGATGACGAGTTCTCTCTCAAGGGCTTACAAAGTAGCGGCCAAGGTGGCAACTTGCTCCTAGCGCTCGCCTCACGCGTCTCATACTCGCGCGTCCCTGAGGATGAAGCAGCACATGTAGAGGAGCCGCGAACCCATAAGATTATTCGGGTCGACTTTGAAGTTCCTCAAGACCAAGCAGCTTAGTACTTGCTCGAAGACTTAGCCATAAGTGTGATATACTTGCTGTAGAAATTATGGCAAGATTACCACAGCCAGGATCAGATGACGGTACTTGGGGCAGTATTCTGAACCAGTACTTGTCGGTAGCGCACGATACCGACGGCTCACTTAAGTCAGGCATTTCTGCTGATAAAATTATTGGTGGCACGACCAATCAACCGTTCACTACGGCCGAGCAGACTAAGCTTGCAAACCTTGCAACTGTCGCCTCATCAGGCGCCTATAGCGATTTAACAGCCACCCCACTGACTGGGAATGCCACGCTTGTTATTGCGTCGGATGCCCCTGCAACGTGGAAGCTATGTGCTGGCGCACAGGTCAATGGCAGCAATGATAGCACCGTGCTTGAAGCCGCTATTAATAGCGGGCCTGTTATTTTGTCGCCAGGCACATTTACACTTACCTCGCCACTGACAATTACCGCGGAGAACCCGAGTGTTATCGGCCAGGGCTGGTCAAGCATTATTAAGATTGCCGATGGAATGAGCGACTGGGCGATGATCTTTGACCCAGGCGGCAATGGCGTGCGTGGAACGTTTGCACACTTTAGGCTTGATGGCAACGCGAGCAATCAGACTGGCGGCGGTGGCATTCATGCCGCTGGTGCGGTGCAGTCGGAGTTTCATAGTGTCCATTTCTTAAATTGCTACACGGCAGGGCTATGGCTTGATGCGTTCCCGAGCTCAGCATTCGGACATCATAACAAGGTAGTCTCTTGCCTGTTTGATGCAACATCAACTTCGGGTGGCACAGGGCTCGGTATGTTGATTAATAGCAATGATGAAAACTACATTCGCTCTGAATTTCAGTTCCTTGGGGGTTCAGCTGCATCATATGCAGTACGTGATTTATCCGGATTGAACACTTTCCAAGCTTCGGTATTTGTTGGCGGACGTAATAATATGGGCGGCATTGAACTTCGTGATGGACAGCGATCGCGGGTTACGAATTGTATATTTGATGGTGTGAGCGGTGATAATATATTTATTGCGTCATCGTCTGCGCATATTATTACCGATAACACGTTTACCTCGGTCGCCGATCAGGCCACAGCAAATGGTAACTACTCAGGCATTCACCTTGAGTTTGCGGCCAAAGAATGTGTTATCACGGGTAATGTGCTTGAAACATCGGCAACTGCTGGGCGAACGAGAAGCTTGATTCGCGAAGAAGGATCTGGCGGCACTGGCATTAATATCGTAAAGAATAATGTATTGCGCCAGAGCAATGCTGGCACGCCGTCAGTCGGATTCACGGATATGGGTGGGACTGGATCACTTGTAGCTGATAACGCAGTCAACGGAACAATTGTTCCGTAATCTTCGCATTCACTTTAAAAGACGAGCGTATTTGCTCGTCTTTTATTTTATCGACAACTTAACCTAGACCGTGCCGTCGACAATTGGCGTGATTGATTCACCAAATACCCCAGAAATGAACTGGCAGTACACGTCGATATTCTCTTTAAAGTATTGTGGGTGCGCTTTTTGGATTTGCGCCACAACGTAGTAGCCGATTGCTACCATTGCTACGTATCCAGCATCTTTAGGCAATGGAACGTCGAGACGATTGCCGAGGCTGCCCCATGTTGTATTTGCCTCGCCAAAGCTAATGAATAGCTCGTTGCTTGGCGCTACTGTCGTTGCATGGCGTACATATTCGCTGGTTTCGACATCGCGAGCAATATTGCGGCCAAAAAGTTCGATGAACTTGACGTGAAGCATACGAATAACACCGGCAAATTCTGGGGGCACAATCAGATAGTATTTGTCGTACTTTGCAAAGTTTGGTAGCTCTAGTGTATCGACTTGCTCTTCGATAAAGCGTTTGATTGCGGCTGGATCTTCACGAGTAAGCCCCATCATCATCGACATGTAAGTACTGGTGTTATAGGTGTACGGCTCACGGTTTTTAGGGTATACCAGTGCCGTAATCTCATCTTCTGATAATTCTTGCTGCGCTGGCGAGTTCGGCGTATTGGTAATAAGCGTAACGTGCTTGCCGGCATCGCGCGCTTTGCGTGCCAAGATTGGCGCATGCTTGCCGCCTGAAGCTGACACCACGACTACTTCGTCGATATCATCAATATGGCCTAGCTTGTCATCGACAGAGCTTTCGCTTGCAAAAATAGCATCGGTTTCGGCAAATAAAATACGGCCGGTTGCTTCGGCGTTGCCCGACCCTACAACGAGCGGTCGCTTAAATGCGCTCACATCAAGCGTTGGTATAGTTTCGGTCGCAAGCATTTCTAGCGCGCCCAGCACGACGGTATTGAGGCTCGGCAGTGAATCAATATCAAAATTTTTCAGTATTTCCCTATTCGGCTGTTCCATCAGACTCTCCTTCTTTCATATCATAGCACAAAGCACTAGCGTGTCAGGGGTGACTGTGCGATACTAAATGTAGTATGCAGGTATTGAGGGAAACGACAGATTTAGGGGTGAAATTGGCTGATGCTCTTACATCAGCACTACAGACACATGACAGAGTTATTTGGCTTGTGCCAGGCGGAAGTAATATAAGTACTAGCGTCGCCGCATCGCAGTTATTGGATGATGAGCTCACGAATAAGCTTGTGATCATGCAGACTGATGAGCGATTTGTTGCACTCGACAGTGAGGATTGTAACTGGCATCAACTTGCCAATGCGGGGTTCGATACTAAGCAGGCAGCAACGTTCCCAATGCTTATTGAAGGCAAAACGCGAGACGAAGTGGCCGAGCTTTACAGTGAAACTGTTCTTCGTGAATTTATTGCTGCCGATTATATTATCGGCCAGTTCGGCGTTGGATCAGATGGTCACATTGCCGGTATTAAACCTAATTCACCAGCGAGCACCAGCGATGAGCTCGTGTGTGGCTACCAAGGTGAAGATTTTGAGCGAGTTACGCTCACCTTTCCGGCACTTCAACAAGTTGACGAAGCGCTTGCATTTATTTTTGGCGAGGCAAAACGGCCAATACTCGAGCAGCTTCTTGGTGACATTCCAACGCTTGCAGAGTTTCCGGCGGGGGTGCTCCGTACAACTCCAGTCAGCACTGTATATAATGATCAAATCGAGAATAACTAAGGGGGATATATGAAACTTGTTCTTGTCGGGCTCGGTAAAATGGGCGGCCAGATTGCTAAACGTCTGATTGAATCGGGCCATGAAGTTGTTGCGGTTGACCCTAATCCAGATGCAGTTGCTGCTGCTACGGAATTTGGCGCTATTGCCAGCGCGAGCCGTATTGATGCGGTTAGCAAATTCAACGGTGAGCGTGTTGTTGTATGGCTGATGATCCCTGCGGCCTACGTAAATGATGAAATCGCCGAATGGTGCAAAGTGTTACCCGAGGACGCTATCCTTATTGATGGTGGCAACACCGACTTCCGAGAGACTAAGAAGCACGCAGTGCTTGCGAACAATAAGAACGTTCGATTCCTCGATATTGGCGTGAGTGGAGGTGTTATGGGCCTCGCGAACGGGTTCTCGATGATGGCGGGCGGCGATAACGCAGCTTACAATACGATTACACCGATTCTCGATGCACTCTCAGCACCACGTGGTGGCCATGAGTACTTTGGCGAAGTAGGCTCGGGCCATTACATTAAGATGGTTCATAACGCGATTGAATATGGCATGATGGAGGCGCTTGCAGAGGGTTATCAGATGCTGCGCGAAGGGCCATACAAAGACCTTGATCTTGCAAAGGCTGGCGATGTATGGCAAAAAGCAAGCGTAATTGAAAGCACGCTCAACAAACTTGCAACTGAAATTATGCACGAAGATAAGACACTTGCTAGTGCAAGCGGCTACGTAGCAGAATCTGGTGAGGCGCGTTGGACGCTCGAGGAAGCCGAGAAAGCACATATTGCCCTACCGGCAATTCAAGCGGCATTTGATGTGCGACTTGCCTCTGAAAAAGGTGATGTAAGCTACACGACCAAGCTTCTTGCCGAGTTACGCAACAAATTTGGCGGTCATCCGCTCAACACGAATGGATAATATGGACTATACGGATTTTCATCTTGAACTTACCCCTGCAACTATCGTTATTTTTGGCGTAACAGGCGACCTTTCGACGCGGAAGCTCTTGCCGTCGCTTTATGAGCTCGAAAAGAACGGACTGCTACACCCTAAAACCCGCATTATCGGTATTACTCGCCGTAAATTCAAGGCAGCTCAATTACTAAAATTATCGAAAGAAGGTATTCGCGATAAGGATGGTAAGGTTATTGGCAGCACCCTTAAATCTCTCGGCAAAAAGATTGAGATGTACGAGATGAACGCTGCATCTGCTGAGGGCTACCCTGGGCTTAAAAAATACCTTGATGAGATTGAGGCACAAGTGGGCTTATGCATGAATCGCCTGTACTATCTTGCGATTCCACCACAGGTATCGGCGCCAATTATCACCCATCTTGGCGAAAATGGATTGAACCATGGCTGCACAAAGCATAATACGCTTTCGCATCTGTTGCTTGAAAAGCCATTTGGATTCGATACTGCAACCGCCGAAGAATTAATTGCGGTTACTCGTAAATATTTTGCAGAGAAACAGCTCTTTCGCATTGACCACTACTTAGCAAAAGAAACCGTTCAGAACCTTGTTACGTTCCGATTCCGCAACCCAATCTTTGAAGACATTTGGGATAGTAAGCATATTAAGTCGATTAGCGTGATTGCCGATGAAAAGCTTGATATCGAAGGCCGTGCTAATTTTTACGAGCAGGTTGGAGCGATGCGTGATTTGATTCAAAGTCACCTTCTAAACGTTGTGTCGGTTGTGATGATGAACCGTCCGAAGGATATTACGAGTAGCGATGATATTCACGCCGAGCGTCAGCGAGTGCTCGATGCTATTGAAGCGGTGCCAGCTAACAAAGTACTAGAACGAGCAATCCGTGGCCAGTACATTGGTTACCGAGAGGAAGTGAATAATCTATCGTCAAATGTCGAAACATTTGCTGCACTCGAGCTGCACTCTACCCAACCGCACTGGCAAAATGTGCCAATTTATGTGCGTACAGGCAAGGCGCTTGCGAAGAAGCAGACGTGCATCACTATTGAGTTTAAACCTCAAGCGAATGACCATATTCACACTAACCAGTTAGTATTCTATGTTCAGCCAAACGAAAGCATTACGGTGCAGCTTTGGGTGAAGAAACCGGGCTTCGAGAATGAGCTGCAGATGGCGCCAATGCAGTTTAATTATCAGCAGGTGTTTGACACGCATGGCCACCCTGATGCATATGAGCGCGTGCTTGTTGATGCTATTCGCGGTGACAATACATTGTTTGCGACGAGTGATGAGGTTATGGCATCGTGGCGCATTATTCAACCAGTTCTTGATTACTGGGCGACGACCGGCGATGATTTAGTTCGCTATGCAAAGGGCTCGGATGGCCCTGACATGAGTAGCCTCACGGCACGTTAAGATTTGATAATAATAAAAGAGTCAGCGGCAAAGCTGACTCTTTTTGATTGTATCGCTATTTTACAGGCCGAAACGAGCAAACTGGCCAGCGTCAGCGTTGTCGCGCAACTGACTCGCAAGTGTGCGAAGCTCGTTTTGTTGCTTTACGCCAGCGTTTAATGTAGCATGTGGGTCACAAACCCTCCGTACTGCTTCGTACATTGCAACTACTTTTTCGTCGAGTTCGCCGTATACCGCACGAGTCTTTAGGCGACCTTCGCCACCTTCAGCAATCATTGTTCCCTGGTGAGCATAAACAATCTTACTGAGCGCATCGAGTAATTTAAACACGCGCTGTTTATCTGCTATTTTATTCAACGAAAGTGTTGGGTAGACAGAATACGTGTTCAAAATTACATGTCCTGCAAACGGCAACGATATGTGTTCTTGTGCAGCGTACACCTTAAGTGCAGATACGAAACTTTCAAATTGCTCCGTTGGGATGTGGAATCCGCCAAAGATATCAGGCGCCATATCGCCAGCATGATCTGGGAACTGGGCATAGTGTGTAACATCTAGCGCTGCAAGTAGGTCATCAGCTGCTTCGCCGTCGGCTGTCACTAATTTTGCGCCATCAGTTTTCTCGAGGCCTTTTGTAAGACGCTTCAAGGCTTTTGCGCGGTGATGATCATTAAAATCATCAAACCCAATTACTACTACAGCTTGTGGCTGGAAGTCGGTTGAAGCTTCGTTGTAGAACGGATATACACGCCCTGAGTTTTTCGCTACCTCAAATAGCTCGGCATCGAAGTATTCAAGCAGCGCTGGATTCATTTTGGCGAGTTCATCAAGCGTGTCGCGAGCCACGCCAGCATCGGCGAACGTCACGACACCGACACCAAGGCGTGCGCTCTTAAAGTCTGCTTTTAGAATCATTTCGCTAATAATACCGAGCGTGCCCTGAGAACCAACAAAAAGCGGCGTAAGGTCGAAGCTGCCATCTTTGCGTTTTACGTCTGCAATTGCGCTATAGCCTGCCATGTCATCGGCACTAAATGAGTCGACTACTTCGGCGTATTCATCAATTATGCCATCGATGCCTCGATAGATGTCGCCTTCAAGACCCTGCATACCTTTTTTGCGGTTGAGTTCACGCTTGTTAATACGCTTCGTTTGTAAGACATCGCCATTTGCAAGCACTACCTCGAGCTGTTCAACAGCACGAGCGATATTACCATATTTACCAGCGAATGGGCCAGCAACAGCGTCTGCAACAGCGCCGCCGACTGTGCCGTATGACTTTGAGCCCTGCAGTGCTTGAATTCCAGCGCCGCTAAGGCCGAGTGCAGCTTGAACTGCAGCAACCGATGCGCCAGGCTGCAAGCGAATGAGTTTTTGCTTGGCATCGTATTCGTATACACGATCCATATGAGCCGTAGTAACGAGGAGAATGCCTTTACCGATCGCCGCACCGCTCCCATCGGTACCAGCACCACGAGGAGTAATTGAGATTGTGTGGCCCTTTTCGGCTAGCTGCCACGCAAAACGTGCAACCTTACGAATATCATTAGTTGTACGAGGGTAAATGACCATTTCAGGCTTAAGAGAAAGTACGCCACCATCGCTGGCGTGCGCAAGACGCACGTCCTCACGAGTGACGACTTCACCACTTATATGACCGCGGAGATACGCAGCTACCTTACTCATAGATTACCCCCTCTACATGCATTACCATCAGTATAGCATAAGGGATATGCAAAATCCCATAAAATTTCATCGCTAAAAACGATATTTTTGTGTTAGAATAATAAAGCACTACGCGGATGTGGTGGAATTGGTAGACACGTTAGCCTTAGGAGCTAATGCCGTGAGGCGTGAAGGTTCAAGTCCTTTCATCCGTACCATAGTAAAAGACCCTGGACGAATGTTTAGGGTCTTTTACTATGATCTAGGTCGCTTGAGATGGCGACGCCTTAAGGCGACTCGACTTATCTCAGCCTATTCTTTTGGTGGGTATATGCTATAAGAACTTCCTCGCCCGCTATATAGATTACCAAGTATTGCTGCGCCTCGGCTACATTTGGTACTGTGCTTATCCTTTCGCATAGCCTTATACAGGTCAACATAGCCCCATGTGAACATGCCGACCAGAAGTAGGTCAATGACTATAGTTAGTCCGAACTCCATATCTATAATTTGCCAAATATTTATGATAACTAATGGTATACCGATGATTGCTATATTTACCCATTTAGCGAGGCGCAGGCCTAGGTATATCTTCCCACCTCGGCTACAGCGACATTTGTACTCATATTGTTTTTCAATTGAGGAGCTCAAGCGGCTCCATAGGTGCTTATTATTTCGTTGTTTGTCAGGCATATGTTCTACTCAGAGACGGTTTATTTAAGGGTACTTCCATAAAGCCACTCTACTCTTTTTTCTTAGAAGGAATCCGGCCGATAATGATTGATCGCGCCCCGTATATGGCAGCTACCGCCGTGATGCCTAAGATATACACTAGAGTCCATGCCTGCAGGCTGGTCAATGGATCTGATGAGTTAAAGGGCTGCATTAACGCGGTAGGGGCACTGAGGAATTCAATTAATAACCATGCAATGAACACAAAAACCATTTGCGCGATAAACTTGCGAAGCTCCTCACGCTCCATCGCGACTAGCATGATGAACAGCGTAAGAAAATATACAGGCGCAATAAAATTCCAAGGAAAAGTTAATTCATGCAGAAATACTTCAGAAAGCGACCCATCCCAGTTACCTATGGGAAGCATAAATACCGAAAGTAACGATACGAGTAATGTACCCATGACCGCTTTGTATTTTTTGTCGACAGTATTTATTGGCAGTGAGTTTTCACTGATTAGTTTCGGGGTTACGACAACTCCGTCATTTAAGATAGCTTTTGATAATAGCTCCATGGAGTTACTGACTCTGATTGCTTTGGCCGAAAACACCGACTGATAAAGGTTGTCGAAAACAAATAATTTTTGCGCTATTGTTAACATTTCCTTTTGCGTAATAGTCTTAGCTTCGGCCATATACTGCTCTGGCGTAGTTACTGATCCTTCCATCAAGTAGTCTTGTAGGTACCAGCCCATGATGTCGTCTGTGGAATTAGTACCATCCTCAAAGCTTTCTATAAATTCTTGTCGTGCCGACGAGAACTGTTGATCAGTGATACCTGTATGAATGAAGTCCTTTATCGCCTCGAGCGTATACGCGTACACCTCAATGAATTTGTCGTTATTTGCTGCTATATCAAGCTCTAGCCCATATATTTCAATCGATTGACTTGGAGTAAATGTGATTCCATACACTAACCCTTGTTTGCGGAGCTTGTGGTTGACTGAATAGCTTTTCATTCCATTAATAATACTTGCCATAAGCCCAAGGCTTAGCATCTCTCGCTGACTAAGAACGCCCTTTGTCATGAATGCCGCGCAAGCGATGGTATCTACAATGGATCTATGAAGATTCTGTGAGGTTGCGAGCTTTGGATTGGCGGCACTTACTTCAAACTTAGGAAACTGAAAATCGGTGCCACCCTTTGCGTTTTTTGTCTCCTCGAGGATGATAGACTCAAAGCGAGACTTTGTTATTTTGCTAAAATCGGCAGCAATAATCAGTGTAGTGTTAGCTGTGCCATAGTATTTCTCGTGGTATGGCTTAACATCATCGTGGACGACGTTCGGTAGCCTATCGATCTGGATGTCGCAACTGGTTTGCAGATCTTTCAGTGCTTGTTGCATTGCTTGGTCGGCTGCTGCGGTCACGAAGTCGCCTAAATTGTCGTTGAGCTCATTGTCGACGACCTTATATTCTTCATCGAAAGACTGCTTAGTAAGCTTAGGGAAGAACACCATGTCGAGACCTGCGCGTAAGACATCTTCGGCGTTACGTATACGATTATGGAATGCAAAAATGTTATGGTATGCGGTTGTGAAGCCATTCGAAGCTCCACCGCCACTCGAAAAAACGTCTTGTAGCATGTCGCTTGTCGGGTACTTATTCGAGCCATCAAAAACTAAATGCTCAAGTATATGAGGAATCTCGTATTTAGCGGGATCGTCTTTTGTTGCGAACCTGTAGCCAGATTTGAAGGTAATTGCTAGGTCAAAGTTATTTGAATCTGGTATATCGATAAAGAGGATTTTGATACCGTTTTTAATCTTCTTCTCTGATACGCTATGTTTCATGGGATTGAGTCTTTCTTTGGTATGAGTTATCACAAACGCCCAATACATTTATATTGATGGCATGTTTGCCAGCGGGGCGGCTGTTTTACGTATAACTGACTGCGACTTTTTTGCTTTAGCTGACAAGCATTATGCAAACTGGAGCTCTGTCACCCAAACGTCCATTTGGGCGGTGCTGTCGTTTCCGGGGTTTATTCCTGGGTTCATATCACTCAATCTTTCTCACTATTTCCGGGTATACCCTTGTTGCCCAGGTGTTAGAATGCTGCGGGGAGCTTGCTGTATACAGCTCTAAATTGTTTGTCGTCTGTCGTTCGTTCCGGATAAACTGTACGTCCTTTTGCAGTCAGGTTAATAGAAAGCTTTCTAAATACCGCTGACTTCTTGACTTCATAGCTACCCTTCATAATGAGTTCTACTACACCATAGAGTTGTTCGTTTGCTATTTCAAAGAACTCATTGTTTAGGAAATGTACGCAATATATCTCATCATTAACATATTGGACATCCAGTCGAAGCCAAGGCTTGCGCTCACTTATAAGTTGTACAAAGACAACAGAGGAGGTTCTCCTATCCGTAGCGGCATTGAGGTTGTACCTTTTGATAATCTCTGCTAGCCTATCATCCATTACCATAATCGAGGTCCTTTCGCTAGATGTATGTGGCGGGCCTTGTTGAAAGCCCTAAAACCTATCCTGAAGGTTGCATAGCCGTTGGGCCTATGTGACCATCCTGCTTTAATTCTACCGTAATTATTCCACCTACCAGCACCGTTTAGCCCGAATCTTGCATTACCAAAGAGTTTTGAGCTTATACCGAAATTTTTCGAGGCATAGAGCTGTCTGCCAACTGATACACCCGCTTTCGTTGCTTTCACTACTCTGGCTGCCGCACCAACTGCCCGAATTCCGCGGGCAACGAGAGATATTTTTTGCGCCAGCATTGCAACTCTAGCAACGCCGACCGCTGCGCCAACACCCGGTACAAACATCAGTCCTATGCTCGCGACTGTGGCTATCCCCTCACGATTCTTCCAAGCCCACCGGGCGGCTTTTTGTACATTCTTGCGTAGCCCATCCCAGAATCCTGCGTTCCCATCGAGATCGAAATCGTTAACAGGGTCATTTTCATATGCGTAGTTATTGTCGGTGCCACCTTCTTGCGGGTCGATACTCAGAAACCGTCCCAATGCCGCAATATACACCCTTGCTCCCATTTGGGTCACACCGCCTAATATAGGGCTCGTGTTCGTGTCTGTCACCTTTTCGTGCTGGCCAACGTATTGATAGGTCGTACCATCTGCTGCGTTCGTTGGGTTTGCTGTTGGAGTAAGTGCACTTGCCTGAGTGTTGAATGATTGTACTGGGGCGTTTGGTAGTACTTCACCAAATGCGCCTGTCATGAAGGTACTAATGAGTGCTCCATCGGCGTTTACAGTGGCGAAGATGTCGCCGTGGAGGTTAGGTAGGCTGTAGGTAGTTACGCTCGCACTTTGGCTTTGGGGCTTGATCGTCACAAGTACATCGCCCGGCAACGTGAGGTACTTTTGTGTTACCGTGCCGCTGCCATCGAGGAGGTAATCTGGAGTGTCACCACTGCCCGTGAAGCCGTACTTCACAATGCCACTACTCACACCGTTTACTGTTTGCTCGCGTGAGATGATGCGGTTTTGAACATCGTGAGTGTAGGTAGTTTGGGTGGTGCCACTTGCGAGGCCGGTGTTGCGGTCGCTGGTATCGTACGTGAAGGTTGTTTGGTGTGTACTATCGCCAAGGTTCGTTGTATTGCCATGGCTGTCGTAGGCGACGTTCGTGAGCGTTGGGTCACTGCTACTGGTGAGCTGGTCGCCGCTGTTGTAGCAGTAGGTTGTTGTTTGGCCATTGACCGTCATGCTGGTGCGGTTGCCATCCTTGCCTGCATCGTAGCCTGTTGTCGCAGGACAGCTCGCACTTTGTGCGCCAAAGCCATAGCTGTAGGTATTACTGCCGATCGTTGCGCCTGTGAGGCGGCCGGCTTTGTCGTAGCTGTAAGATTTGTTTACTCCGAGCTCGGTGCCGCTTTGGATGTCACCACTGGTATAGCGTGTTACTTGGTCGCTGAGTGTTTGGCCGTTGCCTAATGTGTAGGTATTGCCATTTTCACGTCCCAGATCATCACGCGTAATACTGCTGAGGCTTAAGCCTGCTGCGTATTGAACATTTGCGATGCGGCTGTATTGGTCGTAGGCGACTGTTGCAAAGGTGACACCATCAAGCTTTTGTGTAGTTAGCCGATCGTAGGAGTCGTATTCGTAGGTTTCGGTACCGATTGGACTGGTACGGCTCGTGAGCTTGCCGTAATCGTCGTAGGTATTGGTCGTTACCTTGCCATTTGTATCGGTATATTTGAGAGTGCGGCCAAGGAGATCGTTTTCGACGGTGATTGTACCGCTATCGTCAGTTGTTGTAGTGATAAGCGGATTACCACCTACTGCGTAGTTATTGGTAATACTACGGCCGCTAAGGGTTTGCGTACCCTCGGTGCGAGCTGGCACAGTGGTTGTTGTGACGCGCCCGCGGCTATCATACTGGGTGCATGTCCAGGCGTCGCCGTTGTAGCGCGTCGCAATGACATCGCCCGACATATCGTAGATGGTTTGCGTAACGCGGCCGCTTGGGTCTACTTTACCCTTTGGTTGGCCGCCTTGTGGGATAGCCTGGCCAAAGGTTGGGCTTGTAGTACATGGATCAATCGCGTAGCCGCCCTTATCGCTATAAGTAGTGCCGCCAACTGTTACACTATCTGCGATACTGTAGTGCTGGTAAGTGGTCTGTGTGCCGCCTGGCAAGGTTTTGCTGGTTTGGCGTAAGAAGCCTGTGCCTGGAGTCTCGTAGGTAGCTTTACTTTGGTAATTGAGACCGGTTGGGTCGAGCGTCGTGCTACTAACGGTGCCGTAAGCAGGATCGGAATACTGCGTTGTGCTTGTAATATTGCCGAGCTGGCTGTCATAGGCGGTGGTGCTGGTGGTAAGGTTGTAGTCTGGTGAAACAAATGGCGTCCAGTCACGTGTTCCAAGCCCTTGCCCGCCCGATATGTCAGTAATCCCAGACCCTGCGAGCCAGATATCGAATACACCCGGCGTGCCCGTGTGGCCGTATTCAATCATCACGCGGTATGATTTGCCTGCTATAGCATTGAACGTACCAGTGAGTAGATTCTGTGCGACCCCTTCTGTCTTCGTGCCCCAGTTATTGAATAGCTGCTGATCATCAACGGTCATACGAATACTGTCGTCTGCCCACGATTTGAATGTGTAGGTTCCGGTAGCTGGGAATGTTATTTTTGCAGTTGCCCTCAGTCCAAATCCATCTACACCCGAGATTGTTGTATCTGGCGTCATTGGCATTGTGCCTGTCCTGTAATCGAGCCGGGTGTTACCTGTCTGTGAAAACGCTGGATCTGCTGGATTTGAGTAACCGAGGTGTGTGCATTTTGGAGCACCCACCATGGTCATGTTTGTGCTTTTGAGATTATACCAACTGCTAGAAAAGCCCTTGATACCTTCATCGTAGCCGGTATTTGTGTGCGGAACTTGATTTACGTAGCTTGCAGATGGCTTACGGTCGGCGCCGTACCAAGAGCTTGGGGCTGGGCCGTAGCTATCGGTCGGCTGGTCATCAGCGTCGTAGATTGTTGTGCTTTTAAGGCCTGTTGCATCGGTAGTAGATAGCTGTAAGTCCTTTACAGAATCCCACTCTGTTTGTGTGGTTTTAGCCGTAAGGTCGCTTTCAGCAGTGGTGCGCAAGAGCGAGTCATATTGCACTCGTTTGCTGTAGCCATTTGGTTCGGATGCGCCCGCAATGTGCATATCTGTTGAGCCTGGTACGTATGCAAGCGTATGTTCGAGCCTTGCATCACCAGTTTTAGCGGCAGGGGCCTTTGCCGAGGTGATGCGACCAAGAGTATCGTATGAAAGCTGTGAAGTAACGGCTGCGTCGTTGGCCCGTACCCCAGCAGCGATAGCGTCTGCCGCCGTACTATCACGGACTGTGCTAATGCGGCCTACCGCATCGTAGGCATAGTCTGTGATTTGACCTCCTGGCACTACAACACGCGCAAGGTTGCCATTGCCATCATAATACAGATTCGTGATATCGCCGTCGCTTGTTTTGAATGCACATAGCTTGCCTGCTGGAGCATCGGCGAAGCTTGAGATTAGCCCAAATAGGCTCGATGGATTGTTAGTGCCGTTTTTATCACAGATATTATTAGAGTCGTTGACGCCTTTGTAGTAGACGGTTGCATAACGCGTATTTGTAGTGCCGTCTTCGATTTTAAGGAGCCGAGACGGGCTACCGCCATAGGTATATTTGAGCGCAGCTGGCTGACGATCGTCAGTTGGCGATGTTAGCGAGGTGAGCTGGCCATTTGCATCGAAAATGTAAGTTCGGCCGTCTGTATCGATGAACGTATAGCTGTTATCGGTGTTTTTCGATAGTGTGCCGTCTTCGTTAACTGGTGGTTTGTAGCCACCGTTTGTATACGTATACTCGTGCGTGCTTCCGGTTGAATCTTCAAGAATAACTGAGTTATTTGAGGTGCGTAAACGCTCATAGCCAACATTACCGTCGACATCAACACCGAGTTTCCATTGGTCGGGCAGTACATTCGCGTCTGGCGTAAGCCACGTTGCAGGAATGTCTTGGGCTGCGAAGCCATTACCCTGTACCATGAGGTCAAGAGTCGCGCCGCCGCCATGCTCAAACCAGTCCACCTGAATTGGTATTGGCGTATTGGCAGGTAGTGCAACGCCATTACCCCAGAATGTACCCGCTTGGTCTTGCCATTTATCAAGAGTAGTCTGCCATGAGCCGGTATTTACCTTAATGCGAACACCGTCATCCGAGTACGCACCTAAGGTATATGTACCCGCTGTTGGCACTGTGACATACCCCGTCCAGCGAGCCATGAAGTTGTCTGCCTGTAGCCCCTGTGCTGCGCCACCAAGGCCAAAACTGAGATTCATAGACGTATCACGGCGCGCCATCATTAGCCTGAATGGATCAGCAGTTGCTGCATCGAGATCATGTGCATTGGAATTATCTGTGTAGTAGCGGCCGGTAAGTCCGTAGGACTGCGACTGATTGGCAACATCTGTATAGAGCCAATCTTGCGGAATGACTTGTTCGGCTACAGCGCCCTTTACATATACGCGGGCAGCTGCACCGCCGACTCCTTCGAGATATTCTGCACGGATTGGGACTACCTGCCCCGCCTGCAGTGTGACGCTGTTGCCATATTGAACGCCTCCGGCCGTGTACGCGTTGTTGTATACGTCGGTATTGTTTACCCAAATATGTATGTTGTCGTCATTGTTGCCGCCAAACTGATATGTGCCCGTGACAGGGGCTATAAATTGACCTGTCCAGCGAGTGTAGAACCAATCAGACTGGATGTTGCTTGCTGGCGAGCCAGTAATCCAGCTGAAGTCAATATTCTGATCTCGGCGAGTAAGATTTGGAGTGGATGACGGCGCGCCATTTGCAAAATTGTAGTTTGCGGCGACATTCCAGTATTCACCTTTGAGCCCCTTCTTAGCCTTGTTCGGCGTGTTGTAGTTGAGACTAAGGCCGATATTGCCTCCGAGCGCCTTCATACTATGCGTACTCGTTGAGAGTGACGCATTGCCCGTAGCGAGGTCTATGCCAACTGGGCCAACGGTATCGTAGCTCTGTGTACTGTCTTTGCCGGTGCGGAGGTCAACCCTGAACGAGTTCTTCCATGTTGGGTTTGTCTGTGTTGCGCCGAGCGTGTACGTATGCCAATAATACGTGGTGCCGTCTTGTAGAATTCCATCTGGAATCGTCCACTGCGGCGAGTCAATCCAACCTGAGTTGATGACCGCGCCTGTCTCAGCGTCACTATTAGTACTCACGCGGAAGTAGTATTTCACCGTGTCGCCATCCGCATCGCTTACAGGGTTAACTTTCAGGGTTGGCATCGTGTCGACCATAACCTGCTTATCCGCTGGAGCTACTGGAGTCGCGACAGGAGTTGGTGTGTCGTAGGTAATGTACGCAACGATATCCCAGTATGGCTTATACGTCTTGTAGCCACCCTCTTCACCCCAAAGGCTCCATACCGCACCCCAGTCGTTGTTATTTACGGTTTGCTGCAGGTTGCTCGTAAAGTCTATATCAAAGTCTGTTGCAGCAGTCGTCAGTCCAACTTGTGAGCCGAGACAGCCATATGCAATGCAGTTTGCGTGACCCATAGCAATGTAACGCGTTGCTGTATCACCACCGATGCCGCCCTTAAAGTACCCATGCAGATTTGCACCGAGGACCTTCTTTCCTGCTAGCTCACCGTATGGGAACTGGATGTACGAACGCCAAAACTTCCAGCTGCCGTCGTTGATTGAGCCAATATTTGCGTAACAGTTGCTACTGCCACAGCTGTAACCATCAGACTTGAACATCCAATAACTTGTAGAGTCTTTAGCGAGGCTTGGGTCGATACGCATCGGGAATGAGCTTGCTGGCTGCGCTTTCATCCAGTTCTTGTCTAGTGTCACCGCAATGCCGTCAGCTGCTTTATTTGGAGCCTGTGATACATGGCTCTCACTAATAACTCCACGGTCTTGAAGACTGAGCGTAAGGGCGCTAAAGCTATATTCTTCTGGCAGTCCTTCGATCGTTAATTCGCCCTGACGCGTTGGGTGATTAATGACCTTACCACCGGTGACTGAGAAGTTGAAATCCGTCTGCGCATTTTTGTTCTTAACGATGATAATCTCTTTGATCGATTCACCGCGCAGCTCATACTCGAGGTCTACGTTTGGCCATGCATCTTTATAGATTACGCTGTTATCATCTTGCTTGGCTGGCTTTACGTCACGTGCACCAACTGGCTTCATGACGATCGTTTTGCCAGCAACATTCATTGTGACACCATCAGCAAGTGGCTGGATGTCTGCACTCATTGTCCCTGCTTTGCCCTTGAACTGTTCAGGCTCTGGCGCTGTTGGCTGTGTACTTGTGATTGTCTGCCAAAGTGTTGGGTCGGGTGCTTTTTCCGTTACCGCACTCAGGCTGTTATCTATCTTCTTCCAGCTTGAACCATCTTTATAGTTCCGCTGGTTAACAGAATATTCCATGGTTTTGGTGCCGTCATTATTCACATATGTCGATGTGAATGCAGTACGCTTTCCGGTATCCTCGTACTTATGTCCTTTGGGATCTTTGACTGTCGGTAAAGTCAGCGGGCCGCCTGTTCCTTGGGTGAGGCTTGTCGTATCCTGGGTGTCTTTCGACTTTAATGGATCGAGTTTAAAGTTTGTATCGAACTTTCTTGCATTTGCAGATTCAGCCAGCGCCATACTTGCCCCAGGCTGTACAAGACTAAAAGCTATCGTAAATACAAGGAACAAAATAAGCGCGCGACTAGCCCGTGCTTTCAATTTTTTGGTTTTACTAACTACACCTAACAAACTTCGCGCCATAGGAACCCCTCCACAACTTTGATGCTTTCAGCATATACGACGCAAAATATAATAACAATAGAATTTTTACTAAAATTTAAGAATAAGCCAATTATTTACCCAGAGTTAACAATTACATCATAAACTGGCTCAAAGTCTTTACCTTCTTCTGTATCATGAAGAAAAGGCTCCTCAGGAGGCCTTAACCTATTGTATTAGATTTACGATTGCACCCAGTCGCGCCAGTTTGCGGTGCCTGTTTCGAGGCCTTGGAATGTGATTGCATTTGCGTCACTAGAGGAAGTAAGCCCAATGCTTGTGCAGGTGTAGTTTGCTGTGACAGTACTACCCGACACACTTTTGATGTTATTACCCGATGTTACAACAAATCCATTGGCCGAATTGACAGTACGTGCGCCCAAGGCGAACTGGCCAGTTGCGCTATTGTAGCAGTAGTACATATTGCCTTTACCCGGCACACTAACTTCGTAGGCAGTCTTAGAAAAGTGCATGCCCGCATCAATCAGCTGCTGATATGTAATCGGGAATTTGCCATTTCTTGCCTGGTAAATAGATAGTCGCTTCTTGGCATTATTCAAGTCCGTCTGGACGAGAGAGGCTCGAGTCCTATCTTGAATCCCGTTGTAAGCAACGAGCACGACCCCGGCAAGGATTCCGATAACAATGATAACAACAAGAAGTTCTACAACCGTAAAACCATGAGAGCTGCGTGTTTGATGCGGAGCAACCTTAAGCATTATATTTAGCATACCATTATAGGGCTGCGGGCAAAAGCCTGCTTCGTTTGGGTTAAGATTTTCAACTAAAATAACCACCCTAAGGTGGCTTCTTCACGACAAGCAGAAGGAGCCGGCGTACCGGCAGCCGAGCGCGCTGCTCGGCTGCCGGTACGCCTTGGCACTAACCGATGGGCGACTCCTCGATGCGCACATTAGCCGGGTCCCAGCCCAGGCCGCCACAGATGCTGGCGATGGCGTAGGACAGCAGGCTGACCTCACCCTGCTCGCCGATGCTCTCGCGGACGGCGGCGAGGCCGGACGGCACCTGTCCCTCTTCAAGGGCAAGCGGAGAGCTCCAGGTGTGATTGGCGACAGGCTTCATGCGCACGATGACACCGAGCTGGGTCACCGTGTAGAAGAAGCTGGTGCTCTTGAGACGCCCGACCACCAGGTGAAGCATGCTGGCGTCGTATTCACCGGTGACCGCGAAGGCTCGGCCGATGAGACAGGTCGAGCCCGGATCGGGCTCGAAGAAGATGTTCTTCTTCGGCATGACCGGGCCCAGACGAACGGTGGGAGTGTCTTCGTTGGCGGCGCTCACGCGCAGTTCTCCTTCTGCTTGTCGTGGTGCGTTACCGCGCCACGAGTGGATACGTGGACAGTATAGCTTGTATATTATAGCATAAATTTATGTAAATGTCACGATTCGCCGATACCCTACCACTCTTATGACTACGGTGCTACAATGCGAATATAACGATAAGTAATAAGGGGTACTACGTGTCTACGGTAATACAGGCGAAGGGTCTTACAAAGAAGTACGGGGCTGCCACAGCACTCGACAACCTCAATATTGACGTTAATGAAGGCGAGGTGCTGGGTTATCTCGGCCCGAACGGTGCTGGCAAGACAACAACGATTCGTCTCTTGCTTGGCTTGATCCAGCCGACAGATGGCGAGGCGACAATTTTCGGGCTTAATACCACTTCGCACGCAGCTGAAATTCATAAAGATATCGCGTACGTGCCAGGCGAAACCAGCTACTGGCCATCGCTCACAGGCGCCGAGACACTTAAATTGCTCGCCAATCTTCACGGTAGCTGCGACACGGATTATCAAAAAGAGTTGATTGAGCGATTTGATTTCGACCCAAATAAAAAAGTGCGGAGCTATTCTAAGGGTAATCGCCAAAAAATTGCATTGATTGCTGCGCTTTCGACACGCGCCAAATTGTTGATTTTTGACGAGCCTACATCTGGGCTTGACCCTGTAATGGCGAAGGTATTTCGTGATGAAGTACTCGTTGCAAAAGAAAACAAACAAACAGTATTTTTATCGTCGCACATGCTTGAAGAAGTTGAGGAGCTTTGTGACCGCGTGGCCGTGTTGAAAGAGGGTGTGCTTGTAGAGCTTGGCACGCTTGATGAGCTGCGCCACCTTTCTGCTATTACAGTCGAAGCAACATTCCAGGGTACTCCGCCAGATGTTGCTCATATTGATGGTGTGAGCCATGTTGAAATTCACGATTCATTCTTGAGGTGCAATGTGAACGGATCGATCGACCAATTGCTTGCGGCCGTTGCAAAGGCCCAACCATTAAGCTTTTTGAGCCGCAAACCGTCACTTGAGGAGCTGTTCTTATCGATTTATGATGGCAAAAAAGCCGGAGAGATTGATGCGTAGCGCAGTGCGAGCTCTGCAGGCGTTTGGGTTCAGACAAACAATTCGGGGCGCTATCATTATTGGACTCCTCACCGGCTTTATGATGGGTGCCCAAGGCTTTGCCTATGCTAAGGCATTTCCGACCCAAGCATCACGTGATGGACTTGTGGTGTCTCTTAAAACCGTACCAGGCGCCAACTTTTTCTCTGGAGAAGTAGCTGACGCAGGGCGGCCTGATAGCTACGCGATATATAAGTCTATCGCCACGACGACCTTGATTATTAGCGTATGGGGGCTGCTTGTTGCGACGAGATTACTTCGTGGTTTTGAAGAAAACGGTCAGACCGAAGTGCTAGAAGTTGGCACGGTGAGCTCCCGCAGCGTGAGTATGCATTTGCTTGCTGGATTTGCCTACTCGTTCGTCGTGTCGGTACTGATTGCGTTTGGACTGATTGCCGCTCTCGGTTCTATACCTGATGTTAATCTATCACCCAGTGGCGCGGTACTTATGACGGCAGCCGTATATTTGCCTGGCGTGTTTTTTGCCACGCTTGGTGCGCTTACAAGCCAGCTTGCACTAACTCGAGGCAGAGCAATCACTTATGCACTTGTACCCCTTATGGTGCTTTACGTCATACGAGGCGCCGCTAACAGTGTATTTGATGCAGACTGGATGAAGAAGCTTACCCCATTTGGGTGGAGTGACCTTTTAAATCCAGTGCTTAGCCCGAAGCCAGCTTGGATGGTTCCAACGATAGTTTTGTCAGTGATTTTTACATGCGCCGCTATATATGCCGTCGGTAAACGCGATTTATCGAGTGCGCTTATTCGTCAATCAGATGCTGCTCGATCGCGATTTTTAATGCTGACTTCGCCGCTTGCTTTTGCACTGCGTCGTTCTGGCTGGACCATCTTGTGGTGGGGATTTGGAACTGTATTCTTCGCAGCCTTCTTCGCAGCAGTAGCTAATCTTGGCTCAAATCTTGCGGAGGATTCACCCGCGTTCAAGCAAGTATTCTCGGCTGACGCGGCTAACGACTTCAAGCTCGCTTTCCTCGGAGCTGGCACGATGTTTACGGCCGTCATTATGCTCATTATGGTTACAACGATGTTTTCCGCTGTGCGTCGAGAAGAGGCAAAGATGTACCTTGATAATCTGCTCGTGCAGCCAGTACGTCGCACGCGATGGCTTATGGGGAGGCTTGCAATCATTGCGGGCAGCTTCATAGCTATATCCCTCATTGTGGGTGTGGTCGTATGGAGCATTGCTAAGGCTGAAGGAATTACTGTATCACTTATGACATGTCTGCAGGGTCAAATTAGCCTTGTCGGTATTATGCTACTCGTGCTCGGCATTGGCGTGTGTATTTATGGATTTATTCCTCGAATCGCTACTGCGGTGATGAGTGCTGTGATTGGCTGGGCGTTTATCTTTGACATTCTCGATATGATCTTTCATTTAAGCGACTGGATGAAGAATACGTCAATTCTCACCTTTATCCCGAGTGACCCGTCGAAAAGCCCAGACTGGGTGGCGTTTGCATGGCTTGTTTGTATTGGCGTCGCACTCATTTGCGTTGGTGTTGCGCGTTTCGCGAAACGAGACATCATCACAGAGTAGGCTGCTGACGTTCTTTTGGCTACTCGGCGCGGTTTCTTCGGAAATCGCGCCAATTGCTTATGAATGAGCCAACGAGCCCTGCGGTGGCCGCATGGCGAGTTACGGAAGCCATCTTAGAGCCGGGCGCAACATCGCCAGCGCGGTTTGCTACTGCTCTAAGGATTGACGAGGCTTTACCTGCCCAGGTAGCTGCTGTACGAGCGCCTTCTTGGCTCGGGTGGGTTGATTCGTAGTGGCGAAGTACCGTAGAGCCTACATCGCGCGCGCCGCGGACGCCTGCTTCAAGCACATTCATCTCACCACGACGAACACGAGCAATATCTTGAATTGCAAAGTCTACCTTATCGGCGAATGGGTCTGCAACCTTACCCCAAGGTGTTACGGCATTGCCTGCACGTGCAATTCTGCCATCAAGCGTGTCAGCGCAGTCGAGTGCTACATGAGCAAGAAAAGCTTGCTTCCGCGATAGTCTGCCTGAATCTTGGCCATATTCTACTGCAACACGTAGCGCTAAGCGCCCGAAGGTTGCAGCGGATGCAAGCGTTGCTGCACGTTTTTGCTCGGGTGTGAAATCAGTCCACACTTCTTTAGTCTGCTGATACGCAGCTACAAGTGGAATTTTATCAATAAAGCGTGTCATAAATTATTCCTGCCTCTTTTGTATAATAAAAATCGCCCTTTTTACAGAGCGATTGTCTTACGCAACTCGGCGGAAGGAGGTGAGCTGCGCATTTCCATAACTACGATTGTCCACCACAACAATTCTAGCATTTGCGAGATTTGGCCCCTCACCTCTTCCTGGTGTTGATAATACCATAAGCCCATTGGGTTTGAGAAGACCAAATAATTTCTCAACTGTGGATAACTGTGGGTCAGTGTATGGCGGGTCGGCAAAGATTATGTCGTAGCTTTCGGGTGTCATAGTTTCGATCCAATTATTTACGGATGTACGTACGAGCGTTACGTCGTCCTCACATCCTAGCAATACCATATTTTTAGCAATGATTTTTTGTGCAATTTTGTCGCGTTCGATAAATGTAACATGCTCGGCGCCACGACTGAGCGCCTCAAATCCGACAGCGCCAGTGCCTGCAAATGCGTCCAAAACACGTGCGCCCTCAAGCTCATTGCCGACACGATTGAATACCGCGTTACGGATGCGTTCGCCCATTGGCTTCGTACGAGAATTATCGAAGCTCGGCGCGTCGATCTTGCGACCACCGAACTTACCAGCGATTACGCGGACTGATGTCATAGCCCCGCCTCTCGGTATGCGGTATACCAGGCGTAGCTAATCACCGCACAAATCTTTGGTATAAGCAGCTGGCGCGTTTCGCGGGCAAGATTAGCGTTCCAACCCTGCTTCCAGAAGCGCTCATACATAGCAAGCCCGTGAATCTCGTGCATCGTGTCGAGGAAGGTTTGTTCAAGACCTTTTTTATCTGCAGCTTTGAGCCATTCCGCTGCTGGGGCGCTCCGTGTGAAACGGGTGGTTTTAATTGATGTTGCAACGCCAAGCTCAAAAAGGCCGTGCGTCATGAATACACCCTTAATGCCCCAATATTCCCAGTTGCGGCTGAGTGTGTCGCGAGCACCATCGCCCTTAATAATGTTCTTGTCGCGCACCGTGAGACGCTCTTCTTTTGGCTTGCCCCAGAGTTCCTCGATTTTATCACTCAGCGGGTAATGATGTGCTGGCGTAAGACCATCAGTGATTGCGTGCGCCATCCACGCAGCCTCGAACGCTGCACGCTCAGGGTTATTGTGCTTTAGTGCCATCGCTAGATTGTGCTGGTGATCAAGGATCATCTCTAAGAGCTCGCGATCGTCTGCGTTTTCTGGATCTATGTAGTGCCATGGTTCATCAACACTTGGACTTTTGCGTTTAATACCATCCGGGCCGTTATTGCCTTCAAAATGAAGAATCTCGCGAATGCCAGGGAAACCCTTGTGAACGCCAGGAAGTGTATTGAAATTGCGCCTCGCAATTCGATCAATCTTCTGATGAACGCCAATGAATCCGCCGGACTTGCCATGAAAAGTCGTTCCTGCGTACATTAGTATTTATAGTAGCAAATTGCCAAGGTAAATGCTAATTGAGTGTCGTGAGGCGCTGGTAGTGTTGCACCTGAGAGTTAAGGTCTTTATAGGCCGTGATGTCTTCACCACTTTCAATGAACCATTTGGCGGCTTTTTGCGCTTTCGCAATTAGCTCAGTATCGGCAAGCGTTGCAATCTGGAGGTTTAGCGCGCCAGATTGGCGTTTACCGTAGATTTCACCTGGGCCGCGCAATGTCATGTCGACCTCTGCGAGGTAGAAGCCGTCGTTGGACTTCTCGAGCTCACGCAAGCGCTCGCTTGGCTTATTAGTTGTGCCCATCATTAGGTAACAGTAGCTTTGCAATTCGTTACGGCCTACTCGGCCACGGAGTTGGTGAAGCTGTGCAAGACCGAATTGTTCAGCATCTTCAATCATAATGACCGTAGCATTTGGTACGTCCACCCCGACCTCGACAACGGTTGTACTGACGAGGATATCATATTTTTTATCTTTGAACTCTTGCATTACCTGCTCTTTTTCGGTCGGTTTCATTTTGCCGTGGAGTAAGCCAATAGAGCGGTGACCGAAAATACTGTTTTTGAGGCGCCTGTACTCTGCCTCGACACTTTTACGATCGTTCTCGGACGAGTCGGCAATGAGGCTACAGATTACATACGCCTGATGGCCTTCGGCAATTTGCTCGTCGATTGCCTCGTAGGCTTTTGGCCGCGATACTGGGGATATGATTTGAGTCTTAATAGGCAGTCGACCTTTCGGGCGTTGATTAAGGACACTCACGTCGAGCTCGCCATACACAGTAAGTGCAAGACTGCGCGGGATTGGCGTGGCGGTCATTGCAAGGAGGTGCGGGAGAACTCCTGATTTATTGAGCAGTTTTTGACGTTGATCCACCCCAAAGCGGTGTTGCTCGTCGATTACTACGAAGCCGAGATTATGAAAGACGACTTTGTCTTGAATAATTGCATGCGTACCGACAACGACGTCTACATCACCACTTTCGATACGCGCGTAGAGCTCTTTACGTGCGGCGCCTTTGACATGCCCCGTAAGTAGCCCGACCGTTACGCCGAATGGCGATAGCAAATCATCGAGTGTTTTAGCATGCTGGATTGCTAGGATCTCTGTTGGTGCGAGCAGTGCTGTTTGATAGCCGTGACTCGCTGCTTGACGCGCCGCCATACCCGCAACGACCGTTTTGCCACTACCAACATCACCTTGCAGTAGGCGATTCATTGGCGTACTGCTTTCGAAATCTTGCAAGATATCCCAGGCAGCCCTGCGCTGAGCATCGGTTAAGCTAAACGGTAGCTGTTGCACGAATTGCTTGATTGTTTCGGGCTCAAATGGAATCGCAAAGCCTTGGAGTTTTTGGTTTTCTACTTTATTGAGTTGGCTTGCGAGCAGCAGTTGGAATAATTCTTCAAAAGCCAAGCGCTCGCGCGCTGCGACGACTTCGCTGAGCTCCTTCGGGAAATGCATTGTGCTGATCGCCTGGGCGCGCGACATAAAGTGCTCGCGCTTAATAATGCTTTCTGGCAGGGTTTCGGGAAGTACGCTCATGAGCGGACGAAGTTGCTCGAGCACTTTACGCACTGTTAATGATTTCAGCCCATGAATAGCATGGTACACAGGCAAGAGCCGTTCCGCCTGGACGGGCATGTCTTTGGCGATTTCGGCGCTTGGTGCAGTTAGCTGGTATTTGCCGTAGTTGTATTCAAACACCCCACTAAAATAGAATTCGTCATCTGTGCCGCTCAGTTGCTGCACTCGGTAGGGCTGATTGAACCAGACAGCGTTTAACTTACCCGTGTCGTCTGCAAGCACGGCCGTCGTCAGCCGTAAGCCACGACGGACTGGGCGTGTACTGATCTTTTCGCAGCGTGCGCGAATCGTTACTGTACCCGGCTTAAGATCGGCAATACTTGTAACATTTGTAAAATCCTCATGCTTACGTGGGAGAAACGTTAAAAGGTCACCAACCGCAGCAAGACCAGCTGCACGCAACTGGTCTGCTGTTTTTGGCCCTACCCCCTTAATCTGGTCTAGCGAGGTCGCAAGATTCATCTACTACTAGTGTAGCACTGCTATTCGGTAACGGCTAAGATACCGCGAACTACAAATGGCGTGTCCTCGTAGTTGCGCACTTCAACTGAATCAATACCCATTGCCTTGACAGGATAGTCGTTGCCGCCTTCCTGGAGCATGTCGCCAATGAAGAGAATTTCTTCTTTAGACATACTTAGCTCATCCATCAGCTTGTTCATACCATATGCTTTGTCGACACCCGGCAGGGTTACGTCAATGCTGGTAATACCCCCTACGCGCACTTCGACATCATCAAGCTCTGGTGCGATGAGATCACGAAGTGCATTTCGCTTTTTCATATCTGGATCCCAAGCATATTTACGCTTGATGCCCTCTTCACCGAGCATTTCACCAATTTCTTGGCCAAGCGCTGAGTATGTCATCTGCGAGCCGCGATCCTCGATAATTTCACCGTATGGCTTCTCTTCCCACATGCCAAGCTCCTTCGCACCCTTTTCGAATGCTGCACGAATACGCTTTTTTTGGTCAGCGGTCAGATCATTATGGTAAATAAGCTTCCATTCTTTCTCTACCACATCGTAACGGTGGTAGCGAGTACCACAGGTAGGCATGATGTGCAGACGGCCCATCTGCTCATCTGATACGCTCAAGCGACTAATTACCTGCTTCTCAAACTGACCGAACTTACCGCCCGAAATAATGCACACTTCGTACTTATCGAGTAATTTACCGAGGATATATGCCATCTCATCAGGTATCTGAGATTTTGACTCGGCTAATGTGTTATCAAGATCAAATGCGACAAGTTTCTTCATGATTTTCTCCGGATTACATATATGTCGAGGCTTCAGTATATCATCATTTATCGACGCTAACGAACTAGTACAAAGCTATTTTTACCTTTTTTGACCAAGCTTAGACCTGTTATTTCGTGACTTTCGTCAACTTTTTGACTATTCACCGCAACACCGCCGCCGGCAAGTAGTCGCCTTGCTTCGCCCTTTGAACCGGCAACGCCTGCAGTTACAAGGATATCGACGATATTACCGCGCTTAGCGGTTGGGAGCTCGACTGCAAGCATGTCGACTTCCTCGCTTGTAAGATTAGAGAGCTCGACACCATCTTCGTTGAAGAGTACTTTGGTGGCGCGACGGACTTGATCTGCCACTGTTTGGCCATGCACAAGTTCGGTTACCCGGTATGCCAGCTCGCGTTGCAGTGCGCGAGCGCTTTTATTTTCGCGGTGACTTGCAATCAAGCTGTCGATCGTTTGCTTATCAAGTAGCGTGTAGATTTTTACAAGATCTTCCGCGGTTTCATCATCGACATTTAACCAGAACTGGTAGAACTTGTATGGACTAGTTTGTGCTGGATCAAGCCAGACGGCACCACCTTCACTTTTGCCGAACTTTACGCCAGTTTGCTTATTAATAACAAGAGGCGTTGAGAATACGTGAGCTTCAGCGCCTTCAATGCGACGTATTAACTGCGTACCGGCAATCATATTGCCCCACTGGTCACTGCCGCCCATTTGCATTGTGGCGTGCTTCTCTCGGAATAAATGCAGGTAGTCATAGCCTTGGATAAGCGTGTAGCTAAACTCGGCATAGCTAATACCTGAACCGCCTTCACCGATGCGGTCTTTAACAAAGTCTCGATCGAGCATTTGCGTAAGGCTTACATATTTGCCCACATCCCTTAAAAAATCCAGGTAATTGATGTCTTTAAACCAGTCGTAATTATCGACAACTTCGAAATCCATTCCTGCAAACAAGTGCTTGTATTGTGCACTTATTCCCTCGACGTTGGCGGTAATTGCTTCGCGCGTTTTTAAATCACGCTCTTGCTTTTTGCCGTCCGGATCACCGATAAGACCGGTTGCGCCGCCAACAAGTAGGATTGCTTTGTAGCCGTGCTCCATGAACTGACGAACCATCATCGCAGCGGCAAGGTTGCCAATTGTCATACTGTTCGCACTTGGGTCTACACCAAAATAGAAAGTTCGAGTCTCTTTGTCTAAGTCGGTAATATTAGCAAAGGTCATTTGGTTGACCATGCCACGCCACGTCAGCTCTTCTGATAGTGTCGTCATGAAACTCTCCTTTCTTTAAGTAAACTAGTGTTATCGTAGCATAAATGACCTGGCGCGAGCAAAAAAATAGTGATACAATTAGCATAATATTGCTTATGGGAAAGTGGTAACGTGGTAAAAAGTAAGAGGCAAGCCCGCGGTGTACGCGTGTATTCAAATCTTGTTAGCAAACGCCGCACAAAGAAGGATGCGAAAGCTCGTCGCAAAGCTGAATATCTAGCGACACTGCCGAAGCACCCTGTGAAGCGGTTTTTCTACAGACTCCATCCGAAGCGGATGGCTAAATATTGGTTTTCTAAGCAAGGTGCATTCACCCTACTTAAAGGTGCTGGTGTCCTCACTGTCGTGTTAGTACTCTTTGGGCTTTCGCTCTTTGCGTATTACCGCAAGGACCTCGACCAGATCAGCCCAAGTACGCTCGCGCAGCGCGTGAAATCGACGGTTACGAAATACTATGATCGTAACGGCAAGCTCCTCTGGGAAGATAAGGGCTCGGGTAATTACACCCTTGTTGTTGACCCAAAGAACATCGCCCCTTGCATGGGCAAGGCTACTGTTGCGATCGAGGATAAAGACTTCTATAAGCACGGTGGTGTCAGTATTTCTGGTACGCTCCGCGCAGCATTGAGCAACGCCGGAGGTAATGCAACACAAGGTGGATCAACCTTGACTCAGCAACTTGTAAAGCAGGTGTTCTTCAGTGACCAAGCCGCTCAGCGAGGTCTTGCTGGTATTCCGCGCAAGATTAAGGAGATGATTCTTTCCGTTGAGGTAGAGCGCATGTATACAAAGGATCAGATTCTGGGCATGTACCTAAATGAATCACCGTATGGTGGACGTAGGAATGGTGTTGAATCAGCGGCACAAACCTACTTCGGGACTTCATCTTCAAAGCTCAACTTGTCGCAGTGCGCGTTACTGGCCGCTATCCCAAACAACCCTTCTGTTTATAACCCATACAATGTCGCCGGTCACGATGCGCTTATCGAGCGCGAACACAAGGTGCTTGATAACATGGCGGACCTCGGCTACATAACGAAAGCTGAGGCTACCGTAGCAAAAGCTGTGCCAATTCTCGATACGCTGAAGCCACTTACCGACCAACTCGACGGTATTCAGGCACCACACTTTGTGCTCATGGTGCGCAGTCAGCTTGAGCAAGAGCTTGGTAAAACAGTCGTCGGCGAAGGTGGCCTCACAGTGAAAACTACACTAGACCTTGATATGCAGACTACTCTCGAGCAGAACATGGCAGATATGTTCAGCGGTAAAATGACAAACCGCGACTGTGGCTTCACTAACTGCTCTAGCTATGCAGGGTTTAGTAATGGCTCAGCAGCAATTGAAGATACCAAGTCGGGCCAACTACTCGCGCTTGTCGGTAGTCGTGGCTATGATTACCCAGGATTTGGCCAAGATAACGCTGCGACTGGATTCATCCAACCAGGATCATCTATTAAGCCGCTTGTCTACGCTCAACTTTTCCAGAATCAGGGTCAAGGTAAGGCTAACTACGGCAGTGGCTCGGTTCTCGCCGATACTGAAACGACTTTTGCTGGTGGATACAAGCCGCAGGATGCCGATGGCAAATTCCAAGGCAATATAAACCTACGCCAAGCTCTCGACCGCTCCCGTAACATCCCGGCAATTAAGGCGATGGCAATTAATGAGGCTAACAGCCCAGGTAGCACGTGGGCGACCATCCGCGCTATGGGCGACACGCAGTATTGTACGCAAGGCGCCGACGCACAGGCTGGCCTATCCAGTGCAATCGGTGGATGTGGTACGCGACTCGTTGACCACGTTAATGCAATCGCAAGCCTTGGGCGTCAGGGTGTCTACACCCCACAGTCAATGATTTTGAAGGTCACCAATAGCACGGGCCAAACACTTAAAGAGTACAAGGCTTCATCGAAGCAAGTTATCGATCCGCAGTCGGCTTACATTGTATCCGACATGATGGGAGACTCTAAGGCCCGCGCAGCGCTCGGTTGGAACCAAGACTATCTTCCGTATCTCAACAAGCTTGGCGTACACACTGCCGCAAAGACAGGTACATCAAACGCTCAGGTTGGCAAGAAGATTCTTCCTAAGGACATTTGGACTGTTGGGTATACTCCGAGCCTAACGATGGCCGTGTGGCTTGGCAATCCTGACACTACCCCGCTAAAGCAAGGTAACTCACTGATTCCGGCAATGTTCTTCGACCGCACGATGGCCGCCGTGACTACAACATACGTAAACCAAGGCAAGGCGAAGTACAGCGACTGGTACACCGCACCAAGTGGCATACAAAACATCAAGGGCGAACTTTACCCTTCGTATTACAACAAGGCTACGGGCGTTACGAACGCAACCATGAGCTTCGATAAGGTTTCAAAGAAAAAGTCGACCGACTGTACGCCTCCAGGCGCAAAGACCGATGTAGGCGTCAGCAAAACGACCGACCCGATCACAAAGCAAGTAATCGTCACGGCACCCGATGGCTATGATGCTACTGCAGACGATGATGTGCACTCATGTAGCGATCTACCTCCAACTGTCGCCGTTAATGGCGGAAGTTCTATAACCGTCACGACACACCAAGGTAAGTTTGCGATTCAAACGATTACATTATCGCAGAACGGCAATACCGTCGCAACGCATAGTGGTGCTGGGCCATGGACACTTACAGCAAGCGAGCTTGCTAGCCTTAGCGATGGCACGGTTACTGCGACTGTTACTGATGAAGGCTACTACACAGCCACTAACACTGGAACTTACAGCTCACACTGAAGTGAGGGTGGTGGCGGGAGACGTCATCGCTAAACTAAATACCGCTCCCTGACGAGAGCGGTATTTTATTGATCTTGCAGCTTGTACTTAGTCGTCTTTTTGGCTATCGACAAGTTTCAGGAGTGAGTCCTCGTGGTCTACGCGCTTACGCGAGGCGTGGTATACGGCGCGAGGCTTCTGCTGATTGGCAGCTTTTTGCGCAGGCTGATTTGATGGCTGCTGCTGTTTTGGAGTTTGTTGCGGCTTCTGCTGCTTTAGCTGTTGTTGAGATTGAGGCTCTACGCGTTTTGGCTTCGCGTTCTCGTTGTTCTCGTTTCGACGGCTACGGCCTGATGATTTCGTTTTAGCGGCCACCATTGCAGGAGTCTCGGCTTTCTTTGGCACCTGGCGCTCTACGCGGCGAGCAAACATCATTTTACCAGCTGCTGTCTGTAGGCTGCGCACCACCTCAACTTGCACTGTCTGGCCAATGTACTTGTTAGATTGTTCAACTACTACCATCGTTCCATCAGATAAGTACCCGACGCCTTGGTGATTATCCTGACCCTTCTGGGTGAGCTCAATCATCATTTGCTCGCCTGGAAGGTGCTGCATGCGAAGGCTCTGGGCGAGTTCATTAATGTTCAGCACCTTAATGCCTTCAACGACTGCAACTTTATTAAGATTGTAATCAAGCGTACAAATTACCGCAGAGTGGCGCTTCGCAAGCGTTAAGAGCCGCTCGTCGACGCCTTCGGCAGCCTTGCTACCATCCTGCAAAATTTCTACTTCAACCCCGTCCATGCCTTGAAGCGTCGATACTACATCAAGTCCGTGGCGCGCACGTGCACGCTTGTCTGCGTCCGCTTGATCGGCAAGTAACTGCAATTCACCAATTACACTACGTGGCACAACAAGCGTACCACCGATAAAGCCGGTCGCTGCAATATTAGTAATGCGCCCGTCCATCAATACTGACGTATCGACCAATATTGCACGATCCTTAGCCTTAATGACTGATGATTTTGGAAGCTTGGCGAGTAAATACGATACTTCACCAAGAATAATAAGCGTTACTGCTAGCAACACTACATCTCGTGTTTCCATATTATTCCTTACTGACTATGCAAGATAGTCGATGAGTGCGGCACGGATATCGCGCACGCCATTTATAAATGAGTTCTTTTTGCCAGTCTGTGCTGGCGCGATTGCCTGTGTGAAGCCCAGCTTTTTGGCTTCAGCAACTCGCTTGTCTGCCTGTGCTACCGAGCGAATCTCACCGCCGAGGCCAACTTCGCCATAAACGACCAGTTTGTCGTCTAACTTACGCCCAGCCGCCGCACTTGCAATAGCCATTGCTACTGCTAAATCTGCCGCTGGATCGGCAAGTTTGAGACCTCCCACAACATTGATATAGATATCTTTATCAGATAAGTTCAGCTTGGTGCGTTTTTCTAGCACCGCAATCAGGAGGTTTAATCGATTTAAATCGAATCCGCTTGCCGTTCTCTTAGGATACCCGAAATTGCTCTGATTGACAAGTGCTTGGATTTCTACTAGAATAGGCCGGTTTCCTTCAAGGGTAGCGAGCACTACTGATCCATCGGCATTTTGACGTTCAGCCAGCAAGGCTGCAGATGGATTTGAAACAATCTTCAGGCCACTTTCGTCCATCTCGAATATTGCCGCCTCACTGGTTGATCCATAGCGGTTTTTCACTGCGCGTACCACTTTAAATCCACCGTAACGGTCGCCTTCAAACTGCAATACTACATCGACAAGGTGCTCTAACACCTTTGGGCCGGCGATAGAGCCTTCCTTGGTAACATGCCCGACTAATATAACCGCTGCGCCAGATTCTTTGGCGGCACGAATAATCACGTTCGATGAGTTGGTAATTTGACTCACCGTACCCGGAGCACTTGTGATTTCGTCAAGACTAAGGGTTTGAATACTATCAATAATAACCAGCTTATACGCTCCACTACGGATCGTAGCGGTAATATCATCCGCACTTGTACTTGATACGAATTGCAAGTCGTCGCTCGCCACCGCACCAAGCCGGGTTGCGCGCAACTTGACCTGGCTTGCACTTTCCTCACCACTTGCGTAGAGTACTGGCTGTTTTTCGGCAATTTTCGCCGCCACTTGCAACAAGAGCGTTGATTTACCAATACCCGGCTGGCCTGCTAGTAAAAGAACTCCGCCAGGCAACACGCCACCGCCAAGTACAACGTCAAGATCCTCAAACCCCGTCGACATACGCTGGATTGTTTCTTCAGCACTTATTGCGCGCATCGATTGCGGCGATAGTATTTTGCCGCTATGTGCGCCGCGCGCAACCGCAGAATTACCCGCTGCTTGAACAGTTTGCTCGACAAGGCTGTTCCATTCACCACAATTTTCGCACTTACCCGTCCATTTTGGGTAGCTTGCGCCACAATGTTGGCAGATAAATTGTGATTTTGCTTTTGCCATATTAGATACTGTCTGGCGCTTCAACGCCGTTAATGCTCTGGTTTAGTTGCTTTACGCGTATTGCAAGCTTGTTATATTCTGCCACATCGGCATTATATGCATCAATCTGCTGATTCAAGGCGGATTGCCGATCTTTCATCTGCTGTATGCGTGCCGAAAGTGTTTGATGCGCTATCGTAAATGCGTACTGTGAGGTGAAACCACCGCTCGTTGCGCGCTCATTGAAGCTTTCGATGTCAGAATTAAGCTGTGTTAAGTCTGCGTTGTATTGTACGCTTGATTGCTTAATAGCTGCCGCTTCGCTCGTGATTTGATCTTGGAGGGCAGACGCCTGTTTATTCACTTCGTCGAATACTGCAGTGTACTTAGTGTTCATCGCTACAATTGCCGCTCGGTTAGTGAAGTAGTGAGCGTAGTACTGCTCGAGCTCAATAGGCAAATCCTTGATTGTCGTACCAATAATCGAATGGAGCTCGTTTATTTCTTCACCCGGCTCAGCCTGTGTGTAGTACTGCATCTCTTGTTTAATATCGGGGTTGTCTTTGATTTTTGCGTATTCAGCATTAATCATTTTATTAACGCGAGCTTGTTCGAATATGTTTAATCGAGCATACGCGGCGTGCAGCATTTCGTGCGCGGCGGTCACTTCTAGGGCGCCATCCAGTTCGCTTGCTTGAATATTGTATAGGTAAATCCTATCCCGCACATAGCAACCAAGAATGGCCGCTGTGCGCTCTACGCTTTGGCAGTCCGTGTTGAACGCATCACGATCTTCGATAACTGGTGCCGTTGCGTAAAAGATTTGCTGGCCACGAGTCGTTAGGCCAATCCGGCTGTCTACACTCGTGATGTCATCGTTTGGGTGGAAACTTGAGGCTCGAACAGCATCGATAGCGATCGGGCCATAGAAGTAGGCGCCCGCCGCAACCAGAGCGAGCACTACTAAACTAATGAATCCGCGAAGTATTCTATGCTTCGGACGCCGCAGTGGCGACTGACTCGGTTCGTTGTTCAATTTGCACTTCCCCCTTAGACCAACCTACCTCTAGTATAGCGCCTTTTTCGTCAGTCCCGGCCAAAAGGCGCTCAGCGATTGCATGCTCCACCTCGTCTTCAATCACTCTGCGCAGTGGTCGTGCGCCGAATTTTGCATTGTAACCCTTGTCGATTAGCTGTCGTTTTGCAGCAGCAGATACGGTAACACCAAGGCCTTTACGCACAAGCCTCTGACGTAGATCTTCAATCAGAAGATCAAAGATCTTGCCGACCTCTTCGCGAGTCAACGCCCTAAAGGTGACAATGCCATCGAAACGGTTTATAAGCTCTGGGCGCATGAATTTTTCGAGCGCTTCACTCGCATAGCTTGCGTTACGTTCGTGTAGCGTGTCGAGCTCTTTATTGCGCTGCTTAAATGAGTGGAAGCCAAGCTCTGATTCTTTCATCATTTTATCGGCACCAAGGTTGCTCGTGAGAATGATGATAGTATTGCGGAAGCTTACTTCGCGACCTTTTGCATCAGTTAGTTTACCCTCTTCAAGTAGCTGAAGAAGAAGCTGAAATACATCTGGGTGCGCTTTTTCGATCTCGTCAAATAGCACCACGCTGTATGGTTGGCGACGGATTTTATCGGTTAGTTTGCCACCATCTTCATAGCCGACATACCCCGCAGGCGCACCGACGAGTCGGGAGGTGTTGTGCTTTTCCGAGAATTCGCTCATGTCGATTTTCACGAGCGCGTCTTGACTGCCAAAGACTTCTTTGGCAAGTACTTTGGCGAGCTCAGTCTTGCCAACGCCCGTCGGGCCCATAAATACAAAGCTACCAATTGGACGCTTACTACTTGCGACGCCGCTACGGCTACGGCGGATTGCGCGCGCAACTTTAGCGATTGCTTCTTTCTGCCCGATGAGTTGTCTAGAAAGGTGCTTTTCAAGATGGCGAAGCATTTTCGCTTCACTTGCCTGTACCTTTTCGACTGGGATGTTCGTCATGACCGCAATTGCGTGAGCTATATCGTCATCAGTTAGCGTGACGGTGTTTTTACCTTCTTGTGCAGCTTTTTCAGCCTCAATCTTTTCGGTAATTTGCGTGATGCGCTGTTTATAGAGTGCCGCACGCTCGTAGTCTTCGTGGTTTACAGCCTCTTCCATCTTTTCGTTTAGACTCTTGAGCTCTTTTGTGAGTTCGCGCTGCCTGCTTGGTCTGTGGCCTTGCTTTACGCGAACTCGAGCCGCAGCTTCATCAATTACATCGATTGCTTTATCTGGCATGAATCGGTCACTCACGTAGCGATCACTCATGTAAACTGACGACTCGATCACCTCATCAGTAATTGCAACGCTATGGTGCTTTTCGTAGTAGGTTTTGAGACCGCGCAAAATCGCAATCGTTTCTTTGAGTGTAGGCTCTTTTACGACAACAGACTGGAAGCGACGCTCAAGCGCAGCATCTTTTTCGATGTGCTTACGGTATTCATCAAGCGTGGTTGCACCAATCAAGTGCAACTCACCTCGAGCAAGCGCTGGCTTCAGAATATTTGCAGCATCCATACTGCCCTCAGCGGAACCTGCGCCCACAAGCTGGTGGAGCTCATCAATAAAGGCGATAATATTACCCTGTTTGGTAATCTCACCTACGACCTTTTTAAGGCGGTCTTCGAATTCGCCGCGGTACTTTGTACCAGCGATCATCGCAGCGATATCGAGCATAATAACGCGCTTGTCGAGCAAGTGGTCGGGCACATCCTCTCGCACAATACGCTGCGCCAAGCCTTCGACGATGGCTGTTTTACCAACACCTGGCTCGCCAATAAGCACTGGATTATTTTTAGTACGACGACTGAGCACCGTAATAAGGCGTTCGCATTCTTTATCGCGCCCAATCATTGGGTCAAGATCGCCCGAAGCAGCTTTTGCAGTTAAATCGACGCCGTATGTACTTAACGCACCGCCTCGCACAGAGCGCGTTTTCGATTCAGTCATCACATCGCCATGCTCACCGCGGTTTCGATCGAAGTAACCCTCGAGCTCCTCGACCAGCTCTTCGACATTTACGCCGATTTCATTACGAAGGAGGGTTGTTGCGCGGGCATTGCTCTGGCGAAGCACACTATAAAGAATATGCTCGGTGCCGAGATAATCTTGGTTGAACTCTTTAGCTGTTTCCCATGCCATACGCAGCGTCAGTAGAGCTGTCTCGCTTAAGCCAACAGCCCCAGTACTTACGACAACTTTCGCTGGCTTAATATCAAGCGCAAGCTCCGCCTGCTGCAGAGTAACGCCGGCATCAGCAAGCACCTTAGCGCCAGTGCTTGAGCCTTGGGCTAGTACACCAAGCAAGAGGTGCTCGGTGCCAATATACGCGCTACCATTGCCACGTGCGATTGCATCGGCATACTGTACGCTCATTCGTGCGTTATCGGTTAAGTGTGAAATAAAATCTGCAAAATCTTCTGGCATAGATGCCCTCCATTTGGGGTGTATAAACCCTTATACACCTAGTATACTGCACCTAATTAGCACTCGTCAACCCAGAGTGCTAGTTTTGTTTTAGCCTAACAAAAAATACCCTACCGATTGCTCAGGCAGGGTATTTTATTAGGCAAGCTAGCAACTACTTGTCTTCTGCGTCTTGGCCTTCGATAGCACTAAAGAGATCGTCTTCGATGTTCTTCTTTGGCTTCTTCTCGGCTTGCTTAGCGGTAGCTGTCTCGATGTCGAGCTCATAGCCAGTAAGGCGGCTCGCGAGGCGAACATTCTGACCACCACGACCGATTGCGATGCTCTGTTGGTCTTCGGTAACGAACACCTTTGCGCGCTGTTCGTCTTTATCAATTTCAACCTTCACAACTTCAGCTGGGCTGAGAGCGTTGCGGATGTAAGTGTCGAGGTTTTCATCAAACGTGATGATGTCGATCTTTTCTTGATCGCCAATTTCGTTCATAACTGCGTTCACACGTGTACCGTGGCCACCAACAAATGTACCAACTGGGTCAACGCCAGGTACAGTGCTTGTCACAGCTAGCTTAGTACGGCGACCGGCTTCACGAGCAATGCCCTTGATCTCAACCGCACCAGTTTCCATTTCAGGAACTTCCTGGCGGAAAAGGAACTCAATAAATTGTTCGTTACCACGACTCAAGATAAGCTGAGGGCCACGGTTATCGCGCTCGATGTCTTTAATAAATACCTTGATACGCTGGCCTGGGCTGTAGAATTCGCCCTGGATTTGCTCGCTGCCTGGGAGAATACCTGTCGCTTTGCCGAGCTCAACGCGTACGACACGTGGCTCAACGCGCTGTACGATACCAGTAACAACTGTGCCGATTTTGTCTTCGAACTCAGCGAGCACAACTTCGCGCTCTGCTTCACGGAGACGCTGCAATACCACCTGCTTTGCCGTCTGCGCAGCAACACGACCAAAGCTTACGACGTCGAACTCATCTTCGATGATGTCTTCGAGCTTCGCGTCTGGCTTAATCTTCTGCGCATCTTCGAGGCTGATTTCTGTGAGGTCGTTAACGAGGTCATCCTCTTCAACAACTTCGCGCTGTACGAATACCTTAGCAGTACCGTCAACCATGTTTAGCTCCGCACGAACATTCTGGTCGCGCTCACCGTTATCACGACGCCATGCAGCGGCAATTGCCTGCTCGATAACGTCCATAACGGTCTCTTCTGGGAGGTTCTTTTCGTCAGCAATTGTGCGAACCGCAAGGGTTAGCTGCTTGATGTTCAAGTCTTCCATAGTTATTCCTTTCTATTACCTTATACGAAAAATGCCGACCTGCCGGCCGGGTTACTACTCTTTCATCATACCAAACAATAGCAAATTTGTCAATGTAAATATCACTCTCAGCCGGCTTGATACATATACCGGAGGGTTCGTTATTCGTCGATCAGTTCACGAATCGTTGCCACTTTTATTGCCTCAGGGGGCCTTCCACCTTCCAGTAGGTTGACTGCTTCGGTGACGTATTCGTTTATCTCAACGAGACTCGCGCTCGTTACGTCCCCTAAAATCAACTTTGTCAGAGCGCCACGGAGCGCATGGAGGGCCTCAAGGTTACCCGCCTCAACAAGAGCATCGGCTACGGTAAGCAAGTTAGTATCTAATGGTAGGCTGGCACGGTTAATATCATTCATTTCGTCATTCCTTTTGATCAATAAGCTGTATAAAGACTACCCTCGGCTTAGCCTTGGGTGCGAGATGTATGCAGCCAATATGTCATAAGAATGCATATTAACGTAACACGACAAAGTACGAATGACTTACACATTCGTTCTCACTTGCATAGAGTATGAACGACCGCTCACCCTGCTACAAGAATAAGCTTGTGCTATTTAACTTTTAGTTAATAAGCCGTCCTATTGTATGGCCGACTGATCCGGGCACGAGCCGAGCACTCGTTGCATCGCCTCTTTTTCGGCAGTCGTTACCCAAAGTGTATATTTCGCCTTTACGGCAATTTGCCGGGCTACATACTGACAGCGGAACGCTTTATTTGCCGGGAGCCAGGTCGCTGCGTCACTATCAGATTTTTGTTGGTTTGCAGGGCCGTCAACCGCGAGCAACTCAAGAGGATCATTAGCGAGCTGCTGTCGTTGGTCGGCCGCTAATTGTTGAGCGCCCGTTTGCCATGCGTCACTCAATGCCACTACGTGGTCAATCTGCACTGCGCTGCTTGTATCGATGCCACGCGAAAAGGTAATATCCTTGCCTGTATACGGGTCGTGGAGCAATCCACTCGTCACTTTGCAGCCATCGCTGATTACTGTATTTGTTAAATCGCGCTGCAGGATTCGCTCCCGCGTATCGCACCCGCCGCTTGATGCCCAGCCATTACCAAACTGTGTGCGAGCATACCCTGTTTTCGGAGCACGCCCCTTTACCGCCAGGCTTTCGAGTACCGAAAGCGCACTTCTACTATTTGTTGGTGTCGTAGATTTTACTTCAGGGGCGGGTTTTGGCGCGGGCATCTGTAACTGCTGGGTGACCATCCAAAAAACTGCCACCAATACCGTTACAATCATCGTTAGCACCCGCCTTCGTCGCATATCTTTAGTATACTGGATAGTATGCAACCTGTTACACGCCTTTATACTCAGTTTATTCCTCATCACTACGACATCCACTGGGATCTCACAAAAGCAAAAGAAGACCGCACGATATTCGGCACCGTTACTATCAGCGGCGAGCAAAAGAGCGCCGATAGCATTCGTTTGCATGCGCACGAACTTACCGTGAAAAGTGTGTCCGTGAATAATGTTTCGGTGAGTGATTTCACGCTCGACGCTGAGGCGGATGAACTTATTATCCCGCATCATATGCCCGGCCAGGTGACGCTTGCTGTTGAATTTAGCGTCGCGCTTACTGATGCGATGCACGGGCTTTATCCTTGCTACTTCGTGCACGATGGCGTGCGGCAAGAGCTCTATGCGACGCAGTTCGAGAGCCACCATGCCCGTGAGGCATTCCCTTGTATTGACGAGCCCGAAGCTAAAGCGACCTTCTCAGTATCGATTACGCACGACACAAAGCACGTAGCGCTCAGCAACATGCCTGTTGCTACGACTGATGCACGCGACCATGCAACACTCACGACATTCGATATTACCCCTAAAATGAGTAGCTACCTTGTTGCCTTTGTGGTTGGTAACATCCACAAGAAGTCTGGCAAAACTAAGCGCGGAATTGAAGTGAATATTTGGGCGAGCCCTGCGCAGCATGCAAACACGCTTGATTTTGCACTTGAAAGCGCTACAAAGATTATTGATTTTTACGAAGAATACTTCGGTGTCGATTATCCGCTCGCTAAGTGTGACCACGTTGCACTACCAGATTTCAGCAGTGGTGCTATGGAAAACTGGGGGCTCATTACCTACCGTGAGGTCTGCTTGCTTGCCAACCCTAAAACAACTGGCCCTGCCGGTAAGCACTTGATTGCGAGCGTGGTTGCGCACGAACTTGCACACCAATGGTTTGGTAACCTCGTCACTATGGAATGGTGGGATTACCTATGGCTTAACGAGAGCTTCGCTGACTTTGTGGAGCACATCGCTATTGACGCATTGTACCCCGAGTGGGAAACCTGGCTTGATTTCATTTTGTCGCGAGGAATTGCCGCACTTCGCCGTGATGCGATTGAGGGCGTACAGCCTGTGCAGGTTACCGTGAAACACCCAGATGAGATCTCGACGTTGTTTGACGGTGCGATTGTGTACGGTAAAGGCGCTCGCTTAATGAAGATGCTCCGTGCCTTTGTGGGTGAAGAAGCGTTCCGTACTGGACTCAAGGAATACTTCACTATGTACGCGTACGGCAACACTACGGGCGATGACCTATGGGTATGCCTTAGTAAAGCGTCAGGCAAAGATGTTGGAGCATTTATGAACACCTGGATTACGCAGCCGGGGTACCCTGTTGTAACCGTCAAGCCAGAAGGCTTGAGCCAGTCTCAATTCTTTATTGGCGAACACAAGCCGAGCACGCAGACTTGGCCGATCCTTCTTGGTGCAACACCTTCCGGTGACACGCCTGAGATTATGTACGACAAAGAGCTCGCCGTAGCCACGAAGCTCACTCAGCGCTTCAACAGCAACGACAACGGCCATTTTGTCACACAGTATAGCTCTGAGCATCTCAAAACCCTGCTTTCTGATGTTCATAGCGCATCGACTGTTGATCGCCTGACACTACTTAATGATCAAACACTACTCGTACGTGGCCGTTATGAGTCATCAGCATCACTGATTGATTTATTGAGCTTTTACGAAGGCGAAACGAATGATGCCGTATGGGATATCATGGCGATGACGCTAGGCGAGCTAAAGAAGTTTGTCGAGACAGACAGCCAGGCTGAGCAAAAGCTTCGTGCGCTTTCAGCCCGCATTGCCCGTAGTAATTTTGAGCGCCTTGGGTTTGAACCAATCAAGGGTGAGTCGGTTACTGATACCAAATTACGCGGCACTATCCTTGGCATGATGCTGTATGGTGAAGATGCGACAGTAATCGACGGTATGATGGCACGATTTGACATTGCGACACTGTCAGAGCTCCCGGCGGAAATTCGTTCGCTTGTCATTGCGACAGTAGTCCGCTATGCGAATGATAATACTGTTATTGACCAGCTCATGGACACATACCAAAACACACCATCTGCTGAGCTGAAAGAAGATATCATGGCCGCGATGACTTCGACACGCAGCCCAGAAGTTGCTGCACGATTGCTTGCAGACTGTAAAAACGCCGAGATTGTGCGCCCACAGGATGTTTCACCATGGTTTGTTTACTTGGTGCGCAACCGCTTTACCCGTACTACCGCTTGGGAATGGTTGCAGAATAGCTGGGATTGGATCCTTACTACTTACGGGGGCGACAAGAGCTTTGATGAGTTCCCTCGCTACGCAGCAAGTGGCCTCATGACCGAGGATCAGCTCACTGAATACAAAAAGTTCTTCGAACCGATGCTCGACAACCCATCGCTTACCCGCACGATTACCATGGGTATTTCTGAAATTACCGCACGTATAGAGTTGCTTGCGAGCGACGGTGACGCGGTTCGTGCGAAGCTACACAATCTCGACGACTAGTTCTACTGCCGGAATGTCACCAGTAGTCGCAATAGCCAATAGCCGCAGGTTCACATCGTTAAGTTTGTGAGCCTGCGCATATATTCGGGCGGCAAACGTCATTTGCTGCTGTTTGGCTGGAGTAATCGCATCGAGACCATCGCCATGTTCGGCATTTTTGCGATGCTTTACTTCGGTGAAATATATCGTGTCGCCCATTCGCGAGACAATATCGATCTCGCAATATTTTGTTTTCCAGTTGCGATCGATGATTGCGTGACCACGACGAACGAGTTCTTCGGCTGCGACATTTTCGCTTACGTCACCAATATTACGAGAGGTTATCCTATCGGCGACCGCACGCTTTGATGGCACCTCAGCTGGTGCGGCACGATATTTTTGCAGAGGTGCAAAGCTTAGCCTGTGCTCATCAATCACTCCAATACGTTCAATCGCCTCGCGGTGCTTTGCTACACCGTAGCCAGCGTGATTTTTAAACCCATACTCTGGGTACTTTTCGCCAAGCTCAGTCATATGTCGATCGCGGGCGACTTTCGCAATGATTGAGGCGGCGCTCACACTTGGAATAAGTGCGTCTGCCTTCGGCAAGGTTGTCACGTAGTCGCCTTTTGAGGTATCGCGTAGGAAATTGACCGTGCCATCGATGATAATCTCATGGTAAGGCACGGTGATTTGCTCGACCGCACGTCGCGTCGCGAGCCGCAGTGCTTCACTCATGCCAACTTTATCTAGCTCAGCTGCGGTTACCCAACCAGTCGCAGTGGCTTGCGCCTTTTCGAGTATCTCAAGCTCTAACTGCTCGCGCCGCTTTTTCGTGAGTTTTTTACTGTCATTGAGGCCATCGATCTCACAGCCAAGCACCACAGCACCAACCACAAGTGGCCCTGCCCATGGCCCTCGCCCAGCTTCGTCAATCCCAAGAATCATGCTACTAGTGTACGACACTTCTTTGTGGATAGCACGCTGCATGTACTTTTTATTATAAATATGTTATAATATAATACGACTGGCCGTAGACTCGGCTAGCACCTCGACAGGTTGGATGGTGAAATCTACATGCGACCCCTATCTCTGGCAGACTGGCTGGGGTTCTACGCAGCGCTGTACGCGGTGAGCTTCGTTCTCGCGATGGCCGTGCTGCGCAGCATCAACAGCTACGACCAGCGCTTCAAGAAGTACACCACGCGCCCGGCCGTCGGTTGGACCGTGATGGTCCTGGCGCCGCTGACCCTCGTGCTTCTCATCCTCTGGGTTCTCTGGGAACTCGTGGTGATCATGAAGTGCGGAGTCACCAGGTTCGCCCGTCTGGGTGACCAAGCCGTGGAGAAGACCAACGGCTGAGCTTCCGTTCGGTCCGCGAGGTGCGAGGAGGCCATTGTAGCCTCCCCGTACCTCGCACCGCCGACCTGTCGAGTTAATTCAGATTATAATAAAACTCCCCTATTTCTAGGGGAGTTTCGTTTGCTTTAGAAGAAAGCGATTAGCTGTTAGCCTTGTGGGCTTCTTCGACAGCCTTTTGCTTAGCCTCGAGCTCAGCCTGCTCAGCAGCCTTTTCAGCGGCCTTTGCTTCAGCTTCGGCCTTAGCCTCTTCCTTAAGACGAGCTTCCTCTTCTTCGGCGTGCTTGTCGACTACAGCGTTAACTGCTTCGCGGTCAAACTGTACAGCTGCAAGGCGAGCGCTCTTACCACTACGGTTACGTAGGAAGCTAAGGAAGTTACGGCGAACCTTAGCGCGACGTACGATTTCTACTTTCTCTACGAGTGGACTGTGGAGTAAGAAGCTCTTTTCAACACCAACACCGCTAGCAATCTTACGAACAGTGATACGGCTTGTGTGCTGGCCCTTGTTGTCAGTACGGATAACGACGCCTTCGAAAATCTGAATACGCTCTTTGTTACCTTCTTTAATTTTCTGGTGTACACGAACGGTGTCACCACTGCGTGCGTCAACTACTTGCGCCTTTTTCTGCTCGTCGTTGACCTTTTGGATAAGTGCAAAACTCATTAAATTATTCCTCTAATTATTGCCTGATTCGACTTAGCTGGCCACGTAGTTGTATGGCTACGGCTCCACACCTTCGATATATGGCATTTACTACATACAATCAGTAATCAACTATAGCATAGTTTCACCGATTTTGAAAGGGGTTAACCCCAAAATGATGCAGGCGTATACTAGATATATGGATTATGACAAACTTGCACTCGATTTACATAAACAATTTAAGGGCAAAATCACGACGAAGCTGCGTGATGAAAGCGAGCTTGATCGCACTAAACTCAGTGCGTACTACACGCCAGGCGTGGCCGCAGTAAGTAAAGCAATTGCCGACGACCATAGCTTGCTACCGATATACACCTGGACGAACAACTTAGTAGCAGTTATTAGTGACGGTTCGGCCGTGCTCGGCCTTGGCAATATTGGCCCAGAGGGAAGCATGCCCGTCATGGAAGGTAAGGCTTTGCTATTCAAGCACTTTGCCGGGCTTGATGCAGTGCCAATTACGCTCAATGTACACACGGCCGACGAAATTGTCGCCACCGTAAAAGCAATTGCACCGAGTTTTGGCGCCATTAATCTTGAGGATATCGCTGCCCCACTCTGTTTTGAGATTGAAGAGCGGCTCAAAGAGGAGCTAAGTATTCCAGTGTTCCACGACGACCAGCATGGCACCGCAATCGTTACGCTCGCTGGACTGATTAATTCGATGCGGATTACCGGTAAAAACCTCAAAGATTGCAAGGTTGTCACTATTGGTGCGGGGGCCGCTGGTACGGCTATCATGAAGCTTCTTCACAAATACGGTGTTGGCTCGATAGTTGCCGTTGATTCACGTGGCATCATTAGCGATATGCGCGATGACTTGAATGACGAAAAGAAGGCATTACTCCCTTATCTTGATACATCACTATCAGGCAGCTTAGAAGACGCTGTGCGTGAGGCGGATATCTTTATTGGCGTATCAAAACCAGGTCTACTGACAGAGGATATGGTGCGTACGATGGCGAAAGATCCAATCATCTTTGCCCTTTCTAATCCGACCCCTGAGATTATGCCAGATTACGCAAAGGCAGCTGGTGCTGCGATTATTGCAACCGGCCGTAGTGATTTCCCTAATCAGATTAATAATGCTATCGCGTTCCCGGGCATCTTCAGGGGTGCGCTTGATAATGGTGTACGAAAGATTACCGATGACCATAAAATCGCTGCTGCAGAAGCTATCGCGGCACTCGTTGACACACCAACAGCTGACGAGATTATCCCGAGTGTATTTGACGAGCGTCTTGTTCCTGCCATTGCGGCAGTTATTCGCTAGCGCAACAGAGGCGAGGTATTGACATATTAGCATAAATGGTATAAAATGATTATACCCTTTCAGCGAAGTTGACAAGGAGCACCTCTCCGTGACCGCTCTGCCCATTTCACAGATTGACAGCGCAGCCATCAGCACCCCCGCAGGTCTGCACAACATCCTCGTCGACCTCGTCCATGATGCCGATCGACACTACACGTTCGACATCAAGGTCTGCTACAGCCCTGGCGACATCACCGCACTGACGATGCAGCTCCACACCCTGAGCACCGCGCTCGCAAGGCCGGGAACGCTCGTCGACGAAGGCCGTATCTCGGTCATGGTGAGCGACAAGGGCGATGGCGCCAGGTTCTACCTGCCGATGGGTGCTGGCTTCGCCGTACTCGACCTCAGTGCGAGCTCGATACGAGCGCTCGTTGATGAGGCTCGCGCAAAAGCCGCGAGCGAGCAGGCGCTTGACGCATTCACAGAAGAAGGCTTCTACGCCCTCGACGCCTGGCTCGCCGATCAAGGCTGAGCCAGGCCCGCTGAAAGGCACCCCGGCACCGTCCACTACAGGACGGAGCCGGGGCTAGCCCATGTTATTACACATAGCACTCTCTGGGGTGTTATTTTCATTTAAAATACCTATTGACAGCACGGATCAAACCGATTAATATAGCTCAACCTGTCGACGAGGTGATCGTACGAAAGGAGCACCTACGATGCTTCAGATCTCCACGAAGTTCCCCGCAAAGCTTCGGCAGCGAGGGGCGCCAGGCGGTCGCGTTATGGTCCAGATGCAGCTCGAACTCGACGACCCGTTTGCGGTCGGGCTCCTCATCCTGCAGGATGATGGGGCGTACGGGTGGGCCATCTCTGCGGAGAACCTCAACGCCGCACTCAAGAACCCGCGCCGAGACTTCGGCACGGGCCACATCAAGATCAAGCTGGAGAAGTCGAGTGGCATCGTCCGAATCATCCTGCCCATCGGCGAAGGAAAGCGCATTAGGTTGCGCTGCCCCGTCGATAAGGTTGACCAGTTCGTGCGCTGCGCAAACCAGGTCATCGAGACCAACGACCTGCTCGTGCAGTACCTCGATGGCGGTCATGCCGCAATCGAGGTACTGCTGGCCAGCCAGTGAGTTCATCACCATGCTGACAGGCACCCCGGCGGTTGCCCCACCCAGGGGCGACGCCGGGGAAAGCCCAAGCCATAAAACATACCCGCCTTCGAAAGGCGGGTATTTGATTATCCGAGGGATGCTAGATTACGCGACCGACTTCGTCGAGGGTTGTTTCGCCGCGCAGTGCCGCAAGTACACCAACCTGTTCGAGTGTCAGCATACCACGCTCTCTTGCGGTCTTTTCAATTGCCTCCGGGTGGACCTCGGCAATATCGCCACGTATAAACTTCTGGATTTCTTCGTCAACGATAAGCTGCTCCATGATCACGATACGACCTTTATACCCGAACGGAGCGTCTTCGCTCGGCTTTGGGCGCCATAGCTTGAACGTTTCAAGATCAGGGTGATCGATATCTTCTGGGATGCCCTCGAGCGTACGCTTCACATAGTTCCGCGTCGCCTCGTCGGGTGCGTACTCTTCTTTGGTTTCATCAACTAAGCGACGCACAAGCCGCTGTGCAATAATCAGACGGATTGCCGAACTAAAGATTGGGTTAACGCCGATCATATCGATCATACGACTAAACGCTGTGCTCGTGGAATTAGCATGGAAGCTTGAAAGCACCAAGTGACCAGTAATTGACGCCTGAATCGCTGTACGCGCCGTGTCTGTATCACGAATCTCACCTACCATCACGACATCAGGGTCAAGACGGAGCACGCTACGGAGCGCATCTGCAAATGACTGGCCATGCGTCGTGTCGATTGGAATCTGCGAGATGCCTGTAAGTCCGTACTCAATCGGGTCTTCAAGTGTGATGAGCTTGCGATCGGGCGTGTTGAGCGCATTAAGCATGCTGTAGAGTGTGGTCGACTTACCACTACCAGTAGGACCAACCATGAGCACGAGGCCGCGCGGATGACTGACGACTTCGTCGATTTCATGGCGCTGCTTTTCTGGAATGCCAAGCAAGTCAAGATTAAGGAGCGATTCGTCGAAGTTAAAGAGACGTAGCACAGCATCTTGCCCGTACATAGTTGGAACCGTTTCAACACGAAGGTTAAGAAGATGCGTACCTTGATCGGTCGTGATTTCTTTTTGCATGTGACCGGACTGTGATTCGTTTGAAGCCGTTGAGACGCCAGCACGGCTTGCGAGCTCACCCATAATCACACGGTAGCGCTCGCGCTCGATAAGGGCAACCGGGTGCAAAGCACCATCGACACGCATGCGCACGCGAATACTGTCGCGCTCGTTTTCAATGTGTATGTCGGACGCGCCGAGTTTATCAGCCTGCCGAATCAGGAAGTCGAAGAGCTCTTCTGATGAGACACTGTTGAGTGTTTTACTAACCTCGGCAATCGTGTCGCTGTCACCCTCTTTGGCAATTTCAATATCATCATAGATAACCTTCTTTGGTGGGTCGTAGCGGAGCATAAGCGCGCGATAACCACTAAGGCTAATAAGTGAGAAGTGAACAATTTCGCCCCGATCGGAATATTCACGACGCATCTTTTCGAGTACCGATTGCGGCGTTTGAGTGGTCACGCCAAATTGATAGACCGCATCACCTCCACCCTTAACAAGAGGCACGAGCTTATCTTGGTGCATCTTTTCAGTCGTCATTACATCTTGTGCGAGCGGTAATTCTGACTCAAATTCACGAGTATCGAGATAGTCCAGGCCTAACAGTGCACCGCGCTGCTTTGTTGAGTGCTCGTCTTGTTCGCGACGACGTTGCTGGACTTCATCTTCTTGCATAAACTTAGTGTAGCAAATCGCCTATGGTTTTTATAGTGGTACAATGGATGAAATGAAGCCTGAAATCACTCTTGTCCTCCACAATATTCGCAGCATTCACAATGTTGGCAGTATCTTGCGTAGCGCCGAAGGGTTCGGGGTGACAAATATCGTGTGTAGCGGCTATACACCCTACCCTACACTTGAGAACGATTCCCGTTTACCGCACATTCGCGACAAAATCACCACAGGCATCCATAAAACCGCATTAGGCGCCGAGGAGATGTTGCAAATCAGTCACTTTGAAACGCTCGATGAGTGGTTGGCACAGAATAGCCTATTGATTGTCGCGCTCGAGCAAACATCAGATTCGGTAACCCCGCGCCAGTTTCGTGCACCCGCAGAATTCGCATTGCTCTTAGGCGAAGAGGTACATGGTATTGAGCCGCAGTACTTGGAGCGATGCGAAGCAGCGATTGAAATACCTATGCGCGGCAAAAAGGAATCATTCAATGTGAGCGTTGCAACTGGCATTGCGCTTTACGCAATCATTTTTGGCAACGATTAGCTTCGCTGAACAATATCTTCCCACTCGCCGTGAATATGCTGCTCACCTGCGGCAATGAGTTCACGACGACGGCTGCGCGCTGCTTCTACTTTTGCGACCAGCTGTTTGTGTGCTGAACTTACTGTTTCTGGGTCGATGAGGGTGTCTAAAAATGTCTTCCCATCACGCTGTGTGTTCAAGGCTTGCAACCTAACATACGTAACGCTCGTGTTGACCATCCACTCATTAAGATAGTCGCGCGATAGCTCATTTGGGACGCGTGCAATTGCTTCGCGAAATTGCCTTTCGTCCCGCTGTAGTACAGTCTCAGGATTATCGCCGACGATTGCCGCTAGCAAATCAGCAAAGGCGGCAACGTCTGCCTCGCTTGCATCATCAAGAACTTTTGATTTATAGTCTGAGCGCCCTGCTTGCTCATAGTCCTGCATGTCAACTGTTCTAAATATGTGAAGATCCCCTGAAGCATCAATATTCAGAGCCACCGTTTCAATGGCGTACGTTCCATCAGATGCCTGATACTTAAACGACAAATCTAATGCAAATGAGTGCGTTTTCTCGCCTTGAGGATACGGCAGGTAGTCACGGGGTAGCTGAGGTGGAGTGCCAGGATCATTTATCAGGAGATAGTCATGCTCTTGCTGCCACACATCTAAGCCAACACCTCGAAGGGTCATGGCCGATTTTCTAATATCATCCTGCTGGCCGCCTGCCACATCAGAAGGAAGTGCAAGCTGTTCATCGTCACCTACGAGCAGTTCTCCTGCACGTATTGCACGTAGCTGCGCCAGAATCTGAACCCCATCACGAGGAGGTATGATGCGTGCATGCTGAGTTTCACCCGTAGGATCTTCCAACCTAAGTAGTGTCTCGGCAAGCGCACGGCAGCTCAGGCTCAATGGCGAGGGGTTACCATCGTGTTGTTCGTATAGCCTGAGAACCTCAGGCTTCGCCCCAGAGACTTGCATAGCCTGAGCTGCCACCTCAAATTCCAAGCGCACTGGTTCGGGCAATTGATCATATGGACTTGGACGCTTACCCCTTTGCCACTGATCCTGAATGTATAGTACTTCACCGGTGACCTGTCGCTGCGGTGGTTGCCAAGAACCTTTTGGTCGCTCCATATATACGCCTCCTTATATTATAAGAAGCATAACATACATACCTACCGATGTAACATCAGAGATTTATTTTATGATGACAGATTCGTTGCCAAGTAGTTCGCTAAGCTGGCCGGTGAGGTCGGCAGCTTGGACATCTACACGAAATGGCAAGCGGATAGCGTTCGACTTGTTATCGCCGAGCATCATCACGATTGTATTCTGGCCTGGATAGAGACTGCAGATCTTTTTGAGCGAGAGAAGTTGCTCGTGGTCGTTCGGGTTTTGAATGCGGACATACATCGTTTTGAGCGTTTCTATTGGCACATCAACCGATGGCGCAGGGCGAGCCGGCGCCGAGGCCGCAGGCTTTGAGGCTGGAGCGGCAGACTTTGCCATGCCAGATCCCCCACTTGAGGCCTTAGACGGGTAGCGCTTGCGTGTAACCATTGCTTGGCCAGTTGGCGCGCGCATTGTTGTACCGTGGCTTTCGTATTCACGAAGCTCTTTATCGGTTACTACATTACATTCGTCGGCGATCATCTTGGCTTCGTCACCCATGTTGCCGTCGCGATCGCGTGCACTAACGTTACCGGTGATTTTGAGAATGATGTCTTGCTTGAGTTCGCCACTGAGTCGCTCGTAAAGCTTCGGGAAGACAATCACTTCGCCTTCGCCTGTTTTATCCTCGACGCCCACGAAGGCCATCTTGGTGCCTGATTTTGTCACGATAGTACGGACTGTTGTGACGAGGCCGCCAATGGTGATCTTTTGGCCATCAATCTTTGGCGTCAGTGAGCGGAGCGGGATTGTCTGCTCCTCAAAGTAGGCATCGTAGTTATCGAGCGGATGCGCCGAGATATACAGGCCGAGGAGCTCGCGCTCCCACATGAGCTGCTCTTTATCGGTGTATTTGACTGGCGCTGTTTTAAGATCCATCGATGGCATGAGTTGGTCGCCACCGAGCGCGCCAAAGAGGTCGGTTTGACCACTGAGCGCTTCTTTCTGCAGCTTACTTGCAAACGCCAGGATTGATTCGAGGTTGAATAGTAGGTCAGAACGGCTGCCGAGGCTATCAAACGCACCGGCCTTGATGAGTGATTCGTAGGCTTTTTTGTTTACCTTTTGCGTACTGACGCGCTTTGCGAAATCTTCGATACTCTTGAATGGGCCATCGATTTCTCGTGCACGGATGATTTCTTCAACGGCCGCCGTACCGACACCCTTCACCGCAGCCATGCCGAAGCGGATTTGCTTGGCAGCTGGAACAACACCAAATTCAAGGTACGATTGATTAACATCCGGGTTAAGTACCGTGAGGCCCATGTGTTTACATTCAGTGATTTCGATTGCAAGACGATCGATGTCGTCGTGATCGCTGGTCATGACTGCCGCCATAAAGGCGTCTGGGTAGTGCGCCTTAAGATAGGCTGTCCAGTAGGCAATCAAGCCATAGCACGCCGCATGGCTCTTGTTGAAACAGTAGTTCGCAAATTCTTCTAGCTGCGCCCAGAAAGTCTCGGCCTGCTCTTCGGTAGCGCCACCAACTTTAATAGCACCCTCAACGAAGTCGACTTTCACTTTGCGCATGAGGTCGATTTTCTTCTTGCCTACTGCCTTACGAAGCGTGTCTGCCTGACCACCGGTAAATCCACACCATTCCTTGGAAATCTGCATGAACTGCTCCTGGTAGACCAAGATCCCGTAGGTGTTTTCGAGTGAATTGCGCATACCTTCGTGGAGGTAGGTGATTTTCTCTTGGCCGTGCTTACGGCGGATAAAGCTATCAATAAACTGCATTGGCCCCGGACGATACAGGGCGACCATCGCAATGATATCCTCAAATGTGGTTGGCTTGAGGCCACGCAAGTAGCGCTTCATGCCTGCAGATTCAAGCTGGAACACACCAGTAGTGTCACCGCGTTGAAATAACTCGTAGGTAGGCGCATCATCGAGCGGGATTTTAGAGAGATCGACGTCTTCTTTATATACCTTGCGGATAATACGCATGGCATTGTTGATGATCGTAAGGTTAGAAAGACCCAAGAAGTCCATCTTGAGGAGTCCAAGCTCTTCTACCTCGCCCATTGGAAACTGCGTCGCAACGACACCCTTCTGGGCTTGCTCGAGCGGGATAAACTTCACAAGGTCGTCTGGCGCAATCACCACACCACAGGCATGCACACCATGTGAACGGATCGTGCCTTCGAGCTGGATTGCATAGTCGAAAACTTCTTTTGCTGATGGATTTGATTCATACTCCGCTTTCAAATCAAGGTCTTCAACAACTGATTTTGCAAGTGGAATATGGCGCCCTTGGGCAGGAGGTGGAATCATCTTACTAAGACGGTCAGCCTCGGCATATGGCACCTGTAGTACGCGCGCAACGTCACGTACTGCGGCGCGAGCCGCCATCTTACCGAACGTGACGATGTTTGATACACGGTTTGCTCCATATTTATCAGAACAATACTGGATTACCTCGTCGCGACGAGTGTCTTGGATGTCGACATCGATATCTGGCATGCTAATACGATCTGGGTTTAGGAAGCGCTCGAAGAGCAGACCGTATTTAAGCGGGTCGAGATCGGTAATGTTGAGGGCGTATGCAATAATACTACCCGCCGCGCTACCACGACCCGGGCCAAAGATAATGCCCTGAGATTTGCCCCAGTTAATGAAATCCTGGACAATCAGGAAGTAGCCTTCGTAGCCCATCGTACCCATGACGCCCATTTCCATCTCGGTACGCTCACGAACTTCATCCGTGAGTTTATCGGAAATTTCTTTTGGCGAGAGCGCTTCAGCGTCCTCACGTTTCATACCAAGATATCGAACAGCAACGCCAGTGTATACAAGGCGTTCGAGGTAGTCGTGCTCGCTTGAGCCGTCTGGTACTGGATACTTCGGGATGAGAATCTTACCAAGCTCAATATCGACATCACAGCGGTCAGCGATTTTCTTGGTGTTTAGGACTACTTCGGGCATTTCTTCACCCCAGCGCTTGATGATGTCTTTAGGATCGGTTAGATGGAGCTCGAAGTCCTTCAAACTCATACGCTTTTCGTCGCTAAGATATGAACCCGTGCCGACACAAAGCAAGATTTCGTGCGCGTCAAGGTAGTCGTGTGTGAGATAGTGGCCATCACAAGTAACGACCATTTCGATATCAAGTTCTTTGGCGATCTTTTTGAGGCCTTTGTTGATCTTAGCCTGAACATCCCAGTGCGTGGCACTATCCGGGTGACCGTGGTCTTGCAGCTCCAGGTAGTAGCGGTCGCCGAAGATGCCTTTGTACCACTTTGCATACTCAAGAGCCGCTGCGTAATCGTCATTACGTAAGCTTTCACCAACTTCACCACTTGCACAGCCTGAGAGTACAATGAGACCTTCGTTGTATTCCTCGAGCAGCTCGTGGTCAACGCGGGGCTTATAGTACATGCCCTCGAGGTTTGCTCGTGTTGAGAGCTGCATGAGGTTTTGGTAGCCCTGGTTGTTCATTGCTATCACTGTTAAGTGGTAACGGGCTTTATCTTTACTTGGGTCGCGGTCGAAGCGCGTGCGTGCGGCAACGTAGGTTTCAATGCCAAGCAACGGCTTAATACCTGTAGCCTTCGCGGCCTTGTAGTAATCAAGAATACCGCTCATCGTACCGTGGTCGGTGACGGCAGCAGCCTCCATGCCGTACTCTTTTACTTTTTCGGCAAGTTCGTTAATTTTAGTCAAACCATCAAGCACCGAGTGGTGTGTGTGATTGTGCAAATGCACGAAATCGCTCGTTTTGAGCGACGTAGCCGCCGTTGATGTTGCAGTATTCTCCCCCATAGTTACTATCTATTATAGCACCTGGGTGAGGAGAAAAATGTCGTAAAAAAGCCTATGTTATTGGTGTGATCGTTGCATAACATCGATAATGTTATTGAGAAAATCGGCAATACCCGGCACGAGGTGGCCTGTAAAGTTGAGGAGGCCAACCAGCAGTGCGACGACAAGTGTGCCGCCCAGGACTGAACCGAGGCCAAAAAAGATACCGCGGAAGAAATTAAATTTATAGATAGTGAATCTGCTGCGATTGAAATCGTTAAACAGGTCTTCTAATACCGCTTCACGGGCGCCCCGTTCGTTGTCTTGGCGAACCCGACGCTTAATTTTATTCCATAATTTCATTAACTACCCCTAAACAAAATGGCATACTGATTATGTTCAGTATGCCATGATTATATGTTTGGCTGCAAGCCTTACTTCTTTTTACCGTCGTCAGCGAATTCACGCCTTGCGCTGTTGAGCGCGCGCTTTGTGCGATCAGCATAATCTTCAGCCATATGGCGGCCGTCGTTTACGGTCTTTTCGCCACTTTTCTTCGCGTCTTTCATCTTTTTGTCAGCATCAGCTTTTAGCTCGCCGGCCTTCGCCTTGATGTCTGCGCGAGTTTCTTTACCAGCTTTTGGCGCCGTAAGCACACCAGCTACAAGGCCAGCCGCCGCGCCAATGATAGCTCCTAGTGCGAATTTACCCTTTGACATAGGTCCTCCTATTTCTTCTTAGATTTCGCCTTAATGACGATATCGGCAATTGTTTTTGCAATCGCAAGTGGTGACGAAATCGCCGCAACCTGCCCTGCAACACTCTCAAACTTCAATGCTGTACGCTCAGCTGCACCTGCAACTGATTTAATCTGACGTGTCACCTTGATAAGGAGCACGACAAGAACAATGCCAAGCAATAAGAAGATTGCCAAGAATACCGACAGAATAATTACCAGTACTTGCGCCCATTCCATAATTACGTATTCCTTTCGCTAAGTAGTGTCTATAATCTATTTTAACACTATTTTAGGCTCAAGTTATTTTTGAGCAGCCTCACGCACGGCATCACCGTAGTTTTCGTTATTCATAACGTACTTCATATGCGCCAAGAAATAGTTCTTCGGATCGCCAGTAGTCACCCACTCGCCCTCGGTCTTTACGACACGCACATCACCGCTCTCAGCGAGCTTCGTAATAGCGTCTACAGTCCAGAGCTCATTGTCGAGACCCTCGGCGCCTGGCTTCAGTAAATCAAAGATTTCAGTCGTAACAAGGTAGCGGCCGTACGATGCGAGCGTTGATGGAGACTTGCCAATTTCTGGCTTTTCAACAATGTGATCAAGCTTATCGCCATCTTTCAATGAAATGATGCCGTACTTATTGACTTCGTTTTCAGGAATCTCCTGAGCCATGATAATAGCCTTTGAGTCTGGGTGCTCGTCGAAGGCTTCAACGAGTTTCTTGGCATCAGAGCTCCCGAACACTACGTCATCGCTGTACATTACAATAAAGGCTTCATCTTCACCAAAGTAATCACTTGCGCTCGCGATTGGTGAACCGTTGCCATATGGTAACGTCGGATCCTGTGTGATAACACGGATCTTTGGAAGATCGAGTACTTCGAGCACAGTCTTGTTATAGCGGTCACCCTTGCCTTGTGACATGAGCTGTTTGCGAATATGGTTTACGGCGTTACCAAAGTAATCTTCGTAAATTGGCTTGCCCTCAGGGGTGGCAACAATAATAATTTCACGGATGCCAGCTTCGGCGCATTCCTCCACAACCAGTTGCATGATCGGCTTGCTGCCAAATGGGAGCATTGCCTTTGGAATTGTCTTCGTGATTGGTAGGTAGCGACTCGCAAATCCTGCGTCGGTAATAATTGCTTTAGTAGGTCGTTTCATTAATTAGCCCCTTTCATTTTCACTAGTTCGTCGTACGCACCTAGCACTGCAAACGGGTCAGTCATATTGCCACTTTTCGCATTTGCTAGAAATTCATCAATACTGACGAGTTCTATGTCGACAAATTCGTCGTCGTCGAGCGCCTGCTCGCTCACGCGTTCGCAACCGGTCGCTAAGTAATAATACCATGAACCGTTAATGGCTGAGTCACGACCAAACACGCCAAGCGGTGTCATTTTCTCGGCTGAATAGCCAGTCTCCTCGAGGAGCTCGCGACGAGCTGCAGCTTCAGGCTCTTCGCCTTCATCCACCCAACCACCAGGGATTTCTGACATAATTTTCTCTGGGCCAGGACGGAATTGCTTAGCAACAACAACCTTGTTGTCTTTTGTAACGGCAACCACACCAGCAGCGCGACGGCCTTCACCAAGGAATGTAGCACGCGTGGCAATCTCGCCATTTGGCAGTTCAAATGTTTTTACAATGACATTATGGTAATCGATTTTTGTAACAATTGTTGGATCTATTCGTTTCCAGGGTTGCATAATAATACCTCCGTACTTTTATTCTGAGCAAAGAGCGGCTACCTTAGTTAAGCCGCTCTCGTATAAGTTTTTGTGCCATTGCTGGGTTTGCTTGGCCTTTGGATTTTTTCATAATCTGGCCAACCAAGAAACCGATTGCTTTGTCTTTGCCCGCTTTAATATCGGCAATACTTGCTGCGCTTGCGGGGTCGGCAAGGACTTCATCGACAATTGCCGCGATTGCACCTTCGTCGCTTACCTGGAGAAGGTTTTTACCTTCAGCAATCATGCGTGGATCGTCGCCACTTACAAGCACTTCGTTTAGCACCGCCACCGCAGAGTTACTACTAATTTCGCCCTTTTCTGCCATTTTGGCGAGCGAGATAAGGTGTTCCGGCAGCAGCTGCTTGCCTTCCCATTTGTCGTCACCCGCGCTGACGCGGCCCTGCACATCAATGATGAGCCAGTTGAGAATACGACGGCGCACAGCGCCTTCAGAACCTGCCGCAATTTGCATGAGAAAGTCGCGTACGCGAGGTTCGTCGATGTTGATTGCTGTTTCGGTGACCGAGTGATCAAGGCCGGCTTCGTGTAAAATCTGGCGAAGCGCGCCAGGCAGCATTGGCATGTCTGACTGAATTTGTTCAATTTCTTGGTCAGAGAGTACGATTGGCGGAATGTCGGCGTCTGGCATGTAGCGATAGTCCTGGGCATCTTCTTTAGAGCGCTGGCTTGTCGTAACGCCTTTATCATCGTTCCAACCGCGAGTTTCCTGAGCAACCTGCTCGCCTCGTTCAAGTAGTGCCACCTGGCGCTCAAACTCATACTCGGCAGCCTTTTCAACGCTGCGGAAGCTGTTAAGGTTCTTCACCTCTGCGCGGCGACCGAGCTCGGTCGCACCTTTTGGAGCAATTGAAATGTTTACATCAAAGCGCATGTTACCGTGGAACAAGTTGCCGAAAGTTACGCCTGCGTAGGTCATGAGGTGATGCAACTCGGTAGCGTAGGCGCGCGCTTCGGCCGGGCTATGAATATCTGGCTCTGAAACGATTTCGATAAGTGGCGTACCCGCGCGGTTGAGGTCGACAAGGCTGTAGCCACTGTAGTGCGAAAGCTTACCCGCATCTTCTTCCATATGTGCGTGGTGAATGCGAACTTTCACAGTTGAGCCGTCTTCGAGTGGTGCCTCGATATAGCCGGCCTCAATGATTGGCTGGTACATCTGGGTTGTCTGATAGCCTTTTGGAAGGTCTGGGTAGAAGTAGTGTTTGCGGTCGAAGCGACTGACGCGAGCGATTGGCGCGTTGAGTGCCTTACCTGCACGAATTGCGAGGTCAACGGCGTGGCGATTGAGCACTGGCAGCATACCAGGAAGGCCGAAATCAACTGGGTGCACCTTGCTGTTTGGCTCGGCGTCGCGAGCGTCGTTATCGGCTGGACTAAATAATTTTGTATCAGTTGCGAGCTGCACGTGGCACTCGATGCCAATTGTCATTTCATATTTTGCTAATGCTTCGTCTGTCATTATATTGCTCCTAGATCCTTCAG
>Ga0070664_100000070_pt1 | contig 63788 bp, 52 predicted proteins | sample KBSC73metaG_FD_65863 | JGI IMG/M metagenome (GOLD analysis project Ga0070664, IMG submission 65863) | Corn rhizosphere microbial communities from Kellogg Biological Station, Michigan, USA - KBS C7-3 metaG | ecosystem: Host-associated > Plants > Roots > Rhizosphere > Soil ... | reverse complement strand
CCGCTGGGCCTGGGCTACGCCAACCTCGGCGCGCTGCTGATGGCCACCGGCCTCCCCTACGACTCGGACCAGGGCCGGAACTACGCCGCGGCGGTCACCTCGCTCATGTGCGGTGAGGCGTACCGGATGTCGGCCAGGATGGCCGAGCGGATGGGCGCGTTCAGCGGCTACGCCAAGAACGCCGAGCCCATGCTCCGGGTCATCGGCAAGCACCGCCGGGCCGCATACGCGGTCGCCCCCGAGGGCGTCAGCAAGGACCTCTTCGCCGCCCAGCGGGCGGTCTGGGACGAGGCGTTCGCGACGGGCAGCGAGTTCGGCTACCGGAACAGCCAGGTCACGGTGCTCGCGCCCACCGGCACCATCGGCTTCATGATGGACTGCGACACCACCGGCATCGAGCCGGACATCGCGCTCATCAAGTACAAGAAGCTGGTGGGCGGCGGAATGCTGAAGATCGTCAACAACACCGTCCCCCTGGCGCTGCAACGGCTGGGCTACAGCACCACCGAGGCGCAGGGAATCGTCCAGTCCCTCGACCAGAAGGAGACCATCGAGGGCGCCCCAGGCCTGAAGCCCGAGCACCTTCCGGTGTTCGACTGCGCGTTCAAGCCGGCCAAGGGCGAGCGGAGCATCCACTACCTCGGCCACCTGCGGATGATGGGTGCCACGCAGCCGTTCCTCTCCGGCGCCATCAGCAAGACGGTGAACCTGCCCAACGCGGCGACGGTGCAGGACATCGAGGAGGCCTACCTCGAGGCCTGGAAGCTGGGCCTGAAGGCGGTGGCGGTGTACCGGGACGGCTGCAAGCGAAGCCAGCCGCTCAACACCTCCAAGAAGAAGGAGGAGACCGAGGTCCCGGTGGTTCCGGTCGACGCGGCGCGGGCGGTGCGGCGCCGGCTCCCCGACGAGCGGCGGAGCATCACCCACAAGTTCAGCATCGGCGGCCACGAGGGCTACCTCACGGTGGGGATGTATGACGACGGGACGGCGGGCGAGCTGTTCGTGGTGATGGCCAAGGAGGGCTCGGTGGTCTCGGGCCTCATGGACAGCTTCGCCACCTCGGTCTCGCTGGCGCTGCAGTACGGAGTTCCGCTGCAAGTTCTGGTCGACAAGTTCAGCCACACCCGCTTCGAGCCGTCGGGGTTCACCGGCAACCCGGACATCCCGATCGCCAAGTCGATCACCGACTACATCTTCCGCTGGCTGTCGCTGAAGTTCGACCAGCCGGCCCTGGAGGACGGAGAGCCGGCCGAGGCCATGCCGCTCGCTCCGGAGCCGAAGGCCCTGCCCACCCAGGTGCCGGTCGTGGATCCGGTGGAGCCGGCGCCGCGCCAGGCGTTCCTCAACCAGCAGGACGCGCCGCCGTGCCACACCTGCGGCGCGATCATGTACAGGAGCGGCGCCTGCTACAAGTGCAACAACTGCGGCGCCACCAGCGGCTGCAGCTGAGCGCCGAGCCGCGATGCTCGGTCATGGAACGGCCCGACGCGCTCCTCCGGTGCGTCGGGCCGTCGCACGTCCGGATGGGGTGGAACCTGCGGCCGCAATGTTACTTCGGCGGCTGTGCCGGCTCCTTCATCGCCACCGTCTTCAGCACCTTGTTCCAGCGGGCGACCTCGCTGTCCACGAGCTTCGCCAGCCCCTCCGGCGTCTGCGCTGCCTTGTCCGAGAGATCCGCCCCGAGGTCGAGGAGCCGCTTCCGGGTCCCCTCGTCGGCGAGGGCCTTGGTCAGCGCCCCGCTCAGCTTCTTCAGCACGTCAGGCGGCGTCCCCTTGGGGGCAAAGAGCGCGTTCCAGGCGCTCACCTGGTACTCGGGGAGCCCGCCCTCCTTGGTGGTGGGCACGTCGGGCAGCGCCGAGGAGCGCTGGGGGAGCGCAATCGCGTAGGCCCGGATGCTGCCGGCCTGGATCTGCGGCACCAGGTTGACGATCTGATCGCACATGTAGTCGACCTGGCCGGAGACCAGGTCGTTCAGGGCCGGTCCCGTGCCCCGGTACACCACGCGGGTGGGCTTGGCGCCGACCAGCGAGTTGAAGAGGGCGCAGGTGGTGAAGGACACCGATCCCACGCCGGCGTGGGCCTCGTTGAGCTTCTCGGAGTTGGCCTTCACGTAGGCCACGAACTCCTTGAAGTCCTTCGCCGGGAAGGACTTCTTGGCCACGACGAGGATCGGCGTCCCGGCGGCCATGCCGATGGGCGCGAAGCTCTTCGCCGGATCGTACTTGAGATCGGGATACACCGCGGGCGCCGCACCGTGGGTTCCCATGTGACCCATGACGATGGTGTAGCCGTCGGCAGTAGCCTGCGCGGCCCGGGTGACCCCCGTGGTGCCGCCGGCACCGGCCACATTCTCCACCACGATCTGCTGTCCCAGGGTCCTGGACATGCTCTCGCCCACGATGCGAGCCACCACGTCGGTGGGCCCCCCCGCGGCGAACGGGACGATCATGGTGATCGGTCGATCGGGGTAGGCGGCCCTTCCCTGGAGGGGCAGGGCCAGGACGACGGCAAACACGAACACGCTCGGTCTCATCGCTCCTCCTTCAGACGGTGACTGCAGACGGTGACTGCTCTGCTCTTACTCCACGAAGACCTCTTCGCGGCGGCTGCGGATGCTGGGAAGCACGGCGACCACCAGAACCACCAGACCGGTGAACAGTAGCCAGGCGCTGACCGGACGGTGCACGAAGATGGACAGATCCCCCCGGGAGATGGCCAGCGCGCGCCTGAGGTTCTCTTCCAGGAGCCGCCCCAGCACGAAGCCGAGGAGCAAGGGAGCGCTCTCGAATCCGAGCCGGGACGCGGCGTAGCCGAGGAGGGCGACCACCGCCGTGAGCGCCACGTCCCCCGGCGAGTTGTTCACCGAGTAGATGCCCACGCAGCAGACGATGACGATCGCCGGGTACAGGAGCCGGTACGGTACCTTCAGCAACCGCACCCAGAGGCCGATCAGCGGCAGGTTGATCACCAGCAGCATGAGGTTCCCGAGCCACATGCTGGCGATGACCCCCCAGAACAGGCTCGCGTTCCGGGTCATCACCAGCGGCCCGGGCACGATGCCGTGGATGGTCATCGCCCCCACCATCAGCGCCATCACCGCATTGGGCGGGATACCCAGGGTGAGCAGGGGGATGAACGACGTCTGGGCCCCCGCGTTGTTGGCCGCCTCGGGGCCGGCAACGCCCTCGATGGCTCCGCGGCCGAAGCGCTTCGGGTCACGGCCGATCTTCTTCTCCAGCGCGTAGGAGGCGAAGGGGCCCAGGACCGCACCGTTCCCGGGAAGGATGCCCAGGATCGCGCCCAGGAGCGTTCCGCGCGCGATGGGGCCAGCCGACTGGCGGAACTCGGCACCGGTAGGGAGGAGCCGGCCGATGCGGGCATGCACCACGTCCCGGGCCTGCTCGACCGTCAGGTTGCGCATCACCTCGGCGAAGCCGAACAGGCCCATCGCCAGGACCGCGAAGTCGAAGCCGTCCGACAGCGAGGACACCCCGAAGCTCATCCGGTCAGCGCCGGTCTCGAGGTCCTGCCCCACCGTGGAGAGGAGCAAGCCGAGGAACACCATGGCGATGGACTTGGCGATCGATCCGCGGGCGAGCACCACCGCGAAGGCGAGCCCGGCGGTCATCAGGGACGCGTACTCCGCCGGCCCGAAGAGGAGCGCCACCTTCGTGAGCGGGACGGCCAGTGCGGCGATGGTCAGCGTGGCCACGGTGCCGGCGAAGAACGAGCCGATGGCCGCGATCCCCAGCGCGGCCCCCGCTCGGCCCTGCCGCGCCATCTGGTGCCCGTCGATGGTGGTGACCACCGAGGTCACCTCTCCGGGGATGTTGACCAGGATGGCGGTGGTCGACCCTCCGTACTGCGCGCCGTAATAGATGCCGGCGAGCATGATCAGCGCCCCGATCGGCGGCAGGCCGAAGGTCACCGGAAGCAGCATGGTGATGGTGGCGATGGGCCCGATGCCCGGGAGCACGCCGATCAGGGTCCCCACCAGGCACCCCACGAAGCACAGCCCCAGGTTGGACAGGGTGAAGGCGACCGAGAACCCGAGCGAGAGGTGGCCGAGGAGCTCGCTCATCGCCCGGACCTCACAGGACCACCCATCCGGGGATGATGAAGATGGGAATCGGAAGGTGCAGGAGCGACCGGAAGAGCAGGATGCACCCGACGGTCACCGCCACCGCGAAGACGGCCAGCTCGCGCCAGCGAGTCTCGGGGGACGCCGCCCCCGACACCAGGATCGCCGCCGGGCCTGCCACCGCAAGCCCGGGAGTGCGGATGGTGAGGGCGAAGACCACCACGGCCAGCGAGATGAACAGCGGCCCGCGTACCGGCCAGCGGCCGAGCGACTCCCCGGGCCGGAACAGCGAGACGACCACGAGCCACAGGCCGGAGATCCCCACCAGGATCGCCAGCACTCTCGGGAGCAGGCCCGGCCCCGGCGCACCCAGCCGCCCGCCGTCGAGCGGCGCGGCGGCCCACAGCGCGAAGAGGCACGCGGCGAGGAGGCTCGCGCCCGCGACGAGATCCTGCGGAGCGTGGACCCGCAGCCTGGCCATCTCCCCTCCCGCCCCCGAGAACAGTTGTGAGCGCATCCAAGGAGCAGCGACGAGCACTGTCAAGCAATCCCGCCCCAGAGTAGAGGGGAGCTTCCATGATCCACTGGTCCCGGGCGATCCTTCTCCTGGCCCCCCTGCTCTCCGTTCCTTCCCCTGCCGCCGAGCCTCGACCCTCCGCCGCCCTCGCGGCGCTGCTCGCCGAGGACTGGGAACACCACCTCTCCCGCAGCCCGACCTACGCCTCCATCCTCGGCGACCGTCGGTGGAACGACCGGTGGGACGACCTCTCGCTGGCCGGCATCGAGGCGGACCACCAGCACGACGTCGCCTTCCTGGAGAGGCTGTCCCGGCTGACGAAGGGGAAGCTCTCCGAGGCCGACCGGCTCAACGCCGAGCTCATCGCCCGCGAGCACCGGGAGCGCATCGAGGCCCACGCGCTCGGGCTCCACTTCCTTCCCCTCAATCACATCCGGGGTCTGCCCGAGAACACCGGGGAGTTCCCCGGGGTGCAGAACGCCGGACAGCTCGCCAAGCAGCTGCGGTTCACGAGCGTCGAGGACTACCGCGACTGGGTCGCGCGCCTGGACGGGTTTCCGGCCTACGTGGATCAGACGGTCGTCCTTCTCCAGGAGGGCGTCCGGCGGAGGACAGTCTGGCCGCGGGTGGTGCTGGAGCGCATCCCGCCCCAGCTCGAGGCGCTGATCACCGCCGCCCCGACGGCCACGCCCTTCTACTCACCCTTCCTCCAGATGCCGGACTCCATTTCCGAGGGGGAGCGGAAGTCCCTGGCCCGGAGCGCGGAGCGGCTCATCCGGGACCGGGTCCAGCCCGCCTACCGGCGTCTCCGGGACTTCGTGGTCGGCACCTATCTGCCTGCCGCCCCGACGGAGGTGGGGGTGGGCCGGTGGCCGGACGGCGAGCGGCTCTACGCCTTCTGTGCCCGGCACAACACCACGACCGAGATCGCCGCGGAGCAAGCACACCAGCTCGGGCTGTCGGAGGTGGCGCGGATCCGGGCGGAGATGGAGACGGTGAAGAGCCGGGCCGGATGGAAGGGCAGCCTCGCCGAGGTCTTCCAGCAGCTCCGGACGGACCCGAAATACTTCTACCGGACCGGTGAGGAGCTGCTTCTCCACTCCCGAGATCTCGCCAAGCGCATCGATCCCAAGCTGGTCCGGCTCTTCGGAACGCTTCCCCGGTTCCCGTACGGGGTCGAGCCCACGCCGGCGGCGATGGCGCCCGACGCAACCACCGGCTTCTACTATCCGGGGGCGGAGGACGGCTCGCGCGCGGGCACCTACTGGGTCAACACCTACAAGCCCGAGACCCGGCCTCGCTGGGAGATCGTCCCCCTCACCCTCCACGAGGCCGTTCCGGGTCATCACCTCCAGGTGTCCCTCGCGGCCGAGCAGCACGACCTGCCCACCTTCCGTCGCCATCGCTACGACGTCGCCTTCGGCGAGGGCTGGGGGCTGTACTCGGAGAGCCTGGCCGACGAGCTGGGGCTGGTGGACGACCCCGCGGACAAGATGGGCCAGCTGGCCTACGAGATGTGGCGGGCGGTCCGGCTGGTGGTCGACAGCGGGATGCACGTGAAGGGGTGGACCCGGCAGAAGGCCATCCAGTACTTCATGGAGAACTCCCCGCGCGCGGAGCTGGACGTCACCAACGAGGTGGACCGCTACATCGTCTACCCGGGGCAGGCGCTGGGCTACAAGGTGGGCCAGCTGAAGATCCGCGAGCTTCGCACCCGAGCGGAGAAGGCGCTCGGTCCGCGCTTCGACGTGCGTGCCTTCCACGACGCGGTGCTCCTCCGCGGCTCGCTCCCCCTGGACGTGCTCGAGCGGCGCATCGACGCGTGGATCGCCACGCAGAAGCGCGGCTGACCATCCCGGTCTGGCAGTGCACCCGCGATCAGGTCGGCGCGGCCACGCCGAGGGCCCGGAACAGCTCCTCGAGCTCGCCGCGGTGGCCGGCGTCGTGCTCCGCCATCAGCTCGGCGAGCCGGGCGATGGTGATGGTCCCGTGCTCCCCGAATCGCGCGGTCCGGGCGAGGGCACGTGGATCGAGCCCGGCGAGCACGAGGAGATTCCTCCCGCGGGCCTCGGTGAACGCCTGCAGCGCGAGCGCGAGTTCCTGACCGGGGTACGCCCGGCGGGCGGCGACTGCCCCGCCATCGAAGTCCTCCAGGGCCGGTCCGTCCTCGCGGAGCATCCGGCGGAGCCGGAGCGTGTAGCCCTCCTCCTCCAGATCCCGCAGGTGACAGCAGTGCTCGACCAGCGAGAACACCCCGGGCGAGGGCTGACGGGTCCAGTCTTCCCGTGGGAGCCGCTCGGCGCAGGCCTGCAGAAGGCGAGGCATGGACGCCAGGCGGTCAGTCAGATCTCGGGCGAGCATCGGCTCCTCCAGCGCGCCTCGATGCTACCGCACACGACGACGTCCAGCGGCAGGAGCCGGAGCTCACGTCCCGGAGCGCCTGAAGCTCGAGGCGCGGACCACCTCCGCGACCTCCATCTCGTAGAACTCGTACCAGCGTTCCCGGCCACGACGCTGCGCCTCGAGGTGGCGTGGTTGCATCTTCCAGCTCCGGAGCGATTCCTGGTCCTTGAACCAGACCAGGGTGAGGCGCTCGCCATCGGGCGCGAGGTACGACTTGTGGCTCAGATATCCGGGCTGGGCATGAACCATCCTCTCCAGCTCGGCATCGAGGGCCTGGTAGTCCGCGCCAGCCTCGGCGGTCAGGCGTGAGCGGAAGGAGATCAGGACCATGACCCGGATGGTAGCGGCGCTCCACGGGAGAGAAGCGGTACAGACGCACCCGATCACTCTGGATCCCAGGGCATCCCGGCGGCGCGGGACGCCCGGGACATCGGGGGGTGCTCAGGCCTCGACGACGTCCGCGACCGCGCCCAGGATGACGTGCTCCAGCAGCGCCTTCTGCACGTGCATGCGGTTCTCGGCTTCCTCGAACACCCGTGACCGAGGGCCCTCCAGGACTTCCTCGGAGATCTCCTCCCCCCGATGCGCCGGCAGGCAGTGGAGGACGATGGCCCCCGGGCGGGCACCGGCCATCAGGGCGGTATCGACGGTGAAGCCCTGAAACGCCTTCAGCCTGGCGGGGGCCTCGGTCTCCTGGCCCATGCTGGTCCACACGTCGGTCACCACCACGTCGGCGCCGGCCACCGCTGCCCGCGGATCTGCGGAGACGGTCAGGTGCCGGCCCGCCGCATTCGCCTCCGCCGCGGGTGGGCGGAAGGCTGGAGGCGACCCGAGCTGGAAGGTGAAGTCGAAGAGCGGCGCCGCCTCCAGGAAGGAGCGGGCCATGTTCCCCGATCCGTCGCCCACGAAGGCGATGCGCTTCCCGGCGACCGCCCCGATCGCCTCCTCGACGGTGAAGAGGTCGGTCAGCACCTGGACCGGGTGGCCGCCGTCGGTCAGGCCGTTGATGACCGGGACCGAGCTCCAGCGCACGAACTCCTCCAGCCGGGCATCGGCGGTGGTGCGCATCACCACCGCGTCGGCGTAGCCGGAGATGACCCGCGCGGTATCGGAGAGCGGCTCGCCGCGGGCCAGCTGGCTGGTGCTCGCGCTCAGCTCGATCGCATGCCCGCCGAGCTGAAACGAGGCGGCGGCGAACGACAGGCGGGTGCGGGTGCTCGCCTTCTCCATCACCAGCACCACGGTCTTTCCGGCCAGCGAGTCCTCCAGATGCCCTTCTCGCCGGCGGCGCTTCAGCTCCGCTGCCCGGGCGAAGAGGCGCCGGGTCTCCCCGGAGGTCAGATCTCTCATCCGAAGGAAGTGCCTCATCGCGACGCTCCGGACAGCGCGAGGAAGAGCTGGGCCAGCCGCGGGACCGAGGCTGCCGCGGTCCGGGCGTCCGTCGCCACCTGGCGGAGCGCGGCGATCTGCCGGGCCACCTCCGCGGGGCCGGTGGAGCCAACGCTCCGCTTGCCGGCGACCGATGCCGCCACGTCGCCCACCGACTCCAGGGCGACCGCCAGCTCGGGATCCACCTGGCTCGCGATCTCCCCCGCCTGCATCAGCCCCAGCCCGGCGTCCTGGGCCTTCCGCACCACCGCGCCCACCCGCCGGTAAGCGGAACGGAACGGGACGCCCGCCCGCACCAGCGCCTCCGCCACGTCGGTGGCCTGGGTGTGGTCGCGGTCCAGCGCCGCCCGGCAACGGACGGGGTCGAAGCGAACGCGGGGAATGGCCACCCGGAGCGCTCCGAGAACCGCGAGCACGTTCGCCGCCGTGCCCAGGAGCGGCGCGCGATCCTCCTGGAGGTCGCGGTTGTATCCGCCGGGCAGCCCCTTCACCGTGGTGAAGAGCTGGACCAGCGCGCCGATTCCCCGCCCGCTCCGGCCGCGGACCAGCTCGAAGACGTCGGGGTTCTTCTTCTGCGGCATCAGGCTCGACCCGCAGGCGATGGCGTCGTCGAGTACCAGGAACCCGAACTCGCTGGAGGCGAAGTCCACCACGTCCGTCGCCAGTCGCGAGGCATGGAGCAGGAACCGGCTCGCGGCGTAGACGAAGTCGAGGGCGAAGTCGCGGTCTCCCACGGTGTCCAGGCCGTTGAGGGTCAGCCGCGAGAAGCCGAGGAGCTGCTGAGGAATGCGGCGATCGGTGGGGAGCGAGGTGCCGGCGATTGCCCCCACCCCCAGCGGTGAGGCGTCCACCTGGCCGAGGGTGAAGCGCATCGCCTCCACGTCACGGGCGAACATCGCTCCGTACGCCGCCCACCAGTACCCGGCGCTCACCGGCTGCGCGCGCTGCCGGTGGGTGTAGGCCGGCAGCAGCACCGCACCATCGGCCTCGGCCCGTCCCGACAGCAGGCCGAGCAGCTCGGAGAGGCCCTCGAGCACGTCGGCGCAACGCTCGCGCACGAACAAGCGCAGATCGAGCGCCACCTGATCGTTCCGCGACCGCCCGGTGTGGAGGAAGCCGGCGACCTCGCCCAGGCGGCGGGTCAGCTCGGCCTCCACGGCCATGTGGATGTCCTCCTCGCCCGCGGGCACGAACGCACCCGCCTCGGCGTCCCGCCACACACCGACCAGGCCCTCGTGGATCGCGCGTGCGGCCTCGGCAGGGACGATGCCCAGCCGCGACAGCATGGCGAGGTGGGCCATCGACCCGACCAGGTCCTCGCGCAGGAGCGCCCGGTCCTGCTCCAGCGAGCTGGAGAAGGCGAGCACCTCGGGCAGGAGGGAAGGCCCGCCGGCCGCGTCGCTCTTGGCGATCAAGCCCCTCCCCCGTGGAGACGACTGTATTCCTGGAGCTGGAGGCCGAGCAGGTTGATGAAGCCCTCGGCGGCCCGGTGATCGAACTTGTCCTCCCGCCCGTAGGTGGAGAGGAGCTTGTTGTAGACGCCGAACGGCGAGGTGCGCCCCACCACTCGGAGCGAGGCCTTGAACAGCTTGAGCGTGACCTCGCCGGTGACGAACCTGTCGTGCTCGTCGTTGAAGGCCTGGATGGCGCTGCGGAGCGGCGAGTACCAGAACCCGTCGTAGGTGAGCTGGGCGAAGGTGGAATCCAGCTGGGCCTTGGTCCGCGCGGAGAGGCCGAGGGTGGTGAAGCGCTCCAGGTCCTGGTGCGCGGTGATGAGCGCCACCGCCGCCGGACACTCGTAGGTCTCGCGGCTCTTGATGCCCACCACCCGGTTCTCCATCAGGTCGATCCGGCCCACGCCATGGAGGCCGGCGAACTCACCCACCTTGGAGATGAGCTGCGCAGGAGAGAGCTTCTCGCCGTTGACGCTGACCGGGTAGCCGGCCTCGAAGCCGATCCGGATGAGGCCTGGCTCCGCCGGAGCGTCCTTCCACGACCTCGTCCAGGCGAACGCCTCCTCCGGAGGCTCGGTGTTGGGGTCCTCGAGGACGCCACCCTCGATGCTCCGGCCCCAGAGGTTCTCGTCGATGCTGAAGGGGCTCTTGCGGGTGGTGGGCACCACGATGCCGTGCTTCGCGGCATAGTCCATCGCCTCGTCACGGCTGATGTTCCGCTCGCGCTGGGGGGCGATGATCTTCAACGCCGGGTCGAGCCCCTTCACCGCCAGGTCGAACCGGACCTGGTCGTTGCCCTTTCCGGTCGCGCCGTGGGCCACGGCAGTCGCGCCGTAGCGGTGGGCGACGTCCACCAGGTGCTTCGCGATCAGCGGCCGGCTCAGCGCGGCGCTGAGCGGGTAGACGCCCTCGTAGAGAGCGTTGGCCTGCAGAGCGGGAAAGCAGAACTCCTTCGCGAACTCTTCCTTGGCGTCCACCATCTCCATCCCGATGGCGCCCGCGGCCTTCGCCCGGTCGGTCAACGCCTGTGCGTCGCGAGCCTCGCCCACGTCGGCGTGGCAGCACACCACGTCGTAGCCGTAATCCGTGGAGAGGATCCGGACCAGAACCGAGGTGTCCAGACCTCCGGAGTACGCGAGGACGATCTTCTCTCTCTTCATGACCTTCTTCCCTTCCGTAGGAGTCCCTGGAGGACCCTGGTGAGCCTCGACGCCGAGGCGGCCTGCACCGGAGCGACGAACACCGTGTCGTCCCCGGCAATCGTTCCCAGAACCTCGGGCAGCCGCGCCTGGTCCAGCGCCAGCGCGACTGCCTGGGCAGCCCCCGGCGTGGTGTGCACCACGACCAGCGTTCCGTTGTCTCGCACGCCCCGCACCAGCGGGTCCAGCGCCTCCAGCAGTCCCGGCGGCGAGGCGGCGCCCTCGGAAGGAAGCTCGTAGACGGTTCCTCCCTCGGTTGCCGGGGCGCGGCGGGCGCCGAGGCGCGCCAGGTCGCGGGAGAGCGTGCCCTGCGTCACGTCGAACCCCTGGTCGGCGAGGAGCCCGCGCAGGTCCTCCTGGGTGGCGACCTTTCCACCGCGGATGAGGCGGCGGATCGCCTCCCGCCTGGCCTCGGTGGTCTGCTCCTCGCGCGCTCTCATCCCGCGGTCACCAGGGTCCCCACCCCGTCGTCGGTGAAGAGCTCGGCGATGGTGGCGTGCGCCAGCCGGCCGTCGAGCACGTGTACCCGCTCCACTCCGCCGGCGAGCGCGCGGATGATGGCGTGCACCAGCGGCCTGGTCTGCAGGGGCACCGCGCCATCGGCGAGCTGATGCTGGAGGTCGTCCACCGTGAGCTGGTTGCGGACCTCGCCACCGGAGACCAGGCCCTTGGCGTCCTGGAGAAGGATGAGCTTCGGCGCGCCCAGGGCGACCGCGACCTCCGCCGCCGCTCCTTCCGGCGACAGGTGCAAGGTCTCCCCTCCCGGCCCGATGCCCACCGGCGCGATCACCGGCAGGTAGTCCTTCTCCATCAGCATCTCCAGGAAGCCGCGATTCACCTCCCGGACCTCCCCGATGCGCTCCCCCAGGCCGAAGGCCTCGGCTGCCGGAACGGCGCGGAGCAGCGGACCGTCCTTGCCGGAGACGCCCACCGCGTGTCCCCCACCGGCGTTGAGCAGGGCGACCAGGTCACCGGTGATGCGGCCGGTGAGCACCATCTCCAGCACGTCGGGGTCGACGGGCGGCATTCCCTCCTCGGGGGGAACCGCGCCGTGCACCACCACCGGCCGGAGGCCCACCGAGCGGAGGAGGCCCACGTCCTCGCAGAAGCTCGCCCGGAGCGAGCTCTTCCGGAGCCCCTCTCCGCCGTAGCCCAGCACGCAGGTGGTTCCCGAGAAGCGGGAGATGTACCTGAGCGCCTCGACCAGCAGGGTCTGCTTGAAGCCGGGGCTGTAGCGGGTGAGCCGGTCCTCGCGCCTGACCGAGCCGTCGGCCTGGGGGACGATGAGCGAGGTGTAGTCGGCGTTGATCTTCACGTAGTCGTAGCTGAAGTCGCAGCCCCAGGCGGTCGCGGAGTCCTTTCCCGCGGCGAGGGCCACCTCGACGACCACCTCCGGCTCGCGCATCCGGGCCCGCAGCGTCTCCGGGTCGTGCGGCTGGGGCTTGCCCTCGCCGAAGACCCGGACGCCCTGGATGCGCACCTCGGCCAGCTCCGGGTCCACCGGGTAGTCCTGGCTGCCGGCCCGGGCGCCCACGGTGGCCAGCACCCGGCCCCAGTTCGGGTCGGCCCCGAACAGCGCGGTCTTCACCAGCGGGGAGACAGCGATGGCCTTGCTGAGGTCGCGGGCGATCGCGGTGCTCGGCGCCTGGGTGATCTCCACGGTCAGGAGCTTGGTGGCGCCCTCGCCGTCGGCGGCGATGTCCCGCGCCAGCTCCGCGCAGACGTCGGTGAGGGCGGCGCAGAAGCTCTCGTAGTCCGGGCCCGCCTCACCGACCGGCGCGTTCGCCGCCATCCCGTTGGCCAGGGCGAACACGCAGTCGTTGGTGCTCATGTCCCCGTCGACGACCACGGCGTGGAAGCTGGCATCCACCGCACTGCGCAGCGCCCGGGCGAGCACCGGCGGCGGAACCACGGCGTCGGTGCACACCACGGCGAGCATCGTTGCCATCTGAGGGGCGATCATCCCCGAGCCCTTGGCCAGCCCGAGGATGCTCACCTCGCGTCCGCCCAGGTGAAGCGACCGCCGCGCCACCTTGGGATAGGTGTCGGTGGTCATGATCGCCTCGGCCGCCGGCTCGCAGCTCGCGCCGAGTGACTCGACCAGCCGCGGCAGCCCCTGGGTGATCTTCTCCACAGGGAGTGGGACGCCGATGACGCCGGTGCTGGCGGTGAAGGCGGACTCGGGCGAGATCTGCAGCGCGGCGCCGAGCGCCCGGCGGACGTGCTCCACGTCCTTGCGGCCCTGCTCGCCGGTGAGGGCGTTGGCGTTGCCGCTGTTGATCAGGATGGCCCGGACGCCGGTCGCAGGGAGGCGGGGCTCGGCGTCCTGTACCGGGGCGGCCTGGGCGCGGTTGATGGTGAAGCAGCCCGCGGCCGAGGCCGGCACGTCGCTCACCACCAGGGCGAGGTCTTTCCTCGCCGGCTTGATCCCCGCGTGGAGACCCGCGAACCGGAAGCCCTGCACGTTCACGGAGAGACTCCGGGGACGGGCTCGAGCGCGGTGCGCTCGGGGAGCCCCAGCAGGAGATTGAGGTTCTGGACCGCCTGGCTCGCCGCGCCCTTGAGGAGGTTGTCGATCGAGGAGACCACCACCACCCGGCCGGGGTCGAAGGACGAGTCGGCGGTGGACACCGACACCGCGGCGCGGGGTGTGCCGACCGTCCGGGCGATGGAGACCTGCTCCGGCGTATCCAGCACCTCGACCAGCGGCTCGTCCCGGTAAGCCGCCCGGAGCGCTTCCGCCGGTGCATTGGCTGAGATGCCGGAAGCCAGGCGCGCCGAGGCGGTGGAGAGGATTCCCCGCTTGATGGGCAGAAGGTGCGGGGTGAAGGTGAGCCGGACGGGCTTCCCGGCGCCGCGTGCGAACGACTGGGCGATCTCCGGGGTGTGCTGGTGCCGCAGCACCTTGTAGGGCCGCATGTCGTCGGCGACCTCGCAGAAGCTGTAGGCCTCGGTGGCCTGCCGGCCCGCGCCGGAGACGCCCGAGGCGGCATCGATGACGATGGACTCCTCGGCGAGGAGTCCAGCGCGCAGCAACGGCACCAGCGCCAGCGCGGCGGCCGTGGGGTAGCAGCCGGGATTCGCCACCAGCCGTGCCGAGGCGATGGCCTTGCGGTCCACCAGCTCGGGGAGCCCGTAGACCGATCGCTCGAGCAGCGCCGGCGCCCGGTGCTCGAAGCCATAGTGTCTCGGGTAGGCGGCGGGATCGGCGAGCCGGAAGGCGCCGGAGAGGTCCACCACCTTCACCCCACGCTCCAGCAGGGCGGGTGCGAGCTCCAGCGAGGCCTCGGCCGGGGTGGCGAGCAGCACCGCCACGCAGCCCTCGGATACCTTCAGAGCCTGGGAGCTCGGGACGTAGGCGAGCGCGCCCACGGGCCCGCCGATGCCGGTCCGCGCGCGGACGGCGGCACCCTCCCAGCGGTCGCTGGCGACGAAGCGGACCTCCACGCCGGGATGAGCGACGAGGACGCGGCAGAGCTCGATGCCGGAGTAGCCGGAAGCGCCAATCACCCCGATGGCATACTTATGCATGAACGATGCATATCTATACGTACACTCCCCCCGGCGCAAGTGGGGTGTGCGTGCAGAGCTCGGGGAGGGGCGGTGAGCGTCAGTGCCGCCGCTCGAGCACGCGGAGCGCGATCTCGGCCGCCGCCTCGAGCTCCTGGCGGCGCACGCCGGCACGGGCGAGGACGGCGAGGCCGTGGCCCTGGGCGCCGAAGAAGCGCGCCAGGGTCCGCAGGTCCTGACGGGCGGCGACCTCGGGATCTCGAGCCAGCGCCTCTTGCAGGCGTTCGGTGGATGCTCGGATCCCGGCGAGGACCTGAGCGCGGAGCGCGTCGGGGATGGTGGTGCAGGAGTTCAGCGCGCCGACCAGCAGGCACCCCCGCGGCCCTGCGGGCTGGGTCGCCAGCCGGATGAGGGCCATGAACCAGGCACGAACCGCCGTCGCCCCCGCGGCCGGCGGCGCCAGCGCGTCCGCGATCACGGCACTGACGTTCTCCCGGTACCGGTCGATCACCGCGGAGAACAGCTGCGCCTTGTCCCCGAAGGTGGCGTAGAGGCTCGCCCGGTTCACCCCCAGGGCGTCCACCAGGTCCTGGACGCTCGTCGCCTCGTACCCGCGCGTCCAGAAGACCTCCGTCGCGCGGTCGAGCGCCTCGTCGACGTCGAACTCCCGCGGGCGGGCCATGGCGCGCAATCTAACCCCTCGATTTCCCGCAGGCAGGATCGGCTCGGTCGATTTTATGGAACGTACGTTCCAGAACTCGCATCCAAGGGCCCGACTCCGGTTTTAGGGCCTCCCGCTCCGGCCGGATCCAGGGAGCAAGACGAGCCATGAAGCGATTCGATTCGAAGGTGGTGCTGGTCCTGGGCGGCAATGCCGGCATCGGCCGGGCAACGGCAGTGGCTTTCGCCCGCGAGGGGGCCAAGGTGGTGGTGGCAGCCCGCCGGGAGGATCAAGGGGTGGCGGTGGTCCAGGCGATCCAGGGGGAGGGCGGCACCGCGAAGTTCATCCGTACCGACGTGGCGAAGGAGGCCGACATCAAGGCGGTGATCGACGGGACGGTGAAGGAGTTCGGTCAGCTGGACGTGCTGTTCAACAACGCCGGCATCGAAGGCAAGAACGGGCCCATCGCCAGCCTCGGCGGGCCGGACTTCGACCAGACCTTCGGGGTCAACGTCAAGGGAACCTGGCTGGCCATGAAGCACGCCCTGCCTCACCTGGCAAAGACGAAGGGCGTCGTGGTCAACAACGGGTCGGTGGTGGCGGAGATCGGCTTCTCCGACTTCAGCATCTACTCGGCGACCAAGGGCGCGGTGCATGCCCTGACCCGCGCCACGGCCATGGAGTTCATCCCCCAGGGCGTCCGGGTGAACGCGGTCGCGCCGGGCCCCATCGAGACCGACATGGCGGCGAGGGTGTTCGGAGGGCTCGAGTCGCTCCGCGCCATCACCAGGCAGAGCGTTCCCACCGGCGGCCCCGGGCACGTCGACGACATTGCCGCCGCGGTGCTCTACCTCGCCTCCCCCGAGGCCAAGTTCGTGGTGGGCCAGCTCCTGGTCGTCGACGGTGGGTTGACCGCGCGCTGAGCACCAGTTGGCCCGAGGTCCTACGCGGGCGGGTGCACACGTCCGTCGCCCTCCGTGCATCAGCGGGGTGTACGGTCGCCGGGATGCCGAACTTGCCCCTGGTCGAGATGAAGGACCTCTCGTCCTTCCGGAAGATCGCTCTGGGCACGTGGCGGACGGCCTACGACCCGTCCATCTACGGAACGCTGGTCCTGCGGATGGATCGCGCGCTCGACTACATCGCGCGCTTCCGCGCCCGGACGGGCCGGCGCCTCACCGTCAGCCACCTCATGGCCAAGGCCTCGGCGATGGCGCTGGAGGCCTGCCCCGAGGCGAACGCCATCCTCCGCTGGAACCGCATCTATCTCCGGAAGCGGATCGGCGTCTTCTTCCAGGTCCTGATGACCGACCAGGGAAAGGCCGACCTCTCGGGAGCCACCCTGTACGACCTCGAGCGGAAGTCGCTTCTGGAGATCGTCGACGAGTTCGCGCAGAAGGTCGCGCTGGTCCGGCAGAAGGAGGACCCCACGCTGGAGAAGACCCGGGGAACGTTCCAACGGCTCCCCTACCTGTTCCTCCGGCCCGTCCTCCGCGTGCTCTCCTTCCTCTCCTACACGCTGAACCTCGACCTGCGTCGCTTCGGGATCGCGTCCGACCCCTTCGGAAGCCTGATGATCACCAACATCGGTAGCCTGGGCCTCGACACCGCCTACGCTCCCCTGGTCCCCTTCTCGCGGGTGCCGCTCCTCTTCGCCATCGGGGAGGCGAAGGATCAGGTCCTGGTCGAGGATGGCCGGCCGGCGGTGGGAAAGGTGATGAACGTGAACGCCACGATGGACCACCGGGTCGTCGACGGGTTCCACGCCGCCCGGATCGCCAGCGTGCTCCGCGAATGGATGGAGAACCCCGAGGCGCACTTCGATCCGCTCGAGCCGGCGACCGGCCCTCCGAAGTGAGCGGTGTCCGAGCGAGTCCCCGCGCATCCTCTCTCGGGTTTCCCCGGCGCCCCGCCGCTATCCGGCCTTCGGTCCGCGCGAGAGCAGCCGCGGCACCCACACCCGTGGCGCGGCCTGCTCACCGGAGACGACCGGCAGGCAGAAGCCCAGGGTCGTGCCGAGCCCCGGTTCGCTCTGAACGAAGGTCGTTCCGCCATGGGCCTCGACGATCCCCTTGACGATCGACAGCCCCAGGCCCGTCCCCCTCGACGCCTGTCCGCTCCAGTACGGCTCGAACACTCGGCCCAGGACCTCCGGATCGATGCCTGGTCCGTCGTCCGAGACGCAGCACTGAACCCACCCGTCCGCCGTGGAGGCTTTCGCGCTGATGTTTCCGTTCGTCGGGGCGAACTTCACCGCGTTGGCAAGGAGATTGGAGAGGACCTGGAGCAGCCGCTGGCGGTCACCGTGTACATGGAGCGCCGGAGGAACCTCCACCCGGAGCGTCTGCGACTTCTCCTCGGCCAGCGGCCGGAAGGTATCGACGGCCTCGTTGAGCAGAGCGCTCAGATCCTGAGGTTCGCGCATCAGCGAGAGGTGACCGGTGCGGATGGTGGAGGCGTCCAGGAGGTTGCCGATCAGGGACTCCAGGCGCTGGGCACATCGGGCGACGAACTCGCCGTGCTTGCGGGCCCCGGGACCGAGCTGGTCGGACGGTTGCAGCAGCAGCTGCCGCGTGCCGAGCCGGAGCGCACCGAGCGGATTCCTGACGTCGTGCGAGACGATGGCCAGCAGCTCCTGCTCGGCCTTCAACGCCTCCGCGCGCTCCATGCTCGTCGCCGCCAGCACCTGGGTCGTGATGCTGGCGACGGCCATGAAGATCTGCAGCTTCAAGAGGCTCGAGCCCGGCGTCGCCCCGATGAACGGGCCATGTCCCGAGAGCGTGCCCCAGATGGCGAAGACCGAGATGACCAGGATCGTCGCCGTCCCGCCTCGAGGACCGAAGCGGACCGCGGCCCAGATCAGGACAGGGAACAGGAGATGAGCCTGCCGGAAGGCCGTCGATTCCGCAGCAGGGTCCAGGAGGAACAGGAAGCAGCTCAGCCCCACTGCGGTCGCCGTCAGCGCAAGCGCCTCGAGGGCTCGACGAGGGCAGAGCGTGAGTCGCCCCAGACCGCTCCAGGTCAAGAGCAGTGGCGCGACGACCAGATCTCCGAGCGAGTCTCCGATCCACCACGCTCGCCAGGTCTCGGCCAGCTGACCCGGCTCGACGATCTCAGCCGCCCGGAGCACCGCCACGCCGATGCTGGCGCCGACGGTGGAGCTGAAGCCGGCACCCAGAACGACGAGCGCGAGGACGTCCGACAGGCGATCGAGGCCGGGATGGATGGGCACGACCCGCCTGAGCAGCCACACGGCGACGACCGCTTCCAGCGTGTTTCCGATCCCGATCCCGATTGCCGTCCACAGCGGCGCGCCGCTCCAGGCGTTTGCAACCACCGCCCCGACCATGACTGCCGGCCAGAGGCGTACTCCTCGCAAGAGCAGGGCAGCCAGCGCGATGCCGGTCGGCGGCCAGACCAGCGTGGCGAAGCCGCTGACCGGACTGATCATCAGGCCCAGCCGCGCAGACAGGACGTATGCGACCAGGAGGACGAGCAGCTCGCCGGCCTGCTGCAGGGCGCTGGGGCGTCCCTGGCCCACGATGGAAGCGGGCTCTGCCGGATGTGCGTGCGGCGTCACGCCCTCGTCCCCTTCGGTCCGATCGAAGGCCAGGGTACCTCAACGGTTCGCGCGGCGCCTTCGACCGACCGCCTGCGGCACCCGCCCACCGATGGCCGACCGGAGGGGAACAGTTCCGATGATAAATAGGGTAACCAGTCATTCCTCCTATTGAATAGTTGGCAGGAAGGGGCAATATGTCATTTTCATGGACGACGTCGACACGGAGATCGTGGACCTGCTCCAGGCCGACGCCCGGGTGACGCAAGCGCAGATCGCGAAGAAGGTCGGTCTGTCGCAGCCCTCGGTGGCCGATCGCATCCGGAAGCTCGAGGAGCAGCGGATCGTCACCGGCTACACCGCGAAGGTGGACCCCCGCAAGCTGGGGAAGGACATCACGGCCTTCATCGGGGTGAGCATCGAGCACCCGAAGTACTTCGACGGGTTCGCCCGGAAGGTGATGGGCCTGGAGGAGGTCCTCGAGTGTCACCGGGTCGCCGGACAGGACAGCTATCTGCTGAAGGTTCGTACCGAGAACACCGGCACTCTCGATCGCCTCCTCCTCGAAGAGCTGCGGACCTTGCCCGGCGTGACCAGGACGCACACCACCATCGTCCTCTGCTCGGTGAAGGAAGAGACCCGGATCACGCCGCGGAGGGAGGCTGCGCGATGACCATCGAGACGGCGAGGAGGATGCGGGGCATGGCCCCCTCGGCGGTGCGGGAGATCTTGAAGGTGGCCGAGCGCCCGGACGTGCTGTCGTTCGCCGGCGGTCTGCCCGCCCCGGAGCTCTTCCCGGCCCGGGAGCTGGGCCAGGCCTTCGAGTCCGTGCTCCGGAGGAACCCCGGCGCGGCCCTGCAGTACGGGATCACCGAAGGCTTCCTCCCGCTGCGCGCGTGGGTGGCGGACCGCCTGCGCGCCCGTGGCATCGAGGCGACGCCGGAGAACGTGGTGGTGATGAGCGGTAGCCAGCAGGGCATCGACCTCACCGCCCGCGTGCTCCTGGACCCCGGTGCCACGGTCCTGGTGGAGAACCCCAGCTACCTCGCCGCCCTCCAGGCGTTCGCGGCCTACGAGGTGGACGTCGTCGCGCTTCCCGGGGATGGCGACGGGCTCCGGACCGACCTGCTGGAGGACGCCATCCGCGAGCACCGGCCGGCGCTCCTCTACGTCGTCCCCGAGTTCCAGAACCCGCGAGGCACCACCCTCGCCTCCACCCGCCGCCACGAGCTGGCGGCGATCGCCCTGCGGCACGGAGTCCCGGTGCTGGAGGACGACCCCTACGGCGCGCTCCGTTTCCGCGGGAGCCCCTCCACTCCCATCGCCGCGCTCGCCGGAGAGCTCACCTTCCACCTGGGCACCTTCTCCAAGACCCTGGCCCCGGGGCTACGGCTGGGCTGGGTCCACGGGCCCCGCGCGATGATGCGGACGCTCACCATCGCCAAGCAGGCCTGCGATCTCCACACCGCCACCCTCGTCCAGCACGCCGTGGTGGAGCTGCTCCGGACCTTCGACTACGAGGCGCACCTCGGGAAGATCCGCGCCGAGTACCGGCTGCGGTGCGAGGCGATGCTCGGGGCGCTGGGGCGCGCCATGCCTCCCGGTACGCGCTGGTCGACCCCGGACGGAGGTCTCTTCCTCTGGCTCGAGCTGCCCCCCGGGCTGCGGGACGAGGAGGTCTTCCAGGCGGCGATCCAGCGCCGGGTCGCGGTGGTGCCCGGCAGCGGCTTCTTCGTGGGCCCGCCGCAGCACGGCTTTCTCCGGCTGAACTTCTCGAACCAGAGCGTCGAGAACATCGAGCTCGGCATGGCCCGGCTGGGACGGACTCTCCACCAGCTGCTCGCCCGGGTCCCCGCCGACGCCGCAACCGTTCAGTAGGCGTTGCGCGAGAGGAACCCTCCCAGTGCGGTCCGGAGGAGGATCTTGAGATCCAGCAGCAGGGACCAGTTCTCGATGTAGTAGAGGTCGTACTCGATCCGCTTCTGGATGGAGGTCTGGCCTCGGAGGCCGTTGATCTGCGCCCAGCCGGTGATCCCCGACTTCACCTTGTGCCGCAGGTGGTACTTGGGGATCTGCCGCTTGAACTCCTCGATGAACACTGGCCGCTCCGGCCGCGGACCCACCAGGCTCATGTCCCCGCGCAGGACGTTGAACAGCTGCGGCAGCTCGTCCAGTGAGGTCCTGCGCAGAAGCCCGCCCACCGCGGTGCGGCGGTCGTCCCTCGCGGTGGCCATCTGCGGCCCGGCCTCCTCCGAGCCCACCCCCATGGTCCGGAACTTGAGGATCCCGAACAGCGCCCCGTCCATCCCCATCCGCTCCTGCCTGTAGAGCACCGGGCCCCGGCTGGTCAGCTTCACCGCCAGGGCAAGGGCCAGCATCAGGGGCGAGAGCAGCAGGAGCGCGAGCGCGGAGAACAGCACGTCGAAGACCCGCTTGGCGACCAGGTTCCAGCCCTCCAGCGGACCGCCTTGCAGGCTGATGATGGGCAGGCCGCCGAACTCCTCCAGCCCGCCGTACAGCGTCACGTACTGGAAGAGGTCGGGGACGATCTTCACGTCGACGGTGTGCAGCGCCAGCCGCTCCATCAGCGACTTCATGAGCGGCATGTCCTCCGACGGCAGGGCGAGGATCACCTGGTCCACCGGCTTCTGTTCGAGGATCCGCTCCAGATCGTCGGTCGTGCCGATGACCGGCGCGCCCCGGACCGTCGTCCCCGGGAGCAGGGCATCGCGGGAGAGGACCCCGGTCACCTGGAAGCCCAGCTCGCGGTGGTGCTCGATGGTCTCCACCACCCGCTCGCCGAGCTCTCCGGCGCCCACCAGGAGGATGGACTTGAGGTTCAGCCCCCTCCGCCGCACCGACTCCAGCCAGAGCCGGAAGCCGACCCGGGTTGCGGCCACCAGGACGAACGAGTACCCGGCGAAGAGAGCGAGGGTGAGCCGCGAGTAGCGCTCACGGGTGAAGTAGGTCAGGGCGACCAGCACCAGGCTCGCGGTGATGGTGGCCTTGAAGAGCTCGAAGACCTCCTCCAGGTGGGTCCGGACCCGGTTGGTGGCGTAGAGGCGGGACTGCCGGTAGGCCACCGGGAAGAGCACCAGCACCAGGAGGAGCGTGACCAGGGTCTCCCGCGGCGGAGGCAGCGGCCAGCCTCCGAGCAGGTCGAAGCGGGTCACGTATGCCAGCCCGAAGGCGAGCGCGAGCACCGCCACGTCGATGGCGACCTTGATCGATGTCCAGAACCGCTGCAGCCGGTTGAACACGGTCCCTGCACTACCACGGAAGCCGGCCGCGCAGGTCGGGGCGGCCGGCGACCAGCACCTCCACCTTTCGCTGCACGGCGAGCCGGAAACGTTCCTCGGAGAAGATCTCCGCGCGGAGGCGGGCCCGCGCCGGATCGAAGCTGCGCTCGAAGGACTCGAACTGCCGGAGCGCCTCGACCAGCGCCCCCGGCTCCGGGGTGTCGAAGAGGAGCCCGGTCTCGGGAGTGAGCGTCTCCAGCGCCCCACCGCGCGCGAGGGCGATCACCGGGCGGCCCGAGGCCAGCGCCTCCAGCGGGGCGATCCCGAAGTCCTCCTCGCCCGGGAAGACGAGCGCGCGCGCGCCACGGTACAGCCCGGGCACGTCGGCGTCGGGCACCTTGCCCAGCCACCGGACGTTGGGCGGAAGGCCCGCGCGGAGAAGCCGCGCGTCCTGCCCGTCACCGGCAATCCACAGGACCTGCCCCGTCCGCCGGAACGCCTCCACCGCGAGGTCCACCCGCTTGTACGGAGCGAGCGCCCCGAGCCAGAGGAAGTACCCGGGGTGAGCCTCGGGGGGCGCAACCCCGAAGCGAGCGAGGTTCACCGGTGGATGGATGACGTCCGCCTCCCGCCCCCAGAACTGGGCGATGCGCCGCGCCACGTGATGGCTGTTCGCCACCAGCGCATCCGGGTCCGCCGCGGTCCGGCGGTCCCACGCCTGGAGCGCCGGACGGCTGGCCGCGGCGGCCAGGCGCACCGGAAGGCTCGCCCGCCCCGGGCCGAAGTAGGCGTCGAACTGATCCCACATGTAGCGCATGGGCGAGTGCACGTAGGCCAGGTGCGGAATGCCCGGCGGGACCCGCGCTCCCTTGGCCACGCAGTGGCTGGAGGAGATGACCAGGTCGAACCCGCGGAGGTCGAGGAAGCGCAGGGCCGCGGGCATGAGCGGCAGCAGCGCCCGGTAGCGATGCTCGATGCCCGGCAGGCGCTGGAGCGGCGAGGTGTGCACCGGGCGCGACTCGACGTCCGGGCCCACGCTTCCGTCGACGTGCAGGAGGGTGAAGATCTCCGAGCCGGGAAAGAGCCGGACCAGCTGCGCGAGCACCAGCTCTCCGCCACGGCGCCCGGTGAGCCAGTCATGAACGAGAGCGACGCGCATCGCGGGGGGCGGTGGAGCCGCTTCCGTGTAGCATCTAGCATGGCCTCCCGGGTCCTCATCGATCTCCGGATGGTGTCCGGCCGGCTGCACGGCATCGCGCGGTACGCGCTGGAGCTCGCCCGGGTGATCCCCGCGCTCGCGCCGGATCTGGCCTTCGAGGGGCTCGGGCCTCCGGGGGGACTGCCGGATCTGGGGCCGCTGGCCCCGGCCTTCCCGGTGCACCCGGCCCCGGCGGGCTTCCTCTCCACGCTCGAGCAGCCGGCGCTGGCGGCGGTGCTCCGCCGGCTCCGGCCCGCGCTCTTCCACGCGACCTCGTTCTCCGTCCCGCTCCTCTGGCGCGGGCCACTGGTGGCGACGCTCCACGACGCCGCCCACCTGGTCCGCAGCCAGGAGTTCGGCACGCTGACCGCGGTGTACTACCGGCTGGTGGTGCGCCCCACCCTGCGCCGGGCGCGCGCCTTGCTCACCGTCTCCGAGTTCGCGCGCCGCGAGCTGGCCGGACGCCTCGGCGTGCCGGAGTCCCGCTGGAGCGTGGTCCCGCCCGGGGTGGATGCCCGGTTTCGACCGCCCTCCTCGGAGGAGCGCCTCGCGGCCCGTGCCCGGTATGCGCTCCCGCCGCGCTACCTGCTCGCCGTGGGCAACCCCAAGCCGCACAAGAACCTCGCGCTCCTCGCGCGCATCGCCGCGCGGCTCCCCCTGCCGCTGGTCCTGCTGGCCGGAGAGGGCGCGGCCCGGATCTTCCCCCCTCCCACGCGGATCCTGTCCGAGGTGGACGAGGAGCACCTGCCCGCGCTCTACGGGGGGGCGGAGGCGCTCCTGCTTCCCTCTCTCCACGAGGGATTCGGTCTGCCAGCGCTCGAGGCGATGGCCACCGGCACCCCGGTGCTGGCCGCCAGGGCCGGCTCCCTGCCGGAGGTGACCGGCGGCGCCGCCGAGCTGCTCGAGCCCGACGCCCCCGAGGCGTGGATCGCGGCGAGCAGCGCGCTGGTCGCCGACCCGCGCCTACGTGCCCGCTGGGCGTCCGCCGGCCGCGCGCGCGCCCGGGCCTACACCTGGGAGCGCTGCGCCCGTCAGACCCTCTCCGTCTACCGGGCGGCCATGGGCTGATTCGCGGAGAGCGGAGCCCGGGTACACGAGGCCCACGCCCCAGACCAGGGCGAAGTCGAGCGCCACGCTGGGGTGGAAGGGCAGATGGTGGGCGATTCCGAGCGTGTGGTAGCCGATCCACGAAAGGGCCGCGCCCAGCGCCATGGTGTTCCCCTCGCGAGCCCGGCGGAGCAGCGCGACGAGCAGCGCCGCGTGTAGCAGGACCCAGAGGGCGAGCCCCGGCAAGCCCGTCTCCGCCCAGGTGGTGAGGGCGATGGAGTGCGCGTCCCGCGAGAGCTGATCGGTGATTCCGGTGACGCTCGCCCTTGCCAGCGCCGCGGTGCGGTAGTTGCCGAAGCCCACCCCGAGCCACGGGTGCTGGTGGACCAGGTCCCAGCCGGCGCCACGGGCCAGCGCCCGCTCTCCCCCGGCGAAGTTCTCCATCGCCGCGCCCATCCGGGCATGCCAGCCGGGGCTCACCAGCGCCGCGGCTCCGAGCACCAGGACCAGCGCTCCCAGGACGGTGCGCGCCCGAGCGCTCCGCGTCACCGACACCGCTGCCAGAACGACGAGCAACACCGCGGTCAGGAGCGCGGCGCGGGCATAGGAGAGCACGATGCACCCGAGGCAGGAGAGCGCGAGCGCCGCGGCGAGCACGCGGGTCCGCACCGCCGCCGGTCGCAGCGCCGTTGCAACCGCGGGGCCGAGCGCCGCCACCGAGGCATGGGCCAGCCGCAGCCGGTGGAAGAAGAAGCCGCCGGCGGCGTAGCGGTCCTCCCCGCCGAACGTCTCGTGGACCCGCCCCACCGGGAGCCGGAGGAAGGAGGGGACGGGGACGGACCAGCGCACCGCGTGCTGCAAGGCCGACAGCCCGAGCGAGAGCAGGCCTCCGGCGGCGAAGAGGACGGCTGGCCAGGTCCAGCGAGCGACCTGCGCCCCGAGCAGCGCGGCAGCGGCGAGGGCCGCCGTGTCCAGGCAGTGCAGCCAGAGCGCGGCAGGGGGGAGCCCGGGCGCTCCGGCCGCGCGGACGATCAGCGGCGAGACGGCTTGCCATCCCCCGAGAGCCAGAGCCGCCCGCGCCGGTAGCCGGGCGTCGGGCGGAAGCGCCGCGCCGCGGAGGACCAGCACCGCCGAGACGAGCAGCGCGCCATCGGCGACGCCCTGGAGCAAGCCCTCGGCGAGCCAGAAGGCGGCCGCCCACGCCGCGAGGAGCGCGGTGGCGACCCGGGCCGGGGTCACGCCCGCGCTCCGGACCACCCGCGCTGGCGAAGGAGGCGCCGCGCCCAGCCGGGTGGGACCCAGACCAGGACAGCAAGGGCCACGGTCAGGGCGAGGATCGGGAGCGCGGCGGCGACGAACGGCGCCATCCGCCCGGCGTTCACCAGCGCCCGGGCCACGACGGTGAGGCCCCACAGCCCCATCGTGACCGCCAGCCCCTCGACCAGGGCCCCGGTGAGCGAGCCGCCCCGCCCCGGTCGCAGCGCCAGGGCCACCGCCACCAGGGCCGCGGGAACGCCCGCCAGCGGATAGGCGAAGCGGTTGCCCAGCGCGAGCAGGAACAGCCGGTCCGGAAGCCCCACCTCGCGGCGTGCCCGGATCTGCTGGCGGAGCACGGGGAGGCGCATCTGCTCCGGGCGCCCCGGCCTGATGGCGAGCAGCGACGCGGGGATGCCGAGGTCCACCGTCTCCTCGGTCAGCTCGGTCAGCTTCAGCCCGCCATGCAGGTCGAATGCTCGGCGCGTGACCCCGCGGAGGCGCCACCGCGTGCCTCCGGCGTGCTCCATGCCTGCAGCATCCACGCGCTCCGCCAGCTCGAACTCGGGCGTGAGGCGGAGCACGGTGACGCCGCGAAACCCGGACTCCACGTCGCCGGATTCGAGATGCAGGATGCGATCCTGGTGCCGGAACCACTGCTTGCGCTCGAAGTAGGAGCGCCAGTCGCCCCAGCGATGGAAGCGGAGCGCGGTGATCTCGTCCACCCGCCGGCTGGCGTGCCCCACCACCAGCTCGTCGAGCAGCCCGAGGAGGAGCGCGGCGGCGAGGGCCACCGCCCCCACCGGGAGGATCAGCGCCCGCCGGCCGAAACCCAGCGCGAGGATGGCGGTGAGCTCTCCCCTCCGCCGGAGCAGCGAGACCAGCGAGGCGCTGGCCAGGAGCAGCGCCGCCGGCGCGAGCTGGTGCGTCGCCACCACTGCCTTCCACCCGTAGAGCTCCAGCACGTCCCGTACCCAGTTGGGACCGGTATACGCACGCGCACGATCGACGAAGTCGGCCACCAGGAACACCACCAGCAGCCCGGCGAGCACCGCCCCGACCAGCACCAGGTAGCGCCGGAGCACGTGACGGAGCAGCAGCCCGCGCATCAGGCCACCAGTCCCCGCCGGGTGAGGCGAACGAAGAGCCACGTCCCGAAGGCGCCGAACACCAGATTGGGGGCCAGGCCCACCAGCCAGGGCGCGAGCCGCCCGGCGGTTCCCAGGTTCTCGAAGCTCCGCTCCACCACGTAGTAGGCGACGTAGGCCCCGAGCGCGAGCAGGTAGCCCCGGGTCCGCGCCGCGCGCGAGGACATGGCCAGGGGGACGCCGAAGAGCGCGAAGGCCAGGGGAGCCAACCCCTGGGCGAGCCGGACGTGAAACGCGGTCAGGAAGGGCGCCGGGCTCTTCCCCCCGGCGCGCGCCTCGCCCGCGGCGGCCAGCAGCTCGCGGGGGGTGAGCTCCTCCTTGGGTGAGCGGAAGCGGTTCTTCCGGAGGATGGAGTCCTCCACGCCGATGGACAGGCTCCCGTCGCGGAAGCTGAGCACCGCGTAGTCGGTTCCGGTGTGCTCGGCCCGGTGCACCTGTCCCGACTTCAGCCCCACCGCGAGCGAGGCCCCTCGTCCGGAGGGATTCACCGTTCCCTCGTGGGCCAGCACCAGGAGCGGGGCGCGCGGATCGCGATCATCGTGAACCAGGACGTGGGTCCACACGCCGCGCTCGCGGTCCACCTCCTGGGCATAGAGGGTCAGGTCGGTGAGGTCCTCGTAGAAGACGCCGGGGCGCACGTCCCCCAGCACGTTCTTCTTGATCACCTCGCTCACCTGGACCTTCACCTGCTTGAGCCCCCAGGGCTCGGCGGTGGAGGCCAGCAGGAGGACCAGCACGCCGAGGACCCCACCCACCGCGAGCGGCACCCGGGCCAGTTGCCAGGGAGTCGCCCCGAGCGAGAGCAGCGCCAGGAGCTCGCGGTCCTCGCCCAGCCGGCCGAGCCCGAGGAGGATCGCCAGCAGGAACCCCACCGGCAGCGACATCACCAGCAGATGCGGGCTCAGGTGCAGGACCAGCCGGAAGAAGTCCCAGGGGGTCACCGCCGAGCCGAGGAGCACCTCGGTGCCGCGGAGGAACTGCATCACGAACAGAAGCAGGAAGAGGAACAGCACCCAGAGCAGCAGCGGCACCAGCAGCTCGCGCAGCAGGTACCGGGCGAGCAGCGAGAGCTCCGGCCACCTCACGTGCGCGCGTTCCCAAGCCCCTTGGCCCCGATGTCCCGGCGGACCTGCATGCCGGCAAAGGAGATGCGGCTCACCGCGCCGTAGGCGTTGGCCCGGGCCTCGGCCAGGGTGGGCCCGCGGGCGCAGACCGTCAGCACGCGTCCACCGGCGGTCACCAGCGCGGCGTCCCGGAGCGCCGTGCCGGCATGGAAGAGCTGGCAGCTGCCGCCGATGCGGTCTGCTCCGGAGATGGGCGCTCCGGTCACCGGCGCCGCCGGGTACCCCGGGCTCGCCAGCACGACGCCCACCGAGGCCCCCGGAAGGAGGGAGAGCGGTGCGGGGGAGAGCCTGCCCCGCGCGCAGGCCTCGAGCCGGGGAAGGAGGTCCTCGCCGAGGGACAGCAGCTGGACCTGTGCCTCGGGGTCACCGAAGCGGACGTTGAACTCCAGCACCGTCGGGCCCTCGCGGGTGACCATCAGGCCCGCGTACAGCGCGCCGCGGAACGGCGTTCCGCGAGCGGCCATGGTCCGCAGCACCGGGGCGATGATCCCCTCGCCCACCCTGGCGAGGGCGGCGGCGTCGAGCACCGGCGCGGGACAGTAGGCGCCCATCCCGCCGGTGTTCGGTCCCCGGTCGCCGTCGAGGAGCCGCTTGTGATCCTGCGCCGGCGGGAGCAGCACGTACCGCTCGCCGTCGCACAGGGCGATCACGCTCAACTCCTCGCCGTCCAGCACCTCCTCGAGGACCAGCGTCCGCCCGGCCTGGCCGAGCGCGGAGAGCGCACGCACCGCCGCCACCGCCTCGTCCGGCTCGCGGGCGACGATGACTCCCTTTCCCGCCGCGAGCCCGTCCGCCTTCACCACCACCGAACCCCGGGCCCGGGCCCATGCTTCCGCCTCCGGCACCGAGGTGAACACCCGCCCGGCGGCGGTCCGGACGCCGGAGGCCAGCATCACCTCCTTGGCGAAGGCCTTGCTCCCCTCCAGGCGTGCCGCCGCCGCGTCCGGTCCGAAGACCGCGATTCCCGCGGCCCGCACCGCATCGGCGACGCCTGCCACCAGGGGGGCCTCGGGGCCGACCACCACCAGGTCCACCCGAGCCTCCCGGGCCAGGCTCGCCACCTCGTCCGGACGGTCGGCGATGACCGGCCGGTTCTCGGCGAGCGCAGCGGTCCCGGGATTCCCCGGAGCGCAGATCAGGGCGCTGAGCTTCGAGCTCTGCGCCAGCTTCCAGGCGAGCGCGTGCTCCCGCCCACCGCTTCCCAGGACCAGAACGCGCATCGGGTGTCGATCAACCCTCCGGCGGCAGAAGGTACAAGGCCCGCCAGGCCGAGGCGTACTCCGGATCGAGCACGATGACACGCTGGAGGCGTTCCCGGGCGGACACGATGGCCCCCGACCGTGCCTCCAGCTCGGCGAGCCGCACCCGGGCCCCGAGCAGGGCCGGACTGAGGGTCTGCGCCTCGCGGAGTGCTCGCTGCGCGCTCTCCGCCTCCCCGCTGCCCAGCAGTGCGGAGCCCAGCGCGTACTGGGCGAAACCGCTGGTCCGCCCCCCCGAGGCGACGGCCTCCTGGGCACGTGCGAGGGCCCCGGCGGTCTCACCTCGGGCGCCCAGAAGGATGGACTTCCACGCCAGGACCAGGGCCTGGGTGCCTCCGGTCTTCAGGATTCGATCGATCAGAGCCTCGGCTCCCGGCGCGTCGCCCTGGTGGACCCGGAGCACGGCCTCGGCCAGGAGGGGCAGCCCGTCACGATCGTCCTTGCTCAGCAGCACCAGACGTTCGGCAGCTCCCTTCAGGCCGTCGCCGGGCCAGAGCGGCGGAATGCCCGGACCGTCCCGGTAGGGGTCCGCCTGGAGCGCGGGAGCGACGCTCTGCAGGGCCCGCTCGCGGGCCCCGGTCATCGCCCAGGCTGCGCCCGCCCAGAGCCGGGCGTCCGTCCGGCGCGCGTCCGCCGCGGCAGCGCGATCGAAGGCCTCTGCCGCCGCCTGCCAGCGCTGCTGCGCCGCCCGAACCTTGCCCTCCACGAGCGCTGCGAGCCCGGGGTCGCCGAGACGGTCCAGGATTGGCGGGAGATGGGCCGCCGCCTGCTCCGCGGCTCCTCGGTCCAGCTCCACCAGCAGCGCCTGGAGATGCGCCTGCACGTCGTCCGGCGCAAGCTGCAGGGCCGCGGCCGCCGACTGGGCCGCGGTGGTCAGGTCTCCGGCTGCCCGAGCGACCCGGGCCAGGCACACCTGGGCCCGCAGGCGATCGTTCCCGGTCAGGCGTCCCCGCGGGAGGGCGCCGGCGAGGAGCCTCACTGCCTCGGCCGGCGCCCGCTCGGCCCCGGCCCGGAGTGACGCCATCTCGATCACCGCCGGCCCGTCCTGGGTGGCGGGGTTGGCCTGCAGCCGCTCGTAGAGCTTCCGCGCCTGGGCAGTCTCCCCCACCTGCCCGAGGAGCCTCGCCAGCGCCCGGGCGGTGCGCGGCTCGTCGGGGTCCTCCGCCAGCCGCGACTGGAGATCGGCCCTGGCCGCGCGGGGTGAGCCTCCGGCCTCGTGCGCGGCAGCCCGCACGTTGAACACCCGTCGCTGCGACGGGTCCCGATCCTGGACCTCCTGGAGGAGCGACAGCGCGAGCGCTGCAGAGGAGGTGGCGTAGGCCTCGGCCAGCACCAGCCGCGCCCGCGTTCCCCAGACCGGGGAGGAACCGGCCGCGGGAGGGGGCGGTGGCGTGGCACCGGACGGGCGCGGAGGTGGCGGACGGCTCGCGTCGACGGCGCCTTGACCGAGATTCCGCGCCCGCTCGATGTCCCTCTGCGCGCCCCGGACCAGGAGCAGGCTCGCCAGGCCGATGTGCAGAGGCGGCCGGCGACCCATCCGGTCGAGGGAGCTGTCTCCGAGCTGGATCAGCGCGTCGAGCTCGGTCGGCGGGAGCTGGCTTCCGCGCCCCCGGGCGATGGCTTCCATCCACAGGCCCAGCGCCTCGACGTTCCGGGGGTCCTGCACCAGCGCCGTCTCCAGCGCCCGCTCCGCCCCGAGGTCCGAGGCCTCGGTGTCGCGGGCCAGGTCCGCCTGCGCCGCGGCGACGAGCTCGGCGATCGGGCGAGGCTCGGCGGGCGACTTCCAGGTCGCGAGCCGCGCCTCGAGCCCGTCCGGAAGCCGGGTCTCGGCCGGGGGACGCTTCTTGCCCGGTCGGGGAATCACGTCCGCGACGCGCTGGAGATCGGCCGGATCGGGCCGCACGCGCAGGTACCAGAGAAGCGCCGAGACGGCGACCGCGAGCGCGAAGATCCCCAGGAGCACCCAGAGCGGACGCCGGTGGTCCGGCGGCGGCATGGTGCGGAAAGCGTATCGGGGCCTCGCCGGCGGCGTCGGGAGCCGGGCGGTGACCTCCACCGTGTCCGGCTCGATTCCACGGGGCGCGGATGGCGCGCCGGCCAGCACGGCGGCGGAGGGTCCCAGTCCGAGCGCCGCGGCGGTGCGGGCCCGGCAGACGCCACAGACGCCACTCGCGAGGTCGTCCGTGTCGACGAGCTTTCCGCCGCACGCCGCACAGGGCTCGGGAGGAGCGGCGGCGGGCACAGGCCCACCGGGGGTCGGCGTCGGAGCGCCGCGCGGCGGGGTCCGGGGCTGGCCGGACGGAGCGAGGCGCTGTCCGTCGTCGTGCCGGACCGGGGGGAGCGGGGTGACCTTCCACGGGTCGGAGCGCTCGGTCTCCGGCCATTCGTCCGCCTCGGGTCCTCCCCGCGGCCCAGCCTCCTCGGGCCCGACGTCCTCGATGTCGAGGTCGCTGAAGTCGATGGGTGCCGAGCTGGGCGCCCCGAGCGCGGGCGGAGCGCTGCCCGCTGGCGGGGCCACCGGGGCACTGGCGGGCGAGGAAGGGAGCTCGTCGAACTCGACGTGGCTCCGCCCCACCACGAAGTCGAGCTGGGTATCGGTCTCCCAGTCCAGCTCCCCGAACAGCTCCTCCTCGGACTCGGGCTCGGGAGTCGGCTCGAGGGTCCGGGTGGTCAGCGCCACCCGGCCGATCTGGCTCTTGCCCCCGCTCGGGGTGGTGAGCAGAACGCCTCCGGGCCGGAGCGACTGGGAGTGCTTGCACCGCGGGCAACGGGCGCGGCTGGCCCGGGCGACCGCGTCGTCCGGGAGGAGGTACTCGGTACTGCACTGTTCACACTGGAGGCGCATCCGCGGGCGGCATCAGTGCCGGAAGTGCCGCACCCCGGTGAACACCATGGCCACGTCGTGCTCGTCGGCGGCGGCAATCACCTCCGCGTCGCGGACGCTGCCTCCTGGCTGCGCCACCGCCCGTGCGCCTGCGAGGGCGAGCGAGTCCAGCCCATCCCGGAAGGGGAAGAAGGCGTCGGAGGCCACCGCGCTCCCCCGAAGCGCCTCGCCCCCGCGCGCGGCGGCGATCTTCACCGATTCCACCCGGCTGGTCTGACCGCCTCCCACCGCGAGGATCCGATCGGCGGTGGAGAACACGATGGCGTTGCTCTTCACGTGCTTGCACACCCGCCAGCCGAAGCGCAGGGCGGCCAGCTCCCCCGGGCTGGGCGCACGCCGGGTGACCACCTTCCATTCGGTCGCCGGCTCCACCGCGTCGCGATCCTGCGCCAGCAGGCCCCCGGAGATGCTCCGCAGCTCCAGCGAGGGAAAGGCCCGCGCCCCGGGCGGCCACGCGCGGCGGGCATCGAGCAGCCGGAGGTTCTTCTTCCCCCCGAGAACGGCGCGCGCGGCCTCCGAGTACCCCGGGGCGACGACCGCCTCGAGGAAGGTCTCGGCCATGGCCCGGGCGGTGGGCTCGTCCACCTCGCGGTTCACCGCCACGATCCCTCCGAAGGCGGAGACCTCGTCCACCGCTCGGGCGATCCGGTAGGCCCTCTCCAGCACCTCGTCCTGCGCCACGCCGCAGGGCGTGTTGTGCTTGATGATCACCGCCGCCGGTCGCTCGGGGAACTCCAGGGCCAGGGTGAGCGCAGCATCGAGGTCGAGCAGGTTGTTGTAGGAGAGCTCCTTGCCCTGCAGCACCTCGGCGAAGGAGACGGAGGGCCCGGAGGGCTCGCGGTAGCCGCGGTACCAGGCCCCGCGCTGGTGGGGGTTCTCCCCGTAGCGCAGCTCCTGGACCTTGCGGAACCCGAGGCCCAGCTCCTCGGGGAAGGTGACCTCGTCGCGCTCGGCCATCCAGCCGGCGATGCTGGCGTCGTACGCGGCGGTGTGGGCGTAGGCCTTGCGCTGGAGCTGCCGGCGCGTCTCGCCCGAGGGGCCTCCCCGGCGGAGCTCCTCCAGCACCGGCTGATAGTCGTCCGGGTCCACCACCACCGTCACCGAGGCGGCGTTCTTCGCTCCGGCGCGGATCATCGCCGGACCACCGATGTCGATGTTCTCCAGGATCTCCGCCTGCGTCCCGCCCTTGGCCACCGTCTCCCGGAAGGGATAGAGGTTCACCGCCAGGACGGAGATGGGGGAGATGTCACCGGCCTCCATCTCTGCCCGGTCGGAGGCGAGCCCGGGACGTCCCAGGAGCCCTCCGTGAATCCGTGGATGGAGCGTCTTCACCCGGCCTCCGAGGATCTCCGGGCTTCCGGTGTGCTCCGACACCTTGCGCGCAGGGAGGCCGGCGTCCTTGAGAACCTGGAGCGTTCCACCGGTGCTGAGCAGCTGGAATCCGAGGTCGACGAGACCACGGGCGAAGGGGACGAGTCCGCGCTTGTCGGAGACGCTGAGGAGGGCGATCACGGGTCCTGGAGGGAGTGGCTGGGAGACTCCGGGACGAAACACCGCACCCTTTCACCTGTCAACGAACGACCGTGGGCCGGCGAGCCCTGGGGGGTCCACCCGGCCCCGGCGGCGGCGACCCGCGAACCAGATCCAGCGGCGCTCGAAGCCTTCGGACCGAGGGGAATCAGTCCTCGGTGGCTTCCCGGAGCTTCGCCAGACCGCGCGTCTCGACCTGCCGGATGCGCTCACGGGTCAGGTTCATGATCTCCCCCACCTCCTCGAGGGTGATCCCGCCCTTCTCCGCCACGTCGAGCGCACAGGTGTGCTCGAGCTCCCAGATCTCCTTGTCCGGGAAGTTGAGCTTGATCGACCCGGTCTCGGGATTCACGTCCAGATAGAGATTGTGCTTGCAGGAGACGAAGAGACAGGGACGGGGGCCGTTGATGCAATCCGCCCGGGTGCGAGGCCGGTTCTCGTCCACGCTTCGCAGGAGCTCCTGCTCCTCCGGATCCACGTCGCCGGCGAGGCGACGGCGCCGCAGCTCGCGGGCCATCTCCTTGCGGGACATCGTCTTCGAGCGGCGGCGCTCCACCGGAGCCGGAGGAGCGCCCGCTGGCTCGCCGGATTCCGCCGTCCACTCGGGCTTGGCCTGACTCATCGCTTCCCTCCTCCGGACCGCTTGACGGCGGAACTGACCGCCGGTGGTGTCACGACAGATCGCTCCGCTCGACGGAGCCGAGGGCCCGCTGCGCGGTGAGTGCGCTGCCGACCCGTGAGAGGTCGGCCACCAGAACTCCGGCGCGCCGGCGCAAGCCGGTGAGCTGGCCACGCAGCGAGCGACGCTGCTCGCTGGCCAGTGCCCGTTCGCCGAGCTCTGACTCGAGGCCGCTGAGGGTCTCGTCCAGGCTGCGCTCCACCTGGTCGATGTGGTTCTTCACCCCCACGAAGGAGCGCCGGATCTCCTCGAGGGTGAGCCCGGCGGCCATCATCTTCTTGATCGCGTTGATCCGGCGGACGGACTCGACCGGATAGAGACCGTGGCTGCCGCGGTGCTTGCCCTTGCGGCCCACCCGGCGGCTGCGGGGCAGCAGCCCCGCCTGGACGTACTTGCGAAAGGTGGCCTCGGAGAGCCGGACGCCCTTGGGGCGGAAGATCTCCACGATCGCCCCGGCGGACAGCCCGCGGGCGAACTCGCTCTCGATGCGCGCCAGCTCTCCCGGGTCGAGGTAATCCATTCAGTGGTGGATTGAGAATATCGCCTACTCATGAGATGGTATTGAGTGGCTTCCACTCTCGTCAAGAGGGGCTCGACCGTTCAGGGAGCGATCCCGGAGCGGAGTGGAGCTCAGCCCCCCGAACCCAGGGGGACGCCTGCGGACGCGCGCAGGGGCGCGCCAGCGTCTAGGCTCAGCGCTCGGCGGGTGGATGCTCGAGGGTCGCGGTGCGGCCCTGCACCAGCTGCACGGTGTAGGCGCCGGAGACGCCATCGGGACCGGTCAGCTCCACCAGGTGCTTCCCGGCGGGCAGCCGCACCGTCTTGCTGCCCTGCACGTAGCCGGCGCGCTTGCCGTCCACCCGGAGCTCCGCCCAGGGCTTGGCCCGGATCACCAGCCGGGCTCGCACCGCGCCCTGCCCTGCCCTGTCCGGAGCGCCCGCGCCGGAGGTCACCGCCGTGCTCGTTCCCGGCGGCGGCGCCGAGTCCAGCTCCGGCGCGGGCGGAGCCGGGGCGGTGGGTTCGTCCCGGGAGGGTGCGAGTGCCCCGCCTGATGCCGGCGCTGGCGTCCCCGGTGAGGCGGCCGTCTGGTCCGCGCGCGACATCGCGACGGCCGGTGGAGCTCCGGGTCGCCCCCGCTCGCGGGTGAGCGGCCCGGGTCCAGCCCGCACGGCGACCGTGACCGCGGCAGCGAGGGCGGCGAGGGCGAGCACGCCCGCGACCCGCCGCCGCAGCGGAGCGGCACGGGGGAGGACCTCGGTCGGCCCCGGCTCGGCGGGAGGTGGGGTCACCAGCTCGGTGGGCGGGCCCGCCGGCACCACGGGCGCCGACGGCTCACCGGGCCGGGCGCCCGCGGGGGCCGAGGTGGAGAGCGAGATGGGGATGGAGCCGGATCCGGGCGCCGGCTCGGCCACGCCCGCCTCCTCGGGGAACATCCGCCGGAGGAAGGCGCCGACGTCGGTGTCCTCCAGCGACCGTGCGCCGCCGAGGACGACCTCCGCCAGCGCCCGCTCCAGCTCGTGCGCGGTGGGCCACCGCCGGGCCCGCTCCCGCTCCAGCGCGCGCATCACCGCCGCGTCGAGCGCCGGGGACACCCCGGGGTTGAGGCGGGCGGGTGGAACGATCAGCCGCTCCTGGACCGCGCGCAGCACCGCCACGTCGCCCTCACCCTCGAACAGCCGCGCCCCGGTGAGCAGCTCCCACAGCGTGACGCCCAGGGCGAAGACGTCGGTGCGGGCGTCCAGCGCCTCTCCCCTTGCCTGCTCCGGGGACATGTACGCGAACTTGCCCTTCAGCATCCCCGAGGTCGTGGCGCGGCCGCCGGCCTTGGCGATGCCGAAATCGGTGAGCTTCACCGCCCCGTCGAAGCTGAGGAGCACGTTGTGCGGGGTGACATCGCGGTGCACCAGGTTCAGGGTCTGGCCGCCGTCGGTGAGCCGGTGGGCGTAGGCCAGCCCACGCGCGACCTCCATGCCGATCTGGGCGACCAGCATCGGCGGGATGGCCACTCCCCGCTCCTGACAGCGCCGCCGCAGCTCCCAGAGCGAGTGGCCGCGCACGTACTCCATGGCCAGGTAGTAGGTGTCCTCGTGCTTGTCGAAGTCGAAGATGTGGACCAGGTTGGCGTGGTTCAGCCGGCTCGCCACCCGGGCCTCGGCGATGAACATCCGCACGAACTCCGGATCTCCCGCCAGCCCGGGGCGAACGCGCTTGATGACCACGTCCTTCTCGAACCCCTCCGGACCCAGCGCCGCGGCGAGGTAGATCTCCGCCATTCCGCCCTCGGCGAGCTTTCGCCGGACGACGTACTTGCCGATGGGCGTCCCGGCGGCGAGCGTCATCGCGGAGGTCGTGGCACGGGGAAGAGAGATACGGTACCGGCCGCCTTCTCCGAGGGTCAATGAGGCGAACTGGACCGGCCGGAGCCCACACCGGCGCACGCGCCGGAACCGGCGGAGTCGGCGGCCTTCTCCGAGCCCGGGTGGCACCACCGGACGATCCCGAGCGACCGGGGGCAGTCCTCCGCGTCCGGTCGTGACGCCGCTCAGCTGCAGCCGCGTGTGTATGTGACGAGGATCTCCGCGCCGGCGGGCGGCGGCACGGCGAACACGACCGAGTTCGAGGCCGCGTCGTAGACCCAGCCGCCGGCGGGCGTGCCGCCCACCATGACCGTGACCCCCGAGGCGTCCGGCGTCCCGCTGAGCGGGAAGCGGGTCTGCGCAGTGAAGGCGCGGCTCACCACGTCCTGGAGTAGCGGCCCGAAGTCGGGCGCGCAGATCGACTCGATGGCTCCTCCGGTCCGGGTCGCCGCCTCTCCGTACCGCAGCCCCTGCCCCGAGGCGCTCGGGCAGGTCTGCCCGGAGGGAACGATGGCGTACAGCGCGGCACGTCCGGCGGCGCCGGGGCCCTTCAGCTGCTGCAGGAAGCGCACGTAGGTCGCGACCGAGTCGGGCGAGGTGTCGTCGTCGTCGCTCACCACCACCACCGCCAGAGAAGCGGTTTGCCGGTAGAAGCCGAGGTTCCCGTCGCCGCCCAGCGGGGTGCCCGGGGCGTCGGCGCTGTCCACCAGCGGTGGGGTGAGCGCCCGCCGCATGGCCTCGAGGCCCTGCTGCTCGAAGGCGCACTCACCCACCTGCACCCCCTGCTGCAGCGCCTGACCGAGGTTGGGCGTGGCATTGCTGAAGATCCGGGTGGCGCTGTTGTCCGCGGGGAAGAGCCGTCCCGCCTCTCCGCCCGAGGCGCCGCCCGGGCAGGTGGGCCCGGTGGGCGAGATGCCGGTGGTGGTCACCCCCACGTGGAGGTCCACCCCGGTGCCCAGCGCCGCGCTGGCGAAGGTCGGCATCGCCGAGATCAGCCGCGGGTTCTCCTCCAGCATCGAGGCGGTGTTGTCCACCACGAAGAGCACGTCCACCTGTCCGGGCTGCCCTTGCACGAAGCGATCGGTCTGGGTCCCGCTGCCGCTGGACTCTCCCACCAGCGAGACCAGCAGTGGCGGCGTGAGGAGCGAGTTCTCGATGAAGAGTGGCGAGAGGTTCAGCCCCGGTACCTTCGCCAGGTACTCCACGTCCAGCGTCAGGCCGGCCCCCGGAGCGAGCGTCTGGGGCACCGGAGGAGCCACGGCGAAGAGGAACTCCCCATCGGTGCTTCCCGCGGCGATGGTCGCTGCGGTCACCGTGACCGGCGTCGGGCATCCGTTCACCACGTTGATCTGCCGGGTCTGGGGAGGGCAGATGGAGCTGGAGATGCCGAAGTCGACGTAGCCGGGGTTGGCCGCGAGGCAGCTGCTCGCCACGACGGCGGTGATGGGCAGCGAGATCGGCGGCTGGCTGGTCCCGTTCACCGTTGCCGCCCCGCGGAAGGTGCCGGGGGTATTGGGCGCCGCGAACTGCACCTCGAAGGTGAAGTACTCGCCCGGGGCCATGGGCAGGGGCACGGTGATGCTCCCTGCCGGCAGGGAAAAGAGGTTCCCTCCGGTGTCGGTCAGCGTGAGCTGCTGGAGGAGGCAGACGTCCGCCCCGGCGTTCAGCACCTTCGCCCCGAGCACGGACTGCGAGCCCGGCACCACCGTCCCGAAGTCGATCGCCGTCGGGGTGACCTGAAGGTTGCACGGTGCCGAGGCGGCCGCGGTGCTCTGCAGCTGGACGTTCACCGTCCCGCCCGCGAGCGAGGTGACGATCTGCAACTGCTCGACGACGTCCCCCGACGTATCGGGCACGAAGGCAACCGGGATGCTCACGGAGTTCCCGGTGGTCAGCGTGACCGGGTAGACCACCGCGGGAACGAGCTCGAACTGCGAGCCCGCGCCGGCGAGGAGGGTTGCCGAGTCCACGGTGAACACGTCCCCCGGGCCGCCGCAGTTCCGGACGGTCACCTGCGAGTCAGTGCGCGTGCCCACCGCGTGCTTGCCGAACTCGAGGATGAGGGGCGCGACACAGAGCTTGGCGCCTCCGCCCACGCCGCTGAGGGGGACATCCAGCGTGGGGTGGCGCACGCTGTCGTGATGGACGGTCAGGGTGCCCCTGGCGTCGCCCAGGTGTGTACTGACGTACTTGAGGTCGACCGTCGCCGTGGCTCCGCCGGGGATGATCAGGGGGACGGGCGTCCCGCCGTCCTGGAAATCGGGATCCCCCCCGAGCTCGAGCTTCGTGACCGTCACCGGCTCGGTGGAGAGGTTGCGGAGCACCGCGACGCCGGTGACGGTGAAGTCGGTGGGAACCAGCCCGAAGTCCACCGCCGGTGGCTCGGCGATGAGCGCCTGCTCCAGCCCTTCGCCGGTGAGCGTCACCAGGACGTCGCCGCAGCCGGTGCAGGGAGTGACCGCCAGGGCGACCCGCTTCACCCCCGCGCGCTGGGGATGGAAGCTCACGTCCTGGGACCGCGTCTCGCCCGGGGCGAGGGTGAGCGGCGACATGGAGAACTCGTCCGCCCCGGCACCGACGATGCGGCCGGTGACCTGGACGGGCAGCGGGCTGGGATTGGAGAAGGTGAGCTGGCGGATCTTCTCCGACCCGATCTCGATCTTGCCGAAGTCGAGCGCGTCCTCTCTCAGCGATGCCGCGGCATCGACGCCCACTCCTCGCAATCCCACCGTCGCCTGAGGCGAGGCCGCGCTGTCGGTGGTGACCAGCAAGGTGCCGTTCGCCGGTCCGGCAGCGCCGGGGCGGAAGACCACCTCACCCTGGACCACCTGGCCCGGGAGAATGCCGGTCTGGCCCGGGACCGAGAAGCGGAACGTGCCGCCCGGAGCGCCCTGGATGCTCACCGCGGTCAGATCCAGCCGTCCCCGGCCACTGTTCCGCAGGCTGACCGGCAGGCTTCGCTGGTCGTGTACCGCGACCTGCTGAAAGTCGAGCGTCTGGGGAGCGAGCTCCAGCGCTCCATCCACGCTGACGGTGTTCCGGCGATCCCCACAACCGGCGAGCACACACACCAGCACCCAGCACGTGCGCCGAAGTACCCTCCCCATTCTCCGTGTCGACCTCCCGCGCCCCAAGCTAGGCACCGACCCCCGCCGGGGCAGCAGACGGACGTCCACCAGATGTCAGTTGACCCGGGGTCGAGCCGCGGGCTGTCATGTCCGCCGTGCACGAGACGACATCCGCGCGCCGGGTCGCCCCCAAACCCGCGTCGCGGCGCGGCCGGTTCCTCGCTCCCCTGCTCGCTCTCGCGGTCTGCGCCTGCGCCTCGGGCCGGAGCGAGTCCAGTGGCGGCGCACCCGCCTCGGGCTCGGTGCCGGCCTTCGTCCGCATCGACGGCCCCTGCTGGGTGGGCGGGCGCATCACGCTGGATCCGTCGCTGCGGGCACAGTCCACCGCGGACGAGCTGGCCAGCATCGGCTGCGACAACGTGGTGCTGGTGATGAAGACCGACGACGGCAGCACGAAGCTGGTGCACGCCGATGGCGTGCTCGCCGGAGGCTGGGGCGAGTGCCACTACCAGGTCACCGACGTTCCTCCGGGCGGCGCCACCTTCTCCGGCAAGGTGGTGGCGCTCTCCATCCCGGACTACCGGTACTCGCTGACCTCCAGGGCGGACTTCAACGCGGTGAAGTGCGGCGGCTCGCTCGCCTCGCTCAACCAGCAGCTGGACTTCGTGCTCACGGTGGCGGACGTCCGGGGTCGGTGACCTTCCTCCGCTCCGCCCACGGCGTCAGCCAGTAGATCATCCCGTTCACGTCCGAGACGTTGAGGGCCACGAACAGGTCGTTGAAACCCGAGAGCTGCCGGACGCCCACCGACACGCCGAGCCGGTCCTGCAGCATGGAGACTCCGACCTCCCCACCCCAGTCCGTCCCGCCGTTCCAGTGCACCGCGAACCGCGGGCCGGCGTTCACGGACAGCCCGCCCAGGTGCAGCGCGGGGCGGAGACCCAAGGTGGTGCTGGTGCGCTTGCCGAACTCGACGTCCACCAGCTGGAGGGTGGAGAGCACCGAGAAGTGCGGGCCGAGCCGGAGCGCCGGTTCGATCCACGAGAGCGCGAGCCCTCCCCGAGCCACGTCGAGCGCGGCCCGGTACGGAAGCGCGTGCGCCGCCCAGATGGCCCACACCGGACCGTCCGCCAGGGGGACGGAGGGAATGGTCGAGGGGTCGAGCGTGAAGCGCACCGTGGATCCATTCACGTCGCCGCGGGTCCAGACCTCCCCGGCGGAGAGGGCGAAGAGGATGCCCTTCCGCTGGCCAGTCTCGGAGGGGTTGGCAGAGGTGAGCTCGATGGTGGCGGACCGGTCCAGCCCGCGCTGCACCGTCTCCCGCCAGAACTGCCTCCGGTCCTCCACCGCCAGACGCATGGTCCGGGATTCGGGTCGGTAGCCCGCCTGCGCGAGGGCGGTGAGGAAGTCGTCGAAGGTGAGGTCCGAGATGCACAGCGCCTCCTCGTCGTGCTCGGTGCAGGGGGACCTCGTCGAGAGCAGCACGTAACCCACGATGCCCAGGGAGCCGAGGTCCCTCGGGTCCCGCGGAGGCCCGAGCCAGCTCCACTCCGGTCGATCCAGCTCCCTCGCGGCGCGGGCGCTGCTCCCGAGCCACGCGGCCAGCTCGGCCCGGGCGAGCCATCCGACCAGGGTGAAGGCCTTCTCCGATCCGGTGACGCCGAGGAGCTCGGAGATCTGACGCATCGCCGCCCCCACGCAGCGCTGGGTCTCGATCTGGGTGGAGTCGAGCTCCCAGCTGTTCGGGGCGCGGACCGGAGCTGGACGGCTCGTCTCCGCTTGATCCTGCTCGCGGCAGACGAATACCGCCGCGGAGCGGAGGCCGTCGTAGATACCCGCGTAGTAGTCGAACTCACGCAGCGGCCGGTCGAGGAAGCCGCCGAAGTTGCCGAGCTGGGCTCCGGCGAGCGGGCTGAAGCGCGTGTTCAGCGCGAGCTGGCGCTCGGGCGTGGTCTCGGAGGCGATGCTGCGCGCATCGTCCGCGACCTGGTGTGTGTCCGCGGCGAGCCTCTGCAGGCGCGGACGCAGCTGCACCAGCCGGTCCACACGTCCCCAGGCGCGGAGCAGCGGGCCGTCCACCTCGGAGGGAGGGAGGCCATCGAGGGTGGAAAGGAGCGGGAGAAGCGGCGCGATCCGGAACAGGCTCTCCGGCGGATCGGCGCGGATCTGGTCCAGGATCGGGCGGGCCTGGGCAGGCACCGCGCCGGGCCCCTTGCGCTCGGCGAGCAACGACAGAGCATCCTCCAGCTGGGCGGAGGCGATCCGGGCCGCGGACGACCCGAGCGCGCCGGCGACGACGAGATAGTCCAGAATCTCGCGCCGCAGGGTGATCAGCCGCGAGTCGGGCAAGTCACCGTGAGTGAGCCCTCCGAGCTGCTCGGCCAGGTACACCTCGAACAGGGAGACGACCTCGACGTGGTCGGCGAGCCGCCGCCCCATCTCGATGCGCGCGCGCGGGCTCGTGGAGGCGTCGAGCATCCTCCGCATCGAGGCCTGCCCCCCCGGGCTCATCGGATTGAAGCTGCGGGTCGTGGTGCTCACCAGATCGACCAGCTCGGTCTGCGACAGCGGCCGGGTGGCGCGCGCACGGAGCGTGGCATCGTCCTCGAGCGGATCGCGCACCGCCTCGCCCCGGAGGAAACCGGCGCATTGCCGCGCCAGCGCTTCGGAGGACCCGTCGAGCGGGCGGGGGGCGAGCCGCCGCAGGCAGCTCTCCAGGGTCCGGGCCAGCCGCGCGCGCTCGGCGGGCGTGCCCCGCAGCGCAGGAGGAGGCGCGGCGCCCGGAGGTGGGCCGTCGAGGTCGAGCAGCTCGCCGAGCAGCTGACTGTACTCACGGAGGTTCCCCGCGCCGGTCAACAGCAGATTCCGCGTGGTCCGGTTCCACCGCCCCGCCTGCGCTGCACGGGCCAGCTCGCGGTTGCGGGCGGTCTGGACGAGGTTGCCGGCGAACTCCAGGAGCGCCCCACCGCCGCGGAGGGAGCGATCGACCTTCTCCCGCGCCCGGGGAGCCTCGAAGCGCCGGATGTCCGGATCCACGAAGATCGCCGTGAGGGGCTTGAGCACCGACTGGCGCCAGAACGCCTCCGACTGCTCGAGGGCGAGCCCCACCGGAGCGTTGTCGAACACCCCGCCGTCCACGAAGCGCCGCATGCAGATCTTCAGGGACCGCCCGCCCTGGGCCGCGGAGTGCGAGTGACAGGACAGGCCGGTGAGGGGAGTGGTCTGCGGCCCGGGACAGCTGCCCTCGGTGGCCTCGGGGTCCGTTCCGCAATCCACGGCGCACTCGCAGAGGATGCGAGACCGGAACGCCGCCGGGAATGCCGCCGAGGCCAGCAGCGACTGGAGCACCACCTCCGGATGGACGCCCACCCGGCCCATCTCCGCGACGTCGGCGAGGGCGAGCCGGCTCTCGGTGGCGTCGACCGCCGCCGGAAGCGGCTGCCGCTCGAAGCGCACCCGCCCTCCCCCGTCCACGTCGAGGAGCAGCGGAAGGACGGAGCGCTGGGAGGTGACCCGGAGACCGCCCACGTCGCGCTCCAGCGGGTGGACCCGGGTGACGGTCAGTCCCACCGGCAGCCGGCACCCGGGTCGGAAGGACATCCCTCCGCCGAGGAGCGCCCGGCGCACGTCCTCCACGACGGGCTCCAGCGCGGCGGAGGCCAGGACGGCGTCGTCCGGACGGTATGCGCGCGGGTCCTCGGGCAGGAGCGAGTCGAGCCCCACCTCGAGCCACGCGCTGCGCAGGATGTTGTCATCGATGCTGGACCGGGCCGCGGACGCGTCGGTCTCGCAGGAGAGAGCGGCGACGAGCATCGCGTTGATGCTCCCCGCGGACGCACCGGTGACGGCGACCAGGCGGGGCCGACGGCGGACCAGCACCTCGCGCAGCCGCGGGTCGTCGCGGAAGAGCCGCACCAGCGTCCAGTTCAGCCCGGCCTCGTAGCTCCCGAGGCTCACCCCGCCGCTCAGCGTGAGGGCGAATCCGTCCTCGAGCCTTGCCACGTCGGCAGGGGCGGCCGCGGCGATCAAGCTGATGGCCAGGGCGAGCACCATTCGGGTGTCACGCTACCGTTCCGCCCACCCCGCGCGTTCACTTTTCCACCCAACTTCCGTGCGACCAGCTCGGGCGCCCGGGAGCTGCACGGCTGCGGCCGCGCGAGTGGCGGCGACCAGGCGGCGCACCCTCGTCGCGCATCCGCGACCGGCGTTCTGACCCGGGGTGAGCTCGGCACCTCCACCGCGGCGGGGCCACACCGCCGCACCCGGCCAGGAAACGCTGGCATGGCGACTGCTCCTGCTTCCAGGCGTGAGCGCCCGCCCCGGTCCGATTCTGGTCGTCGACGCCTCTGCAGAGCGGCTCCGCGCCTCCGTCGCGGTGCTCCGGTACGGCTTCGGCCCCGCAGCCGTGCGAGGGACGACCGTGCCGGAGGACGCCGCCGGCTGGATCGCGTGCGAGCGGCCCGCCGTGCTCGTCACACCGGCCGACACCGCGAGTTCCTCCGATCCGTCCCTGGTGGAAGAGCTGCGCGGTCGTTGGGGACCCGTGCCGGTCGTGCTGACCCACGGACCGGAGTTCAGCGCGCTCCCTCCTCCCGTCGTCCACCTCCCCGCCCCGGTCGATCCGGTGCGGCTCCGTGTGGAGGTCGGCCGCTGGGTTCCGGGCGCCGGCGCGGGCACCATCGCCACCACGTTGCTGTCGGACGTGATGGCGCTGTACGCCCGCGCCGGCCGAACCGGAGTGCTCGACGTCCATGCTCCGGCGCGGATCGGCTCGGTGTGGTTCGAGGACGGCGAGCTGGTCCACGCCGCCTGTGGCGCGCACACCGGCGCGACGGCGCTCTTCGAGGTCCTCTGCTGGAACGAGGGCCGCTTCGCCTTTCGCAGCGCTCCGGCGCCGGCGCGCTCGCTCTCGGGAAGCCTGCCCGAGCTGCTCGCCCGGGCGGACGCAGTTCCCTGAGCCTCGACGACGGCGCGCTCCTGCGCGCTTCCTCAGGCGTCCCCCTGGTGCGGGGGGCTGAGCCTCAACGACGGCGCGCTCCTGCGCGCTTCCTCAGGCGTCCCCCTGGTGCGGGGGGCTGAGCCTCGACGACGGCGCGCTCCTGCGCGCTTCCTCAGGCGTCCCCCTGGTGCGGGGGGCCGAGCCGAGGCTATTTCTTCGGGCGGGCCATCGATTCAGCGATCGGGAAGGTGAGCGCGCCCTTCTCCACCCACCAGCTCAGGACCTCGACCTCGAGCCTCCCGGCCTTCACCGCCGGATCCTCCTCCGCCAGCCGCCGCGCCTCCTCCACCGGAGCCCGGTACAGGCACATGCCCCGCAGCCGTGGATCCGGCTGATCGTCGAAGGGGCCGGCCACGACCAGCTTTCCCGCCTTGGCCATGGCCTGCAGATGACCGATGTGCTGTCGCTGCAACGCCTCCGGGTCCGCCACCTTCGCCCCGCCGTTCAGCGGGCGCTTGAGGATCACAAGGGTGTAGCGCTCCATCGCGGAAGGCGGGTCCACCCCGGCGTCCGGACTCGCCGGAGCCGCTCCGAGCATCAGGATCGAGAGGGCGACTCCCCACCACGCCTGTGGATTCATCCCGTGTCCTCCTCTGCCGGGTTCCACCACACATCCTGCCCTCCGCGGCTCGGTGCCGCGAGCAGCCAGGAGACGGCGCCGACCATTGGCGCGACCTACCCCAGGGACTAGGGTCCGCGGCCAGGGGAGGGCGTGACATGGCGCGTGGATGGCTCCTCGGTGTGGTTTTCACCATGGGCTGCGCGACGACGCCGGCCGTCTCCCCGACGTTCGTCTACGCGCCGCCGGCGGGAGCGCGGTACGTCCGCACGGTCAAGGTGGTCAGCGAGGCCAGCCTGGTGGGCCGCCCCTACCGGCAGCGGGTGGAGCAAGAATTCGTGTGGAACGTCGGGTTCGCCCGGGAGGGTGAGCTGACCCTCGTGACCCAGCAGCTCCAGCGGCTGGCGGTGCGGGTCAACGGCCTCGACGTCATCGACGGCGAGCGGGTGCCGGGCAGCAATGTCTCCGTCGACCTGCTGGTGAGCCGCGAGCCCCGGGTCGTGGAGGTTCGGGGGGCGGAGCGGGCGGCAGAGGTGCTGTCCGGCATGGCCGCCCCGGGCGTGGATCGAGCCTCCGCACCGAGGCTGGGCACCCAGCAGGTGAAGGAGATCGCGATGGCGCGGTTCGAGATGGTGGTCCGGGACGTGGTGGGCCACCCGACCGCGCCAGGATCGACGTGGACGGTGCCCGGTGCGGACCCGACGGTGAAGCGCAAGAGCATGACCGTGGACCGGGTGGAGCCGTGCGGGGCAGCCCGGTGTACCCGGGTCACGGCCCAGTACGACGTGGACCCTCAGGCGGCGGCCCGACAGGCGCTGCGCGAGGCGGCGGAGTTCCTCGCCGCGAATGGAGTGAATCCGGCCGACGCCCAGGTGCTCGAGGCCAGCCTCGACTATCGCGACGAGCTCCTGCTCGAGCCGAACACCCTGGTGGACCACGGCGCCACCTTCTCGTAGGTCGCGCGGGTGACCTTCTCCGGGCCCCGGGGCCAGCGGATCCCGGTCGAGTTCCGCACCTTCCTCGAGCAGAGCTCGGTTTTCCCCTGAGCTGGTGCGCGGCCCGACGGGATGCCGAGGGCGGGCGGGTCGATCGCGGACGGCGTGGCGCTGCGCCGGAAACTCCGGCTCCGGGTGGCTCCGGGATAGGATCCGTTGCCACGTGCGGCGCGAGGATCGGCTTCCGCTGTTCCTGCTCGGGGTGACCCTCCTGTCGCTCCTCGTCTCGGGAATCGGGCCGAAGGACCGGCTCACCTGGTGGCTGGAGGTGGCGCCTTTCCTGCTGGCGCTCCCGGTCCTCCTGGTCACCTACCGCCGGTTCCGCCTGACCGACCTGGTCTACCTGCTCATCGCGCTGCACGCCTGCGTGCTGTTCCTCGGAGGGCACTACACCTATGCCGAGGTGCCGCTGGGTTTCTGGGCCCAGCGCGTCCTGGGTCTGGCGCGTAACGACTACGACCGGGTCGGTCACTTCTTTCAGGGCTTCGTGCCGGCGCTGGTGACCCGGGAGGTGCTCCTCCGGAAGACGCCCCTTCGGCCTGGCGGCTGGCTGACGGTGCTGGTGGTGTCCGTCTGTCTGGCGATCAGCGCGCTGTACGAGCTCGTGGAGTGGGGCGCGGCGGTGCTCCTGCACCAGGGCGCCGAGGCGTTCCTGGGGACACAGGGAGACCCGTGGGACACGCAGGAGGACATGGCCACCTGCCTCCTGGGGGCGCTCCTGGGCCTGGCCCTGCTGTCGCGGTGGCACGACCGGCAGCTGGCGGCGCTCGGAGTGACCGGCAAGCCGGCGCCGTCCCTCGCCGCCTGAGCGCGGCTCCGTGCGAAGGCCCGCGGCGGGTGCTAGTTTGGTGCCAATCGAACCGTGGCCACCAACCCCCGACCCGCCCTGACCCTCCGGCAGTTCCGGACGGTCTCCAGGGCCCTTTCCGACCCTCGGCGCGTGGCGCTGCTGGAGTCGATCGGCAGCGCCGCCGAGTACTCCTGTCAGGAGCTCTGCCGGGAAGCCGGGGTGTCGAAGGGGACGGTCTCTCACCACATGGACATCCTGGTCAAGGCAGGCCTCATCGTCGAGCGCCGCCGGGGGCAGTACATGTTCTACGAGGTCAGGCGAGAGGTGATCGCCGCCTACGCCGCGGAACTGATCCGACGCGTCGCCCCGACCGCTCGTACCTAGCGGGAAGCAGGGCGGCTCCCCACGTTTGGTGGCGGCCGCAGTTTGATGGTCTTAGAACTGCGGCGAGCTGAGCCCGAGGAGCGTTCCGCATGCCGCCGCCGCCCGCCGTTCTCCGTCGCCGCCGAGTCGCTCCCCTGGTCCTGGCCGGTGTCCTCCTTGGCGCGGGCGGCGTGCTCGCGGCCTGGAAGCACAACAGTCTCGCCGCACAGAGAGCCGCCGTTCAGCCCGAGCCGGTGGAGGTCGTCACCGTCGCGGTCGCCACACCCACCTCGCACCAGGAGACGACCACCGCCATCGGCACGGTGCTGGCGCTGGAGTCCATCACCCTGCGAAACGAGCTCCCCGGCACCGTCCGGCATGTGTCGCTCATTCCGGGGGCCGTCGTCGAGGCCGGCACGGTCCTGGTGGCGCTGGACTCCTCCGTGGAGGCGGCGGAGCTCCGCGCGCTGCAGGCCCAGGCCGCGCTGGCCGAGACCACGCTCCGGCGCCACGTGCACCTGCGCCAGTACGAGGCCACGGCGGAGGCCGAGGTGGATCAGGCCCGGGCCCAGAGGGACGTCTCGAAGGCGCAGGTGGAGCGGCTCAGGGCCATCATCGCCAAGAAGACCATCCGCGCTCCATTTCGGGCCCGGGTCGGTCTGGCCGACATCCACCGCGGCCAATACCTGAACGAGGGAGTGCAGCTCACCACGCTGCAGGGAGTCTCGGACGAGGTGAACGTGGACTTCTCGGTGCCGCAGAGCGTCTCCGCGGCGCTGGCCCTCGGCTCCACGGTGAAGGTGATCACCGCCGAGGGGGCCGAGCCGATCTCCGCCCGCCTCGTGGCCGTCGACGCCAAGGTGGACCCGGCCACCCGCAACGCCATGGTTCGCGCCCGGATCACGGAGAAGGAGCCGCCTTCCCCCGGCGCCTCGGTGCGGGTCGAGGTTCCCCTGGGCGCGACGAGGAAGGCGGTCGCCGTTCCGGTCAGTGCGCTCCGCAAGGGCCCGGGCGGGGATCACCTCTGGGTGATCGCACCGGACGACGGGGGAGCGCCCCGCGCGCATGAGCGAGTGGTCTCCAGTGGCCCCGTGGTGGGAGACTCGGTGCTGATCCTGAAGGGGCTCTCGGCCGGGGAGCAGGTCGCGGCCTCGGGGTCCTTCAAGCTTCGCGAGGCGGTGAAGGTCCGCCCCTCGGCGACGGCCACCACCGCACAGCGCTGAACGTTCGAGAGAGGCCCCCGTGCGCTCCTTCACCGACCTCTTCATCAAGCACCCGGTCCTGGCGATCGTCGTCAACCTGGTCATCCTCCTGGTCGGCTGGCGTGCCCTGAGCGGGCTTCCGGTCCAGCAGTACCCGAAGATCGAGAGCTCCTCGGTGGTGATCACCACCGTCTACACCGGGGCCAGCGCGGAGACGGTCCGCGGGTTCCTCACCACGCCGATCGAGCGCGCGGTCTCGGCGATCAGCGGAGTGGATTACCTCGAATCCACCAGCCGGGCCGGGCTCAGCACGGTCACCGTGCACCTCAAGCTCGGCCACAACAGCGTGTCCGCGCTGGCCGAGGTGACCGCGCGGCTCCAGCAGGTGAGGACGGAGCTCCCGGGGGACGCAGAGCCGCCGGTGGTGGAGATCCAGCGCGCCGACCGGCCCTACGCCTCGTTCTATCTGAGCTTCACCTCCACCCAGCGCGACGGGCCGGCGATGACCGACTGGCTCCTGCGAACGCTGCAGCCCCAGCTCTCCACCTTGCCGGGGGTCCAGCGAGTGACCTTCGAGGGCGGCCGGCAGCTCGCGATGCGGATCTGGATCGATCCCGCGCGCCTGTCAGCGGTGGGTCTCGCACCGGGTGACGTCTACGCGGCGCTTCTCCGGAACAACTTCCTCGCCGCGGTGGGCCAGACCAAGGGGAACATGGTCCAGGTCAATCTCCTCACCAACACGGACCTGCGCTCGGCGGACGAGTTCCGGGACCTCATCGTGGCGGATCGGAAGGGCGCGATCGTCAGGCTGAGGGACGTGGCCACGGTGGAGCTGGGGGCTGAGGAAGCAACCACCGTCGCCAAGTACGGACAGAAGGAGGCGGTCTACCTCGGGGTGTGGCCGCTGGTGGGGGTGAACGAGATCGATGTCGCCCACCGGCTGCGCGCCGAGATGGACCGGATCCGCCCCAGCCTTCCTCCGGACGTCGACATGCAGATGGCCTACGACGCGACCGTCTTCATGGAGGACGCGCTCAAGGAGATCTCCAAGACGCTGACCGAGACCATCCTCATCGTGGGGATCGTGGTGTTCCTCTTCATGGGCTCGGTCCGCACCGCGCTGGTTCCGCTGGTGGCGATGCCGATCTCGCTGGTGGGCGCGGCGATCGTGATGTCTGCCGCTGGATTCAGCCTGAACCTCCTGACCATCCTGGCCATCGTGCTCTCGGTGGGTCTGGTGGTCGACGACGCCATCGTGGTGGTGGAGAACGTGGAGCGTCACGTTCGCCAGGGTAGAACCCGGAAGGAAGCTGCGCTGCTCGGTGCGCGCGAGCTGCTGGGGCCGATCCTGGCGATGACCGTGACCCTGGCGGCGGTGTACACGCCGATCGGGTTCCAGGGAGGCCTGACCGGGTCCCTGTTCCTCGAGTTCGCGATCACGCTGGCCGCGGCGGTGGTGGTGTCGGGTATCGTCGCGGTCACCCTCTCGCCGGTGATGAGCTCGCGGTTCGTCCAGGAGCACGGCCACGAGACCCGGCTCACCAGGCTGGTGAATCGTGGCTTCGATGTAGTTCGCCGGACCTACGCGCGGCTGCTGGACGGTGCGATCGGGATGCGCTGGGCGGTGGTTGCCGCGGCAGCGCTGGTCATGCTCGCGGCCTGGCCGCTGTTCAGCTACTCGCGAAAGGAGCTGGCCCCGGTCGAGGACCAGAGCCACATCAGCCTCTTCATGCTGGCATCGCCGGACTCGTCGCTCGCCGCCACCAATCGCGCGACGCTGGAGGTGGTGAAGACCATCGAGGCCTTTCCCGAGGCCAAGTTCATGTGGTCCCTGACCTCCAGCTGGGGCGCGTTCGGCGGGATGGTGACCAGGGACTGGAAGGAGCGTCCTCGGTCCACCGAGCAGATGTATGGCGAGGTCTTCGGGAAGGTGTCCCAGATCCCGGGCCTCCAGGTCTTTCCTCGGCTCGACCCGCCGTTGCCGACGCCGGGGCAGTACGACGTGGAGCTGATCCTCCAGTCCGCCGCGCCCGTGGAGCAACTTCAAGATTCGGTCGGCCAGGTGATCGCCGCGGGGTTCAAGAGCGGCAAGTTCCTCTACGTCGACAGCGACCTGAAGGTGGACCTGCCGGAGGCCCGGGTGGTCATCGACCGCGAGCGGGTGGCGGACCTGGGGCTGGACCTGGCCGGGGTGGGTCGGGAGCTGGGAACGCTGCTCGGCGGCGCGTACGTGAACCGGTTCAACTACTTCGACCGGAGCTACAAGGTGATCCCGCAGATCGGGGACGCCGAGCGGGCGACGGTCGGGCCGCTGCTGGATCTCAAGATCAAGACTCCGCGGGGTGAGCTGGTGCCGGTCTCGTCGTTCACCCGGGTGGAGACCTCGGTGGCGCCGCGGACGCTCCAGCGCTTCCAGCAACAGAACTCGGTCCGGATCTTCGGTGGGGTGAAGCCCGGGATCACCAAGGAGGAGGGGCTCCGGGTTTTGGAGACGGCTGCGAGCTCCCTGGGTGCGCGGGGCATCATCCTCGACCACGCCGGCGAGTCACGGCAGATCCGTCGCGAGGGCGGAGCCCTGACCACGACGCTGGGGTTCGCGGTGATCCTGATCTATCTCGTGCTGGCGGCTCAGTTTCAGAGCTTCCGCGATCCGCTGATCGTGCTGCTGGGCTCGGTGCCTCTCGCCATCTCCGGCGCGCTGGTCTTCAGCTTCCTGGACCTCACGACGATCAACATCTACTCCCAGGTGGGGCTGATCACGCTGGTGGGTCTCATCGCCAAGAACGGCATCCTGATCGTGCAGTTCGCGAACAAGCTCCAGGAGGAAGGGGCGGCGAAGCTGGCCGCCATCCGGGAGGCCTCGCTGACCCGGCTCCGGCCGGTGCTGATGACCTCGGCGGCCACCGTGTTCGGTCACCTGCCGCTGGTCTTCGTCAACGGTCCGGGCTCGCAGGCACGGAACAGCATCGGGATGGTCCTGGTCACCGGGATGACCGTGGGAACGCTCTTCACGCTGTTCGTGGTGCCGGTGTTCTATCTCCTGATCGCCGCCGAGCACCGGAAGGAGCCGGCGGTCGAGCTCGAGCCAGCGGGCGAGATCGCGATCGCGAAGTGACGGCTCGGCGTTTCGCGAGGCGGAGCGACGGATGGGTCCTGCTTTCGCCGTCAGGTCACGGTGCGCGCGGAGATGCTGGTGGGGAGGCGACGCATGTCCTCCACCACGTGCGCGGCCACGTCCGAGTCGAGATCCATGATCAGGTAGCCGATGGACGCGTTCGTGGAGAGGACCTGAGCGTGGATGTTGGCGTTCCGGTCGGACACCAGCCGGTTCAGGTCGCGCATCACCCCGGGCACGTTCTGGTGCACGTTGATCACCCGCCAGGTGTCGGGCGTGCGGGCGAGGTCCACCGGCGGGAAGTTGATCGAGCTCACCGTGGTTCCGGTGTGCGCGAAGCGAGCCAGGCTGGCCGAGACCTCGCGGCCGATGGCCTCCTGGGCCTCCAGGGTGGACCCACCGATGTGCGGGGTGAGGATGACGTTGGGCAGCCCCCGGAGTGGGGTCTCGAAGCCCTGGGAGCTGTTCGACTCTGGTTCCTCCGGATAGACGTCCAGCGCCGCGCCGTCGATCCGCTTCTCCTGGATCGCCCGGGCGAGGGCCTCGAGGTCGACCACCGTGCCGCGGCTGGCGTTGATGAGGCACGCGCCCTTCTTCATCCGGGCGAGCTGGGCGGCGCCGATCATCCCCCGGGTCTGGGGCGTCTCGGGAACGTGGAGGGTCACGAAGTCGCTTTGCTCCAGGAGCGCCTCCAGCGACTTCACCGCCTGCGAGTTCCCGAGAGGAAGCTTGGCGGACACGTCGTGGTAGACGACCTTCATCCCCAGATCCTCGGCGAGGATGGACACCTGGCTCCCGATGTGCCCGTAGCCAACCACGCCCAGGGTCTTGCCCCGCACCTCACGAGAGCCGGTGGCGACCTTCTTCCACACACCATGGTGCATCTCGCGCGAACGGTCGCCGAGGTGCCGCGAGAGCATGACGATCTCGGCGATCACCATCTCCGCGACGCTGCGGGTATTGGAGAACGGGGCGTTGAAGACCGCCACCCCACGCTTCATCGCGTGGTCGAGCGAGATCTGGTTGGTGCCGATGCAGAAGGCGCCCACGGCGATCAGCGAGTCGGCCGCGTCGAGAACTCGCCTGGTGACCTGGGTCTTGCTGCGGATCCCGAGGAGGTGGATGCCCTTCAGCCGCTCACTGAGCTGGTCCTCCTTGAGGGCGCCGTCGGCGCGGTGGACCTCGAACCCCTCCGCGGCGAGGAGCTCGTCGGCGATGGGGTGAATGGACTCGAGCAGCAGGATCTTCAGCTTCGGCATGGAGGCTGGAGAGAGTAACCGCCGGGGTGACGTTCCGGCAGGACTAACGTCGGGCACCTCCGGTGTACGCATTCGCCGCGGAGACGGGCTCCAGCGGGCGCTCCGAGCGAGGACCGAGGAGCTCGAAGATGAGCCCGCCGCCGCGCTCCACGCGGAGAAGAACCGGCCGCTCGCTCTCCAGCGCCCGGACCTGCCTCCACCCGCAGCCTCCGTTTTCCCGTGGCGAGACCCAGACGATCGGAGCCGCGCGGGCCTCCGGGCTGTCGATCCGCACCAGCCGGAACGCCTGACCGGTGAGGTTCGCCTGGCCCAGGACCGTCGGGGCGCTGCAGAGGACGAGGGTGGCGGGCGTGGGGACGAGCTTCGCCGCCTCGACGAAGGCCACCCGCATCGACTGATACCAGTAGTCCCCCTCCGTGCCGTCGGACCGGGGGTCGGTGGGAGGCGGCATCCGGAACAGCGCCCGCGCCTGCGCGCCGCCCAGGCCGCCGGTGAGGAAGTTGAAGTAGGCGGTCTCGAACGGGGCGTACCGCAGCAGGGGCACGAGGAGGGAGACGACCGTGAGTCCGCAGATCCCGACCCGCAGCGCTCTCTGTGCCCTCTCGGTCCCGAGCGCGGCGCTCGCCCTGCGCGCCCATTCCCCCACCACCTCCAGGAGCTGCGCGAAGCCCCAGCCGGCGAGCGCGCACAATCCAGGGACGTACTCGATGAAGTGGCGGTTGGCGTCGTAGAAGTTCGAGTGCGGCAGCATGCTCCGCAGGTACGGCAGGCCGGCCCAGATCACGAGCAGCGCCACCCGCAGCGTCGCCTCGGGGTCCCTCCTCCGGATCCAGGCGACCAGCGCGACCAGAGTCGCGAGCAGGATCACCGGCGGGGTCATGAACAGCAGGCACTTCAGCGGATGCAAGGTCCAGCTGGTCCGGGGGCTCACCCCGTACCCGAACATGAAGCTCAGGTACCGCCCCAGCCGGTCGAACGTGCCGTCGGGGAAGGCGTCCCAGAGCCAGGGCCAGGAGATCAGGAACACCAGGCCGGCGATGTAGGGCGCCGCGAGGCAAGCCGCGAGGAGGCGGTACTTGTCGGCGGGCGACGAGCGGCGGATCCGAGCGAACCAGACCAGCGGCGCCCACAGGCCGATGGTGGCCAGGACGAAGACGCCGTTGAGCTTCGCCGCGAGCGAGAGGCCCAGGAACAGCCCGGCGGCGAGCACGTCGCGGACGCGGCCGGTCAGCAGACCTTCTCCCGCGGCGAGGACCGCCAGCCCGTAGAACATCGTGCAGGGCCAGTCCTTGGGATTGTTGAAGGCGTGTCCGAACGCGGAGGGGAAGAGCATCAGCGCCACGGCCGCGAAGAGGCCCGCCTGGAAGCCGAGGAACCGCATGGCGTAGTGAGCGAAGAGCCCCAGGCCGAGGGCGTTCAGGAGCACCAGCCCGAGGTGATGGCCGGCGGCGGGATCGAGCAGCCCGAGGCCGTCGTGCACCACTGCCGAGACCACGGCGGCCACGAGCCCGGGAAGGACCGGATAGCGCATCGGGTCCTCCCACTCGTCGTCCCGGGAGAAGAAGGAGCGGAACCCGGCGGGCTCCTCGCGCTGTGGGAAGTACAGCGCATGGTGCACCCGCGGATGAGTGAGGAAGAAGAGGGTCCGGTCGCCGGCGTAGTAGAGCGCCGGCGCGTCGTAGGTCACGCCGTGCAGCGGCAGCAGAGGCAACGCCAGCGCGAGGTACGCCAGCGCGACGAGCTGGGGCGTCCACCTCCGCAGCCTCTGCAGCAACCTATCTCCCCCCTCGCCGCGTCTGGAGGCTGACGGGCGGAGGCTCTGCCTCGGTGCCGACGCCTGCCGAGGGCCGCAGCACGTCGCGAACGATGTAGTTCGGCCTTCTCCGCACCTCGTCGAACACCCTGCTCAGGTACTCGCCCAGGATTCCGATGGCGACCAGCTGCGCGCCGCCGAGGAAGCAGACGGCGATCATGAGCGACGGCCAGCCGAGGATCGCGGTGTGGGTGATGAATCGCTCCACCAGCACCCAGGCAACGAGGAGTACGCCCAGCATGCAGGCCAGTGCGCCGAGCAGCGTCGCCAGACGGAGCGGGAGGTAGGAGAAGCCGAAGATCCCGTCGAGCGCGAGCTTGAGCAGCTTGGAGAGGCTCATGCTCGGCCGACCCGCGGCGCGCTCCGGCCGGTCGTAGGCGACCTCCACCTGGCGGAAGCCCACCCAGTAGCGGAGCCCGGGCAGGTACCGGGAACGCTCGGGCAGCGCGAGCATCGCCTCGAGGGCCGCGCGATCGAGGAGCGAGAAGTTTCCTGCTCCGAGCGGCGACGGAATGCGCGCGAGCCGATGGTAGAGGAAGTGAAAGCCCCCGAAGGCGGCCCGCCGAGCAAGCGGCTCCGCGCGGGTGCGCTTGGTGGTGAAGACGACCTCCGCACCATTCCGCCAGGCGTCGAGCAGGGTGGGAATGAGCTCGGGCGGGTCCTGGAGATCCGCGTCCATGAGCACGACCACGTCGCCGCGGGCGTGGCGGAGCCCGGCCTCGATGGCTCCCTCGAGGCCGAAGTTGCGCGAGAGACAGACCACGCTCAGCTCGCGGGCGAGCGGCGGGAAGGCGAGCAGCCGCTCGCGTGTGCTGTCCCGGCTGCCGTCGTCCACCGCGACGATCTCGAAGGGAAGGCCAAGGGGTCGGAGGGTCGTCTCGAGGCGCTCGAGCAGGGGACGCACCGACTCCTGCTCGTTGAACATCGGAATGACCACGCTGATCAGCGCTGGCGCGGGACGTTCCACGGCGGGCTCCGCTTAGACCATAGCCGGCCGAGGTCTGCATCGGGCACACCGGGACGTGGCCCCGGGTGGACGACTCTTCTAGGGTCCGGTGTCCTGGTGAAGGTGCACGGGTGACAGGAAGGGACGGGCTCGGCCCGGGCAAATCCCGGCGCTGGATTCGCCCCGGACTGCGGCTGGCCGCGGCGCTCCTGCCGCCGCTGCTGGTGTTCGCGGGCGTGCGATGGCTGTTCGCGATGTCCGCTGCGCAGGTGGGCTGGGACACCGGAAACCCCTTCACCTGGCGGCGGTGGGACAGCGGGCACTACCTGGACATCGCGAGCCGCGGCTGGGAGCTCTTCTCCTGCGCCCGTCTGGGCGGCCGTCCCCGCGACGCGTGCGGGAACTCGGCCTGGTTTCCGCTGTACCCCTGGCTGCTCCGGCCGCTGCTCGCGCTGGGGCTCCGGCGGGAGACTGCCGGGGTCTGGGTGTCGGGAACCGCCGCCCTGGCGATGCTGGTCGTGCTGTGGAACGGGCTGCTCCGGCAGCGGCGGCTGAAGGGATTCGTCCTCCTGGCGATGGCCGGCGTCTTCCCCGGCGCGGTGTACGCCCACGCCATCTTCCCGACCTCTCTCGCGCTCCTCTGCATCGTCCTTGCGGGCAGCGCGCTCGCGCGGTGGCGCTGGGTCCCGATGGGGCTGGCGGGAGGAGCGCTCGCCATGACCTACGTCACGGGCGTTCTGCTCGCGATGCCGAACACGGTCGCGGCCTGGTGGAGGACCCGGTCGCTCCGGCCGGCGGTGGTGACCGGAGCGCTGTCCGCGGCGGGGTTCTTCCTCGTGTTGCTGGCCCAGCAGCTGATCCTCGGCCACTGGGATGCGTGGTACCGCACCTACCAGAAGGGGCTGCCCGCGGTGGCGCGACCGCTGGAGGCGTTCCTCGCGGTGGTGGAGCCGGTCTTCACCGACGATCTGCCGCGGAGGACCATCGCGCTCCAGGCACTGACGGTCCTCGGCCTCCTGGTGCTCGGGCTGGTCACCGCCGGCGTGACCCGGCACCGGCGGAATCCGCTACGCCTCTGGGCCGCGATGACCGCCCTGCTCTTCTGGGCCTTCCCGCTGTTCGCCGGCCGGGGCGTGAGCCTCTACCGCGCCGACGCGCTGGTGCTGCCGGTGCTGCTGCTGCTGGTGGAGCTTCCGCTGTGGGTGCTGATCCCGGTGCTCGTCTGGCTGGTCCGGGTCGCCGACGCGATGGGACAGCTCTTCTTCCGCGGCTATCTCGTCTGAAGCGCGCCGGGCGGGACTCGAACGAGGCGTCGTCAGCTCGTGCTCTGCTTCTTGGCCTTCTGGGCTGCCTGGATCTCCTTGATCTTCGTGCTCAGCTGCTCGATCTCTTTCTTGAAATCTTCGATTCGCGCGGTGGATTCGGTCAGACGGGTCTGCGCTGCGGCCACCTTGGAGGCATCCTTGCGCTCGAGGTAAATGAGGCGATTCGCCAGGGCGCTCTCCTGCTCTTCGAGAACAATGTACTTGTTCAGGGCAATCCGCTTGTTGACGTATGCGAAGAGGTTCTCCGGATTCACTGCAATGACCTTGTCGTAGTAAGCGATCGCCTTGGTCAGCCAGACCGGATCCGGCGGCTCGGTCATCGAACGGGCGCCGCCGCGGATGGATGCGAACTCTCCGAGCCAGGACAGGGAGTTCTCATCACGCGGATCGAACTTCAACGCCTCGGAGAAGGCCTTCTCCGCTTCGATGAATTCCTTCTGCTCGACGTACATGCCGGCAACGAGTCGATAGCACTCTGCCTTGGCCGTCGGATCCGACGTGTACTCCGCCGGCTTCGCCAGGCTCTCCGCAGCTTCGCGCAGCTGGCCAAGCCGCAGGTGCGCGTTGGCTTTCAGCTCCCACACCTTGCGGTCATGTGGATTCGCTTGCACCGAAAGCCCGTACTCCGTCGCGGCCGCTGTCCAGTCGGCCTTCCTGGCGTACTCGTTGCCCAGGGCTCGGTGGACTGCCGCCGGATCCTCGGGCTTCGAACACCCGGTCAGCAGGATCGACAGAGCGAAGAGGCGGGAGAGAAGGCCTACCGTCAGCGTTCGCATGAGGACCTCCGCGACGCGAGCCGATGAAGGCCGTGCAATTTTCGCTCCTGGAGGCTGAGAGGAGAGTCACGCCGTGCAGTGGGTTCTCGCGCACGCCTTGCGGGAAATCGGGAGATGAGCGCACGGTTCGCGCCGAACCTGCGGCCGACCTCGCGCAGGGGTGCAACGCGTCGCTTCAGGATTCCCGAAGACCCTGCCTTGCTTCTCCGTCGGGACTGGCGAGGACGACGACATAGTCATCCGGATCCTGGATCCAGATCTCCCGGTGCTGCGGAGCCGGGTTGACGTGCGGCTCCTGGATGACTCGAGCGCCCAGGCGTCGGACACGGTCCACGGCCGCATCGAAGTCGTCGACCTCGAACCAGAGCAGGACGCCATGGCCGTGGGGCCCCCGGTCGGGACCCGTCAAGTTCGGGTGCTCCTCGTCGTCCCAGCGGTGCAGCTGGAGGATGAGGGCATCTCCACGCATGATCCGGTCGTAGAAGAGACGATGCGGATGGTCCGGATCGCCCGCCGCCTTCGCCGCGAGCAGGGTCTGGTACCAGGCGCTGCTGGCCTTCACGTCCCGGACTGCAATCAAGGGCTGAGGTCTGACCGCGGCTCTGGAAACTTACCGAGTGCCCAGGGCGGGATTCGAACCCGCACACCTTTCGGCGCCACCCCCTCAAGATGGTGTGTCTACCAGTTCCACCACCTGGGCTTGAAAGAGGACGGTCTACGTATCAGGGACCCCCGCCGCTTTCCAGTCCCCCTGTGATCACCCAGACCGCCAGCGGGACCAGCACGTTGTCCGTCGCCCGTGGCGCCACCGCCTCAGCCAGCGCAGCCGCCACCCCCGCCACGAGCACGCGGGCCAGCGACAACGGCATACCGAACAGCTGACCTGCGAGCAGCGTCCCCACCGCTGCGAAGACCGCCACCACCAGCGTGCCCTCCACGCTCTTCGTCTTCGCCCAGGGCACCCGGTAGCGGTGCTTCCCCCAGCGGCGTCCCATCAGCCCGCCGAGTCCATCTCCGAGCGCCAGCGCGAGCAGCGCCGCCGCAGCGGGGAACGGCGAGCGCCCGAGAAGACCCGCGGCGGTGAAGACCGCCGCCGACAGCCCGTACAGCACCAGCCCGGACCACGCCTCTCCCTCCCCCGAGACCACACGCTCCAGCGACCGCGCCGCCTCCAGCCGGCGTCCGAGCAGCGGCACCGCCAGCAGGAGCCCGAAGCCGGTCAGCGCCACCCCGATCGGCGGCCACGGTGATTGCCATGCGCCCCACCCCAGCGGCCACACGCCCGCCCCGACGTGCAGCACATCGCGCACGTAGGACCTCGAAAGGCCGCGGCCGGCGAGCCACAGACACACGCCCAGCCCCCCGGCGAACACCGCCGACCAGAGCAGGACGAGCAGGCCGTCGTGCACGGCCCCCGGAACCTCGGCTACTTCTGAGCCGGCGTCGGAGTCGGCGCAGCCGACTGCGGGGGCTCCGCGTCACTCGCCTTCGGCGTCGACGGTGCGGCCGGAGCCGCCGGGGCCGGCGCCGTCGAGCCCGACGCCGGTGCAGGGGCAGGCGCCGCGGCCGGAGCCGGCTTCGCCAGCAGGCTGCTGGTCACCGAGCCCCGCACGCCCACGAACGACAGGCCCAGCGAGGTCAGGAAGAACAGCGCCGCGCACACCGCGGTCAGCTTGCTCAGGAAGGTGACTGCTCCCCGGCCACCGAACGCCGAGGTCGCTGCGCCGCCGCCGAGCGCCGCACCCATGCCCGCGTCCTTCCCCGGCTGAAGAAGGATCACGAAGATCATGAAGACGCAGAGCAGGACGTGGATGATGGTGAAGAAGACGACCATGAGAGGGCGCGCACCCTAACGGGCAGCCGCCCCTGGAGGCAAGTCGCCGGCTACCCCGCAGCCGCGACGATCGCCAGGAACTCCTGGGTCTTGAGGCTCGCCCCGCCGACCAGGGCCCCGTCCACGTCCGCCTGCCCGAGCAGCTCGACCGCGTTGTCCGCCTTCACCGAGCCCCCATAGAGGATCCGCAGCCCCTCCCCGACCGGACGGCCGAACAGGCGGACCAGCAGCTCGCGGACGTGCGCGTGGACCTCCTGCGCCTGCGCCGGCGTGGCGTTCCGACCCGTGCCGATGGCCCACACCGGCTCGTAGGCCAGGACCACATGGTTCATCTCCTCCACCGCCACCCCGGCCAGGCTGCCGCGCAGCTGGCTGGAGCACACCTCCAGCGTCCGCCCGCCGTCGCGCTCGGCGAGCGTCTCGCCGATGCACACCAGCGGCCGCATCCCGGCGTGCAGCACCGCCCGCGCCTTCTTGCTCACGGTGGCGTCGGTCTCCCCGAACAGCTGCCGCCGCTCGGAGTGCCCGACGATGACGAAGCTGCAGCCCACCGCGCGCAGCATCCCGGCGGAGATCTCCCCGGTGAACGCGCCCTGGGCCTCCCAGTGGACGTTCTGGGCGCCCAGGGCGATGCCGCTGCTCTCCAGCGCCCGTGAGGCCGCTTCCAGCGCGGTGAAGGGAGGAGCCACCATCACCTCCGCGCGGCCAGCGGTGTAGCCCTCGCGGAGCTGCTGGATGAGCTCCACGGCCTCCGGACTGGTCCGGTGCATCTTCCAGTTCCCGGCCACCAGCGGCCGGCGACGTGGCGAGGTCATCGACGCCCTCCTCGGCTTCAGGACTCCAGCGCCTTCACTCCGGGCAGCTCCTTGCCCTCGAGGAACTCGAGCGAGGCGCCACCACCGGTCGAGACGTGGGACATCTTCTCCGCAAGCCCGAACGCCTGCACTGCCGCCGCGCTGTCACCCCCGCCCACCACGGTCGTCGCGTCCTTCAGCCGGGCGATGGTCTCCGCCACGACCCTCGTCCCCGCGGCGAATGCGGGCACCTCGAACAGGCCCATCGGCCCGTTCCAGAAGACGGTGTGCGCCGGCCGAAGGTGCTCGGCGAACAGCGCCCGCGTGCGTGGCCCGATGTCGAGGCCCATCAGCTCCGGCGGCAGCGCCCGCTCCTTGACCTCGCGGATCGGCGCATTGCCGGTCGGGTCGGTGCTGGCGATGTGGTCGATGGGCAGGACCACCGGCTTGCCCAGCCGGTCCGCGGCTTCCAGGGCGCGGCGAGCCACGTCCAGCTTGTCCACCTCCACGCGGCTCTTCCCCACCTCGACCCCTTGCGCCTTCAGGAAGGTGTAGGCCATGGCACCGCCGACGATCAGCGTGCTCACCCGGGGAAGCAGGCTCTCGATCACCTTGATCTTGTCCGAGACCTTCGCGCCCCCCAGCACCGCCAGGTAGGGCATCGCCGGGGACTTCAGCAGCCGCCCCAGGAACTCGAGCTCCTTCACCATGAGATATCCGGCCGCCTTCTCCTTCACCAAGGCAGCCATCCCCGCGGTGGAGGCATGCGCCCGGTGCGCGGTGCCGAAGGCGTCCATCACCCACACGTCCGCGTTCTCCGCCAAGGCCCGGGCAAAGGCCGGATCGTTCGCCTCCTCCTCCTTGTGGAACCGGAGATTCTCCAGCACCACGACCTGGGTCGGCGTCTGGTCCTTCACCATCTTCCGGACGCCGTCGCCCACGCAGTCGTCGGCGAGCAGGACCTCGTACGGCTTGCCCAGCAGCTCGGAGAGCACCCGCGCCGCCGGCTCGAGCGACAGCTTCGGGTCCACGCCCTTCGGGCGACCCAGGTGCGAGGCCACGATGAGCTTGCCGCCCGTCTGCAGCACGCGCCGGAGCGTGGGCAGCGCCTCACGGATCCGGATGTCGTCGGTGACGTTGCGCTGCTCGTCGAGCGGGACGTTGAAGTCCACCCGGACGAAGACGCGCTTTCCGGTCAGCTGCAGATCGTCGATGGAGCGGAAGGACACGGCGGCGCCTCCCAGAAGGGGCTCAACCCCTCGACTGCACGAGCTTGGTGAGGTCCACCATCCGGTTGCTGAAGCCCCACTCGTTGTCGTACCAGGCCATCACCTTGGCCAGGTTGCCCTCGATGACGAAGGTGTTGGTCGCGTCGACGATCGACGAGTGAGGGTTCCCGTTGTAGTCCACCGAGACCGTCTCCGCCTCGCTGTACTCCAGCACGTTCTTCAGCGGGCCCTCGGCGGCCTTGCGGTACGCGGCGTTGATCTCCTCGGGTGTGGCCTTCTTGCCCAGCACCACGGTCAGGTCCACCAGGCTCACGTTCGGCGTCGGCACGCGCACGCTCACCCCGTGCATCTTTCCCTTCAGCGTCGGGAGCACGTCACCGATCGCCTTCGCCGCCCCGGTGCTGGTGGGAATCATCGACAGCGCCGCCGCCCGGGCGCGGCGCAGGTCCTTGTGGGTCAGGTCGAGGATCCGCTGGTCGTTGGTGTAGCTGTGCACCGTGGTCATCAGGCCCTTCTCGATGCCGAAGGCGTCGAGAAGGACCTTCGCCGTCGGCGCGAGGCAATTGGTGGTGCACGAGGCCGCGGAGAGGATGGTGTGCTTCGCCGGGTCGTAGGCCTCGCTGTTCACCCCGATGGCGATGGTCACGTCCGGGTTCTTCGCCGGGGCGGAGATGATGACCTTCTTCGCCCCGGCCTTCAGGTGGTGGCTCGCACCGTCCCGGTCGGTGAACCTCCCGGTGCACTCCAGCACCAGATCCACTCCCAGGGACCTCCAGGGCAACTTGGTCGGGTCCTTCTCCGCGGTGAAGGCGATGCTCTTCCCGTCGACCGTCATCGCCTTGTCGGTGGCCGAGACCTGACCCGGCCAGGTGCGGTGCACCGAGTCGTACTTGAAGAGATGGGCCATGGTCGCGGGCGCGTCGATGTCGTTGATGGCAACGACCTCGATGTTCTCTTTCCTCGCCAGCGTCGCCCGGAGGATGCAGCGCCCGATCCGACCGAAACCGTTGATCGCGACTTTCATGGTGGCCATGAGCGGTCCATTAAGAGAAGCGGGACTGGAATTCAACGCTCGGGAGCACACGCGTTGACTGCTTCCTGCCCGCAGACTCAGTCTGTGCCGCTGTACCGCTGCCCATGACCGCGCCCGCCCCCGTTCCTCTCCGCAAGCCGCCCTATCCGCCCCGCCGCGGCGAGGGCTTCTGGGCCTCGACGCTCCACGCCTGGAACGGGCTGGTCCATACGGTGATGCACCAGCCGAACATGAAGGTGCACGTCGTCTCTGCCATCCTGGTCGGGCTGGTGGGTAGCGGGCTGCCGCTCGGCCTGGCGGAGAAGGTCACCCTCATCTTCTGCGTGCTGCTGGTCTTCTTCGCCGAGATCCTCAACAGCGCCCTGGAAACGCTGGTCGACCTGGCGACCCAGGAGTTCGACGAGAAGGCCCGGGTCACCAAGGACGCGGCCGCCGCGGCGGTCCTGGTGCTCTCCATCGGGTCGGTGGTCATCTTCGCCGCCTTGATGGTGCACAACTGGGACACGGTGCTGGCCAGCGGCCCGCGCATCGAGCGACAGGTCCTGTTCGGGATCCCGCTGGCCGGATGCGCGGCGCTGCTGATGCGTGACCGGCCGCGCCGGTGGGTGGAGGACGCCCTGGCCTTCGTGGTGGGCCTCGGGCTCGTGGCGGTCATGGCCACCTGGACCACCAGCATCGTCTTCAGCGCGATGACCGCCGGGTTGCTGGTGCTGGCCCTCGCGGCGGCCCGGGAGCGGGCCCGCGCGCGGGCAACAAAAAACCCCGCGGCCACGTGACGGCTGCAGGGTCGACCTTCGAAAAACTGCTTCCGCTCGCCCGGGCCTCAGGCCCCGAAACCCGTCCGGAACGTTCGCGTCCGGTCGAGGGAAACTCCAGAAAGACTAACGCAGCACGCGCCGTTGTCCAGGGGTCCAGGAAGCCCCGGGTGAGCCTAGGCGGCCGGGCGATTCTCCTCGCCCGGATGCGCCGAGGGAGAAGCCGGGGCCTTGTCAGCCTCTCGGATGTCCGTGGCGACGAGGTCGATCAACTCCGTCGCCACTGCAATCACCTGGGTCGGGGTGTAACCGCTCGAACGCAGCTGATTGAAGAACGTCCGAGCGAGGATCTTGGTCGCCTTGGCGTCGGTACTCACGGGCAGGGCCAGGCTGCCACACCCGTGCCACCACCTTCCATCATTACAAGTGGCTGAAAATATT
>Ga0070664_100000069_pt1 | contig 63932 bp, 59 predicted proteins | sample KBSC73metaG_FD_65863 | JGI IMG/M metagenome (GOLD analysis project Ga0070664, IMG submission 65863) | Corn rhizosphere microbial communities from Kellogg Biological Station, Michigan, USA - KBS C7-3 metaG | ecosystem: Host-associated > Plants > Roots > Rhizosphere > Soil ... | reverse complement strand
CTTTGCTCACTCAATGCGATCACCGATGCGAAAACCGGACAGATCCTTCTGCAGAACGCCAAACCCGGGACGGTCCCGACAATGGGTATCGGATCGGTGTTTGGTCCGGGACGATGGAGGTTCGATATGAATCTCAGCAAGTCGATTCGTCTCTCGGAATCCAAGAGCCTGCAGATCCGGTTGGACGCCGCCGATGTACTGAATCATCCAGAGCCCAATACACCCTCACTCAACCTTACTGGTAACGCCGCAACGACCTTCGGCTTGATTTCCGGCAAGAGCAATCTGCATCGTCAATTGCAGGCGCAGCTTCGTTTCAGCTTCTGATATGGAGTGACCTGTCAAGGTTGCGAACGGACTGTTTCTTTTTCCGGCCTTCCTCGAATAGAGGAAGGCCGGTTTTGATATTCGCGGGTCAGAACCGCGACAGCCGTGATCCATAGGGAGCTGCCTCGCGCCGCGACGCGATCGCAGATCATGGACCAGCTCTCCGCAGCGAATGCTTGCTGCGGTGCTTCAGCGGCAGCAGCTATTGCCCAGATAAATCCCAGCAGTTCGCGCCCGACTGCAGCAAAAATCTGGAGTTTGTTCTTTCCTCGAGCTTCGAGTCGCGCGATTACCGCGAATCAGGAGTTGGTCGCTGCTTATTGACTAAAGATCCCTCTCCCGCCTCTGGGAGAGGGTGGCCCGAAGGGCCGGGGTGAGGGGTCCCCCATGAAAAATCACCCGGTTCTTCGCATCACCAGCCGCCGAAGAAGTGTGATAAAAACTTCACCCATGCGTATTGATACCTGGACCCGTCGCGACGTATTGAAGACCGCAGCAACTCTTGCCTGGGCCATACCTGCATTTGCGCAGGGGCGCGGCGCTGCTCCCCAAACCGGAACTCAACTGATCCTGCTCGGCACGCAAGGCGGCCCGGGCCTCAACGCCAATCGGACCCAATCGTCCACTGCCGTGACTGTCGACGGCCGCACCTACCTCGTGGACTGCGGATATGGCGCTCTCAAATCCGCTGCCCAGGCTGGACTGACTCTTGGCGTGATCTCCAACGTCTTCATCACGCACCTTCATGATGACCACACGGCGGATATCGCCGCCCTGCTCGCCCTCAAATGGACGGCATCACAGACACCTGGTGAGGCCACCATTTACGGACCTTACGGCACGGCCGCCATGGTGGACGCGGCAATCGCATTCTCGAAAGCCAATGTCGAAATTCGAAAAGTGGATGAAGGACGGACAGTGGATCCAAAGACGATCTTCCATGGCCGCGATCTGACCGCGCCAAAAATCACCGAGGTCTTCAAGGATGATCGACTGACGGTGCTGGCCGTCGAGAACACGCACTTCCCGGATCGGGCCAAGGCGAAAATGGATTACCGCTCGCTCTCTTACCGATTCAACACGCCCACACGCTCTATCGTGTTTTCGGGAGACACGGCCTACTCCGAAAGCCTGATCGAACTCGCGCGCGGTGCAGACGTATTTGTGTGCGAGGTCAACGGCAACCCGCCTCCTGCGAATGCGCAGAACAATACCGAAAGCATCGCCCGACACGTGGCCGAAACGCATTCCACTCCCGCCGACGTCGGCAAGATGGCCGCTGCCGCCAAAGTCAAGATGGTGGTCCTCAGCCATCAGGTGGGTGGAGGACGTGGCGGAAACAACGATCCCCTGACTGCCGATCTCAAGAAGTATTTCAGCGGCGAAGTTATCGTCGGCGCCGATCAAATGCGTCTCTGAAAGCGAATTGTTTTGAGCGGCAGGCCTCAGCTCCCATGAAAATTCGTATGAGATCGCTTCGATTGCTGTTTGTGATCGCGCTGGTTTCATCCCAGGCCTTCGCTCAGATGGCGACGCCAACCGGGCATGAAATCAATGCCAGCGTCGGTAGCTACAAGTATGTTGAGCCCGACACGACGAGCATCTCGATCCACGGGCCCAAATTCGGCGCCGAATATACGGGCACACTGTCTCTCAGTCGGAGCCGGCACTGGTTTGCCCGGGCCAACGCGCGTGGCACCATGGGTCATACGACATATGATGGCTGGTGCTCTCCCTTTTTCATCACGCCCGACAGCAGCTCGCCGAATGGCTACGCGCTGGACATCGGCGACCCGTCTCCGTGCAGCGAGACGGGCGACAAGGACTGGTATGTCGAAGCTCGCGGCCTGGTCGGTAAGGATTTCATCGGTCGCAGCTGGGGCGTATCCCCGGAAACCGGACTCGGTATTCGCCACTTATCCAATGGTCTGCAGGGCGTCGACGGGTACCGCACGGACGATTATCTCTATCTGCCGCTCGGCGTGACGGCACGCACGAACGTAACTTCGCACAACACGTTGAGCTTCAACGTAGAGTACGACTTTCTGCTTCACGGCTGGCAAACCACCCGCGACTCGGAATTGGGCGGGGGGAATGTCCCACAGACGCCGACAGCGCCGGCGTTCACGATCAACGGATTCTCGGATGTTTCATTCCATCAGCATGACGGATGGGGGATCCGGGCAAGCGCCAAATATCAGTTGTCCCGGCGGTTTTCGGTGGAACCCACATACGTTCGTTGGAGTGTCGACGCCTCGCCGGTCAGCGTTGAAACCGTGTCGTTCACGGTCAACGGCATCACGGCGCAGGAACAATTTGGCGCGGTTGAACCGTTGAACAGCACCAACGAGTTCGCCGTGAAACTGGGCTTTCACTTCTAGTTATTTTGGCACGTACACGCGAACGTCGATCTGACCATCGCTTTCCTTGAATACAATCGCCGGCGGTCGATTCCGCCCATTCTTCGAGTCTCGATTCTCGTAATAGACGAAGTGCTTCTCTCGGCCCTGTTTTCCGGACCCATAGCTGAAAATGGTGGTCTTGAATTTTCGCAGACCATTCTCTTTCGCCAGTTTTGAAAAGTTTCGATGCCGTCCCTCGGGCACCTTTCTGCCGGCGGCACGGGGTGTTTTCACGGATCGTCCTGCGCTTACACCGCAGTCCTGCAATTGTTTGCGGCGAGCCTTGCGGAAGAATTTCTCTGAAGCTTTCGATTCGATCAACAGCTTTCCGCGATCCACAACAAGTGACTTATGCTTTCGTTCGACGAGGTGGAGCGACGGATCACCGAGAAGCAGGAACTGGGCTATGGTTTTCAATTCGTAGACGTCGATGTGAGGAGCGGAAGACTTGATGAACTCCTGCTGCGCTTCCAGAAATGCGCGTCCGACCGAATGTCCCCTCAAAACGAACTGGACGAAATACTGGGTGATGAGATCGGCGTTTTCCTGACTTCGAACTTCGCCATAAGCGATCGTGGTGCTCCCGACATATGCGGCAGCATTACTTAATAGATATGTTGCTGAGATGCTCCTCTTGCCTCTGCCGGGTGCATATTGCTCGGCGCCGTAGCAGCACTCCGCAGCGACGAATGTTCCTTCAAGCAATTGCTCGGGGACGTCGTCGCTACTGAAGCTGGGTGGTTGTACATTTCCCTCTTCGCCCCAGAACATATGCTTTCCGGCATCGCCGTGGCAGTTAAAGAAGTGGATGCGGGCTTTGTCCAGATTCCGATGCTGGCCCGGTCCATCGGGAGGACAAAGCGCAAGGCCGTCGAGACCGCTGAATAGATTGGCGGACGTGATGGCGGAAGACGCGGTCCAGACCCTGGCGCTGAGGCCGAACCAGGCGTCATAGTCCGTCCTGGGCCGTTTCGTGAGCGTCGCAGCATTTTCAAGCAACCGCACGAGGTAGTCCGGACTGCGGCCACCATTGATGTCTGGCAACCGCCCGAGAACGCGAGTCGGCGACAGGAAGTGCCTCGAGTTCTTATGAAAAGGGCGATCGCATGCGTAGGGAAGATCGCTGTCGATGATCAACCCGTCTTCGTCGCCTGTCAGGTTCGAAATTTGGTTGTGGGGAACGACATCGCTGGAGCCCAGGATCATGACGTAGTCGGGTTTGAACCAGCGGTACAGGGCATCGATTGCGTTTTTATACTCATGACCGCTGTTGCTGTGACGGACGGGGATCGCTTGAAAGCCGCGAATGGACTTGTCATCGAGATAAATCAATTTTGAATCGATGCCTCGCCTGGCGTCTGCAGCGATCAGATTACGAATGGCGGCTTCAATTTGTTCGAGCCCCTTCGCCTGGTATTTCTTCAAAAGTACGGACCGATTGGAAACGATGATCTTGTCTGTGTTGTGAGCCATCCGCCATCTCCTTATTTCCACTACCCTCTTTGCCGGGGTGCCCGCGATATTAAAATAGTCGCGAAGCATCGACAAGGAGCGGACGGGCTGTCTGTTCGAATATCACTCCGTCGGTGCCGGCAGTGGTTACTTCGCAGGATTTTCTTATTGGCACAGCCACGCCTACTGTCCCGGAGGGCAATGGCACTTACTTGATGGTATGTGCGCTGTCTTTTTCGTTCTCGCAGATGTCTTCAATGAGATCCGAATCAACGGCGAGTCGGAGATCGAGGCGAATGGTCCATGGCTTGGCGTACATTTTGGAATCATTGAAGGTGATCATCAATTCCATGCTGCCTGCATTGATTCGGCGGAATTGCTCGGTCGTTCTCATGCCATCGCTGTGCGGGTGCCCACTGTCATCCAGCCAGGTCTGATCATTGAAACCCGCCGTCTCGACGATAAACGTGTCGCGGGTCCATCGGCCTATCGAGGAGCCGAGCCACGAGGGGTTGAAATCCGCGGGAAAGGGCCTGCTATCGGTGAAAACCTGACGGTAGTGGTTGAACTCCTCAAAGAGGATCAGCGTAAGGCCGGGAGTCTGTACGATTTTGAATGGCTGTCCCGGAATCAGCATCGCGTCCGGAATGCCGTGAGGAAGACAACCTTCCGAAGGCCGGCCCGCACCCAAAAGTCGTCCGTGCTCGCGGTACAGCGACTCCGCTGCAGGCAGCATCACGATTGAAGAATCGGCTGTGAGGAAATTCTCGATGTTCATGAACGGCGGTCCGCCGTTGCCCGGCGCACCGGCAAAGTTGGGTGCAATGGCTTTTTCGGGTGCGACGCTCACCCAAACCCCGGAAAGATCCGGTGTTCCATTCGCGAGTCGGGGCGCAGGGGCCGTAAGATCCGGTTTTCCGCCGGTCGTCCGCGTGAGGCCGGGAGTGGGGTAGTGAACCCACTGTGCCGATAGCGCCGTGGAGAACGCCGATACGAGGATTGCCGTTACAAGAATAGAGATACGAAGTGTGTTCATGGCGGTGCAGAGTGTAACGCACGACGGACGATTCCGGTACTTTCCGAGTCACTCCGCCGGATTCGTAAACAACGTTCCGACATCTGCAACGATCAAATTGGCTACTTCTTGCCCCTGTAGAGTGGACGCTCTTGTCTGTCTGGATTTTCGCCTACACTTCTGGCGAAATGGCAGATTGGCTCCGTAGACATCATGGGCTCCCGCCGACCGAGTGAGCGCAGCCATTCCGATGCCAGTTCGCGGCGTCGTTTGGCTCTCGCCCATCCTGATTGGAATGGCCTACGACAGTTGGACACGTCGAAGGTGCAGCCGATCTACTTCGTGGAATTGGCAATTCTGGCCATCGGATTTGCGCGAATGTTTTTAACGGCGAGCGAGTCCTGGCTGCGAAACGGCCGCGCGATTGTCTGTGCCTTCAAGCAAAGGAAAAGTGCTGTCTGGGGTTTTACGAAAAACGCCAAGGCTGAGAAGTCTTCCGTTTAGCCGCAGCAGCAGCTTCGCGTCACACAATGCTTCAACCGCCGCTTCGAGATCCTGCGATGGAACTTCGGATCGAATCAGCATCGCCGGAGTCTGCGCACTGTCGCACAAGCGATACACCGTTGCTTCCACGCCCGCGATCATCCGATACCGTAAGGTGGCGCAGGGCCGCGTGTCAGTAATGCGCAAACCCTCCCGCAGATCATCCACGTAAAGTTCGGGCGCCGAGAATCTCCACGCATTGTTCCACTGCTGCACCGTGGTGGTTAGCGCGTTCTGGCCAGGTCCGACCGGAATGCTCCGGTGGATATGCGCCTGGTGTTCGCTATCCTCGAAGGAATAGGCCAGTCGCATCAGCGCATCGCGGCTCAACGGATAGATATAGGAATAGGCGCGGCTCGGCGCGAGAGTGATGCCGTATTCCTGCGGCCGCATGTGGTACGGACTGAATCGATCGTAGCGGACGCGGATGAGGCCCGACGGCGGCTGCAGGTGGAATATCGCCGGGAGCCATTCCGCCATCTCCGCATACCAGGCATCGGACTCGCCCGGAAATCCACATAGCATGTTCCATGACGCATGAATGCCACATTCGCTCGACCACTTGAGCAGTTGCACATTCATCATTGCGGAGTTCCCTTTGCCGATCAGAGCGAGTACCCGGTCGTCCAGGCTTTCGATGCCGGGCTGAATCCACTTCACGCCTGCCTGAGCGAGAAGTTCCACCTGGTCGCGTTTCAGATTCGCCTTCGTTTCGTAGAAAAGCGAATAACCATTGTTGCCGGCTGCCAGAGGTGCCAGCACTGTCCGGATGTGCGACATATCGAGAATGTTGTCGACAAACTGAATGTTGCGAAGACCGTAGCGTTCCGAGAGTTCCGAAAGTTCCTCCAACACTCGATGCGAAGATTTGGAGCGGTAACTCATCCCACTTCCATTGAGCCCACAGAACGTGCAATGGGATTTCTCGCCCCACCAGCAACCGCGGGAACTCTCGGCGAGGAGGCCGGGTCGCACCAGCGAGGAGAGGGAGGAATGACGAAGCGTTTCGAAATAATCATCGTAATTTGGAGTTGGCAGTCCGTCGAGATCCCGGACAACGTTTCGTGGCGGCCACTGGCATGCCTGCCGCACAGCCAGACTCTCCGGTCGAAGGTGCGCCCGGGTCATGGCGCCCAGTGGTACGGACGACGCATCGACATTTCTGCCCTGCTCCAGAAGCACTCGGCAAAGATTACCCACGACGAAGTCTGCCTCGCCGGAAACGACACAGTCCACCCAAGGGAATGCTTCAAGAGTCTCGACACCCATTTCGCCTTCGCAATTGGCACCGCCCATGAGGGTCACGGTCTCCGGGCTCAACTCTCGTATGCGCTTCAGCAACGCCAGTGAAGCGCAGTGCTGCTGAAACATGGAACTGCACCCGACGATCCGCGGCCGCCGATCGAGGATCGAATGGGCGAGTTCGTCGATGTAGTCTGCGGTTTGCGCGCGCAGCCACCGGATCATCGACTTCCGCTGTTCGAGGCTGGGCGGGAAGCCGTTGCTTCGAACATCCAGTACAAGCTTCAGGTATTCGTCGTCGTCCGGATGGAAATCGGGGAAGACGCAATTGCGGAAACACCATTCGCCCAACAGATGATCCGTCGGCGTTGACAGAATCGCCTGATAGGACACCAGGCCGACACACTCGGCAAACTTCAAGTTGCCGAAAACGACTTCGCTGGGAATTTCGGCACGGCTCAATGCGGCCTGAAGGAGGCCCAGCGCAATGGATGGACGCTGGACCTCTGCGAAAGGCATGTATACAAGGCTGACGTCGATGGAAATAAGGCACCTCGCCGAAGGTGAAGCAGCACCGCTCCACGAGTTATTAGCCGCGGTGTTTGCAATCCCGATTACGCCGCCCCGATGCCCGCCGCTTCACGATCGCCTTCATTGAATGTCCAGGACTTTTCGAAGCCCCCGACCGGACCCGGTATCGGACTGCGATCCTTGTGAACGGATTCGTAGTACTGGAAAACTTCACCGACCAAACGGGCTTCCTGTTGCTTCTCGTGCGCTGTCAGGCCGTCCAGGTAATCCGAGTTGCGCTCCAGTTCCGACATGGGCGTCGCTTCGATGTGATCTACGGCGGCGCGAAGCGTATAGCACGCGATGCGGTTGCAGACCGCGGTCAGGTAATGGATGTGCGCTCTCTGCGAAGGCGTTACCGCGTTTCGTTTGGGTAGTCTCAGGTGTGCCTCGAACAGGAGGCCTCTTAGAATGTGGCACAGACCCTGATTGGTGAAGTTGCGTTCGTGGAATGTCCGAATCATCCACGCATAGAAGTGATCGAGCTTTGGATCCAGGAACAGGTAATCGGGCTCGAACGGCGTACCGAGAAGACGACCCTCCGCCTGGAGTTTTTCCTTTATCGGTGTCCCGGCATAGGGCAGCATCCGGCAGAACGGTGCAACCGACCAGCCGTCGCCGATAAAGGCGTCGAGAAACGCAATGTTTGAACGGATGCTGTCGAATGTCGAATAAGGATCCAGGAGCATGAACCCAAAATCAAACGACAGTCCCAGCTTCTTCAGAATTCGACCCGCATTCAGGTGAGCTTCGGGCTTCAGCCGCTTGCTCATGTTCAACAGGCCCTCTTCGTCGCCGGATTCCACACCCATATAGACGTGGGTCAGGCCGCCGGCCATCATCTGCTCGACGATATCTTCACGGATTTCATCGGATCGGCAGCTGATCTTGAAAGCCATCTCCCCAGCGAGTCCGGCTTCTGCGATCATCCCTGAAATTTGACCAGCCCAATTTCGAGCCATTTGTCCGCCTGCCAGGAAATCGTCATCCTGAAATAGAAAAATCGGCACACCGCGGTTCCGGTGAAGATCGATCATTTCATCGACGACGGCGCGCGGTGATCTCAATCGCCGGAGTTGGCCGCCCTGCGCTTCATAGAAGGGACGAATGCTGCAGAAGGAGCAATCCCACGGACAGCCCCGGCTGCCGAGAATCGAAGCCGTCGGCATGGGGTGGCCTTCATAGTTGATCGAAGCGCGGTCCGGGCATGCCAGCATGTCGAGATTCGCAACCGGCTCGTGCAGTGGTGTTGCCTGGACTTGTCCCTGGGCGTCGCGAAAGGCGATACCCGGGATCGAATGCCAATCCGTATCTGTACCGAAGCACTGGAGCATTTTGACAAGCGTGACTTCTCCATCGAAGCGCACGACGGAATCGAGTCCCGGAATTCGGCGAAGAATTTCTCCATATTCGAAACTCGAGTAATGGCCACCCATTGTGATGTGCGCGGTCACGCCATTCTCGCGCAAGGCGGCGATCACCCTCGCAAAATCCGGAGCCATGTATTGAAAGATCAACGAGAATCCGACAACTGTCGGCTGATCTTTTCGGATGCGAGCCAGCAGAGGTTCAGGGTTCGAGGCGTACGTCATAATGTTGGCCAGATGTCCGGATCCCTTTACGGCCGACATGAGGTAGCGCAACCCAAGGTTGTCCTGGTCCTGAAATCCCACGAGGAGGACGTTTTGAGTGCGGACGGTAGGATTAATCGAAGAATTAATAGAAGATGCCTGCATTGCCAACACCTTTCCGGGCATCCGAACCTGCGTCCGGATGCCCTGTGTAAATTGGAATTGTCGCTAGCCTTTTTTGAGTTCTGCGATCCGGCCCTTGACCATGGACTCCATGGAATCCAGGCGTGCACGTTCGGCATTGATTGTGTGCAACGAAGACTCGAGTTGCGAGATGGTGAAACGCCCGATGTCAATCGGCGGTGGATCGCCGATCGGGCCGATATTGAAGCGGCGCGCGGCCATGGCTCCCTGCAGTTGGGACTGGAAGGGAAATGGCGCCGGATCGGCGATCGGATTCGGATAGCGCCAGCCTCCACCATACTGCCCGCCCCACGGTGCGGGATCGGCGATCGGATGCGGGAATGGATAAGGATAGCGCTGCCAGGGAGGACAATACACCGGCCAGGGTGCTGGATCAGACACCGGGCCGCCTCCCCATGGAGGCGGGTCCACCACAGCGCCGCCAGGCTGAGACGAGCCTGCACCGCCGCCCTGTGTGAATATTCCTTCCAATCGTGTCAGGCGTTCTTCGATACGTTTTAGAATTGTGTCATCTGCTGCCATTTCAACCTCCGTTTGCGATTTTTCTGCAATGCGTTTTTGAATGGAATGCCATAGCACTTGCACATCTCCGTTGCGTGCAGATGAGATGAAGTATTTCAGTGGATGAACACTGGCCGAGGCAAGAGTAACTGTTGCCGCTCAAGCTCAGCCGCTGTGAAAGAAGGATCGAAATCGTCATATCCTGCAACGCCAACGTTGTTAAGTACGACGTCTTGCCAATAGCAGAAACGACTTTCCGTAGCCGTGTTGAGTGCATACCAGTATCCGAATCTCCATCACCGCGTCAACTAATTTGTGAACGATTACCTATTTTGCGGACCCCGCCGTGAGTCCGGCGACAATTCGTTTTTGCAGGAACAGAACCATGAGTATTAGTGGAACGGAACTGGCGATGACTCCTGCGGCAATGAGTCCCCACGGAATCTCGTAGACAAACGCGCCACTCAGAGTCGCGACCGCCAGCGTTACCGTCCTCGATGGATCGTTATTGATGAACGTGAGAGCAAACAGGAATTCGTTCCACGAAAAGATAAAAACAAGCACGCCCACCGTCGCAAGCGCCGGCAGAGACAGCGGAAGAATCACCTGACGAAACGTTTCGAATGGGCTCAGGCCATCCATTGCGGCCGCCTCGCGAAGATCCGATGGAAGGCTGCGGAAGTATCCGGTCAGCAGCCAGACCGCCAGGGGGAGATTGAGTCCGGCATAGGGCACGATCAGTCCCCAGGGATGATTGATCAAACCGGCGAATCGAACCATTTCGTAGAGAGGGAGCAGAAACGCAATCGGCGGGAAAAATGCCAGAACCAGAAGACCGGCAGCAACCCGCGCTCTTATCGCAGCGGTGGCGTGCGCCAGCGGGTACGCAGCGGCCGCGCCTGCCGCAATGCACAAAAGACTCGCCAGCGACGCAATGACGAAACTGTTCAGGCAATAACGCAGGAAGGGTCTGCGTTCGAACAGTTCCTCATAGTTCTCCAGCGTCGGCGACTCGGGAAACAGCGTCGGAGGAATGCGAGTCGATTCGGAAGCCGTCTTTAGAGAGGTCATCGCATGCCACGCGACCGGCGCCATGGCGAATGCGCACATACCGATGATTAGCAGACTGCTAACCCAGGTCCTCATGACGCCTCGCGATCAGGAAATACAGTCCCGCTGCCACAACCGCAAGCATTGCTACCGTTGCTGTTGCGAGTGTCGACGCGTAACCGAAATCCAGATATCGCATCATCGTCCGGTAGGCATAAAGCGACACGGTTTCGGTCGATCCGCCCGGGCCTCCTCCGGTCATCACGTAGACCAGATCGAAAAGCGAAAACGCCTGGATCAGTCGGAAGATCAATGCGACAAACACGAAGCGCGCCAGAAATGGCCAGGTGATGTATCGGAAGCGATCGACAATTCCTCCGCCGTCCATTTCGAGTGCTTCATACAATTCGCTGGGGATGCTTTGCAGTCCTGCCAGGAGAATGAGGAATACAAACGGAGTCGTTTTCCAGACATCCGCGATTATCAGCGCACTCATCGCGGCGCTGGAAGTGCCGAGCCAGGAAATGGGCGCGCTCAAAATTCCGCTGCGCAGAAGCAGGCTGTTGAGAATTCCGTACTGGTCGTTGAAGATCCAAGCCCAAAGCACTCCAATTACCGCTGTGGGGAGCGTCCATGGGATGAGCTGAATGGTTCTCAATGCTCCTTTGCCACGCTTCCACGAATCGGCGGAGATCGCCAGTGCAAGACCTAGAACGAACTCGATGGCCACGGAAATTGATGTGAATCGCACAGTCGTCCAGATTGCGCTATGAAAGCGGGAGTCGTGAATCAGTCTCACGTAGTGGGCGACTCCGGCAAATTCCGAATGGAAGTGATTTTTCAGATTCTCATCGAGAAAGCTGAGGACCAGCGTCCGCAGCGCCGGATAAAGCAGGACTCCGCCAGCCAGAAGCACTGCCGGACCAAACCACGCACTTCTTCTCAACAACGACTCACGACCCATTGGGTTTCTTTCCAAGCAACGCCCGTGTTTCCTGAGCCGCCGCATGCAGCGCCTGTTGTGGATCGGAATCGCCAGACAATGCCGAACTCAGCCAGCGCTGCAGGATGTCGGAGGCCAGGGCATACTCCGGTATTTGGGGACGCGGTCTCGCATTGGCAACGATCTTTTTGAAATGCTCGGGGACCATGCTGGTCCGCGAAGGTACCCGGCCCATCTTGTCCTGAAGCACACGAAGTTGTTCCGGAGCGGAGAGGAACTCGACGAATCTCCAGGCCGCCTCCGGGTGCGGGGTCAGTTTGGAAATCGCAAATCCCCAGCCGCCCAGCGAAGAAGCAGCGTGTTGCCCCGGGGCGTGGACCATCGGAACAAATCCAATGCGATTCTGGACCTTCGAATTTTTCGTGTTGGCCAGATTCCAAACGTAGAACCAGTTCCGGAGAAAAGCGCTCCGCCCATTCTGAAAAATATTCCGTGCTTCCTCTTCGGAGTATGAAGTCACTCCGGGCGGAGAATAACTTCCGATCGCGGATTTCAGAAACAGGAGCGCGTCGAGTGCCTCTGAACTGTCGAGTCCGACTTCCCGGTCTGGAGTGATCCAATCCCCGCCGTATCCCCAAAGGATTTCCAGATAGTTGGTGATTAGCCCTTCATACTGCTTGCCCTGCCAGACATACCCCCACATGTCCGCAGAACGCAGCGATGAGGCATCTGCCCGCAGTTGGTCGAAAGTTTCCGGAGGATTCCGAACAAGATCGCTTCGATAGTAGAGAACGCCCGCGTCTGTGAATGCGGGAATTCGATAGAGTTTCCCCTGATAGGTTCCGCCATCCAGATCGGCCTTCAGAAAATCCGCGCGATCACTTTCGGAAAACCGGTCACTCAAATCCATCAGCCAGCCCGCTGCCGCGAACTTGGGAACCCAGACCACATCGCAGTACACGACATCGTATCCATTCCTTCCCGCGAGGAATGACGTCGAATACATATCTTCGCGAGTGTCTGTCGAAGGTGGTCCTTCCACGAGACGGACCGGAACTTCGGGATGTGAGGCGTTGAATCGATTCGCAAGCTCCCTCCATCCTCCGGTGCCGTCGGGCTCCATCAGCACCAGCAGTTCGCGCGACGCTCCAGAAGCGGGTGGAAACAGGCTAAACGTCAGCAGCAGGCCGATTGCGATCGAGCCGCAGATTTTTGCCGGAATTTTTCTCGAAGACATAAACATCCTCCGCATCAAAAGAGAACGGAAAGATATCGGCGGACGGCCGCCGCTCCACGAGAGCGGTCAGGACGGCGTGGTCCACTCGCAATCCCACAAGGAAGTGTGATCCGAGACTCTCGATCCAGTCGACGCTGGCTGTCGCTCCGGGCCCGGGCCGAATCGCGCTCGGGCGAACACCGATGGTGATTGGACCCGAGATTGCGAGCCCCGTATCGATGCGCATTCCGCCCAAACAGAAGGCGCCGTTCCGCAGTTCCGTGTCGAAGAAGTTCATCGAAGGAGTTCCGATGAACGATGCAACAAACAAGTTGGCCGGCTGCGCGTACAGTACCTCCGGCGGTCCGACCTGTTGAACGCGGCCATGATCGAGCACGACGACACGATCCGCCAGAGACATTGCTTCGGTTTGATCGTGCGTGACGTAGATGACCGGAGCGCGGACCGTTTTGAAGAGCGCCTTCAATTCGTGGCGCACGCGTTCCCGAAGCATGGCGTCGAGATTGCTTAACGGCTCATCCAGCAGAAAGGCTCGCGGCTGCCGGATCAAAGCCCGGCCAACGGCCACGCGCTGCCTCTGTCCGCCGCTGAGTTCCCTGGGCCGCTTGGGGAGCAGCTCCGAAATCTCCAGCATGGCGGCGATCTCTCGAACTCGGCGGTCGATTTCATCGGATGGGATCTTCTTGAGCCGGAGATTCAACGCCAGGTTTTCGTAGGAGGTCATGTGCGGATACAGGGCATAGGATTGAAAAACCATCGCCATGTTCCGCTCGCGCGCCGGCTGGGATTCCACCGGTTTGTCGTCCACGAAAATGCGGCCCGACGATGGAAAATCGAGACCGGCAACAATTCGAAGAAGCGTCGACTTCCCGGAGCCCGAGGGTCCGACGATGCTCACAACCTCGCGGTCGGAGACGTCCATGGACACGTCATCCAGGACGGTGACACTTCCAAAACGCCTGGTGATGGACTCCATACGAATTGCAACCATGCGTGCCCTTCAGTAGACATGGAAATCAGCGGGTATTCGATTCGAAGCATAGTGGACCCGGCGAAGTGAAATCCATCGGAATGTCAGAGGCTTCGGCCGAATCCCGTTCGCGGGGATTCGAGAATCTGAAACCTTCGATTGTCATTCTTATGATGGAGAAGTCGTCTTCCAGCGTTTTCGCGCCGTGGACTTGTCGCGCAAAGCGCAAATTTCGTCCAGTTCCGTTGCACTTTCTGAAACCGGGCGGTTCAGAAATTCGACGAAGGTTCCAGTATGGTTATATCCGGAGCGGCAATTTCGAAAATACCGTCACTTTCCCGAGTACCGGGATCGCATACAAAACGAGAGCCTGGCCCTTAAAAAGGCCACGGCAGAAAACGGATTCCTTCTGTGGTATCGTGCCTTGGGTACGGAACGCAAGGCGACAATGCATCGAGCGCAATTCATTATCGGAATGACCATTCTGTCAGTTCTTTTCGCGCCGTCCATGTTGTGTCTGATTCCCGGTGCGACAATGACGGCTGCCGAGCATGAATGCTGTCTTCAAATGTCGTCAAACTGTGGCGATACCCAGATGGAGCATTCCTGTTGTCAGCCCACGAAGCCTTCCGGCGATTTCAGCCTGGCGGCCCGAGTTAAACCGCAAACGCGCCTCATCGAAGTAGCAGTCCTTGAAAATGTGATCGGGTTTCGTCCTGAAGTACAGGATTCTGGATCCTGGTTCGGTTTTAGCCCGGCTGGTACCGAACACCCCCCTTCCGCTCATACCATAGACATACTTCGCATCTGATCGCCCCTCCTCTTTTGTAACTCGCTCAGGCTTGCGGTTATTTCAACAGGAGGCACCATGTATTCTTATATTCTCGTCGCCCTTCTTGCGGCGAATCCAATGACGCTGGACCAAATCGATGTCGAAGTGCAGGCGCACAATTCCGACATCCAAAGCGTCAGTGCTCAGAAGCGCATTGCCGACGCCCATCTCAGCAATGCGATGAAATGGGACGATCCGCAATTCAGCTACCGTGGCTGGGGCGCTCCGCTGCTTCAGCCATGGAATCTCAATCAGACGCAACACATGTTCATGTTCACGGAAAACATTCCGTCGCGAAGCAAGCGCGAGCTGCAATACCTCATCGCATCGGACGATACCGTAATTCAGGCGATGGGCATTGAATCCAAAAAACGTGAGGTGATTGCACTGGCCCATCAGGCCTTCAATCAGCTGATCCGGACGTATGACCAGCGTCGCATCTATCACGACGAGGTGCTGGTTGCCCAACAGTCGATCGAGGCGACGCGCATCCAATATAAGGCGGGGAAGGCGATGCAGTCGGATGTGCTGAAAGCCGGTATCGCCTATTCGCGTCTGGCCGAGCGCGAGATCCTGTACACGCAGACCGCCGATTCCGCTCGGGCACAACTGAACACATTAATGGGACGGCCGCCCGATCAGCCACTCGAAGTGGAAGGAAGCTACGTCATCTTGGAAACCCTTCCTACGCAGGCGATGCTTCAGGATCTCGCCGTGGCGAACCGGCCGGAACTGCTGCAGCTGGACCTGATGGCAAAGCAGGCAATCCGCAAACGCGATCTCGCCCGCAAAGGCCTGTCTCCGGACTATTCGGTCACAGCCGGATACATGCTGATGCCGTCCGGATCCCAACATCGAAACGGTTGGATCGGAGAGTTTTCCATGACGCTTCCCTGGCTCAACCGTGAACGACATGACTCGGAAATCCAACAGGCGCAGGAAGAGCACGATGCGATTCTCGCGGAATACCAGAAGCAGATTGCGGCAATACATCGAGACATTCGCGACTCCCTCATCCGCGCTCAAGCCGCGCTCAAAATCGTCGAACTCTATCGAGACACACTTCGTCCCGATGCAGCCAATGTTTCGAAAGCTGCGACGGTTGCCTATCAGTCCGAGCAGAGCAGTCTTCTCAATGTTCTCGAGACCCAAAACCTGTCCATCGACGTCGAGTTCGCGCTTTTTGACGCCCTCGCGAACTACGAGCAGAGCATCGCGGATTTGGAACGTGCCATCGGCGTATCCGTGCCGGGTGAAAGGAAGCCGTTATGACGCGGAGAGCGATCGGGACAACCATTATTGGCGTCATTGCAGTTTTGGCGATTGCTGCTGGCATCGGCAGATATCTATCGATGAAGCGAAGTTTCTCAAGCGCCACCGAAGCCGAGCCCCAGCCGCCGTCAGTGACTGAACCGCCTCCCGCAGACGTGCAGCGAAACGAAGATGCCGCTGTTCACCTTACCTCGGAAGAACAGCAGAAAATTGGAGTGCGGATTACCGCAGTTGCCCGCGAAACTCTCACCGACGAAATGACTGCGATTGGTCGCGTTACGGAGGCCGAATCCGCTGTAAGCACGGTCAGCTCTCGATATGGCGGACGTATTGATCGCCTGTTCATCAACTTCACCGGCCAGCCCGTACAAAAAGGAGATCCGGTCGCATCGATCACGATCACGGGACAACCGGTGCAGAAGGACGAGCCGTTTTCGACGAACTACAGTCCCGGACTCGTTGCTGCTGTTGACGAATACAAGTTTGCTTTGGAAAATCAGCAGCGATCCCATGAAAGCTCCCGTCCGGAAGCCATTGCACAAGCGGATGCGTTGCTGGAAGCAAGCCGCGTCCGTCTGGAACGCTGGGGACTGACACCGGATCAGGTCGAAGGCGTCACATCGTCTCCAGCCCGGCCCATTCAAATCACCGTCAATTCTCCGGTTTCGGGAATATTGCGAGCGCGAAAAGTTACCGAGGGTCAGTACGTCAATCCCGGGGACACACTGTTGGAGTTGACGGATCTCGGCAACGTCTGGGTCATGGCGGATGTATTCGACGCCGACATTGCACGGATTCGTCCTGGCTTATCGGCGCAGGTTACCAGTGAAGCGCTACCCGGCATCCGGCTCACCGGTGAGGTGACTTTCATCGATACTCATTCCGATCCCCAATCGCGCACAACTCCAGCCCGCATCCAAATGGCGAATCCGGGCACTCGACTGAGGCCCGGAATGATCGTACAGGCGTCGTTTCAATTGCCGCTGGGTAATGTTCTGACCGTGCCGCAGACAGCGGTGATCGACTCCGGTATCGACAAGGTGGTTTATGTGGCGCGCGATGACGAAAGTTTTGAACGGCGCAACATTCATGTCGGCCCGCCGGTTAAGGATCGTTATCCGGTGATGGATGGCCTGAAGGCCGGCGAGAAAGTCGTCAGCAATGGCGCCTTCCTCATCGACTCGCAGGCACGTCTGACTGGCGGCCTGACAGGAATGTTTGGCGGATCGAAATCCTTTACGGAAATTTCTACGCCGGCAACGCCATCCACCGGCACTTTTAAGATGACAGTCCGTTTTGATCCCGATCCACCTCAAGGTGCAAAGCAAAACACGATTCATGTCGTCCTGCTCGATGTCGCCGGCAAGCCAGTGAGCGATGCGCAAGTCCGAGTGACCTTCACCATGCCCGCAATGCCGGCCATGAACATGCCGGAAATGAAAAACGGCGCCGACCTGAAGTGGAATGGATCCGATTACATCGGTTCGATCCAGATCATGACGCCGGGAGGCTGGAACGTCGTCGTCGATGCTCTTCGCGGCAATGAACGACTCACAACGGTGCGGACGCATGTGAATGCGCGTTGAAAAACCATGATTAATTCCCTCATCGCCTTCTCTTTAAAAAACAGGTTTCTCATTATCCTGGCCTACCTGCTGCTTGCCGGATGGGGCTACTGGGCATTGCTTTCCACTCCCGTGGATGCGATTCCGGATTTGAGTGAAAACCAGGTCATCGTTTTTACCGACTGGTCCGGCAGGAGTCCTCAGGAAGTGGAAGACCAGATCACGTATCCGCTGACCGTGAATTTGCAGGGACTGCCTGGCGTCCGAACCGTCCGGTCGTCTTCGGCTTTTGGTTTTTCGATGGTCAACATCATTTTCGATGACAAGACGGATGTGTACTTTGCCCGCACGCGGGTTCTCGAACGGTTGAGCCTGGCGTCGAGCTTTCTTCCACCGGGTATTGTGCCAACTCTTGGTCCGGATGCGACAGGAGTTGGACAGGTATTCTGGTACACAGTGGATGGTCCTTATGATCCGGTCCATCTTCGTTCGCTGCAGGATTGGTTTGTACGGTATCAGCTGAATTCCGTTCCGGGAGTTGCGGAAGTGGGCAGTATCGGCGGCTTTGTCCGCCAATACCAGGTCGATGTCGATCCTCAAAAACTGCGTGCGTACGCTATTCCGATCCAGGCGGTCTTCGACGCGATTCAGCGCAGCAACAGCAACGTCGGCGCCAAAGTCATCGAGGCCAACGATCGTGAATTCCTTGTTCGAGGCCTTGGTTTGATTCAGGAGTCCGCCGACATCGAAAACATCCTGCTTGCCAACTCGAACGGGACGCCGGTAACGGTGAGGAATGTGGCGACCGTTCAGCTTGGGCCGGAGTTTCGGCGCGGCGTACTCGACAAGAATGGCGTTAACGCGGTCGGCGGGGTCGTAGTGATTCGATACGGCGCCAATGCGCGGCAGGTGATTCGAGATGTGAAAGCGAAGATCGCGTCACTGGAGTCTGGGCTTCCCAATGGAGTCCGTATCGTTCCGTTCTACGATCGCAGTGAGTTGATTGGTCATGCGGTGAATACCTTGAAAGATGCGTTGCTTGAAGAAATCATTCTGGTGACGCTCGCGCACATTCTCTTTCTCTGGCACTTTCGAAGCATCCTCATCGTGACACTGCCGCTTCCCCTGGCCGTGCTGTCGTCGTTTCTGCTGATGCGGTATGCGGACATCTCGTCGAACATCATGTCCCTGGGTGGCATCGCTATTGCCATTGGAGTGCTTGTCGATGCCGGAATCGTGATGACTGAAAATGTTCTGCGGCACGCGGAACAGTCGTTTGAAGAACACGGAGAATACCGCAGCCGGATTCATGAGATTACATTGAAAGCGGCTCAGCTTGTGGGCCGCCCCATATTCTTTTCCATGGCAATCATCATCCTGGCGTTCGTTCCGGTGTTTGCTCTGACCGGCATGGAAGGGAAGCTGTTTCATCCCCTGGCGTTCACCAAGACATTCGCCATGCTTGCGTCGACAATCATTGCAGTGACACTGGTTCCAGTCTTATGCACGTTCCTGATTCGCGGCCGGCTTCACCCGGAAGGCCGCAATCCGGTGATGCGTGTCCTGCGTGGTCTATACCAGCCGGTGCTTGGATTTGCACTGAAGCATCGCGTGATCACTCTATCGGCTGCCGTGGGACTGTTCGTCTTTGCGTTGTATCTGGCATCGACAATCGGGTCGGAATTCATGCCGCCTCTCGACGAGGAAACAGCGATGTGGATGCCGATAACGGATCCGAGTATTTCACTTACCAAAGCCACGGAGTTGATGCGCGACCAGGATCGCATCATTTCCGCGGATCCCGCTGTTTTGATGGTCGTTGGGAAAATCGGTCGCGCGGAAACGTCGACAGACCCGGCTCCCGTCAACATGAGTGAGACGATCATTACGTTCAAGCCTCGAGACCAATGGCCAAAGGGCACGACCAAAGATTCGATTCTCCAGCGGCTCGACGACAAGCTGCGCACGCCGGGCGTCACGAATATCTGGACTCAACCAATCCGAAACCGGATCGACATGCTCTCTACAGGCATACGCACCCAGGTGGGAGTGAAGGTCTTTGGAAAAGACCTTCACGTAATTGAAGACAAGTCTGCGGAGATTGAACGCGTCCTGCACGAGGTTCCGGGAGCCGCCGATCTGTATGCGGAGCGCATCACCGGCGCACCATACATCGAAATCCGTGTGGACCGTGTGGCCGCGGCGCGCCGCGGGACTTCGGTGGGCGATATTCAGGATGTGATTGAGACTGCAATCGGGGGCAAGAACGTCACCTATACGATTGAAGGCCGCGAGCGCTATCCCGTACGCGTCCGTTATGCGCGGGATTTCCGCGAAGACATTGGGGCGTTGCGGAATGTATTGGTGACGGGTCCGAACGGATCGACGGTTCCGCTCGGCGAGGTCGCACAGATCGGAGTGACGATCGGACCTTCGATGATCACGAGTGAGAACAGTCTCCTGCGCGGCACGGTACTGATGAACGTGCGTGGGCGCGATGTCGGTGGTTTTGTCGAGGAAGCGAGACGCGTCGTGGCGCAACGCGTCACGATACCTGCGGGGTATTACATCGAATGGAGCGGCCAGTACGAGAACCAGATTCGCGCCAAGCAACGGCTGCAAATCGTAATTCCGATCGTGCTCGTGATCATCTTTGTGCTTCTTTACATGACGTACGGCTCGGTGCGGGAAGCATTGCATGTGCTGCTGGCGGTGCCATTCGCTCTCACCGGAGGCGTGTTCCTGTTGAAATTTCTTGGGTACAACTTTTCGGTCGCGGTCTGGGTGGGATTCATCGCATTGTTCGGCACTGCGGTGCAGACGGGTGTCGTCATGGTGATCTATCTTGAAGAAGCGGTTCGGCGGAAGATCGCTCAGACGGGTGCTCTGACGAAAGCGACGTTGCGTGAAGCGGTGATCGAAGGTGCGCTGTTGCGTCTGCGGCCGAAGGTAATGACTGTCGCGACGGTGGTTGCGGGTTTGCTTCCGATCATGTGGTCGACTCGAGTGGGCGCGGAGGTGATGAAACCCCTGGCGACTCCGGTGCTCGGCGGAATGGTGAGTTCGATGATTCACGTGCTGATCGTCACGCCGGTGATATTCACGTGGCTGCGGGAGCGTGAACTACGGGCTCCAAAATGAATGGCTATTTCTCGCCCGTGGTTTCAAATGTTTGTTCGAGTTTGAACAACCACCCGTCTGTGACTGCAATGGTTGCTTCGCATTTGTTTCTTCGTGGCACAGCCACCCCTGAAATTCCGAATTGTGCAAGGAAGTATTCCTTTACGTTTTTCTTTTACTAAGGAAGTAATGAAGGATCAGGGCAAGAGGTATCCAGTAAATAGCATAGAGGATCGCGATCATAGGAGGAGGTGGATCCGCATCCTGCTGGCTCAGCATCCAGGTGAAAAGAGGCCGCAAGGGTCCCATCAATACCAATTTGATGGGAGACAGCATCCTGGATATGGTGCTCTGCCAGTGTGCCTGCGGTATCCCAAAGTCCGATCCATAGAGAGATGCGGGCATCTGATTCAAGATCAAGCGGGTGGCGATCCCATAGGCAAACCCAACAGCAAGAAAGAGGACGACGAATTTGCTCCTCGAGGTCTTCATTGATGTTCCTTTGTAAAAACCCGCTCCACACCGGCTCGAATCAAGGTCAGCTGGCCTTTCGCCGCGTCGAATTCGAAAGAGATCGCGGGGTCGATTTTGAACTTAGTCTCGGATGTCGCTTCGATCGGAACGGCGGAATTCCCGGCCGGTTGAAAGTAAAGCGTTGCACCATCCCGGGTGAACGTCAATTTTGCGGGACCCGCCGGATTCGAATACACTCCAACGTAGCGGTCCAGAATTTCGGGGCGGACGTCGAATGCGTCGAAGGCGGGGATCTGAAACGGGCGATTCCAATAAATGTCGAAAACGCCGCTCACGATATTGCTCACCGGATAGATCTTCGCGTTCGTCGTATAGGCGAAGGCGAGCCTTTCTTCCGGATCATATGCCAGCCACGCTCCTGAGCTGCCGCTCCCACCCGTATGCCCGTAGAGAGTTCTGCCGGCGAACGTGAAGGATTCCATTCCCATACCTTCCCCATCCTTCATCGTTTTCATGTGATTGAAGCTGTCCTGGGAGACGAGCTTCAAGTCGAACAGGGCCTGGATGAATTTCGTCATGTCCGTCGGCGTCGAAAGAATAGAGCCTGCGCCGCCGGGAACGCTGAAATCGAGTTCGGCTTGCTGCGTCCAGCCGCCGAAGTACGCATAGGAAAAACTTTCGTTCCTGCCGGCGTCGGTGCTTCCGCCGCCCAGGTAAGTATCCTTGAGGCCGATCTTCGACGTGATTCGTTCTTTGAGGGCTTCGGAATAGGGTTTGCCGCCTGCGTTTTCGAGGACATAACCGAGAAGGACATAGCCCGCGTTGCTGTAACGATGCATGGCGTCGGGCTCAAAATCAGGCTGGCCCTGGGCGATGCGGGCGACGATTTCATCCCTTGTTCTTGGTTGCTTGCCCCACGAGCCATCGGGCTCGAGGTCGTGGATGCCGCTGCGGTGGTGGAGTAACTGCGCGATGGTGATGCGGTTGGCGTTTGGAATTTGCGGGAAGAATTTGTCGAGCGTGTCGGTGAGCTTTAGTTTTCCTTCCTCGACGAGCTGAAAGATCATCACGGCGGTATACATCTTGGTGATGGAGGCGATGCGGTATTTGGTCTCCGCGGTGGCGGGTTTTTTCTCGGTGCCGTTGACCTGGCTGTAGCCGAAGGAGCGCGTGTAGAGAACGTTGCCGTCTCTGGAAATGGCGACGCTTCCCATGCCTTTGTTCTTTTCGAGGAGCCGATCAAAGAGTTGGTCGAGTTTGGCGTTGTCGAGGGGCGACAACGCCAGTGTCAGCAGAGTTGCGATGAGGATGCTGTTTTTCATAAGCGTTTATAGAACGCATTCATATTAGCGTCAAGTACTTTATCACGACAAGTAGAAAGGGAGGATATCGCGCTCGAAGAAGCCGGAGTGGTTGATCGATCACCGAACCGGATGCCTCTTCTTCGAACTTGAACAACCACCCCCTCTACGCGTCGGCAAGCCACCTCATCTGGCCAGGAAGGTGGACTTGCCAACTTCGAAGTGTCGACATATATTTTTCAGGCCGTACCAATTTCGTATCGATGGAAGCATGTAATCGATCGAAAACGTTTTAGGCGCCCGCCTTCGACAGACATTTTCGTTCATCGATCGCGAATTGCTCATTCGCGACCGAACCCCTGTCACAGAATGCAATCGCTATCGGAAGTCGTGATGTGTCTGCAAAGGCTCTCGTCGAAAACGACAGTTCTCCAGTTGAAAGTTGCCCGGGACGAAGCAGGCAAGGTCATTGGCAGTAACTAGAGGACGTTCTATTCCATTCAGAAGATTCTCGGTGCGGCTGGAATGAAATCCAAAAAAACGTTTTGTTCTGGAACTCATGGAATCGGAAAACGGCGGCAGCGTTGAATCGTGCCGCGACAAGGGAACCATGCCCGGAAATATTTCCACGCGGATGCATCCGGCACGGCACCACACCGATGCCTCGAGGGCTCTTCTTCTTTATAAATCAACGCATGACTGTGCGACGCGTGTTTGGCATGGAGCGTGCTTTTAGAAGCACGTTCGTAAAAACAATTGAAAGGGGTTTTTCCAAATGAAACGAAAAGTCACGTTGCTAATTGGTCTCGGTCTTCTCACTGCGGCTGTAGCATTCAGCCAGACACCAAATCCGGGCCAGGCTCCCGCAACGCCGAATCCAAATGCACCACAGGCGCAGGCTCCAACTCCCGCTCCTGGGCAAGCTGGCCAGCGCGGTGCCGCCCCCGCCGCTGCGGAGAAGACTTTCGAAGGACGATTGACGAAGGTCGATGCCGCAACAAAGACCATCACCGTAGCCGCTATCAACCCGAAAGACGGTGATCCTAAAGACATGAGCTTCAAGTATGGCGACTCGACCGTTGTCGTCGGTGGCGACAAGACGGTACAGGGACTGGCCAGCAAAACAGGCTCAACGCTCAAGATCACCTACGCGGGAGACATGGCGAGCCGCATCGAGATCAGCGATAACAAGTAAGTTCGACGATTTTGTTCTGGGACGGACAAGGCCGGTGAGTTCACCGGCCTTCTTTTTTTGCTCTTACGAATCGGGTGAATGAACGCGTATTTGATGATCTCCCGTTACCACTTCTGCAAACGTATGGTGGTCACGCCCGACCTGGACTTGGCATATCCCTGCCTGAGGATGGTCGTATTCCCAGACTTCGGCGGCCCATGACGTAACCGATACCAAGGCCGATCGCCAGACTGATGATCGCCAGGATCCAGTTGGGGGCCGATGTGGTCGCAGGGGTTCCCGGGACGTTGGAGTTAATGGGGCCGGGTTGGATCGAACCGGATGGAGAACTGCTTTGTCGATTCAGGTCCGACGACGTGGTACCTGGATTCTGAGGCGTCGTTGAATTCGAATCGTTTGGCTGTTGGACATTTGGAGTTGTTGCCGTGTCCTGTCGTCCCGCGGGCTCCGATGGTCCCTGAGGGGACTGTTGTTGTGCATTAATGGGTAATGCGGGGACCGTCGCCAGGAGCAGCGACAACATTGAGATTCGTGTAAGACGTTTCATGGTTTCGGACTCCTTTCCTTTTACACCTCAAGATGCATTTCGCTTTCCTTACTTTGAAAGAATCGGGCCCCATACGTGGAACGGACGATTCCATACGCAACTATCGCGTCGGCGATGGCGCGAAGAGTTCACCGGAAACTGTTTGGCAATTCCGTCGGTCCATGAATCACTCCGCCGTGTCGTCGTTAAGCCACGAACGCCTTTTTGCCGATGTGTGCTGACGAGGAACAGCTGGTCGTTACTCCATTGGCGTTGGAAATCGATTTCAACCAAAAACTCGCCTCACGAACTGCATTCAGCCCACGTGGCCTTATTTTTCGGACCTTCGCGGGTCATAACCTTGCTGTAAATGTGCGTTCAGTATCGCACTGAAGTCGGATGACGACGGGAACGGACAGGGCGTCGATGCTGGAATCTTTACCCAGCTCGAACGATTCGACGCCCAGATGTCAGCGCGAAGTTCCGCCTCCGCTGTAAGGTCTCGGCGATTTGGAAAAAACGAGACAGAAGTGAATATTTCGCTCGAGCGCGCGTATATGGAGCGTCGGCAACGCAATCGAGGAAGGAAACTTTATGTCCAATAACCAGGGTCCGACGCTCGAACCGGTTCAGGCCGCGTATCAGGATGGGCGCCGGATCGGATTAGCCACCGGGGCATTGGCTCTCAGTGTCGTGTCGTTTGTGAACTTGTTCGGAATCGAAAAATCCGTTCTCGCGATTGTGCTCGCGGCGCTCGCCATGCAAGGCGCTGGACCTCTGGGGGCTGCGATTCGTCGCAGCCGCACGGCCCTGGTGATTGCATCAGCTCATGCCGTCACTATCGTTGTGGTCCTGATTGTGTTTCGCGACACGCTGATAGAGCTATTGCAACTGTTGCACAAGTTAAGCTGAGCCATGATTGAGGAAGAGGAGTATGGCCGGCTACTTGAGCCTCTTCTACGGCAAGCGGCGGCGTATGCACGCTCCATACTGCGAGACCGCGACCGGGCGCAGGATGCCGTACAGCAGGCAGCACTTCAAGGACTGGAGAGGATTCGAACTTTCGACGAGACCAGGGCTTTCAAAGGATGGTGGTTCGCTATCCTGCGTAATTGCTGTATCGATTTATGGAGGCATCTTGATTCGCCAAAGTTCGTCCGTTTGGATTACAACGATCCTCCGGCCCCGGTGTCCGAAGATGCCTCAGATTGGGAAAGGCTCAGCGCGTGCATGCTGCGGCTATCGGCGGATCATCAGGAAATTCTGCGCTTGAGGTATTTCGCGGACCTCAGTTATCGGGAACTTGCCGATGTTCTTTCGATTCCACAGGGAACAGTAATGTCCCGGCTACACATGGCGAGAATTGCCCTCGCCTCACAAATGCGCAAGGAGGAGTGATGAAACCCATCGAACCCGCCGAGTTGTCGGGCTACCTTGACGGCGAACTGGAACGGGATCGCGTTCGCGAAGTGGAAGCTGCACTCGCCGACGATCCGTCGTTGCGAGCGGATTATCAAGCTTTAGCGAACGCCGACACCGCCTGGAAATCTGCTGCGGATCTCGCTGCATTCGGGCCCAACATACGGCTTCCACCAGGCAAGGCATTGACAAGTTCCCCATTCGCCATCGCAGGCATTTTGGTTCTCCTGGTCGTGTTGCGCATCACGCCGAAACTGGGAAATGTTGTTGCATGGGATCTACTGTTTCACGCCGCAGCTCTGGCGATTGTGCTTTTATGGGTTGTTCGCATGGCGCGAGAAGTGCAGAAGAACAAGTCGTAGCAGGTGGATTTGCGTGATCGGAGTCATTTGCTCAAAGGCACACGTCGCCGCACGTCATCGAAGAAATTCAACAGAAACGTCGCATGGAGAGAGCCGCCGGAGACTTCCGCGATCGGCCGTGGCAATATCGCAACGCGTTTGCCGTCCGGCGATACATCGAAATTCTGCAGCACGCCGGTTCTCAGGACTGGCGTGGGCGACCACGCATGCGGAGTGCCGGCGCTGAACACATCGCCCTGGATGCTATAGGTCGCGGACATGATGCGATCATCGCCTCCGAGAAAAAACAGTTCATGTGTCGCGGCAGACCATGCAGGGAACTTGCCCCCTGCCATCGACGCTCTCCATTTCCCGCCTGGCCCGGGAAACGGTCGCACGAAGACTTCAGCCCCACCGGATTCGCTGGAGGAATAGGCAATGAATTTGCCGTCGGGTGAAAACGCCGCGTCCACTTCCACGATGGTGGGCTCATCCAGAAAAGCCTGCGCCTTGCCGGGCCTGGGGTGGTCGAGGTCGGTCAAGTCGATGGGCAGCGTCCAGATGTCCGGCAGAGATCTGGAATTCACCGAAAGAGCCAATCGGCCATCCGGAGAGAACGAACTTGGTCGAGGATTCACCAGCTTCTCCACCAGCGGTTGACGCTGACCTGAACCGTCAGCGCGAATCCACCAGAGAGCATTGTCGGCCGTATAGACCAGATGCTTCGAATCTTTCGCCCATGCCAGTTCTCGATTCGCCACACCGAGGAAAGTGACCTGGGTGGGCGTGCCGTGGTCGAAATCGTAAACCCAGACATCGGAACCCTTGCTGCTCGCCGCGATGTACGCCACTCTCTTGCCGTCGGGAGAAATTCGGGGAGCACTATACAGGCCCGGCTGCCCGACAAGCGGCGTCGATTTACCCGCGCTATCCAGCCACAACAGCGGGTACGTCGAGTTCTCCGCATGCCCGCTCAAATACACCAGGGTTCCGGTAGCGGAAAATGCGAATTGTCCGCCGCTATCCTGACCTATCGCTGCATTTGCGGCAACATTGTCCACCAGCGGAACTGGTGTGCCGAGCAGTTCGAGGCGGCCTGGGTCGAAGCCAACCGCAAAGAGAGTGCCGTCACGCATGAAAATCACGTGCCCGGCTTCCGCGGAAGTGGGCAGATATTGTGGCCAGTACCCGCCATGAATAAGCAACTTCGCCTGATTCGTATCCAGCCGCCACACTTCGATATCCGCGTTGTCCATCCGATCCGCCTGGGGCAGGGTATTGAACAGGACCGCCTTTGCGCCCGGCAGAACATGCGGATAAAGCTGAGTTGGTGCTTCTGATCCAGCCCACTTCTTCAAGGGTTGCGCGGTGCCTCCCTCCGCGGCCATTCGCAGCAGGCCGTTAACCGAACCCAGGATGATGTTGTTGTCGTCTCCCCAACTGCCGCCAAAACCAGTGAGGGCAGTGCTGCTCGGCGCGTCGCCCAGAAGCACGGGAGAGCCGCCATCCACCGAGATCTTCTTGATCTTGCCATTTTGCAGAAAGCCGATCCACTTACCGTCCGGAGAAAAGAAAGGGAGTTGAACAATGGAATCGGTACCTGCAAGACGTGTTGGGCCGGGTTGATCAAGGCGGCGCGTATAGAGCTGACTCAATCCGCCGTCCGCTCGTCCGACAAACGCAATACGCGTTCCATCGGGACTGAGAATGACGGATACGCCGCTGCCCCGCACCGCCTCGGGTCCCAGGTCGACGCTAAGGCGTACGAGTTGGCGATCCACAACGGGGCCGACACTCCATCGGCTCCAGACCACGATTGCCACTACAATCGTTGCCAGGCCCCCCGCGACAACCCAACCCAGCTGGCTGCGTCGCGCCGGTACGGCAGTCGCTGTCGTTGCCACGGGTTCGGTTACCGCATGCTCCAAATCGATGCGGACATCCGTCGCCGTCTGACGCCGCTTCTTCACATCTTTCTGCAAGCAGACTTTCAATATTTCCCGGACTCGGGGCCGTACGTTTTCAGACAAGCGCGTCCAGTCCGGGTCCAGTTTCAAAACTGTTCCCAATATCTCGGCAACATCCTCGCCTTCGAAAGCAGGATATCCGGTGAGCATCTCGTAGAGCACCGCGCCAAATGCGAAAATGTCGGTGCGCCGGTCGACCTCCTTCCCCTTCGCCTGCTCCGGCGACATGTATGCCGCCGTTCCAAGAATCACGCCCGCGTTGGTCGCGGCCATACTGGCCATCGTCGGCGAATTGGATAGCGTCGCGTTCGCTGGATTCGCGTCGTAGGCCTTAGCGAGACCAAAGTCGAGGACCTTCGCTCGTCCGTCGCTCGTCAGCATCACGTTGCCGGGTTTCAAATCACGATGGATTACGCCCTTCTCGTGAGCCGCTTCCAATGCTTCGAGAATTTGCCGCGCGATGACCAGCGCTTCGTCAACTGGAATGGGTCCCTTCTTGAGACGCGCCTGCAGCGTCTCGCCTTCGATCAGCTCCATCACAATGCAACGCGTGTCGCCGGATTCCTCGAGGCCGTAGATGTGGGCGATGTTGGGATGATTCAGTGACGCGAGAAGCTGCGCCTCACGCCGGAAACGCGACAACCGATCGGGGTCTGAAGCGAACGCCGCAGGAAGAAGTTTTATCGCAACACTGCGTCGCAGCTTCGAGTCCGTTGCCTGATACACCTCGCCCATGCCGCCGGTTCCCAGATGGCTCGTGATTTCGTAGTGTGCGAGTTTAGTTCCGATCATGATCCGCTAAAGAGCGTGCGGATTGTAGCAGAGCCACTGCCATGCCGCCATAGCGCGGCTGCTATGTTGTCGTTAGCACATGATCTGTCCGCTTTCGCGGCCAAGGGTGCAGGCGAGCCGTACCGGGCAGCCGCAGTGGAGCGGGCAATGAAAGTGCAGGAAATTGTGGTGCGAGCGATGTCGAAACGAATCACGTGTTGGCAGGGGCGCGAGGGTTTAACGAAGCCCGTGAGGTCTAAACAATAAAGCGGACAGATCACTTGCTAATAAAAGCGGACATTTCATGTGCTAAAGCCATAGCGCGGCTGTTATGGGGGCGAGAACGCGGAAGTCGGTCGTGCCGGCAGGGAGTATCATTACTTCTCGATGACAGCCAAAGAATAGAGGGTGCATGAGCGACGGCAACGAAGAACGTCATGAAAGCAGGATTCGCATTGAACAGGAACTGCGGGAAGATCTCGAAGATCGGATTCAGATCGACGATGGCGACGATGGCGAGCCAGAACGCCCGGACTCTTAGGCTGTTGCTTTTCGCGTCGCATCCCGCAAAGGATTGCATCAAAATGAAAGAACGCCATGTCGAAGCAAACCAGACCCCAGGAGGATGCGGAAGACGCATTCATTCAGGAAATCGAAAATGCGCTTCGCAACGACGGCGGACCGGGAAGTATTTTTGCTCCTTCTGAAACGAATGAGGAGCTGCCGAATCAACCATTTCGTTTCGTCCTGCATCACCTTCGCTTCTATCGTTGGATTCTGATCTCAATTGCTCTGCTGGAACTTGGACAAGCTGCCTGTCAGATCCTGATTCCGAAAGCAGTCCAACGCATCATCGATGCCGCGACCGCATCGGGAGTCGGAAGCACTCTATCGGTATGGACCGCACTCGGCGGTCCATTAAAGCTGTTCATCCTGCTCAATCTTGGCATCCTGATTTTCAGCCGGTCGAGCGGATCAGCATTGGTCATGGTTGGTCCGGCATTGCGGCGACGAGTGCGGCACAGCCTGTACCGGTATTTGCAGGGGCACTCGCAACGCTACTTCATGGGGAATTTCGCAGGTTCTCTTTCCAATCGCATTGCCGAAGTTTCCATGAGCGTGAATCAGTCGGTGTGGACCGTCATGTTCGATTTCTGGCCGGTCGCCGTGACGCTATGCGTATCGCTCGTTGTTCTGGCACAGGTGCATTCCGGACTGGCGCTGGTGCTGGGAACATGGTCTCTGGCCTATGTCGCTGTTTCGTACGTCCTTGCGATACGTTGCCGGGAATACGCTCGGCAATTTGCTGCAGCCCGCAGCGCCGTCAGCGGCAAGATTGTCGATGCGGTAACGAACGTCATGAATTCGAAATTGTTTGCGCGAAACAATTTCGAGAGGGGATACCTCAGCCGCTATCTCGATCAGGAGGTGAAGACCGCGCGGCGCACGTTCTGGTTTATGGAACGGATGCGCTGGTTTCAGTTCATCGCGACCCTGTCGCTTCAGGTGGGAATGATTGTCTATTCGGCACGGTTATGGATGGATCGGAGTATTTCGGTTGGCTCGTTTGCGATGGTCGCGAGCATGCTTCTGTTGGTGATCAATGATGTGCGGAATCTCAGCCGCAGGTTTCTCGAATTCTTTGAGTACGTCGGCAATGTGACGGATGGCGTCGGCATCATCATTCGACCTCATGAAATCATCGATGAACCCGGCTCACCCGACCTGGTGGTGAGTGGTGGTGAAATTCGCTTCGAGAATGTCGACTTTGCGTATCCCGGTGGTATGGAAGTATTCCGCGGCCTGAATTTAGTCATCCGTTCCCGTGAACGCGTGGGGCTTGTGGGCTTTTCGGGATCTGGCAAGTCCACCTTCATGAACCTGATCCTGCGTCTCTACGACATTCAGGGTGGTCGCATCCTGATTGATGGACAGGACGTCCGCGAGGTGACGCAGGATTCGCTGCGGCGTGCCATCAGCATGATCTCGCAGGATCCCATGCTGTTTCATCGATCTCTGTTTGACAACATTCGATACGGTTCGCTCGACGCAACCGATGAAGAAGTGCAGGATGCCGCGCGGTATGCTCATGCCCACGAATTCATTTCTGCACTTCCGCAGGGTTATGGCTCATTGGTTGGTGAACGTGGCGTGCGCCTGTCTGGAGGACAGCGTCAGCGTGTCGCCATTGCACGGGCCGTTCTGAAGAATGCACCGATATTCTTCCTCGATGAAGCCACTTCCAGCCTGGACTCGGTTACCGAAAGGCATATTCAGGACAGCATCGCGCACCTTCTTCGAGGACGGACATCGATTGTCATCGCGCATCGCTTATCGACGATTTCCCACCTGGACCGAATTCTTGTTTTTGATGCGGGCAAAGTTGTCGAGGACGGAACCCATGCCGAGCTACTTCAGCGGAATGGCCATTACGCACGAATGTGGAACATGCAGGCGGGCGGATTCCTGCCGGAAAGCGAAATTGCCGGACATATCTAAATAGCATCCGTGCAATACGGACGAAGAGAAGGACAATTTCTGTGCATCGGGATGAAGGGTTCGCGCGAATTCCCCGGATCACTCAAAGTGGGAGGAGCCGTTTTATCGTCGTGTCCAGGGCGGATACGCATCCCCGCGACAATTCGAAGCCGCACTGCTTGCCGGTTTGCATCGCTTTGGCACGTGCGTCGTGTCGTCGCCGCGTGCCAAACCTTGTATAGCGAGAGCTATACAAGCAGCGATTGAATCTCTTCTTCCGAGAGCGCGCGATTGTAAATCCGAATATCGTCGATCGCGCCATCAAAGTAGAAGCGCTGCTCATCGGTGCCTTTCCTGCCGATGTACAGAGGCTCTTCCGAATGGATTCCCAGCCTATGGCGGACTGAGCTGTTCAAGGCGCCGTTCACATAGAGCTTATGGAGGCCGTCTGCGAAAACAGCCGCGCAGTGATACCAGACTCCGGGCGTGATCGGTTCAATGCTGAAGGGATCGGGCGCTTCAACCATCCGGTGCCACACAATTCAATCTCCAAACATGCTGAGCTGGAAGATTCTCCGGGAGTGATCGTTATCATCGCCGTCGTCCTGGCAAATGATGCAGTCGTGCCACCAGCCCTGGTTTGGGGCGTCACAACGCGCCCACACTGAAACCGTAAGCGCGACATTGGTGAGGCGCGGAGGCGGAGAGACGATGATGTAATCGTCCTTCCCATCAAACGTGTAGGCGCTGTTTGCCGCTCCGAAACGGTCGGGGCAGGGCGTTGCTCCCGTCACAAGCCCGTCAAAGCCACTGCCGCTCGTATCCGCAGCATTGCCGTTGAAGAGATACTCGGCAACGAGTCCGTCTCGCGTGTGCATCAGGGGATCTCCATTTCTACGCATTGAATTATCAGTGTTGAGGTCATATCAATCAACACTAGCCGCGACGGAGAGTTGAGATACACAGTTTGTGCAGACTGGGATAATCAGAAAACTCCCAGGACGATGCGAGATCCGATAAGGCTGAACGTGCGCATACTGCGAAGCGTATATATTTAAGGAGTGACTCAAGATTCTTTAAGGAGGTACACGTGGATAGAACTGCCAGTCCGGAGTTGATGGCCCGTTTGGAGAGCTTGGAGCGTGCCAACAGGAGACTCACGAGGATCCTCATTTTTACTGTCGTTGCTGCGGGAGCTTACACTTTAATGCCGCTCAGGGCTTCCTACCTGGCCCATGCTCAGCAAAGCCGACCCGACGTCCTTGAAGTGCGAGAGTTACGTGTTATGGATAGCCGTGGGATCGAGCGAGTAAAAATCGCCGGCAATTTGCCAGACCCGATCATTCAAGGAAAGCGAGTTCCGCGACAGGGAGCGGTCGCAGGCGTGCTGATTTTTGACGAGGATGGGGACGAGCGTGGCGGGTACGTTACCAATCAGAACGGAGATGCCTTTCTATCTCTCGATGCGAAGTCTTATCAGCAGACACTGTTCATTGCCAATCGGAACGGTGGGGCGAACATGTCGGTCTGGAGTGGCCCAAACCGCAACAACAACTACGTAAGCGTTCAGGCAGTACCGAAGCCGCTAATCGAGATCCGTCAGGACGGTAAAACGCAGGTGTATGCGATCGGCGCGGAAACACCGCCCGGAAAGTAGCCACAGTTCTGCTCGCAGCAAATTGTCGATATCACTCGGGATGTATCGCGGGTTTAGCAGCGGATTCCATTCCGTTGATGGGCCACCGGCATTCCGTCATTGTGGGCGATCGCATTTCCGGTGGTCGAATGGGATGACGTATTTGCACCTCCTACCAATACGCGAGCGGTGTGGGAAGCTCCGCTCCACACGTGCATTTCCCGTCCGCATTTTCGGAATCGACCATCTTCGAACATGCCGAACATCGGAGCCATCGAGGGTTAAGACGGGCAGGGATCCATACGCCGGTAGCGGCGCCGCGCGCAATTTCGGGACTAAAGAAACGCCCAACCGCGGAGCGGTGTTCTCCGCCCTTCATCAACGGTGCCATGGCATCAGCGGATTCCCAGGCAGTGATGGTCATCATGCGATCGCCGACGGTCGCACCGACCCAGCTGATGAATCCCGGAATGGCCAGCATCTCCATCGCAACCTTCTGGCTGCTTTCGCGAACTTTCTGCTGTTCTTCAGCCGTGCGGGCTTCAAGCCACGTGATACTGAATGCTCCGGGTGTGGCCGTGTTTCCGTTGGACGCACGGACGCTGGTTCCGAAACCGAACGGGCCGATGGTTCTGGGCTGAACGATCACGTCCAGTCCCAGGGCACGCGGCAACGCGCCGGTATCGAAATATCCTTGAACGGAATGAATAGTTCCGGCATCCACGCGGATGAAGTCCGCCCCCGGAAGAACCACGGTAGCCCCGGTGGGTGGAAGTCCATTGAACGGTCCCCCGTTTGTGCCCTTCATTACCCATTCGACGGATACCAGACCGGAGGTATTCTCAGCGATGCTGACGATTTCGAAGGACAGATCGGGAAACGCGTCCCATAGACCTTGGGCGTAAGCGCCGATCGCCGCTCCTGTCAAGGGGCCGAGAGTCACAGGATCGCTATAAAATCCAGTCTCCGCAAATGTGGCCACGATTGCACCGGCGTCGTGCTGGTTCCAGGCATCGAAATAGCGTTGCGCGATCTCCTGAGGTTTTTGAAACATCCGGCGATTTTAACAAACCGCGAAATTATTTCAATTACGCATATGTCTGGGAAATTAGATGCAGATGAGGCGCGCGCCTAAGGGTATGCCCCTTCGCCGCTTCGTCGTCTATCCGGCAGGCAGGCGCTCGCCATTTCGGAAAGTGATTTCCCGTGCGAGAACTTTGTTCTCCTGCGAAATAGCGCGAATCCCCTTCACGGTAATTTCTTGCGCGGGCTTCACCGAATTCCGAGTCCAGCCCAGGCGAGTCAGGTTGTTGATACTTCCCAGTTCAATACACCAGCTGATTGTGCGCGACGTCTTCGCATCCATGACATCGACATAAAGGAGCGAGTGAGGATTTTGCCAGAGCAACTTTACGACCTGTCCAGTCAACGTCACGGGTCGATTGGTGTTGTACTCGGCATCGAAGGAATGATGCGCAGATGCCGGGGACGACATGACGAACAATGTGTAGAAAAGCAAAACTGCTATCCTGTGGCGCACATCCGCAATTCTACACGCATGATTTCTCTTCGACCCACCCATGTTGACTGTACTCGATATCACCGCCACTTGGATGTTTGCAAGAGAGCATTCGAACGCGCGGAAACTCAACGTGCTCTGCAGAGACATGCGCCTGGGTAAATTTATCTTGCAGAACATGGAAGCGATCCTTCGCCGCGGAACACACGCATGGCTCTGAAGGTCTCGGTCTCGGTCCAGATCGCCAGGTCCCATGGCGGAGATATACAGGTACGATCCACCCACTCTGAGACCGTATTCTCATTGATACTTCCCCGGAGTTCCGAAATCGCAAAGGCCGTTCATTGATGCTCACATTTCGATTCGCACCGAAAAATATGGCTCCTGAAAACGTCGGGGAGTTGTGCCAACGCGTACAAAATTGCAGCGATCCGACTTCCTTTGTGCCGGTGATTTCCTATCCGCTTGACATTCTCTCTCAAAACTTACATTGTAGGCTTTGTGGCTGACGTTCTCGGAAATTTCGAGCAGGCTGTGCTGCTCTCTATTCTTCGCTTGGGGGATGAGGCCTATGGCCGAGCCATTTTCGCCGAGGTACAGACGCGGCTTGATCGAGAGGTTGCCGCCGGCGCCGTGCACGCCACGCTCAACAGGCTTGAGATTAAAGGCCTGCTGACATCAAGTCTGGAACCCGGAACCGAGGTTCGTGCCGGACGACCTCGTCGTTATTACAAGCTCTCCTCGCCAGGCCGGCGCGCGCTGAAGGACGCACGCGCTGCAGTGAACAGTCTGTGGCGCGGTTTTCGCTGGCCGCTGAAAGGACAGTCATGAGTTCTGCGATGCCTCCACGTTGGGCGGAAGCCCTGCTTCGTCTGGTGCTCAACTCAAGGGATCAGGCCTCGGTGTCGGGCGATCTGCTGGAGGAATTCCGTGAGACGATTCGACCCGCGCAGGGACCGAGTGCCGCGGCTGGCTGGTACGTCCGGCAGGTGATGGGGTTCGTCGTCCGGAGCAATGTGGTTCCCGCATTGTTGTTTGGCGGAGCCGTTATCGTTCGTACCGCGCTGGATTGGTTGCAGCCGCCGGCAGACTTCCACACGCGCTCTTTAATCTCGACCCTCGTCGCGACATCCATCTTGCTGGTGTCCGGATTCTTTGCCTCCTGGAGCAACGGCAGGATCCTGGCCGGCAGCCTGTCCGGCATGGCGACAGCTGCATTCGCCGCATTACTGAGCACGATCGGCGCAGTAGGTCTTCTTGCAATCTGGCACGATCCAGCCACTGTGAAAGCCATCGAAGGCAGCGGCGGACTTTTGGAGGTATTCGTCCTGCCTGTGATGTTGATCGTCCCCGGCACGCTGCTAGGCACAATTGGCGGGGTGGCGGGCTCTGTCGTTCACTGGAGCGTGCGCCGCTGGTCTTAGATCGCTCGTACCGGAACACGGCCCACGGCCGAATCGAATCGTTGATTGGATGTTACAGATCGATCAACCCGCTCCGCAGCCCACGAGCGACAGCCTCAGTCCGGGACGCGGCCCCGAGCTTCCCTAGTATCGAGCGGATGTGGAATTTAATGGTGTGTTCGGAGATCTTCAGACGCACCGCGATTTCCTTGTTGCCTGAGCCATCCGCCAGAAGACGGAGAACTTCAGCTTCGCGAGGTGTGAGAGCTTCGGTATGTGGATCCTCCTCAGACTGTTGGGGCATCAAAGCACTGTCGAAGACCAGCAAACCAGCCGCGACGGACTTGATCGCCTGAAGAATCGGTTCGGATGAAATGTCCGTCTGCAGAATCATGCCGCCGGCCCTCGAATGCAAAATGCGGCTGGATATTCCAGGATCCGGCTCCGAGCACAATACAACAATCGGAATGAGGTCCAGGAATTCGCTCAGCCAGTCCCGTTGTATTGTGGACTCGGATTGCGATTGCCAGTCAATGACGGCCAGGTCCCCCGAGAGCTCCGACATCAGAGACCTCAAGAAGGGAAACGTCGCCGCGGACCCCAGAACGCGGATCGTGCGGTCCTCACCGATTTCGCGCAGAATCCGATGCCGGCGAACGGGGGACGCCGCCATGATCCACACATCCACCATAGCTTTAGCCTGCCGGACGTTCACCGATTCGGATTGTCATTTGAATGTTTTGCCCGCCACGAATGATTTTCGCCTGAACCTCCTGGCCGGCACCTTTCCGACGTATTTCGTCGTGGACATCTTCCAGGTCTTCGAAAGAACGGCCATCTATATGGATAAGGATATCCCCAAGCAATGCTCCTGCCTGATCTGCGGGCCCTCCCGGTTCGACGTGCATGACCAGCAACCCGGTGTTTGCATCCACGCCCACGTTTTTCTGAAGTGATCGGGGGATCTCAACCGGCTGCATGACCAATCCGACGTAAGGCTGACTCAGGTGACCTTTGGCTGCAATTTCATCTGCAACTCGCGTCAGTGTCGAGGAAGGTATCGTGATGGATTTCCCCCGAATGAGGCCGCTCGTATTCAAACCCAGGATGTTGCCGCCGGCGCCGACAAGTGCACCGCCCGAAAAGCCGGGATACAGCATCAGATCCGGACGAATGAACTGATCAATGCGCGTTCGCGCAACCTGCCACTCGCCCATGAGTCCGCTGATGACTCCACTGCTTGAGACGATGTTGCCCCGACGTGTCCGCGCCACGGCCACGGTGAGTTCACCAACCGAGAGCGTCGTGCCAGTGCCCAATTGCGCGGGCTCCAGTTCGACCTTTTCATCGAGTTTTAAGACGGCGAGGTCTGTCCCTCGATCCTTGCCGGAGAGCTTCGCAGTGACCGACCTGCCCTGGCCGATAATCACTCGAATATTGGTATCGTGACGGATCGAGTGTGCTGCGGTGAGAATCGAATCGGCGCGCCAAACGATGCCGCTGGATGTATGTCCGGATCGTCCGTCGACAGCCACTATGGACTTGCCCACCTGCTGAACTGCGTGTGATATTTCCTTTGAAAGTTCCAACCAACTATCTGCCATTTGATCATCTCCTATGGCTAGATTGCCCGATGTCCACGCGGGAGCGCATCCGCCATATGGACAGGTAGCAAGGTGCAAACTGCGACTGGCGCCGGCGCTTTGTACGACCAGGATCTGGGATGGATCCAAAGGATTACCGCCTCGATCCTGCGTGTGCCGCGGCCATGGTCTCGCGCTCTTCGAAACGGCGCAGACTTTCAGAAATCAGACGGGTAGATACATGTCCGCCACTCGTGATCTATCGTCACCAAGGCGTCCTTCATCACATCAAGTTCAGGCAATCGAACAGCTACACGGTCCTCGAATACTCGAGGGTTCGCATAGAATTCTCGCCGGCCTTGTCGCGTGAGATCGAGGATATTCCAGATCGGCGGTCAGGGTCTTTCCGGCAGGGACGACACGAATGCCTCAATCTGCTGGAAAACTTCGCGGGGATTACTGACGATCAGATCATGGGTGCCTGAGAGTTCCACCACGCGCCCTCGCTCAGCAAACGCCTGGAACCATTTGGTGTGATTTCGAACGCGCTCTCTAGTTAATAGATACAGCTTCTCTACACGTTCGCGAATAGAGGGATCGTCAGCTGCTCTAGCCACCAGCTCCGGGAACGCCAGTCTATCGGAACTACCGCGCCGCATCAGGTCATCAGCCGATTTTGGAGCGGCATAGATGGCAAGAGCAGGCACATGGATAGGTTCGGGATTGTACGAGCTGTACGCGGCCTGCATCTCCTTCGACATCTCTTGACGGATCGGGGGATCCGGTGCCCACAGGCCACCGACGCTTCCGTCAGCATTAGTTCGATATCTCGTGCGCAGCCATCCCTCTGGCCAGACGCCGCCGTATTTCTCCAGATACGCACGCAGAGCCATGAAGGATGCCAGGTCAACCGGTTGGGGACTGGGAGCAGCGGGCACCGTTCGCGCCACCGCATCATAGGCTTCGCTGTCCGCGTGGTCACCACGATCGAAGGCCGCATCGACATAGACCAGGCCCCTGATCTTCGCGGAGTGGCGGGCACCCAGGACGTGCATCTCTTCTCCCGCGAATGAGTGGCCGATCACCACAGGGTTGTTGATCCCCACTGCGTCGATCACGCGAAGGACATCTTCAGCCAGGCGTACGAATCCGTACCCGCTGGGGGCCGCTGATGATCCCCGATGGCCGCGCCGTGTCACACCGACAACGTGGTACCGAGCGGTCAGCGCCGGGGCAAAGTCATCGTATTGATGCGCCGTGCCTCCGAGTCCCGACAAGAGAACGAGCGGCGGGCCGGATCCACCCCAGTCCAACACCTCCAGTTGCACGTTTTCATCGACTGTTACGAACTCCACAGCGTGCGGCGATGGATCCTTCCACTCGATCTGTTGTGGCAATACGGACGTTGCTGCCACTAACACAACACCCAGACAGGACAAAAAGTAACGGTTCATCGATCTTTCTCCAGGTAAGGATTCATATCCCGTCAACAGTACGCAATATAGAGGTTGCTGTCCGAAGTGAAGGTTAAGAAATGTCAAGAAGAGGCAAGGGGAACCAGGCTGAATTGATATTTATTGACGCACCCGAAGTACGTGGAACGTCTACAATGGCCCCGTGGAGAATCGCATTCTGATCATCGATGACGATGCAGAGCTGTGTGCGCTGGTGACTCGATTCCTAAGCAGCGAGGGATTCCAAATCGACCGCGCTGCGGATGCCAGTCAAGGCATCTTACTGGCGTTATCCGGATCCTATGCGCTCATCATGTTGGACGTGATGATGCCTGACCTGAATGGATTCGACGTGCTCCGCCGCATTCGCGCGTGCTCTCGCACTCCGGTCCTCATGCTCACGGCACGTGGGGATACGCATGACCGTATCCTGGGGCTTGAATTGGGTGCCGACGATTACCTTCCCAAACCTTACGATCCCTCGGAGCTTGCGGCACGCATTCGCGCCATTCTCCGCCGTTCGGAATCTCCGCCGCCGGGCACCGCCACTTCGGTCCCGGTGGTTGTGGACGATATCGAATTGAACGCGGCATCCCGAGCGGTCAGTCGTAATCGGAAGCCTCTCGATTTAACGTCGGTTGAATTCGATTTGCTCGAACGGCTAATGACACATGCAGGAATGGTAGTGAGCCGCGAAGATCTGGTAAGCGCGGTACTGGGGCGTGAGTTTTCGCCCTACGACCGCAGCATCGACACGCATGTCTGCAATCTACGCAAGAAGATTGGACGCCTGAACGATGGCACGGAACGCATCAAGGGTATTCGTGGAACGGGGTATTTGTATGCAAAGTCTGTTTCTTAAAATTCTTTTGTCTTCCTTTCTAACGGTTATCTTCGTCGGTATTGGACTGGCTCTGGAGTTTGCGGTGATGATCCCGAGTGCCGACGGGTTCAAGCTGGCTCCGTCGTTTCTTCCGATTCTCGCCGTCGGTATCAGCGGTCTCATCTGTTTTCTGCTCACGCGTCACATCACGTCACCCCTGTTTGAATTGCGGAGAGGAGCTGAAACCATTGCCGCCGGGAATCTCAGTGCCCGTGTGCCTGTGAGCCTTCGCGAGCGTCGCGACGAAATCGGCCAGCTCGGCCGTGATTTCAATTGCATGGCGGAGCGCCTTGAGTCACTGGTCGACAGTCACAAGCGATTGCTTGGCGATGCATCCCACGAATTGCGTTCGCCCTTGTCGAGGTTACTCGTCGCACTGGGATTAACGCGAAAGGCGAACTCGGAGGAGATGCCCGAACTTCTGGACCGTGTCGCGCTCGAGGCCAAACGCCTCGATAGTCTGATCGGTCAACTTCTCACGCTGTCGCGCATCGAGAGTGGAAGCCACATGGCCGCAGCATCCTCCATCGATCTGACGGCCCTCGTCCATGAAGTCGTCGCCGATGCGGACTTCGAAGCAGGCGCGTATTCCCGAAGTGTCGGCGTTACCGCCTCCGAAGAAGGCACGGTCTCCGGCTCCGAGGAACTGATCCGTAGCGCCATCGAGAATGTCGTCCGTAATGGTGTTCGCTTTACTCGCGAGGGAACTGCCGTCGATGTGTCGATCCGCCGAGAGCGTGATCGCGCTGTCATTCGCGTTCGAGATCTGGGGCCGGGCGTGCCTGAAACCATGCTCAAGGAAATATTTCTGCCGTTCCGTCGCATCCAAACAATACAAGGGATTCAGAGCGAAGGATCGGGGCTCGGCCTTGCAATTGCGCACCGCGCTGTCGCGGCCAATGGTGGCAAGATTGGCGCAAGGAATGCGCCAGATGGAGGATTGATCGTCGATATCGAAATCCCCCTAGCCCGGAAAACTCCCGGCAACTCCATGCATTCTCATGATATTTCCTGAACCGAAGCGGACCCGAGCGCACGCCACTCGCGCGAGTGCCCACGGGTTACGGATCCAAACGCAAGGACATACCGGGTAAACCGATTACACAGTCACTTGAATTCAAGGTCGGTAAACACCAGCTGAGCGGCGACAATCTTGAAACCCTGGAACACATCCATCACATATTCGAACTCTACGGTCCCCAAACCGGTTACGCGTCCAATCTCAAGACGGTGGATTTCACCAATGGAAACACCAATGGGAATTTTGAGACGGTGCTGACCACCACCGACGAAGAGGGTACGAATCGCACATTTCTAGCTTCAGAAGCACTCTTCCGGATTGTCGATATGGAGAGACATAATCTCGTTGTGCCAATCGTCGGAGATTTCGCGGGAGATAAATCTCGAAGAGCCGTCGCAAAGTACCTTAAAGATCATGAAGCGACCGTATCGGTTTTCTACGTATCGAACGTCGACCAGTACTTTTTCCAGAACAATCCCGGCGCCGATTAATGGCGGCGCTCAAAAGTTCTATGAGAACGTAGCTGCTCTTCCGCAGGATAGGTCCAGCAGGTTTATTCGCGTCTCTAATATAGCGGCGCTAAAGCAGGTCTATCCTGGCTTTACGACGCATTTAGGCCCGGTCTCGGAAACGTTGCGGGTTTTCAGTGAACGAGGATTGAAATCTGTCCGCGAAGTATTCGACCTTCCACGGGAATAAAAACGAACTCATCAGATCTCCGGTGCAAATACCGTGAAGGGCAAGGCCGCCCTTGTCCTGTCGAGAGCAGTAGGCGAATATCCGGCATCCCTTCATAATGGGACGTTATCGTCAGTTAACTGCCGGCCGCTCGATGCGCTCCACGGTGTATACCGGCAAGGTCTCCTCTTGTCTCTTCAATTCGAGACCAAGCTTGCCCAGAACCGAGAAGACTGTGGGCAGGCCGGCGAAGGCGTTCGTGTCGGGAGTGCTATTCGGTGGGGGAGGAGGCAGCCGCATGGGAACCCAGCCTTCCGTGTTGACGGTGAACAGCCCGCTGAGCGCCGTGCGGTTCACGACCGGCAAATCCGCCCAGTTCGAAATGTAATTGGCAACATCATCCATATCGATGGCTTTGGCGTTCAGCGGATGGCCCAGCCCGTTAACAAACTCATGGCACGCTTGCTGGCTGGTATCGAAGCCGCAGTCCTTCTCGGCGAAAGCGGACTTCTGAAGCCTGGATCCTCCCGCGGCGACGGTGAGAGCGTAAACGGACATCGTCTTGTTCTCTGCCCGCATCACGAGTCTGAAACGATCGGTTAGCAATCCGCGGATCATTTGCTGGATTCGGTTCCGGACTTCGCGGTCCTGAAGTCCCGGAGCGATGGCATTGGCGACGGCTTTCGCTTCGATATCGTACGTCTCGCGAAGAGTCCACTCGGGCAGGAGCGAAAGACGCGGCGAGGGATTGAGGGGTACGTCGTAAGCGTAGCTCAACAGCCGAATCACAGGTACACCTCTTGCGATCCAGTCGCCGTTAGGCCGCACTTGCATGCGAGCGTCGCGGGCATCGGATGAGCGGGCAGCTTTTATGGTGATTGCATTAAATGACTGTGACTGACCGATGGCGCAGAAGCCCAGCAGCAAGTAGATAGCTGCCTGGCGAGACAACGACATAATCCACCTTCCTAAGCGGAGTGGACACCAGTGGAGCTCAGTTTGTTCCCGATATGATGCACACTGCGCGATAAAAAATGCGAAGTCACCTCACACAGGTTTTAGCCCTCATCAGTTGGCAGGTGTCCACGAGGGACCATTGCCGCGGCCTCGGCTCCAGGTGGTTCGCGGAACGGTTCCACGGGAATACGCTTGTAACAGACATCCAGCACGTCCAGGTATTCCGCGCCGCCTGGCGCTTGCAGAACCACGCGATCGCCCTCAGAGGCCTTCATCAACGCGCGCCCCAGGGGCGACACCCAACTGATATGGTCGCGTTGGAGATCCACCTCGTCGGTGCCGACGATGCTCACCACTCGCTCCGTTCCTGCGGCATTGGAATAGCGCACGGTTGCTCCGAAGAATGCACGCGCTGCCGACTGGCCTGTTCTCGGAGTTTCCGGGTCCACGACTTCGGCAGCATCGATTCGCTTAGTGAGAAAGCGGATCCGGCTATCGATCTGGCGCAGCCGGCGCTTACCATATTGATAGTCCGCGTTCTCACTGCGATCGCCATTGCTCGCAGCCCAAGCCACCACTCGGGTCACTGCCGGTCGTTCCCGGGTCAGTAGAAACCGGTGCTCCTCTTTGAGACGCTGCAAGCCGCCCGGCGTGATGTAGTTCTTGACTCGCGCGGCGGAGTCGTCTCCTTGAGGTTTTCTCGTAAATCCTTTTCGCATGCGGTTCGTCCTGCTTCCCAGGAAATGGATAGTGCCACATTGTTGAATCCGGTGAGGACTACTTATATTCTTTTTCGTGCGAGTCCGGTTAGCCCGCGGTCCAGCCCTCATCCCGAAAATGGAATGTGAGGATCAAAATGCGTCATCGTCGAACTCCGATGCTGCTGGTTATTTTCGCATTGATTCGTTCCGCGACTGTTGCGGTGAGTTCACAAGCGCCGACGCTGGCGATAACGAATGTCAATGTGGTGGACGTGAGCAACGGTCGCGTAGTCCCGCACAGCACGGTCGTCGTTGCAGGGAATACGATCACAAGCGTCACACAGAATGGCACTGCTCCTCGCGATGCGCGACAGCCGCTCGCTCAGGCGAAAGCTGCCGCACAGCGGTAGCGAGCCTCGCTCATTGTGGGAATTTCAGGGACAGAATAAGAATCGAGTGCTCACGCTGTTTGGCGGAACGATTCGACGCTCCTCAGCTCTTCGCCAATCGGGTTCCAGGTGGCAAACATGATAGCCTGCGCCGAAACCGACATAACCCAGCATGGATGGCGATGTCGTCGTGCCAGGCGCCAATCCCGAGAACGGATCTCAGGCGTTTTGCCAACGTTCGCTACACGATCCGGTCCAGCCGCGTCCTCTTCGAGCGGTGAATGCTCCAATAGGAAATCTCTACTGCCGATCCATATGCAGGTTGGAAACAAAAATCTCTCCTTGACAGTCGCGTCTGGTTTCTAAAAACTTCGACGTACATTTTGATGAGTGTTACAAAAGAATATCGCTTTGCAGTGGTGATGTACGGCGGCATATCGCTTGCGGTCTACATCAATGGAGTGGCTCAGGAACTATTATCACTGGTCCGTTCCACATCCCTCGACCGCGGCGTTGCACCATCACCTCTCCTGGAGGTCTACCGCCAGGTGGCCGAGAAGTTGAGCCTGAAGGAAAACCCACAATGGAAATCCGGCGATGAACTCAACGTCCGATTTGTCGTGGATATCATCACCGGCGCGTCGGCAGGCGGAATCAACGGCATCTTTCTTGCAAAGGCGTTGGCCAATAATCAACAACTCCGCAACCTCCGGGATCTGTGGATCGAACAGGCGGATCTGGACCTCCTCTTAAATGATAAGAAGTCGGTAGCGGATCTCGACGGGCAACTGAAGGCCCAGACTCCACCGCAGGCGCTGCTCAACGGGCCCCGATTATATCTGGAGCTCTTGAAAGCGTTCCGATCGATGGGCGCGGATGCCGATGACACGACTCACTTCGCCGATCTGCGGGAACTCGACCTCTTTGTCACTGTGACGGACGCCTGGGGCGAAATACTGCCGTTGCGTCTCTTCGACAAGATCGTTTGGGAACGGCGATACAAATCCATTTTTCATTTTCGATACAGCGATCCTTCCGCCGACGCGCGCGACAAGCGAAATGATTTCGTGTCCCGCAACAATGAGTTTTTAGCGTTTGCGGCGCGCTGTACCTCGTCGTTTCCTTTTGCGTTTGAACCGATCAAGCTCAACGATCTGAATACGTGGCTCGCCAAAACAGGCGTGCCCGATCCAACACTCATGGACGAATGGAAGGATCTGTTCTTCGACCACCCGGTACGTCCGAATGGAGATCTGGGCCAATGGGTGAAGCCCGAAGAACGCGTGTACGTCGATGGAGGATGTCTCGACAATAAACCATTCGGCTACGTGACTCGCGCGCTGCAGGAGCGCACGGCGAATATCGCCGTGGAACGCAAGCTGCTATATGTGGAACCCTCACCCGATCATCCGGAACGGCAAGGTTCACCTCAGGAGGATGGCAAAGTCGTCGCGCCGGACGCGCTGGAAAATGCCGTGCGGGCATTGATGATCATGCCGCTGGACGAAACCATCCGGGAGGACCTTGAAAATCTGCTGCAACGGAATCGAGATATCGACCGGATCAACCGGCTGATTCACGATATCGAGTCCGATGTGCTTTCGGCGCCTTCATTTCCCGACCGCAAAGCTCACATCCACGAAATGCAGAATAAATGGGATAACCAGGAAGCTGTGGATTCCCATCGGGAAAATGCAGCCGATTGGGCGAAGGCCGGATTTCGTCGAAAGACACGCACTCCTCAGGTTCCGATTCCCCCTTATTCCGAGCGCAATGACGTCCAATACAGCGGCTATTCGCGCCTGAAGGTGGCAACAGTCACCGATAATCTCGCACTGCTGATCTGCGAAATCGCGGGCTATCGAAGATCCTCGCAGGAATATTTCGCCATCCGGTGTCTCATCAAAGCCTGGCGCGACAAGCAATATAACGAGAATCCGGGCAACGAGAAAACGTTGACGTACTTTCTGCTGCGCTTCGATTACGAATATCGGATTCGTCGTCTGGAATTTCTCCTTCGGCGAATCGATCGGCTTCGGACGCTGGCAGCAGTGGAAGGCCGCCTCGGCAGTGAAAGCGAATCCAAAGCCATCAACGACATCCTTCGGTCGATTTCAGATGACAGCCCCGCGTGGCCATTTCAAGAAGCGGGTATGTTCCAGGAATTTCGAGCGAGATTACAGCAGTTGCGAGACCTCACCAGTTCCGCTTTAGACATCCTTCGATCCGGCGTTCACGACGTGCATACACCGATCGAAAAAGTCCCCAGGAAATCTCAGGGTCACGACAGATGGATCGGCCGGAACGCTGTGGCCAAAGCCATTCAGGCAATTCCGATCACCGCCAATGACCTGAATGAAATTCTCGGGGCGCAAGACATTTCCGGCAAACCGACCGAAGTGAATTTCGCATTTGAAGAAGAACAGATTCTCGAAAGAGCCAAACGTGTCCTTGAGAAACCGCAACTGCAAAATGCAATCGACGAGCTTGATGGGACATTGAATGGAGTTCTAAGGGCGCTTTTCCACAGCGCCGTCGAAAAAGTCCGACCCGGATTCAGTACGAATTCCAATGAACTCTCGGCTCCGCAGGCAGCAGCATCCCGGATTGTTCGCTACTACTATGACTTCTTCGATGAATACGACAGCGTCCTCTATCCGATCGGCTATGGATCCAATATCGGTGAGGCAGCTGTGGTGGATGTGATCCGGGTCAGTCCGGATGATGCGACAAGCATCATCGACGAATCTGTGACAGGAAAGGCAAAACTGGCAGGGGCTAAACTCGGGCACTTTGGTGCATTTCTCGACGCCGTTTGGAGACGCAACGATATCCTCTGGGGTCGCCTCGATGGCGCGGAACGAATCATTGAAAGCATGCTTCTCGGCGTCGCGGACAGGACCGAAATCGATCGGCTGATTAAAGAGGCACAAAAGGCAATCCTCGTGGAAGAACTCGGCGATTCCGGTCTTGCCGATATTCGGAAGTTGTTTATTCAAGCTGTCATTCAGGTCGGATCCGTTCCACTCGCCGACCAGAAGAACAAGATGGCGGCAGCGGTGCAGGATATCCTCAGAGACTCCACCGGACGCACGCAGGCCGTACTGGAAGCTGCGCTTCAACCTCAGGAATTGCTCGATGCCATGAAGCAATACAGCGTGAAGGACCTGCCGGAGCGGGAGTCGACGCTTCAATCCACGGGACGCGCGGCCACCATTATGGGGAATATTTTTCAGAATCTGGCGACACGCCGCAATTTCCCGTCCCATTGGACGCGCTGGCTGGCCTGGGGTGGAACCGGTCTGTGGAGTCTTGTTGAGATCTCGACGCCGCGAAAGCTGACACACTGGTATGCGCGATACTGGTTTGCACTGGCAGCAGTATTGAGCGCGATCCTGATTGCCGGGGGCGTCGTATTCACCGTGCCAGGTGCTCAAAACGTTGGCGTGAAACTTCTCCTGCTGACATTGGGAATTTACTTTATTACTTTGATTCTTGCAGCCTTCATCGATTCCGGCGAGACCACCACTCTGCGAAGATCGTCGGCAAGGTACCTGAAAATCTACGGCAGATTCCTCTCCTTTGCAGTGTTATGGCTGATCACGTTCGTGCTTCTGGCTCTTGGAGTGATCAGTGCTCTCCAATACATTCGCAACTTTTTATAATCTTCCAGATTATGACCGTGAATGCTGCCCTCATGACCGCGCAGGGCAATCCGGTATTCATCAATCAAAGTTCGACAATGCGATCCGCGAATGCCAGGTCCGCCGCGTTTACTCTTCCGTCTGCGAGGAGCTTATCGGCATCGAACTTGCCGTCGGATTTCAGGAACTCCAGATTCAGTATCGCATTGGTTTCTTCGATCACGCCGGCCCTGGCTGGATCCAACGATCGCGAGGCATCCAGAAATACTCGGGTGCCCAGGGCCTGCAAGCCTGGTCCCAACAATGATGTGATATTCGAGTTGAATGCTTCGGTCAACCTGGCGCCAAATCTTTCGAGTGCCTTTACCGCATTCGAAGGCGTGTCGCTCTGCATTGCCGCGATCTGCACCCCCCCCTCGAACGCGTGTTTGATGACTTCGGCTTCAGAGAAGAACAGGCTGTTCAATACGGGATCATCGGCGTTGATCGAAGAAATGATGCTTGCCGCGTCTTCCGGCCTGAAGAACTGAGAATCGGACTCGCCGGCCAAAACCTCTCCAGCGCGAGACAGCAGTTCCTTCATTCTGTTCAGGGTCTGTGGCTTGTCCATCATGATTCGCCGTTCTTTGCGATCCACGAAATTCCAGTAGGGAAAATCAGATTTGCCGGAAGCTTTTTGCGCCCGAGGAACGACTGCGCAATATGCGATGACCGTCTGAGCAGAGGCGATTGCATTCGTGTAGGCTTCCGGGCTCGAGAATACGCACTCGTGGATGTTCCGCTTCAGCGATAGTTGAATGGCATTTGACAGGTCGACATACACATCGGCTGTTCGGTCTTTGGGAAGGTTCAGCCATGCGTGTCCTGCATTGGATGCAGCAGCGTTGGATAGAGAAACTTGAAGCGAAATTAATCCGTTGCCAAGGACATTGGGACCGTTGGGAAGTACGTCCTCCGACTGGCGGTCGAGGAAATCCAGGAAGGCTGGAATATCGGGAAGCCTGGTTTTGAAAAATGTCTTTGCTGCCGGCTCGATCTGAGCCCGAACGTGCTTGAGCTTCATGTTGCGCCTGGCGAAGAGCATTGTGTAGTTCATTTCGAGCGAATCCTGATGCAGGCGTACTCCCGCGGCATTCGGGTTGGATTGCGATAGGCCGGAAACCAGTGAAAGGGTGCTCTTGCGTTGATTGCTTGCCGTTACGGTGTCGGACGATTTCAATTTGAACAAGAGGCCGCCACTGTTCGGCACCGCCTCAACCGATGCGAGAGAGTCGTTGAGATGAGACTGGGAGGAATCGAGGAACGGAAGCGTGACATCCACGTTCGTTTGACGTTTCACGCCGTGTGAAATCCTTCCCGCTGCGAGTTTCACCTGAGACGGTTGGTTTGCCAGGAGAATGTCGAACTGCCCTTGGACGGCTTGCTGAAAGAAGGCGGAGACGGATGCCGAATCGTGGCTGAAATCGAAAGTGGCATCCAGGAGGGCTTCGTCCGACGACGTGGATTGATAGGCCGCGTTCAAAGCTAAATTGTATTTGCGGTGCAGGGCTTCGAGCGCTTTTTCATAGTATTCTTCGCGCTTTTCCAACAGCAGATCCACGGATTTTCGAACCTTCTCCAAATCCTTCAAGACGATATTGTCTTGTCCCAGGAAGTTTGCGAGCTTTCGCTTCAGTAGCGGATCCAGCCTGGCGAAGTCCGTATCGGTGACAACATTGAGAATATTGTTTAGATGTAGCTGCGTCTCGACAAATGCCTGAAATGTCTGCAGCGTTTTCTCCGACGTACTGCCGTCGAGCAGTGCACTGATCTTCTTTCCGATGTCCTGGACTTCATGGATTGGCAGGGACAGGAGTCCGAGCACATGGTTGTCCGCAGTGGATTCCAATAGGCGGCCGACAGGCGTATGAAAAAAATCGATGCGGTTGAGTTGCTTATTGAGGAGTGTGCGCAGCTGGTCGCCGGAGATCGTACCAAGAAGACTGGAAAACTGTCGTACTGGAGTCAGATCAACCTTTTCTTCGACCAGTTTTAGAATCGTCGCAGAAACGGTGTGGGGAAGTTCGTGCCATTTCTGAATGAACGAGACAGCCTTGTCGTGAACTGCATCAAACTCCTCCTGCAGCTTATCGGGTGTGACGCCCGCGAGGTGTGCGATCAGGTTTTCCGCTCCGCTGATACCCGCACCTGCCAACAGATCGGAGAGTTTTGTTTGCGGTGATGTCCATTTCTCGACGACTTTAAGATCCTTCAGAAGTTGCTGGCCGTGTGTATCGAATACAGCCGATATGAAGTCGTCAATTTTTCCCGGTAGTAATTTGTCGATTGCTTCAATGCCGAGGCTCGCATCGAGGGACAGATCGAATGCGCGGGTTTTCAGACGAAAGAATCGAAGACGCAGCTGTTTTTCATTGGAATCACGGCTCACCACGACCGCACAACGCCCGCTGGCAGAGAAACCGATTGCGGCATTGATTCCCATCTGCAGGCGGAGCCCGATGTCCCCGGCGAGACCACCGGTTTTGGCTTCGCGTACCCAATTAAAGTCGTACCCTAACTGCGCACCGAGTTTTACGCCGAATCCGCCGATCACTTCTGCAATGAGCCACGTTCCCGGCGCGACCTGGTCAATGGAAGTAATTTGACGGGGTAGCATCCAGCTATCCGCAACTTCCTGAATGACGGCTCGGGCGCCCGTGGTGACGGGCAGACGGCGTATCACTGCAAAGAGTCCTTCCTTGCTGCCGGACATTGCAAGTGTTGCTGTGCCCACCGCACTGAGAGCCAAAGCGCCATTTGCTTTTCCTTCGGCGGAGAATCCCCACCGCAATATCCCGAGCAGCGATTGGTCATCAACTCCAAACTCCAAAGCCTCAAGAGAGAAATCTTCTGCTTTCTCTCCAAGTTGTCGCAGTAGAGAATCTCCCTTTCGATACACACCGAGGCCGGCAAAAACTCCAGCCTTCGCGGTGAAGCTGACTTTATCGCTGCCACGTCCGAATTCAATCGGAGCGCTGGTGCTTGCCTCCAGACCAACTTCGGCTAATTCAATGTCTCGCGCTGGAAACGTATCGGATGCCGATTGAATGGCGGATAGCACATCCGGCTGGAGATCCCCGGATACCCGTAGCCCGAGAGAGGCATTCTGATTCAAAAGTGAGAGATTTCGTGTGAATGCGAATTCCCTCGGACCAGCGGCAGGCAATGGAGATGGCATGACAGGAATCCTTTCGTGGTGCGAACGATTTAGCAGGCCGGCATTGCCCGGGCGTCTTCGGTTCACCGATATTGTTGAGATTGGCCGCTCATTATACTTAGGCGGAGAAGAACTCAAATAACATTTCAAAACACTGCGGTCGATCCGTACGCCCTCAAGGCACGCATCGCCTCCTGACTCCGGAGGGCCATTCGTCGGTATGAATGCGCTTCAATTGCTGTCAAAGCTGTTTGCTATCGAATGCAATTATCGAGTTCATAGCTCCAACAGAGCGTCCGATACCGATCCATCCAATCTCACGAGAGCGATGGTGGTAACCGGTTACACCCAGTCCAGTACCCAGCCCGGGGCAACCCCGGCGCGACGCCTGGTGCCACTCAAGGTACAACTCAGGGCACAGGCCGGGGCACCAATACGACAAACTCGTCGCAGACTACCGGACCAAACACAGCGTCGTCCAACTCTGCGACATCCAGCTCTGCGTCATCCAGCACGGATGCCGCGAACCAGCTGGTGGAAATGAACAGCGCCGAAGTCGCTTTGGCAAGGACCGCCTCAACGAAAGCGCAAAGCGCCGCCGTTAAGTCCTACGCCTAGATGATGGTCAAAGATCATTCGGCAGCGCTCACGAAGTTGAGAGGCACTCCGGGTGTGACATCGACGGAAATGAAACCGAATGCCAAACACCAGGCGACAGCGGACCGTTTGTCTAAATTGTCGGGCGCGGAATTTGACCGCGAGTACATGGCAGCGATGGTTGCCGATCACCAGGAAGCTCTGGACTTCCTCGAAGCACATAGCAAATCTGCTGAATCGGGAGCAGGCAACACATCTTTGGCAAAGACAGCGAAGGATATGATTCCAACCGTGCGTCAGCATCTCCAGCAGGCGCAGAAGATTCAGAAAGACCTTGCCAACAACACCATCAACCCGCAGCAGCCCGCGTCGAAATCGTCGACAAGCCCGAATACAAACTCGAATTCGGGAACGACGACGCCGAATAACGGGACGACCCCCAACTCCAATCGGAGTGGCACGCCTGAAACTGCGACTGGCGGAAACCGCTAGGCAGCCTCGTCGATTGCCGGATTTATGCCGGGAACCTTTCAGGCGGTTTATAGCGCTACTAAGGCATTCATTGATTCGTTTTCGCTGGCGTTAAGAGCCGAGCTGAAGAATACCGGCGTTACTGTCACATGTCTGATGCCAGGCGCTACGGATACCCGATTTTTCGAAAGGGCGGAAATGCTCGGCCAGGAGGAAAAGGACAGCCCGTCAATGGTGGCACAAGCCGGTTTCGACGCGATGATGCGTGGAGAAGCGGACGTCGTGACTGGCTGGAAAAATAAAATTCAGGCGACGCTTGCGCATGTCACTCCGGCCGGTATTCTTGCGGAACAGCACCGAAAAATGGCCGATCCAGGTTCTGGAAAAAATGTAACTGCTGAACACTCAGGTGAACATCGTGGGGACTCCCCTGGAGTAATTTGTGCTGCGGGGAGGTTTCGGCAGAGAACGTGCTCCGTAAGAAGCAGCCTAATAGGGGGCAATAAACCTGAAGGAACAGTATGAAAACTATTTTGCTTTTCGGAACCACACTGGCCATCTTCGTTGGAGTCATTAAGTTGTCGCGTCGAACGCACGAGAACCAGCTATTGCAGGAGAAATTACAACAGCTTCAGGACCGATTCAAAAGTCTGGACCGCATTTCCTGACACGGACCGGCAAAGGTTGTAGGGGCGGACTGGGATCGCCGTCCCCTATATACCTCGGATTTCACATTCCATCCCGCTTTTTTCCTCACCTGCCGAATCAAAAGGACCACACTTGTCACACATCATTACTAGACTGTCCTCGATTGTTGCACCCGAGCAATTTTCGAGAGGACTCATGCCAACCAAATTAAAGTCGAATCGCAAATGTTTCCCAACAACGGCCGCACAAGCCATGAGCGCTATTTTGAAATTCCTGTCGAGCGATGGGAGTGATGACTTGCTTCATGAACAATCGAAAGCGGGCCTGCAATTCCTGGAGCGGGATGGTTGGAGCAGGGAGACACACAAAATGCGTATGGCGCTAATGGCACGGCGAACTGAAAAAAGTTCCGAACGGAATAACTGAAACTGCCGGATTATTCTCGCCGGACATTCCGGGCTTTCTTATCGTCGCGGAGTGCCACGAACTTCGAATGACGCAGGTGGCCGTCGGGTGTCCACTCGGTGAACTCAAATTGCCCTACCAGTACCGGTTTGAGCCATCGACAGTCTTTCATCTTTGCCGCGGTCAGGCCCTGGCCCCACCGGCCACTTCGGAAGCCGCTTCGAGTTCGGGCTGCGAAGATCAATGCGTCTCCTTTGTAATATCCGAAAATCAAACCATCGAAAGTGGATCCTCCAACGGTATAGCCGCCGATAACAAACTCCTGACCCGAGTTGATTCTCAACTTCCGCCAGGCGCCCGTGCGAAGTCCCGGCTGGTATAGACTATTCCGGTCCTTTGCCACTACCCCTTCGAAGCCCTGGGCCTTGATGGCTTGGATGAGGTCGGACAGCGGCGAGGTCAATTCCGGTGAATAGCGAACGGGCTCGTTCAGTTTGGGCAGAACTTTTCGCTCCAGAAGTCCGCGTCGTTCTCCAAGATTCCGGTCCATGATGTTCCGTCCGGAAAGAATCAGCAGGTCGAATAGGTAAAACACGATCGGGTTCCGGGAGGACTTGTAGTTTTGCAGGAGATTGAACGATGGGCGTCCCTCGACATCCAGCGCAACAATCTCTCCATCCACGACGGTGTTATCTGGAAGCGATTGCAGCGCATTGGCAACTTCTGGAAAACGCGTGGTGAAGTCTTTATTACGACGGGACCGTAAATGGAGTTTGTTGTCCGCCTTGAAAGCAATGGCCCGGTAACCATCAAATTTCAGTTCCCGCAGCCACGAATCTGCGGCGGGTAGCTCGCTTGAACGTAAAAGAAGCATCGGCGGGATGAACGATGCTTTCGCGGTTGAATATTTGGCGTTCTTACTCATGAAAAAAAGAATTGTTCAAAAGGCTTTGCCGGAGAGCGGTATTAAAACCTCACACCGCAAACAAAAACCCATGACGCCCACCTTTGAGGAACCCTATTGGAAACAATGGAAACCGGATGAAGACCATGTGAATTCGCTTCCCGGCCGGGTTCGGGACTTCATAAAGGATCTCCAGCATGCGTCGGACCCTAACGGAGAGATATTGGCAGTACATCTATTAAAGGATGAGAATGCGGCACTCCGGGACCTGATTGAAAAGCAGCTGCAAAAGATCCAGCGCCTGGAGCGGCAAGGCAAAGGGAAATGAGGGGACAGTCCCCTCGTTCCCTCATTTCCGCTCTCTTTTTGAGAAATTAGGGAACGTGGGGACAGTCCCCTCATTTCAGGAACTTTCCGCTTCGATGCCAACCTGTGGAAGACATTCCGAATATCGGAATCCAAGAGTTTCCAGGTTCGATTCGATGCGCTCTGAAATCCCGCCTCTCCTGGCCAGGCCCTGGCCAGGAGAGGTGATCGTTCCATACCGAAAGCGGTTTCTTGCTTACTCAAAACGTTTCGGTTGTGGAGTCGACGGGTGTAGCCTTCGTGGAATGAAGTTGAATCTTCCAGGGATCCTTTTTGCCGTATTTGCCCTTGCAGCGCCCGCCTTTGCTCAGAATGCCGATGATTATCGAGGCGGCTGGAGAACAGACAGCGGCGAGGCTCACACCTACGAGTTCTCGATTCGCGGAACGGTGGTCCGAGGCATTTACTGCACCTATTGCGCCGATGCGACGACGCTGTCGTTCGTCGATGGGACGTTCGGTCCGGAAGGAATCGCGTTCGAAGTGACTCATGTGAATACCGACGGCAGCACGGCATTCAAGGACAAGGCGACAGCGAAGTTCGACGCGGCAAATAAGGGACGCCTGATCGTAACAGGTACCAGCGGTGGAGCCGGCGGCGGCAGGTTCGAGCGAGTCCTGATCAAGGATCCACGAGGGCCGGATCCCATTCCGGCGATGGTGTCCATTCTCCCGAAGGGGCCTCCCGTACCGGCCAATCCGCTTCGTCGAAACCCGGACGGCGCAGACGGTCTGCCGTACATTCAGCCCGGTCCATGGAAAGCCAGATTGACTGAGAAAGATGTTATCGGCGTGTGGCTGGGATTTGGCGTTGGTGCGCCAAAACAGTTTTTCATCATCAGGAAAGTCGGCGATAAGTTGCGCGGCATGGTGTGCGGCACGTGCGACAATCCCTACACGATGGCGGCTCTCGATGACTTCGTCATCGAAGGCGACACACTGCGATTCAACATCCTTCACGAGGACTGGGCCGACGGCGAAATTCCGACGTTTTACAAACATGTCACTGCGCACATCGGCTGGAACGAAATGCGATGTACGACGACTGCGGACCACCAGCCGGCGCCACCTCCGCCCGCAGCGGGCCGAGTTCCAGGATTCTCACTTCAGGGGCCTGTCGCGATTGAGGCCACGTCGGGCAACACTTGGCCCGAATGGCCTCCAAAGAACACGTCGTCTCCCCGCTAGTTCGCCGGCGGCTCGCGACTTGTGATCGTGAACACTCCCGTGGTTCGCATGCGGGAACCGATATAATCGCGCGGTATGATTCCGGATTCCTACAAACCAAGAAAGCAGTTCATGGAACTGGCCATCGCCGAGGCGAAGCGCGCGGGTGCGCGGGGCGACTATCCGATTGGCGCGGTCATCACGCGTCTGACCGGCAAGCGCGAAGTGGTTATTGCGAGCGCGGGCAACCGAGTGAAGACGTCGGGGTCCAGCATCAAGCACGTCGAACTCGAGACATTGAAGTATGTCTCCAGCGGGTATGGCCGGTACCTTCCCGACTTCGTTCTCTATTCCACACATGAACCCTGCGCGATGTGCGCCGGCGCGTGCGTGTGGTCCAGGATCGGTGCAGTGGTCTACGGCGTTTCACAGGAAGACATTGCCGCGTACGGCCGCAAGGGCGGGACGGACTATTACAAGTGGCGCGCGTGTCTGATTCCCTGTGAGTTCGTCCTGGAGAAAGGCAATCATTCGATTCCAGTGACCGGCGGGTTTCTGCGCAACGAGTGTCATAAACTGTTTAACTACAAACCACCGGAGTAGAGGCTTCCCGAGTATTTCTTGTCGTTCCTTCGAATCCCGATGTAGATTTCTTCCCACAATGGCTTTCAAACCGAACTGGACCACATGGATCGTCGCTGCGGCGATGTTCCTGTTGCTGGTGTTCTTCATGTTCGTGATGGGGCCGATGGTACTGCTTTTGACCATCGGGGCACTTGTTCTCACACTAACAATTCTGCCAATACTGTTGCTCACCGGGAGACGCCAGCGCGCGAGCCGGATTCTTATCGCATGGGGACTCTATCTGTCCGCCTACGTCATGATCTCGACTGGAATCACTATGGCGGGTGCCGATAACGAACCGAATTTCCCAATCGGGAAGGAAATCTGTGCGGACGCGGGTTGTTTCGCCGTCGACAAGATTGATAGATCCACCGTCTCATCGGAAACGACCTATACGGTCTACTGGCACCTTTCCAGTAACGACAAACAGATGGCAAAACATTTCCCGGGGAAAGGGCTGGAACTTTATATGTTCGATAATCGCGGCCGTAAGTTTGGGCTCACCGGAAATGCCAACCCGGACCCGCTGGACGTCACGATACCGGCTGGCGGAACCGTCAGCCAATCGATGACATTTCGCGTTCCTTCTGATGCGAATGAGCTTTACCTGACCGCAAAGTATCGTCCATTCACGTTCCAGAGCATGCTTCCCGGCGAACTGTCCCTGTTGCCCCACGGGCCGGGAAAGATGATTCGAATCCTGTAGCGCAACGAAGGCTGCATCCAGGAAGATCAGTGAACATTGATTGTTCCTGGACGCCAGACCGAAGCTGTTCCACACTTCGCCATCGCATGCTAAGTTTTGCACGAAATCAGCTGTATTGGCCGAGGCGGCTCGGAAAAGTGAAATAAGTAAGGAGAAACTCTTGAAGGAAAAACTTCTATTCGTACGATTGCCGATTCTGCTGTTCGTCATCTTCTTTATCGGCCGGCTGGCGCTGGGAGCCGCAATGGGCGTCAGCAAGGAGTCCTACGATATTTCGAATCGATTGTTCTCGATGGTAATCCTCGAGGTTCATGTCGGACTACTGTGGGGAGCGGTTGGTCGGCGTTATCGGGGATATGGAATCGGGGGCTCAATCACAGCCGTCGTGCTGGCGGTTCTGGTGTCACAAATTCTGATCTTTGCGGGAACGGCGTTTTCGTATATCGCCGGGGTGGATACGTTCTTCAATTTTCCTGAGGCTCTTAATCAGCAGGCCGCAATCGGATTTGGAGCGGCGATGGCAGCGCGCACGATCACGCTCATTGTGAATTGCATCATCGGAGCGATTTGCGCTGCAATTGGCTGGTCGCTGGGCGGGCTGGTTCCAAAAGCGGCATGACCGATCACCTCTCCCGTCGTCCAGGAGAGGCAATCGATCTTCAACGTGCGGCGCGGTTCGTTTTCAGGCGTGCGTCCACCAGCGTCACAATTTCATCCAGAACTCCCGATTGAAGTCCCTTCTGTGCGGCGATCCGTCGGACCAGGCAGTCGACGCGTTCGATATTCGCCGCACCGCCAAAAAGCGCACGAGCCGCCGAAGATGGCTTGCCCAATCCTTCGGCGGCCTTAGCGTACTTTTCGAACGGAACAAGATCTTCCGACTCCGCGCCGAGGCCGATGCATAACTTCGAGACCCACTCATAAATCTCTCGCGACCGGGTAGAGTCTCCGTGAACGGCATCCTGAATCGGAATCATGTCGTCTTTCCGAATGCAGCGATAGTTTCCCGTCATCAGCATCGGCCACTTGGCCAGCGGCACGAAAATGGAATCGTGCACCTTCAGCTTCACCGGGATTTCGATGGGGCCATTGCCTGCATCGTACCGCGCTGCTTCAATGTCGGCTTCGAGACTTCGAAGCAGCGCGGTTGGCGCATCCTCTTCGAAACGAGCCGCCTTGAAATTCGTGGGCAATCCCACTTGAAGCACATTTTTCGGTTGATCCGGCGGACGAAACGCCTGCGGATCCGGACTGGCCAGCGTTGTGAGTTTGGGATCAAATCCTTCCCATACTCCGGGATCGGCGTAGCAGGCGACCAGTTCCTCCGTCGACAGTCCCGGAATGCGCTGGAGATACGGCAGCGGCGGCATGTTCATGATTGCCAGGCACGGTTTCCGCGATCGTCCCACGCGGCCCATCAACTGGCGAACTCCGTCGGACCCGTACTGCGCTTCCTGCATGCCGAGCACAACGAGATCGAACTTTCCCGGATCGACGTCTTCGGGTGAACTCGCCGACAATTTTCCCGACAGTCCCTTCGATGAAATATCCAGCAGGCTATCGCGACCCTTGATAGGGAAACGAACAACGGTCCCCTCGCGATTGATCAGGTCCGCAGTGGATCTTGTGCAGACCAGCGTCACGTCGTGCCCGGCCATCAGCAGCTTGGTACTGAACAGCGAGCCGTACGAAGCTCCAAGAATGAGTACGTTGGTTTTCATGTTAGATCGCACCCTGCTGGCGTGCCGCACTGATCTCGGCGTCGTTCAAACCGAGGACGCCTTTTAGAATCTCATCGGTATGCTCGCCCAGCAGCGGTGAGCGGCGGACATCGGACGGAGATTCCGACAGCTTGATGGGATTTCCAACCGTCAGGTATTTCCCTCGGGTCGGATGGTCGACTTCGACCACAGTTCCGGTGCTGCGCAGCGCCGGTTCTTCCGCGATTTCTTTCATCGAGAGAATCGGGCCGCACGGCACGTTTACGGCATTCAGTTTTGCCATGACGTCCATCTTGCTCATGGTCATGGTCCACTTTTCAATTTCGGCGAAGACGAAATCCAGCTTGGGCAGGCGCGCCTCGGGAGTGTTGAACTCGGGATCCTCGAGCCAGTCCGCATGACCGATGATTTTCGCCAGGGCAGGGAAAGCCTGGGCCTGAGTGATCACGTATTGATAGGCGTCCGGATCCGTTTCCCATCCTTTGCAACGGACAATCCAACCCGGATGGCCTCCGCCGGAGGCATTGCCGGCGCGTGGCACCGCCGCACCGAACGTGCCGTTGGGATATTGCGGGTACTCCTTCAGCGGACCATGGGCCAGCCGCTGCTGGTCGCGCAATTTCACGCGGCAGAGATTGAGCACGGCGTCCTGCATCGCAACGGTCACGCGTTGTCCGCGGCCGCTCTTTTCGCGATGAAGAAGTGCCGCGAGAATTCCGGCGACGAGATGGATGCCGGTGCCGGAATCGCCGATCTGAGAACCGGTGACCATGGGGAAGCCGCCGATCTCGCCGGTAGTGGATGCGGATCCGCCTGTGCATTGCGCCACATTCTCGTACACTTTGCAGTCTTCAAAAGGTCCCGGGCCGAAACCCTTCACCGAGGCATAGACCATCCGCGGATTGATCTGTTGAATCTTTTCCCATGGAAAGCCCATGCGATCGATCGCGCCGGGTGCGTAATTCTCGACCATGACGTCACATTTCTCGATGAGCTGCGTGAAAATCTTCTTGCCCGCTTCCGTTTTGGGATTCAGCGTCATGCCGCGCTTGTTGCTGTTGAGCATGGTGAAGTAGAGGCTGTCGACGCCCGGAATGTCGCGCAGCTGAAGGCGCGTGGGATCGCCGTCGCCCGGCTTTTCGATCTTGATAACATCGGCGCCGAACCACGCCAGAATCTGAGTGCAGGTCGGTCCCGACTGCACGTGGGTCATATCCAGGACGCGAACACCCTCCAGAGCTTTTCCCATGTTCTCCCTCTTCTTCGTTCCAGTTGAAGTCCGTCAACGTTGCGGACCGACAATTCTACCCTCGAAGGAAAATTTTGAGAACCCTTTCATGCGACAATCGTCCGCATGAAAGCATGGATCATTGAAGGATTTGCCGGAATAGAGAAGGCGCGGTTCATCGAAGTATCGGACCCTGTTCCGGCCGCTGGCGAAGTTGTTCTGCGTGTCCACTACGCCGCGCTGAATCCGGCCGATCGGTATCTTGCGCAGGGAGAATATCCGGCGAAACCACCAATGCCGCACATCCTGGGACGGGATGGAAGCGGTGTGATTGCCGCGGTGGGTTCCGGCGTGCAGGGTCATTCGATTGGCCAGCAGCGCGCCATTCTCCGGGGAGACATGGGCGTTTCACGATGGGGGACGTTTGCTGAACTCGTGGCCGTCCCGACGGATTCATTGATTGAATTACCCGACGGCTGGACTGAGGAGCAGGCTGGGAGCGCATCGCTGGTTTATGTGACCGCTTTCCAGGCGCTGACGCAATGGGGGGACCTGCCGTCGCAGTCGGTGGTGCTGGTCAGCGGCGCGTCAGGTGGCGTTGGCGTTGCCAGCACCCAGCTGGGAGTGGCAATGGGACACACGGTCATTGGCTTGTCGCGCGGTTCGGAGAAACACGCGACGCTCCAATCGCTCGGTGCCGCGCTGACGCTCGACCCCTCGGACCCTCAATGGCGGAAAGGGCTTGCGGAATTTCTCGGCAAGCGCAAAGTCGATCTCGCCATCGACAGCGTCGGAGGCACACTCTTTCCCCAATTGGTTGCAACGCTGGGCGACCGAGGACGCGTGAGTGTCGTCGGCCGATTGGCTGGTGAAGTGCCACAGTTCAACACGGCAACGCTGTTCTTCCGGCGGATTCGAATCGGCGGGGTCGCCGTGGGTGCGTATACGAATTCGGAGAGCCGTCAGGCGTGGAACGCATCCGTGCAGCTTCTCAACAAGACCGGCGCGCGCCCGCTCATCGATCGTGTCTTTCCATTCGATCAACTGCCCGCTGCCTTCGACCGGCTAGCGCAGGGTCCGATGGGAAAAGTGCTCGTGCGCATACGCGATTGACAGTTTGGTTGTCGCCCGAACTGTTCACTTTTTATCCAGCTTCAGTGAGACCGAATTGATGCAGTATCGCAATCCTGTCGGCTGGGGTCCGTCATTGAACACATGCCCGAGATGTGCGCCGCAGGCACTGCACATGGCTTCGGTGCGAACCATTCCATGACTGCGATCCTCATCGGTTGCGACACTTTCGGAATCGATGGGTTGATAGAAGCTGGGCCATCCGGTGCCCGAATCGAATTTCGTACTCGAATCGAATAATTCGTTGCCGCATGCGATGCATTTGTACACACCCTTTTCCTTCGAATGCGTGTATTCGCCCGTGAACGGCCGCTCCGTGCCTTTCTCCCTGCAGATGTGAAACTGTTCGGGAGTGAGATCCTTCTTCCAGTCTTCGCTGGTTTTTTCAACTTTCTTTTTCATGGTGTTGTTTTGAAGGTTCCTTTCGATTTCGCGATAGGGGCCAGCGTCGGATAAAACTGAACGAAAGTGTTGTCGACGGCGCCATTGGCTGAATGACACGCCTGGCATCCGGCGTTGTCAGGGAGTGCTCTGGCGGAAGTTGCCGATGCGCCGAATCCAAAGAACGCCCATTTGTTCGGGAAGCGCTTCTCGTCCTTCACTTCCACTTCGACGGCGGTAACCTGATCCTGGAAGTGGCCGCCGTTGTTGATGGAACCCTTGGTCGCGGCCGATCGGATTTCGAGCACAAACATCGTTTTGTCGGGCCACGTTCCGGTGGTCTGGAATGATTTGTAGGCCGCCGGTGTGACGAAAACGTTATCGAAAAGGGGATTGGCCGGGTTCGCGCTTGCCGCCGGACCGTAGGTCATTCCGAGCCCGGAACTCAGATAAATCCACTCCCGATAATTGTCCGGACGCGTCAGTTGTCCGTCAGCGGTGTAGCGCGGCTCGATCGTGGTTTGAGCCGACGCGGTCAGACACATCACGATGAGACCTGAAATAAAGAGGGTTTTCATGGCTGCCAAGAATATCAGAATTCTCCGCCCGGCCAGTATGCGTACTAAAATCAGGGGCCGGAGGATACGTGTGCAATATTCAAAACTTGGCGACACCGGTCTGATCGTTTCGCGTCTCGCTTTCGGCGCCATGACGTTTGGCATCGGCACGGGCCCATTTGTGGCAGTCAGTAAGGTGGATGAAACAAATTCCGCATCGATGGTTGGAATGTCGCTGGATGCCGGCATTAATTTTTTCGATACCGCCAACGGCTATTCGAATGGGCAATCGGAAACGATGCTCGGGAGACATCTGGGCGCCCGCCGCAAGGAGGTTGTTGTGGCGACGAAGGTGGGATTCCGCACGAGCCCGGCATTGGGAGATGCGGGGCTTTCGCGCACGCACATACTCGCGGCCTGTGATGATAGCTTGCGCCGGCTGGGCACGGACTATATCGACCTTTACATCGTTCATCGCGAAGACCGATTCACGCCGCTTGAAGAAACCCTCGAGGTTTTGGATTCACTCGTCCGTGCGGGGAAAGTGCGATACCTCGGGTATTCGAACTGGTCCGCATGGAAGGCGGCGACAGCGCTTCAGCTTCAAAAAGCGAATGGCTTCGCGCCATTCACCAGCGGTCAGATGCACTACGCATTGACGGGACGGGATGTGGAGCACGAAGTCATACCGTTTATGCAGTATGCCGGGCTGGGAATGACCGTGTGGAGTCCGCTGGCCGGTGGATTCCTGAGCGGCAAATATACGCGCGAGAATTTGAAGGATCCGGAAAACCGGCTGTCCGGGTTTGATCTGTTGCCGTTTGACAAGGAAACGGGATTCCAGCTGGTCGATCGGCTACGCAAGATCGGAAAAGCACACAACGGAACGGTGGCTCAGGTCGCACTGGCGTGGCTGCTCAGTAAGCCGGTTGTGTCGAGCATTATCGTTGGCGCCAGCAAGACGCAACAGCTTCAGGATAATCTCGGTGCATTGAATATGAGTTTAAGCGCAGCCGAGCTCGCCGAACTCGATTCGCTCACGGCACCCGCAGCACAGTATCCGGGCTGGTTCAGCGAGCGCACTGTCGATCTAATCCACAAAAAGGCGCTGGCGTTGTCGCCGGACAATTCATAGGAGAACTTTATGGTCGATGCACGAACGAAGGAAGCGGTCGATATTCTGAATCACATACTGGAGATGGAACTCGCGGGAGCAATCCATTACACGCACTATTCATTCATGGTGTATGGCTATAATCGCATTCCTATCGTCAAGTGGCTCGAAGAGCAGGCAGTCGAATCCATGGCCCATGCCAGAGCAGCCGGCGAGATGATCACGCAGCTCGGAGCGCATCCGTCATTGGGAATCGGACCATTGCTGGAAACGCACAAACACGATATCGGAGACATTCTCCGCGAATCCCTCGGGCATGAAAAGGCAACCCTGAAGCATTACGAAGACCTGTTGGTACTGGTTCGAGACAAGAACGTGATGCTGGAGGAGTACGCTCGCGAACACATTTCTCTGGAGATGCAGCATATCGGAGAAGTCGACAAGATGCTGCGGCGTCCCGGGGATATCTTGCCGTTCGAGGGCAGCTGAAGTTATGGGGCCAGAACACAGGAGCGGGAGATTTCTCAATGTTCCATTGTCATCTGGTACAAATGGCAAATGACAATGGAACATTGAAAATCCCCCATTCCCTATGGTGTGCGGTCGATGTCGGAGAGAGCGCGCCCGCGTTGGGTTTCCAGACTGTCGAGACGGCCGATGGCGGACTCCCGTGCTTCCTGAATCGTGCGTTCTGCATCGGCTTTGAGAATGAATCCGGCTCGCAGGTTTTCGCTGGTGATCTTCTCGACGGCACTGACGTAGGCCGAATGTGTTGGATAAAGCTTGTTGAGCATCGCGATGTCGAACGGTTTGTAATATCCCCATCGCGCGCAGGCACCCGGCCCGGTATTGGTGCCCATGTTGACGGCGGTGGGAACCGCGACTCCGGAAAGACGAATTCCACCCAGCGCCGTGCCGTTCGTGTCCCGGGAGATCACGATCTGATTTCCATTGCCCGTTGTGGTCAGCGGCGGTGCTGCAGGTGGAGGAGTCTTCTTTTCCACCCATTTCACCAGTAAATCCAGTGCGCTCGCGATGACATAGTGCATCGGAACCCGGGTTCCAATCGTCGGCACACCGCAGGTTGGAGCGAACGCCGCCTCCGACGATGTTCCGATGTCGCGCAACTCGAGAGGTTCGCGGTTCTGTCTCAGGTGATGGTCCACGTGCGATGTGCCCGCAATCTCCCAGGCGTGAAACATGTCCGAGCCAGGTTGCCGGGCATTGGCTTCGCCGCTGCCGACGTCGTATTCCGTCGAAATCTTCCAGACCGGCGCGGTGAGATCGATGCGGATCTTCTGGTTGAGAGAAGAGAGCAGCATGAATCCGTCATAGACTTTCGCAAGCGGATTGACGGAGTTCACATAAGTGGACAGACGATTGGCGGACTGTGATTCTCCGATGGCAATGACATGCCTGGGCTTCAGCCCTCCGAGGATATCGACTCTGCCGGGACTCTTGATGGCCTTGCCTGCCTGCGAAAAAATGTCGTACGAGAGCGCGTCGCCCATCACGGTTGCGCCGTGCGTGACATCCAGAGTTCCGTAACGATCGCTGCTGA
>Ga0070664_100000063_pt1 | contig 65679 bp, 57 predicted proteins | sample KBSC73metaG_FD_65863 | JGI IMG/M metagenome (GOLD analysis project Ga0070664, IMG submission 65863) | Corn rhizosphere microbial communities from Kellogg Biological Station, Michigan, USA - KBS C7-3 metaG | ecosystem: Host-associated > Plants > Roots > Rhizosphere > Soil ... | reverse complement strand
GCCCCCCGCCGAGGTGCCCCCCGCCGAGGTGCCCCCCGCCGAGGTGCCCCCCGCCGAGGTGCCCCCCGCCGAGGTGCCCCCCGCCGAGGTGCCCCCGCCGAGGTGCCCCCGCCGAGGTGCCAGACACCTCGTTACGGGCGCAGACCGCCGAGGTGCCAGACATCATGAGGTCGTGGCGGCCCAGACCGCCGAGGTGCCAGACACCAGACCTCGTGGCGGCTCATCCGGAGTGACGCACTGGTGGTCGCAGTCCTCGGAAGCGACTTGGACGGGGGCGGCGCTCCTTCGCGAGCTCCACCGAGCCTCCGGACGGGTGGCTGGCCCGGCCCGCGCGCTACTCCGTGGAGCGCCGCGCGACACGCGAGCGGACGGTCGTTGCGCGATTGTCTTCCATGAATCTCGATTGTGTCTCCGAGGGGATGACGCTCGGCGTCACCGCCTCGTCCTTCTTGACACCCGTGTGCACGGGGGCCAGCGTACGCCTCCGTCGCGGAACGAATTTTCGATGGAGGGGCCCATGCACGTGGACCGCCGAACGTTCCTCAAAGGGACGGCCGCCGTCGGAGGAGCGCTGGGACTCGGAGTCTTCGATCTCTCCGAGGCTCGCGCCGAGATGCGAGCGCTGAAGATCTCGCGCACCACCGAGACCCGAAGCACCTGTCCGTACTGCTCCGTGTCGTGTGGGGTGATCATCCACACCCTCGGGGACAGGGCCAAGAACGTGAAGCCCTCGGTGGTTCACGTCGAGGGCGACCCTGATCATCCGATCAATCGAGGCACGCTCTGTCCCAAGGGCGTGACCCTCAAGGAAGACATCCAGCATCCCGGACGGCTGACGGTGCCGAAGGTCCGCCGTCCCGGTTCCGACAAGTGGGAGGAGATCTCCTGGGACGCGGCCATCGCCGGGATCGCCCGCCACATCAAGGACACCCGCGACAAGACCTTCATCGCCAAGAATGCCAAGGGCGAGGTGGTGAACCGCACGCCGGGCATCGTGATGATCGGCGGTTGCACCGACACCAACGAGTACAACTGGCTTCAGTGGAAGGTCAGCGCCGCCCTCGGAGTCACCTACCGAGACACGCAAGCACGAGTATGACACGGCCCAACGGTGGCCAGTTTGGCCGCCACGTTTGGTCGCGGTGCGATGACGAACGGGTGGGTGGACATCAAGAACGCGGACGTCGTCTTCGTGATGGGAGGTAACCCGGCCGAGAACCACCCCTGCGGCTTCAAGTGGGCGATGGAGGCCAAGAAGACACGAGGAGCGAAGATCGTCGCCGTCGATCCGCGGTTCCAGCGGACGGCGGCGGTGGCCGATGTCTACGCCCCGGTCCGTGCGGGCTCGGACATCGCCTTCCTCCTGGGCATCATCCGGTACGCCCTGGAGACGAAGCGGTACCATGCCGACTACGTCAAGATTCACACCAACGCCTCGTACATCGTCGGTGAGAAGTACGGTTTCCAGGACGGCCTGTTCAGCGGATTCGACGAGAAGAAGGGCGAATACGACAAGACGGCCTGGGGCTACCACCCGGATGAGAAGAGCAGAGCCTACGGGGTGGACGAGACACTGGAGAATCCGAACTGCGTCTTCCAGCTCCTGAAGAAGCACGTCGCCCGCTACACGCCGGAGACAGTGGAGAGGATCTGCGGCACGCCCAAGGCGCAGTTCCTCAAGGTCGCCGAGGTGGTCACCTCGACCGGGAACGCGGAGCGGGTCGGCACGATCTTGTACGCGCTGGGCTGGACCCAGCACTCGACCGGGGTCCAGATCATCCGGGCCGCGGCGATGCTCCAGCTTCTCCTGGGGAACGTGGGCCGTCCCGGCGGCGGGGTCAACGCGCTTCGCGGTCACTCGAACATCCAGGGTGCGACCGACATGGCCGGGACGTTCGACATCCTCCCCGGCTACCTCAAGGTCCCCAATGGTGCGCTGACCGATCTGGCCACCTACCTCGACAAGGCCACGCCCTGGACGCTGAACAAGATGGCCTGGACGTCCATGAACTACTGGGCCAACTACCCCAAGTTCATGGTCTCGCTCCTCAAGGCGACGTGGGGCAAGGCGGCGACCAAGGAGAACGACTGGGGTTACGCCTGGCTCCCCAAGGCCGACGGCAACTACTCCTGGGCCTACATGTTCGACGACATGTACCGGGGCCACTCCATGCGCCTCGGAGCCAAGGAGCCGGGGCCGGAGGGCTTCATTTCCTTCGGGATGAACCCCGTCGGGACCGGTCCCAACTCGGAGAAGATGGTCGCCGCCCTCGCCAAGCTGAAGTGGCTGGTGATGGTGGAGAACCAGGAGACCGAGACCGCGGTCTTCTGGAAGGCGCCGCAGCGGCTCAACGGTCCCCCCGCGTCGCAGATCCAGACCGAGGTCTACCTGCTGCCGGCGGCGAACTTCGCCGAGAAGGACGGCACGCTCACCAACTCCGCCCGGTGGATTCAGTGGAAGTGGAAGGCGGTCGATCCTCCCGGCGAGGCCAAGAGCGATCAGGAGGTCATCGCCCGGATGTTCCTCGCGGTCCGCGACCTCTACAAGAAGGAGGGCGGCGCGCTTCCGGAGCAGGTGATCAACCTCGACTGGAAGTACACCAACGCCACCAGCCCCGACCTGGGCGAGGCGCTGAAGGAGATCAACGGCAGGGCGCTCACCGATCTGGTCGAGCCGCCCAAGGATCCCAAGTCCAAGGAACCGGGGAAGGTCATCAAGACTGCCGGCCAGCAGGTCGACGGGTTCGGACAGCTCCGCGACGACGGAAGCACCATGTGCGGCAACTGGCTGCACTCCGGCTGTTACACCGAGGCAGGCAACCTCACCCAGCGAAGGAACAACGCCGATCCACTCGGCCTGGGAATGTTCCATCAGTGGGCGTTCAGCTGGCCGGCCAATCGCCGCATCATGTACAACCGCGCCTCCGCCGACGCCCAGGGCAAGCCATGGGATCCCAAGCGGGCGGGCATCCAGTGGAACGGCGAGAAATGGGTGGGGGACGTGCCGGACATCAAGCCCGACAGTCCGCCCGGCCAGTTCGGCGCCTTCATCATGCTGCCGGAGGGCGTGGGCCGGCTGTTTGCCCCGGTCCTCAACGACGGGCCCTTCCCCGAGCACTACGAGCCGGTGGAGGCCCCGGTGGAGAACGCCCTCCATCCCAAGGTGAGCAGCAACCCGGTGGTGAAGCGCTTCAACAGTGACAAGGACCCGTGGGGGAAGGCGTCGGAGTATCCGATCGTCTGCACCACCTACCGGCTCACCGAGCACTTCCACTACTGGACCAAGCACCAGGTCGGCGGACGGCTCAACCAGGTCCAGCCGGGCATCTTCTTCGAGATCCCCGAGGGGCTGGCCAAGGAGAAAGGAATCAAGAACGGAGACATGGTGCGGATCAGCTCCGCCCGGGCGACGATCACCGGCCCGGCGATGGTGACCCGCCGTATGCCCCACTTCGACCTCGACGGGAAACGCGTCTGGCAGATCGGCTTCCCCATCCACTGGGGATTCAGCGGCGACCCCAATCACGCCGGCCCGCTGGCGAACTTGGTCACCTCCTGGGCGGTCGACCCCAACACCTGGACCCCCGAGTACAAGGCCTTCCAGGTTCAGCTGGAGAAGGCCGACACCGGGGAAAAGTCGAAGGCGGGTGACCAGGGCGAACCGGCGAAGAAGCCCGAGGGGAGGGCCTAGCCATGGCAATTCCCGGGCTCGAGGTCATCCAGTCGTCGGCGTCGCTCCGGGGCACCATCTCCGGGCAGCGGACGATGCCCAACGTCGCCAAGCTCATCGACACCACCACCTGCATCGGCTGCAAGGCGTGCGAGGTGGCCTGCCAGGAGTGGAACGACCTCCCCAACGCCAGGACGGTCCAGGAGGGTAGCTACCAGACCCTCCCCACGCTCCACGCCAACTTCTGGAACCTCATCAAGTTCACCGAGACGGAGGTGGACGGGAACTTCAGCTGGTTGATGCGCAAGGACCAGTGCATGCACTGCGCGGATCCGGGCTGCCTCAAGGCCTGCCCGGCTCCCGGGGCGATCGTCCAGTACTCCAACGGCATCGTCGACGTGAACCCGGATCTGTGCATCGGCTGCCGTCTGTGCGAGACCGGCTGTCCGTTCGACGTGCCGCGCTTCTCGGAGAAGACCGGGAAGATGTCCAAGTGCACGCTCTGCGTGGACCGGACGACGGCAAGCCTGGAGCCGGCGTGCGTGAAGGCCTGTCCCACCGGCTGCCTGCACTTCGGCAGCAAGGCGAACATGAAGGCCCTGGGCAACGAGCGGGTGAATCAGCTCAAGGCCGAGGGGTACGCCGCCGCGGCGCTCTACGATCCAGCGGGCGTCGGCGGCACCGGGGTGCTCACCGTCCTCAAGTACGGCGACAAGCCGGAGCTCTACGGTCTGCCCAAGGACCCGACCGTCCCCAAGTCGGTCCGGTTCGTGAAGAGCTACCTGCGGCCGCTGGGGCTCATCGGCCTCGGGGCGGTGGTGGTGGGACTGGTCGGTCACTACCTCCGGTTCGGCCCGCGGGTGACTCCCAAGGATCCGCCGTCCTCACCCCCACCCCCCATGGCCTGAACAGCGAGGAGAGACGACATGGCCGAGTCACTGCGCGCCGTCCCTGCCCACTCCAGCGCCGATCCGGGGATCCTCGCCGCCCAGGCACGGGAGGACCTGGTCGTCGGAGAGGAAGTGGTCCGTTTCCGCTACTACACCCGGGTGGTGCACTGGGGGGTGGCCCTGACCTTCTTCCTCGCCCTCTTCACCGGGCTGCCCATCTGGACCCCCATCTTCGGATGGCTGGCGACGCTCTTCGGCGGGCTGCACGTCGTTCGCTGGCTCCATCCGTGGACGGGCGTGGCCTTCTCCGTCTTCGCCCTTCTGCAGTTCGTCCACTGGGCAGGCGAGATGCGGATGACCGAGGCCGACAAGCGGTTCACGAAGCTGAAGAACTTCGTCGCCTACATGCGCTGGCAGTACCACGACGACGAGGTGGGGAAGTTCAACGGGGGCCAGAAGGCGCTGTTCTGGCTGAGCAGCCTGGCCGCCCTCGCGCTCTTGGCGACGGGAGTGGTCCTGTGGTGGCCCGAGTTCTTCTCCGCCCCGTTCCGCGAGGGGTCGTGGGTGCTGCACGACGTGACCTTCATCCTCTTCTTCCTCCTGATCCTCGGGCACATCTACCTGTCCATCGCCGAGCCAGGAACGTTCACTGGAATGGTGAAGGGCACCGTGACCAAGGCGTGGGCTCGCCTGCACCATCCCGGCTGGTACCGCGAAGTGACCGGTGACCGACGCCGCTGACCGTCTCCAGACTCGCTTCGAGCAGCGGGCGGCCCGGGCGGAGGCCCTGGCAGAGACGCCCTCCTCCGGCGCGGAGCCGTTGCGCTTCGCCGCGGGTCTGTTCCGGGCCCAGGCTCGCGCCGCCTCCGGGGTGCTCGAGGAGCATGAGCGCCGCGCCCTGAGCGGCACCCTCGAACGGGATCTCCCGCGCCTGGAGACAGCCCTGCGTTCGGTGCTGCGCTTCCTGGTGGAGTCGGGGCCGGCGGCGCTCCGCGATGGAGCTGCGAGCCGCGCTGCCGAGCCCCCGGAACTCTTCGGTGCCCGGCTGCGGACTGCCTGGCGGGGCGGGCCCGAGGAGCGGCTGGACTTCCTCTCCCACGCGGTCCTCCGGCCCTACGCCGAGGCGCTGGTGCATGCGGGAGTCGAGCTGGATCGCCCTCGCGAACCGGGCAGCGGGCGATGTCCCGCCTGTGGCGCGCCGCCGAGCATCTCCTTCCGCCGCTCGATGGCCAGCTCCGATGGCGCCGCCCGCTTCCTGGGATGCGGGCTGTGCGGAACGGAGTGGCAGACCAACCGGATCTGCTGCCCGAGCTGCGGCGAGACCGACCCCCAGCGGCTACCAGGCTGGCAGAGCGAGGCGTTCCCCGCGGCGCGGGTGGAGGCCTGCGAGACCTGCCAGCGCTACGTGAAGTCGGTGGACCTCACGCTCGATGGACGGGCCGTGCCGGAGGTGGACGAGCTGCGCTCGCTCTCGCTCGACCTGTGGGCCATCGAGCACGGCTACGTGCGGCTCGAGCCGGGTCTGGCAGGGCTCTAGCCCAGCTGCGGAAGGCCGACCGGATCGTCCGGTGCGGGAGGCAGCAGCTCGGTCCAGGCGCTCGACATCGCGTCCTGGCTCCAGCCGAGGAACCAGCCCTCACCGCGGAAGAGCGATCCTCCGGGCGTCTCCACCCGGACGAGCGTTCCCGAGCCCTCGGAGGCGCCGACGTCCATGCGCCAGGCGGAGAGCGTCACCGAGCTCTCGCGCAGGCGGATCGGCACCCGCCCCAGGGGTTGCACCACGGGCTCGGTCAATCCGGCAATACGTCGAGGGGGGGTCTCGGTCACGTGGGTCAAGGTAGCACCACGGCGCGAACCGGCAACGGACTCCGTGCAAAGCGGTGGGACCTGCGCGCACGTTCCCCCCACGCCGCAGGCGATGCCACCATGCCCGGAGTCTTGGACGCGCGCCGACTTGCACGGGCACTCGCCCTGTTGGCCCTGGCCTGCGGCACGGGGACCATCACTGGCCCGGGCGGGACGACGGGGGGGCCGGACCCGGAGAATCATCCGCCCGAGATCACGGTCCCTCCGGCGCCCACCGCGACGCCCATCACCGAAAGCGGGTCGACGCTGCTCTCCGTCACCGCGGACGATCCCGACGGAGATACCCTGAGCTACGCCTGGACGCAGACCTCGCCGGCCAGCCCGCAGGGAAGCTTCAGCTCGCGCACGGTGCGCAACCCGGTCTGGACCGCGCCCGCCGTCCCCCAGGACACCGTCTTCACCTTCCAGGTGAGCGTCAACGACGGTCAGGGAGGATCCGCCTCGCCGACCTGCCAGGTCACGGTGACTCACCTCACGGTGAATCGGCCGCCCAACGTGTCGGCGAGCATCACGGTGTCCCCCTCGATGCCGGTGGCCGGGGAGACGGTCACCCTCTCCATCACCGCCAGCGACCCGGACGGGGATCCCCTCACCATCGCTTGGGAGCAGACCGCACCCAGCCAGCAGGGGACGTTCGGGAGCAGCTCCACCGTGTCCACCACCTGGATCTCGCCGCCGCTGGGCGTGACCTCGCTACCGTTCAGCTTCCAGGTCACCGTCTCCGACGGGCACAACCCGCCCGTGGTGCGACAGCTCACGACGCTGACGGTGACCACGCCGTCCTACGCGAACGACATCCGCGCCATCTGGAACTCGGAGTGCATGCCCTGTCACGACGCCACCCAGGCCAAGGGGCAGCTCGACCTCACGGGAGCCGTGAACGCCGCCCTCGTGAACGTCGCAATGGTAGCTCCTTCCTGCAGCCCCGCGACACGCGTAGTGCCCTATCAGCCAGGCAGCTCCGGTCTCATGAACAAGCTGCTCGGGACCAGCTGCGGGACGAGGATGCCAGAGGGCGCGGGGGCGCTTTCCGCCGGAGAGCTGGTGACGATCGAGTCCTGGATCCTCGCCGGCGCACTCGACAACTGAGTCGCGCCCGGTGAGGCGCCGGAGGTTTCGCCTCAGATCGGGTGGGTGAGCTCCGGCGAGCCGAAGAGCGAGCGAGCGAGCGCGCCGGCCTCCTCCGGGTGGCGGGGGCGGCGGATGGCGCCCACCACGAACGGGGCGCGCTTCACCGCCTCCGGGATGGGCTGGTCGCCGACCATCACCACCACCCGCACGTTGGGCGGCGGTGGATTGCGGCGGAGGTTCAGGACCAGCGCCAGTCCCCCGCTCACCGCAGAGGTGAGGTCGACGAGGACGAGCACCTCTCCGAGGATGCCCGGCAGGATGCTCAGCGCGGCCTCGGAGTTGCCGGCGAGGAACGGCTCCCAGCCGTGCTCCATCGCCGAAACGGCCAGCGCGTTGCCCAGGTCGAAGCTCGCGTCCACGACCAGGAGCGTCCGCGGTTCCTCCGTCTGCTCCATGGCCCCAGCTTAGGGTGGCAACGGATTTCTCTGACAAGAGTGAACATGCGTCGCGGGACAGAACCACCCCAGGAGGTGTGGCGCGCACCTTCGATGCTGTTCTCTCACCCGTCTCGCTGCCCGGACGTCGGCTCGATCTCCCCCAGGGATTTCACCAGCCACTCGCGGACCAGCAACACCCGCTTCGGCACGTGGCGCGACGCAGGCCACACCACGTGCAGCGGCGCCGACGGACCGGTGTAGGGAGAGAGGAGACGGACCAGCCGGCCCTGCGCCACGTCCTGCTCGCATTGCAGCGCCGGCAGAAGCCCGATGCCCGCCCCGGCGAGCACCGTCTCGCGGAGGAAGGAGAAGTCGTCCCCGGAGACGGGCCCGCGCACCGTCACCCGCTCCTTGCCCCGAGGCCCGATCAGCGTCCACTCGGACTGCCCGCGGCGGGGCCGGAAGAGCACGCAGTCGTGACCGGGGAGATCCTGGATCGACGTGGGCGTCCCCCGCGCGTCGAGATAGGCCCGGCTGGCGAAGATCCAGGCCTCGAGCCCGCTCACCCGCCGGGAGATGAGGGAGCTGTCGCGCATCGGGCCCGCCCGCACCGCCAGATCCACGCCCTCCTCGACCAGGTTCACCAGCCGGCCGGTGAGGATGAACTCGAGGGTGATGCCCGGCATCCGGCGCACGAACCGGACCGCCAGCGGCGCCAGCACCTGTGCCCCGAGATCCGGGGGGGCGGTGATGCGGACCGGTCCCTGCGGCTTGGCGTCGAGCCGGGAGAGCGCCTCGTGCGCCTGCTCCAGCTCGGACAGCGCCCGTGATGCCTGCTCGAAGTAGAGCCGGCCGGCCTCGGTGAGCTGGATGGCGCGGGTGGTGCGCTGCAGCAGCTGCACGCCGAGGGATTCTTCCAGCCGGGCCACGCTCCGGCTCACGCTCGACTTGGGCAGACCCAGCACGTCGGCCGCGGCGGTGAAGCTCTGCAGCTCCACGACCCGGAGGAAGACCGCGACCCGGTTGAGATCCACGTCGCTGGCGGGTGTCTTGCTCACGAAGCAGCAGCCAGAAGGCAGCTTGTTCCCGGGTGGTGAGGTCGCGCAAGGTTCATCGCGCGCCATGTCCCGGACCTTCCTTCCCGAGCCTCTCGAGCGGTACCTGTTCGACGTCCTCTCACCACGCACCGAGGTGCAGGAACGATTGCGGAAGGAGACGCAGGCGCATCCGCGCTCCTCGATGCAGATCGGTCCGGATCAGGGCCTCTTCCTCGGGCTGCTGGTCCGGATCCTCGACGCGCGCCGCCTGGTGGAGGTGGGCACCTTCACCGGCTACAGCGCGCTGGCGATGGCGATGGCGCTGCCGCCCGGCGGGCGGATCGTCTGCTGCGACATCAGCGAGGAGTACACCTCCGTTGCCCGGCGCTACTGGAAGGAGGCCGGGGTGGCGGATCGCATCGACCTGCGCCTCGGGCCGGCCAGGGAGACCCTCGCGCGCCTGCTGGCGGCGGAGGGGGCAGGGAGTCAGGACCTGGCCTTCATCGATGCCGACAAGACCGGCTACGACGCCTACTACGAGGCGTGCCTGCAGCTCGTGCGCCCCGGAGGGATCATCGCCATCGACAACGTCCTCTGGTCGGGAAGGGTGGCGGACCCGGCGGTGACCGACGCGGACACGGCCGCGCTCCGGGCCCTGAACGTCAAGATTCGCGACGATGCCCGGGTGGACGCGGTGGTGCTCACCGTGGGCGACGGGCTGACGCTCGCCCGCCGGAAGCGCTGAGGCCGTCATGGGTGCCGTCGAACGCCCGCTGAGTGGTCGCGTCGCGGTGGTGACTGGCGCGAGCCGGGGCGCCGGAAAGGGAATCGCGGTCGAGCTCGGAGCGGCCGGGGCGACGGTCTACGTCACCGGGCGCAGCACCCGGGCGCAACCCGCGACGTCCTACGCACGGATCCTCGAGCTCTCCAGGCTCTCCCGCATGCCGGGGACGATCGAGGACACCGCCGAGGAGGTCACCCGCGAGGGCGGCCGAGGCGTCGCGGTCCGCTGCGATCACACCGATGCCGCGGACGTGGAGCGGCTCTTCGCCCGGGTGGAGAAGGAGGAGGGGCGGCTGGACCTCCTGGTCAACAACGCCTGGGGTGGGCACGAGGCGTTCACCGGAGTGTTCGACTCGCCCTTCTGGGAGCAGCCCCTCGAACAATGGGAGGCGATGCTCGACCGGGGCGTGCGCAACCATCTGCTCGCCAGCCGGGCCGCGGTTCCCTCGATGCTCCGTCGTCGCGCCGGACTCGTGGTCACCACCACCTTCTGGGACCGCGGTCGCTATCTCCGGGGAAACCTGCTCTACGACCTCGCCAAGTCGGCGATGAACCGGCTCGCCTTCGGGATGGCGGAGGAGCTGCGCTCGCATGGCATCGCCTCGGTCGCGGTCTCCCCCGGATGGATGAGGACCGAGCTCATCCTGGCCGGGCACCGGACCGACGAGGCGCACTGGCGCGAGCGCCCCGCGCTGTCGAGGACCGAGTCACCCCGCTACCTCGGTCGTGCGGTGGTGGCGCTCGCGGCGGACACCCGGGTCCTGGAGCGGACGGGAGAGGTGCTCCGGGTGGCCGATCTCGCACGCGAGTACGGCTTCACCGACGTGGACGGTCGACAGGTGGAGGCGTTCGAGGTCTAGCCGGTCAGGCTCGCTTCACCCAGCCGTGCACTAGCTTCTCCAGCAGCTCGGCACGGCTCAGACCGGACCGGCGCAGCTTGCGGTCCATGGCCGAAATGAGCGGCGCGGGAAGCCTGACTGCAAGAACCGGTTTCTCGCCATTGCCGCGAGGCCGAATGGGGCGGGTGGGGGTTCGGCCGCGGAGCAGCTGACGGTAGTGGCTGGCACAGTATCCGCGGCTATGGACCCGACGCCCGCACTGGGGAACCTGACACCGTCTTCGCTGTCCTGACCTGGCCATCTTGCAGACCCCTGTTTGCAGATGTCACGCCAGCAATGAACCACCAGAATCCAGGTGTTTCGCCTCCAGGCGATGGGTCAACGAAGACCTTCGACCTTACTCGCGTACCTCTCGACCCACTCGACCCGTGTAAACGGCCGTCAACGCTTGTCACAGCAGGAACGCAAAACGCAGTCCCACGTCGATCCAGGTATGAATCGTCTTGCTCTGGATATCGCCGCTGCCTGTCACCTCACCACCCTGTTGATTGATGAGTCCCAGGCTTCCGCTGTCGTACTGCCCGATGCGACCGCGGACGAATGGTCCCACCCGGAAGGTCCGGCCGAGCGTGAAATCGATGCCCAGCTGGAGATTCGCCCACTCGAATCCGCGAACGGTTCCGGTGATCGTCCCATCCGGGGTGGTGATGCTCAGGTTCAACCATTCGTACCCCACGCCGAGCCCGAGCCATGGATCCACAGGACGATCCGCCGCGAGATGCCACAGGACCTCGAAGCCGAAGCGCACGTTGTTCACGGAACGCCCGGTCCCGGTCTCCAGCGCGCTACCCGCCTTCCCGAAGGCGTAGGACACGTAGCCGCCGACGAACGCCGGTCCGATGCGCGCCCCCAGTTCCAGCTCGAGGGGGACGGTCCAGGACACCAGGTCGGCCAGGGGGGTTCCGCCGGGCGTCCGGGTGGTCTCGCCCGTCGCGTTCCCGATCGGAATGCCGACCGCCGTGCGCACCGCGGCCTCGAAGCGGGTCGGGAGCTCCTCGGCGGAACCCGGTGAGGCGACGAGGCACAGCATCAGCGTCGCCCCCGAAAGGCCCACTCTCATCGGCAGACAGCGTCCCCTCTGGCCGCCGGGAGAGAAGCCGGACCTTCTCTCCCCTGTCCCCGGCCTGAGAGCCACTCTAGCCGGAGTCTGACCTCGGCGTCCTCACAGCAGGGATCGGTCAGCCCAATCGATTTCTGCTGTCAGCTGCTCTTCCCGTACTTGACGCTGCAGCCGTACGGGTCGCTGGTGCTTGGCGAGACCGCCTTCCCGGTCACCAGCGCGTTCACCGCCTTCTCCACGTAGTTCGTCGGGGTGGCGCTGCGTCCACGCGGGTCGTCGTCGATCCCTCCGGCGTACCGGAGGACGCCCTTCTCGTCGATGATGAACATGTGCGGCGTGGTCTTCGCTCCGTAGGCCTGGCCTACCTCGCCGCTCTGGTCCTGGAGCACGGGGTAGGGGAATCCCTGCTCCGCTTTCCAGGCTTTCGATTTCGCTGGAGTGTTGTGGCTGGTGGAGTCCACCGCCAGCCAGACCACCTTCTTTCCGGCGAACGAGGCCAGCGTCCGCTGCATCGTCTTGCCGCCATAGTGGCGCTGGACGAACGGGCACTCGGGGTTGGTCCACTCGAGGATGACGATCTTGCCGCGGTACTGGTCCAGGGCGTGCGAGACCCCCACCTCGTCCTTGAGGTCGAAGGCCGGAGCGGGCTGGCCCACCTCGGCCGCGAGCGCCGGGGCGGAGAGGAGGAGCGTGGCACAGAGAACGGCGGATCGGAGGAGCGTCATGGCGGTGATCACCTCGGAGGGGAAGAGAGTCCCAGCTCGCCGGGAGCGGCAACGGCTCGCTCCAGCGCCGAGACCACGGTGTCCAGCGTGAGGAGCTCGGGCAAGACCTCGGGCTGATCCGGGCGCGCTGGGGAATAGACGAGGTACATCGGAACGCCGGCCCGGCCGTGAGCGGCGAGACGCCGGGCGATCGCCGGGTCGCGGCGTGTCCAGTCCGCGACCAGGAGCTGAGTGCGGGTGCGGGCCAGCGCCGACTGCACCTGCTCGGCGGCGAGCACCGTTCGCTCGTTGAACTTGCAGCTCAGGCACCAGTCGGCGGTGAAGTCCACCAGCACCGGGCGGCCCTGGGCGAGGATCCGGGCCACCGCCTCGTCGCTCCAGGCCTCGCGCCCGGCCATTGCCGCAGGCGCCGTCGTGAAGCGCAGCGTCCCCCATCCGGCAACCAGCACCAGCACCAGCCCGCCCACCAGCACCGGGCTGCGGCGCCAGGCGCCCCAGGACCAGGCGGCGAGCGCCACCACCACCAGGAACGCGAGCAGTCGGACCATCCCGTCCACCCCGGCGAGCGAGCCGAGGATCCCCACCAGCCACACTCCGGTGCCGAGCAGGGCGAAGCCGAGCAGCTGCTTCCCGCGCTCCATCCACGCTCCGGGGCGCGGCAGCCGGGTGCGGAGGCCGGGTACGAGCACCAGGGCGCAGAAGGGAGCTGCCAGCCCGAGTCCCACCGCAGCGAAGACGGCGAGCACCACGGGCGCGCTGGCGGCGAAGGCGAATCCCACCGCCGTGCCCAGCAGCGGTGCCGAGCAAGGAGTGGCGAGCACCACTGCCAGGACACCCTCGCCCACGCTGCGCAGCGGGCCATGGGTGTGGTCGACCGCGGCGACCAGCGATTCGGTCCCATGGCTGGGCGGGGTGAGCTCGAAGACGCCGAGCAGGTTCAAGGCGAAGAGGAGCACCACGCCGCAGAGGACGGCGACGAAGAGCGGTTCCTGGAACTGGAAGCCCCAGCCCACCGCGTGGCCTGCGGCCCGGAGAGCCAGCACGGCCCCGGCGAGCGCGAGGAGCGAGGCGAGGATGCCGCCGGTGTAGGCCAGGGCGTGCGCCCGGACCGAGCCATTGTCGGCGTGGACGGTGCGGGCGAAGCCGTAGGCCTTGAGAGCGAGGACCGGGAAGACGCAGGGCATCGCGTTGAGGAGCACGCCTCCGAGGAAGGCGAGCAGCAGCATCCACGGCAGTCCCGGCGTCCGCTCAGGACGGGGCGGCTGCGTGGCGGCCGAGTGCGGAGCCAGCCCGGGCGGGAGCTCGAACGGCGCGCTCACCTCCACCGCGCCCCCGCTCGCCAGGGCGACGACGCCGGCGATGCGCGGCGGAGTCGTGGACGGGTCGGGCGTGGCCTTTCCCCAGAGCCGGAGCCGTCCGTTCCCGTCGGGAATCGCCAGGACCGTGAGGATTCCCGGCAGGCGCTCGGGGACGAACGCATCGGCCCGGACGAGTGGCTCGGGGCTCCCGTCGGTGCGCTCCACCGTCAGCTCACCTTCGAAGGGCTGGCCGGGGACGAAGGACGTGGTGCGTCGGACCGTCACCCGGAGCCCTGCCGTGGCGGGTGGGCGGGGAACGCGGTGCGCCGACGCGTCGAGCGCGGCCGACCCCGCGGCATCGCCCTGCCGGGGACCGACTCCCAGCACCCGGGTGAGCTCGAGGCGGGCGGGGATGCACTGCACCTCGCAGACGAGCAGCTCCGTCGTGGCCACCACGGTCAGCGGTGCTTTCACGTCAGGCTGAGCGCGGGCGCTCGCGAAGAGGACCACCTCGCCGCCATACCCGTAGCTGGTGATCGAGCCGTCGGGGCTCCGGTGCACCTCCGGCGCGGGCCAGCTCAGCGGGCCCACCGTGACGCGCGGCACATCCCACACGACCTCGGTGGCGAGCCCGGCCTCGCCCGGATTCCTCCAGTACACGTACCACCCGCGGGCCATCTGCAGCTGGACGCCGAGCCGGAACGTGCCGCCCGGCTCCACCTGGGTCACATCCGAGACGAGGGTCGCCCGCACCCTGGGCTTGCCCTCGGAGAGCGCTCCACTGGCGGTGGGCGTCGGCGCCGGAGCGGAGGCCACGGTGAGCGAAAGGAGCCAGGCAGCAAGCACGGTTGGCAGCACTAACAGGCCGTGGCGGGGGGTGCTTCCCTGGAGCTGCCGACGGCCCGGATCCGCCCTTGCATTGGCAGGGCGGTGCCATGTCGGCCTACCTGGACCCTGACGAGCTCATGCTGTTCAGCGTCGGGATGGTGCTGGACGCGGACACGCTCGACTACATGGTCGACGTGGTCCTGGACCGGCGCCTGACGCGGGCGGACCACCGCAAGCTGTCGCTCGCCCTGAAGCGCAAGGGCGGGAAGCTGCCGGTCCGGGTGGACGAGGTGGTTCATCTGGTCGCCCAGCCCGCTGCGGCCCGGCCCAACTGACCCCCGGAACGCCGGCAAGGACCGGTTCCTCCCCTCGACACCGTAGCGGTGGGGAGTCGGTGCCGCTACACAGCGGCGTGGCCCGGCGGACCGTGCCGGGCAGAGCGCCCTGGAGGTCCATCCGTCGTGAACGCGAGCATCGAGTTCCTGCAGGCCTACGGACCGATGCTGGTCTTCGCCAGCGTGCTCTTCCAGCAGGCCGGAGCGCCCATCCCCTCCACGCCCTGGCTGATCGCGGCGGGTGCGCTGGCCCGGCTGGGGCACGGCACGGTCGCTCTCCCCATCGCCCTGGCCACCGTGGCCGCGTCCCTGGGTCACTCCGGGTGGTTCTTCGCCGGCCGGCGCTGGGGGAGCCGCGTGCTCCGGCTGATCTGCCGGCTCTCGCTGGAGCCGGACATCTGCGTGCAACGCACCGAGAATGCGTTCACCCGTTACGGTCCCCGCGCGCTGATCATCGCGCCGTTCATCCCCGGACTGACCACGCTGGCCCCTCCGCTGGCCGGCGAATCCGGGATGCGCTTTCGGCGCTTCCTCCTGCTGGACGGGACCGGCGACCTTCTCTGGGCCACGACCTACGTCGGCCTGGGATGGCTGGCCGGAGCGCCCTTCTTCCGCGTGCTCGCGCTTCTCACGGCATACGCCGGCTCGGCCGCGGGCTTCCTGGCCGGAGCGCTGGCGCTGTACCTCGCGTACAAGCTCCTGCAGCGACTGCGGTTCCGGACCCAGCTGCGGGTGGATCGCCTGTCGGCGCGTGAGCTGAAGCGACGGCTGGACGCCGGTGACGACCTGGTGGTGGTGGACCTCCGCCACCGCGGGGAGATCGAGGAGTCGGGGACCACGCTCCCCGGCGCACTGCACATCTCCCCCGACGAGCTCGATCGCCGGCACCGGGAGATCGGCCGGGGCCGGGAGGTCGTGCTCTTCTGTAGTTGACCCAACGAGTGGACGAGCGCCCGGGTGGCGCTCAGGTTGAAGCGACGAGGCATCGACCGGGTCCGGCCGCTGGAAGGCGGCTACGCCGGCTGGGTGAGCGAGGGCTATCCCCTCCAGCGCTGGGCTCCGGCAGAGACCACCCCCACCTCGGTGCCGGTCGGCGCGTGACCGGAGGCCCGGCCGCGGCGGCAGCCGGATGAACCCCACGCTCGCGCCTTCATCGGACGGGTCCCGACTCGACCCCGTCTTGCGCGCGCCCCATCCGCCCGCTCATCGAGCCGCAGCGGCCAGCGCCGCTCCGCGGCTCAACCGAGCGGTGGCGCTTGGTCCGTCTGGGCCGGGATCTTTTCCCGGGGCTCGTCTTCCTTGAGCTGCTTGAACATCTGGTCCATCTGCTCGCCAATCGTCTCCAGCTCCTCACGGGCGAAGCCCTGACGGACCAGGGGGAAGAGCTCTCCCTCCTCCTCCTCGACATGGTGCTCGATCAGCTCCTTGAGCACCTTCATCTTCGGGTCGAACTGCTCGTCGGCAGGCTCCATCTCCAGCAGATCGGCGACCACGCGCTTGGCGGCGAGGTGCTCCTCGACCGCCTCCTGGAGCTTCTCCTTGAGGTCACCGACGTAGACCGCCGGGTAGAAGATCTTCTCCTCGATCTCGCCGTGGGCGGCGAAGTCGTCGGCGATCTGCTCGAAGAGCTCCTGCTTCTCGGAGTCCTCCTCCGACGCCTCGAACCGCTTGAAGAGCTCCTTCACCTCGTCGTGCTGCTGCTTCAACAGCTTCGTCGCCTCCACTGGAACGCTCCTCTCCGCGTGCACCGCCAGGAAACCCACAGATGGGCGGTCGGGTTGATCAGGTTGGAAATCGAACCTGGGCACGCCGGCCGAGGCCGTCCACCCCGGGCCCCGGGACGGCCGACTGGCTGCCCGGTGCAGGGATCTGCTGCAATGGCCCCCATGGCGGGCCGTCAGGAACTGTGGGTGCGCGCGCTGACCGACAACTTCCGGCTGGCCTTCTCCACGTTCTGGGGGCACCGGCTCCGCTCGCTGCTGACCTTGCTGGGCATCGTCATCGGCGCGGCCACCGTGGTGGCGATGATGGCCCTGCTGGAGGGGCTCCGGAACAAGGTGGACGAGGACCTGACCGGCCTGGGCTCCAACGGGTTCCAGATCCAGAAATTCCCCAACGGTTTCGGTAACTTCGACTTCGACCGGCTCTCCAAGCGCCCGAACCTCACCATCGAGGACCGGGACGACATCGAGCGGCGGCTGCCCGACGTCATCGCCACCACCGGCGAAGCCTGGGACTTCGGCGTGAAGATCTCCACCGACCGCTACGAGACCCGGCCGAACATCCAGGTGGCCGGGGGGACCGCAGACTTCTTCCTCACCAACGCAATGGACATCGCCTTCGGACGGGCGTTCAACGTCCAGGAGGTCGCGGACGGCGAGCGGCTGGTGGTGCTGGGCTCCAACGTGGCCGACGTCCTCTTCCCCGGGGTGGATCCCCTCGGTCAGGAGGTGCGGATCCGCACCCGGCCGTTCCGGGTGATCGGGATCATCAAGCGCAAGGGCGCCTTCGTCGGCGGGTTCCAGCAGGATGACGTGGTGGTCATCCCCATCAACGCCTTCTTCCCGCTGTGGGGGAAGAAGCGCTCGCTGAACATCAGCATGCAGGCTGCCTCGACCGAGCTCCTGCCGCGCGCGATGGAGGAGGTCCGCCAGCTCATGCGGCGGCGGCACAATCTCAAGCCGGAGCAGGAGGACGACTTCTTCATCTTCTCCAACGAGTCCGCCACGCAGGCCTTCAACAACATCTCCTCGGTGGTGACCGCGGCCAGCTTCGGGGTGTGCCTGCTCTCCCTCATCGTCGGAGGGATCGGCATCCTGAACATCATGCTGGTCTCGGTGACCGAGCGGACCCAGGAGATCGGCGTGCGGAAGGCGTTGGGAGCGAAGCGGCACCGCATCCTCGGCCAGTTCGCCACCGAGGCGATCATGCTCTCGCTCTTCGGAGGGGTGCTCGGCGTGATGGTGGGCGCGGCGGTGGCCTTCCTCGCCCGCTGGGCCTTCAACTTCCCTACCTCGGTCCCGACCTGGGCCGTGGCTCTCTCCCTCGCGATGAGCTCGGGGGTGGGGCTCCTCTTCGGCATCTACCCCGCTGCGCGCGCCGCCCGGCTCGATCCTGTCGAGGCGATGCGCACCGAGTGAGAGTGCTCCTACCGCGAGCCTCCCCCTGGTGACCCTATTCTCCCCAGCTGCTGCAGCGAGAGGATGTGCAGGAGAATCGTGAGCGGGACGATGAACGCCGGCAGATAGATGAAGGGGAACACCATCGGGACCAGGTTGGGCGGGGTCTCGAAGATGCGCTGCTGCGGTCCCGGAGCGGCGAGCAGCCCCCGCACCAGCGTGTGGGCGATGTCCACCAGCCCGAAGACGTTCCAGGCGATCGCCGCGGTTCGTGACCAGGCGAGCCCGGTTCCGAGAAGAGCCGCCACCGCGGCCGCGCCGAGCCCCACCAGGATGTCTCCTGCGCCTGCCGTGGCGGCCCAGCTCCAGGGTGCGAACCCGGAGGCCCAGGCGGCGAAGAGCGTCAACCCGCCGCCGATGCGCAGGGTCTGCAGCCAGGGAATCGCCGAGGGCGAGAGCGCCTGCACCGCGGCGCGCAGCCAGCCCGCGCGCCAGAGGACCAGCGACAGGGCGAGCGCCGGGACGAGGTATCCGAGGGCACGGGGAGCTTCGAGATCCAGCCAGGCTCCCGCCACCGCCGCAGCGGTCACCGCGAGGAACCACGTCCCGAGCAGGGCCCCGATGCGCACCAAAAGACTGCGGCGGATGGGCGCCGCGCAGCCCGATCGGCGAAGCCCGATGTCCAGCCCCCGCAACGTCACCCACACCACCAGCAGCACGTAGGCGCAGACCGCGACGGTGATCCGCAGCGGGGCCTCGGGCACGGGGGTCATGGGCGAACGCCGAAACCACCTGGATCGATCCGTCCCTCGCTTGCCCTCGCGTCCGATCCCGCCGTCGCTCCTCCGTCACGTGACAAAGGCCACGCTCCGTCGTCGCTCCTAGGCCTCGCCCGCGATTGCGTCGCGATCATCCGGTCGACCCAAGTGGTCTCGGCGTCAGTGGCGAGGGCGACGGGAGCGACTGCAGGCGCCGACGGCCGATCGGCGCGCTGGGGCGCGGACGTCGCGCGGGGCGCGCGGACCATCACCTTGCGCGAGAAGGCCTGGTCCACTCCGGCGACGAAGGCGCGGAAGGCCGGGTACTCGTTCGCCGAGATGCGGTCCCGGGTGAAGACCAGCTCGCCGCGGCAGACCAGCATGCCCTGCTCGACGGCGTAGGTGAGATGGAGCTTGCCGAACCCGCTCTCGGTGGTCACGTCGGGCGGGAGCGCGTCCACGCTCCATCCCTGAGGAAGGCGATAACGGAAGGTGAAGCGGCTCACGCTCGGTCCGTCGAGAACCAGGTCGCCGCGGCGCTCCGCCAGACCGGCGTAGGTCTCGACGTAGCCACGGCGGCTGCCGAACGGAAGGAAGCGCAGCGTGTCGCCCCCCACCTCTGCGTAGCGGGGGATGCTCAGCTGGTAATCCAGGGCCACGTCCTGGTCCAGCCGGGTGGGATCGCTGATCGATACCTTGTCCACGCTCAGGCCGGGGAAGGTCTGCGCCCATCCCTGCTCGAAGGTGGTGCGGCGGGTGGCGGCGGACTGGTAGCTCCGCCGGTACTCGGGGGCGGCGCTTCCGCTGACGCGGCTCTCCCCCTTCACCTCGGCCGCGCCGCCCGGGCCGAGGGCGAGGTCCAGCTGCACGTCGGTGATGTTGTCCTCGGGCCGCGCCTCGGGCGTGACGGTGAAGCGGCTCTTCCCGTCCGGCTCGACGATCAGGATGCTCGCCCGGCGATCAGGGACGGGCAGCTCGGTCGCGCCGTGGAACTCGGCGGTGCCGTCCAGGTACCAGTCGAGCCCCGGGACCCAGATGATGGCGTGATTGAAGACCGCCAGCGACGCGGGCTCCGCCGGCACGGCGCCCAGCTGCCGCATCCGGAGCAGCACGATGCGGCTCTCGACGCCGGCCACTTGAAGAAGCGCGTGGAGGAGCGACGCCTTGTCCTTGCAGTCCCCGAAGCGGCGGGCCAGCACCCGGTCCACGCGGTAGGGCTTGTACCCGTGGATGCCGAACTCGAGCGCCACGTAGCGGGTGTTCTTCACCACGTACTCGTAGAGAGCCCGGACCACCGCCCGGGTGTCCTTCCGGTCGACGCCCACCAGCGCTCCTTCCGCGGCGCGACGGATGCTGTCGTCCGGGACCAGCTGGTCGCGGATGAGGCTCCAGTAGTAGCGGCCCACGTCCTCCCAGGTGCGGTAGGTCGAGACGTGGAGGGTGGCCGCCACCTCGGACCATCCGGGCATTCCCGGCTCGGGCGTGATCCGCGAGACGTGCCGGGCCCCGAATCGGTAGAGCACGCGGCCTGCGGAGGTGGGCTCACGGCGCGCGCTCACTCCGGCTCCGAGCGTCTTCTCGTTCCAGTACAGCGTGCGGCCGGCAGGCATGTCGACGACGTACTCCCAGCGGAGCTTGGGAGTGACGCCCTGGACATAGGAGAGATCGCCCCAGTAGTCGGAGAGGAGGTTGTCGCTCGCCGTGTCCTCGACCCGGTACTGCAGCTCGAGCACGTCGCCTGGCGCGAGGCCGGGGAAGCTGAGCACCTTGGCCTGGGCGTCGTAGTACATGCCGGCCCAGGGTTCGTTGAGGCTGCGGCTCGTGTCCCCGAAGCTCTCCACCAGCGAGCCGTCGGGCTTGGTGATGCGTGCGCGGAGGATGCGCACCTCTTCCCGGCTCGGGCTGTAGGTGATGGGGAAGCTGCGGAAGGCGTCCACCCCGCGCCGGGTGTAGACCTTGACCGCCAGCTGGTGGAAGCGGCCGGACAGTCCGCTCTGCTGCACCCGGACCCGGGTGATGTCGGCGAGCGTGACCGCATCCTCGGCGTAGCTGTCGGCCTCGGCGACGAGCGGACGGATGTCGATTCCTTCCACCGTGGCGGCCGAGGTGTCGGTCCCGCGGAGAGCCCGGACCGCGTCACGGAGGGCAGGGTTCTGCGGGCGGAGCACCAGCGAGCGGTCCAGAGCGGCGAGCGCCGGCTCCTTGCGCCCGGCGTAGAGAAGGGTGCGGCCCTTCCGCTCGAAGATCTCGGGGTCGTCGGGACAGAGCGCCTCGGCCTCGGAGAAGAGGGTGAGGCCTTCCTCGAGCCGGCCGTTGGAGGCGAGGAGCTCGGCCAGCCGGAGGCGGACGTCGTTGCTGGTGGGCGAGAGCCGGAGGGCGCTGCGGAGGGCGTCTGCGGCGGCGGTGGCGTCTCCCCCGTCGGCGAGCATCTCGGCGAGGATCGAGAGGCTGCTGCCGTCGCCGGGCCTTCCCTGGAGGACGCCTCGCAGGCGCTCCAGTGCCTCGTCGGTCCGATCCAGGCGCCGCGCTGCGCGAACCCGCTCGCGCGCAGCCTCGGGGATGCGCCAGCTGGCCGGTGGCAGCTCCTCGATGCGCCGGGTCGCCGATACCGGGTCCCCGAGCTCGTCCTCGGCGCGGGCGAGCAGCACCTGCGCGGGGACGAAGGCCTTCCACCGCTTGACCAGCGGCTGGAGCAGGGGGAGGACCCGCTCCGGGTGCCCCTGGGAAAGCTCGGCGCGAGCGAGCAGCACCCGGGCCTCGAGCAGGTCCGGAGCAGCGGCAAGCGCGGCCTCGAGGTGCCGGCGGCGGACGTTCTCGTCCTGCTGAAGGCGGGCCGCGAGCAGCTCGAGGCGCGCGTCGGGTCGGCCGGTGCGGGAGGCGTCGGCAGCGGCGCGATCGGCGTTCACCGCGTCGCTGTGCTCGCGGGAGTCGAAGGCCTGCGTCGCCTCGAGCACCTGGGCGAGGTCCGCTCGCAAGCGCGGGTCGTGCGGGCGTCGAGCCACGTCCGCCTGGAGGGTGCTGGAGAGCGTGGGGAGCCGCCTTGCCGCCGGAGCTGGGCCCGTGCGGAGAGAGGGAAGCCGGCCGGGGGTGACCGGACGGGCGCGCGCCGACTCGTCGCGAAGGTAGGCACCGAGCACGCCGGAGTCCTCGTGGCACACCTTGAGGAGCACGCGGTTCACGCCGGCGCGGAGCTGCACCGAGACGCGCTCCTGGTCGGGCCGCGCGGGGTGGTACGCGTCGCCGCTGGCCACCTTCTCCCCGTTCACCCAGAGGCGGAAGCCTCCGGAGGTTCCGAGGGCGAGGACGGTGCGCCGCGCCGCCCGCTCGTCGAGGAGCGCGAGCACGTACGCCACCACGCCCCGGGACGGCCGAAGCATCGCACCGAGGTCGATGCCGCCGTCGAGCGAGCGCGCGGTCGCCCGGCGCCAGCGCGCCTCGTGCCCCTTGGCCTGGAGCGAGGCGTCGAGGGCGAGCGACTTCTCGGGCCCGGCGTCGGTGTCACAGCCGGTCTTGCCCTCGTTGTCGAATCCCCCGAGGACGTACACCTCCTGCACGTAGCCGAGCGAGCGGATGCGGCGCTGGGCCGACTCGACCCGACCCTGCACGACGTCGAGGTCTGCCAGAACCTGTCGGGCAAGCGTGCGGGTGAAGGGGTCGGACCGGGGATCGCTGGCGATGCGCTCGAACGTCCCGTCCACCGGGCGTGGGTCGGCGAGGTCGTCGCGGAGGCCCCGGAGGCGGATCAACGCGGCCGCTCCCCGGACCGAGCGAGCCTGCGCCAGTGCCTCCTGCGCCCGGGCCTGAGCCTCGGCGGGAAGAGGATCATCGGCGGAGGAACGAGGAGCGGCTGCGGCGAGGACGGCGGCGAAGAGGAGGCTGGAAACCACGGGGTTCACACGTTCATAACCCGAAGCGACCGGGGTCCGCTTCCCCCACCGCCCGCGCCAGGGTGAGGACGTACACCCACCGGGTGCCCACCTCGCGCAGGGCCTCGCAGGCCCCGCGGGCCGTGGCCCCGGTGGTGAGCACGTCGTCCACCAGCACCACCGGTCCGCCGGGGAGGGAGCCACGGGCTGAGAAGGCCCGGTGCACGTTCTCGGTGCGCTGGGCCTCGGTGAGGCCGACCTGCCTCCGGGTGGCACGAATCCGTCGAAGCAGGGTGGAGCGAACTGGAAGACCGGTGGCCCGGGCGAGGGCTCGGGCGAGCAGGGCTGCCTGATCGTAGCCTCGACGGATCAGCCGGCGGTGATGAAGCGGGATGGGGACGAGCACCGGCTCCCCACCGAGGCTGCCGAGCCACTCCCGCGACGCTTCGGCCAGCGCTCGCGCCAGCGGCAGCGCGAGCTCGCTGTGGCCCTCGTACTTGAAGCGGTGGATGGCCCGGGCGAGGGGACCGGTGTGGACGAAGGCGGCCCGGGCCGCCCGAAACGATGGGGGCGCTCGAAGGCAGCGGGAACACACGCCGGGCTGCTCGAGGGGCTCGGCGCAGCGCGGGCAACCGGGCAGCGGCACGGGCTCGGTCGCCAGCGTACACGGCTCGCAGAACGGTGCGTCGAGCTCCAGGAGCGTCGCGCAAGCCGAGCAGGCGGGAGGAAACAGCAGGGTCAGCAGCTCGCCGGCAAGGGACATCCGGACTCGCCACAGCAAGCCGCGGACCGTCCGTCGCGAGGTGTCTGGCACCTCGAAGAGGCCGTCGCGAGGTGTCCGTCGCGAGGTGTCTGGCACCTCGAAGAGCGAGGTGTCTGGCACCTCGAAGAGGCACCTCGTACCAGGTGTCAGGTGACTCAAAAACATAAGTGATATTAAATGGTTACATTCTTTACGAGGGCTGCTCGACGCGAGTCCCGGGTGGGCGCTGGCCCCGATCCGGGCGGGAAGCTTCGCCGGTGAGGCCTCGGAAAGCCTCGGGTGTGCTGGCCGGGGAGCCGGAGGTCCGGACCCGTGAGTCCGGCGAGCAGGATGCTGGTGGCCTCTCCCGCCGACGGGGCAGATGCCCGCCCGCGCGCGGCGAAGGCCTTCAGACCAGCAGGCTGTTCCGGTCCATCTCCTTGGGCTGGGGCAACCCCATCATCGTGAGGAGCGTCGGGGCGACGTCGGCCAGGATCCCGCCGCTCCGCAGCTTGGCCCCCGCGAAGTCGGGATGCACCAGATGGATCGGCACCGGGTTGGTGGTGTGGGCGGTGTGAGGTTGCCCCGTGACCGGGTCCCGCATCAGCTCGCAGTTCCCGTGGTCAGCGGTGACGACCAGGACGACGTTCGCGCGTGCGCAGGCGTCCGCGAGCTGGCCGAGACACCCGTCCACCACCCGCACCGCCTCGATCGTCGCGTCCAGGTTCCCGGTGTGCCCTACCATGTCCGGATTGGCGTAGTTCACCAGCAGGAAGTCGTGCTTCCCCGATTCGACCGCCTGCACCAGGCGCGAGGTGACCTCCGGCGCGGCCATTTCCGGCTTGAGGTCGTAGGTCTTCACCTCGCGCGGGCTGGGGATGAGCACCCGCTCCTCCCGGGGGAACACCACCTCGCGCCCGCCGTTGAAGAAGAAGGTGACGTGCGCGTACTTCTCGGTCTCCGCGGTGCGGAACTGGCTGAGCCCGTTCTCGGCAACCACCTCGGCGAAGATCTCCCGTGGCTGCTCGGGCGGGAAGGCCACCGGGAGATTGAACGTCGCGTCGTACTGGGTCATGCAGACGAACATCCCCAGCCGAAGCCCACCCCGATCGAACTCGTGAAAGCCCGGCTCGGCGAGGGCCCGGGTCAGCTCGCGGGCCCGGTCCGCGCGGAAGTTGAAGAAGATGACCGCGTCGCCGTCGCGCACCATCGCCAGCGGCGTTTCCCCGTCGGCGATGATCGTCGGATGAACGAACTCGTCGGTGACCTTCTCCGCGTAGGAGGCGCGCACCGCCTCCAGAGCGCCCGGCGCGCGGGGCCCGACGCCGCGGACCATCGCCTCGTAGGCTTGCTGGACACGGTCCCAGCGCTTGTCGCGGTCCATCGCGTAGAAGCGGCCCATCACCGTCGCGATCCGCCCGCTGCCGGTCTCGCGCAGGAATCGCTCGAACTCCTCCAGGTATCCCAGCGCGCTCATCGGCGGAGTGTCCCGTCCGTCGAGGAATGCGTGCACGTAGACCCGGGGCACCCCGCGAACCTTCGCCGCCTTCAGCAGCCCGATGAGATGGTCCTGCGAGGCGTGCACCCCGCCCGGGCCGATGAGCCCCATCAGGTGCAGGGCCTTGCCGTCCTTGCGTGCGACATCCATTGCTCCGACGAGCACCGGGTTGTGAGCCAGCTCGCCGCGCTCGACCGCGCGGTTGATGCGAACCAGGTCCTGGTAGACGATTCGCCCGGCGCCGATGTTGGTGTGGCCCACCTCCGAGTTCCCCATCTGCCCTTCGGGGAGCCCCACCGCGAGCCCGGAGCTCGCGAGCTCGGTGCGCGGCATCTTCCCGGCGAAGCGATCGATGTTGGGAGTGCCGGCCAGAAGGATGGCGTTGTCCTGACGCTCGGAGCGGACGCCCCAGCCATCGAGGACGGCCAGGAGGACGCGGTGCTTGGGACGCATGGGGCGCCTAAGGTATCCAGCACCGCAGGTCACGTCGACCATCACAGCGCGCTGCGCTACCCACCAGGGCGAGGTCGGGGTGGACCCCGAGCCCGCCGCCCTCGAGCAGCTCGGGCTGGATCGCGGTGCTAAAACCGCCTCCGGTGCCCAGCCCGTCCCAGCCCTCCACGCACGCACGCGTCCGCGCCTTCGACTGGCTTCGGGGTCTGGCTGTGCTGGTGATGGTCGAGACGCACGCGATGGTGCTGCTCCGGAAGGAGCTGCTCGCCACCCAATTGGCTGGAGTGCTCGACTACGTGAACGGGCTGGTGGCGCCGTCGTTCATCTTCGCCGCCGGCTTCTCGCTGGCGCTGGTGCAGGTCCGCGCCGCGTCCGCCGCCGGGCCTCGGGCTCCACGGGTCCGTCGCTCGCTGCGGCGGATCGGGGAGGTGCTTGCCGTGGGGACGCTCATCAACTGGATCTGGTTCCCGATCTCCGTCCAGCCCGGATGGCTGCTGCGCATCGACATCCTCCAGTGCATCGGCATCACCCTGCTCGCCGCGCTGCCCCTGAACGTCGCGCTCGGCGGGAGGCCGCGGGTCCTGGCCACCGTGTCGCTGCTGGTGGGGCTGGCGCTGTTCCTGGTGGCACCGTTCGCCGATGGCGTGACCGGGCCGTTTCAAGACCTGTTCAACAAGACCGGCCCCCGACACTCGGTGTTCCCCCTGCTGCCCTGGGCCGGCTGGGTCTTCCTCGGAGGGGCCGCCGGTGCGACGGCGGCGCGAGGGACGGCGGCGGACGTCCGGCGGCTGGCGGTCGGAATCACCATCGGTTCGATCGCGGCCTGGCTCCTCAAGCCGGTGTGGCTCGCCCTCTATCCTCCGCACGCGTTCTGGGTGACCGATCCGGCGAACACCGGGGCGCGGGGCATCTCGGTCATGGCGCTGCTGCTGCTTCTTCTCGCCATCGAGGCTCGCACGCCGGTCGGAGCCCGGCGCTCACCCGTGGTCTGGCTGCTGGAGCTCTTCGGGACCTCGTCGCTCGCCGCCTACTTCTGGCACGAGATGCTCATCTACTACGAGGTGCGGGGCATCTCGGTCATTCGACTCGCGGGCGGCCGCTGCGGCTGGGCGGGCTTCGCCGGATGGGTGGGGGTCCTCGTCGCCGGGACCGCGCTCCTCTCCTGGCTGACCGACAAGGTTTACCGCCGGGTGGACCGGCGCCTCGGGCCACGGCCCGTGCCGGCGGTGCGCCCGGTCAGCGCCTGAGCGCGGCGCCGACGGCGCTCACCACGTCCTGCTCGCTGGGGAAGCCGGTGAGGGCCTTCTTCGCCACCACCCTTCCATCCACGGCCACCTCGAAGATGCCGCCGCTTCCGGCAACCAGCTCCGGCTCGACGCCCAGTGCCTTCTTGAGCTCGGCCGCCGCACGGGTGGCCCGGGGAAGGTAACCTCAGCTGTTGCAGTAGGTGATCGTGACCATGCACCCGGATGGATAATCCCTGCCCGGCCTGGCCGCACCGCCTACTTGTGGTACGGCTCCCCCCGGAGCAGGGAGAAGGCCCGGTAGAGCTGCTCCATCAGGACCAGACGCGCGAGGCGATGGGGGAGAGTCATTCGCGACAGGGCCACGACCTTCCACGCCCGCTCGCGGACCGAGGCATCCAGCCCCTCGTCTCCTCCGATGCAGAACACCAGCTCGCGCGCTGCGTCGCGCGCGGTCGCCACCAGCCGCGCGAGCTCCACCGAGTCGAGCAGCGTTCCCTGCTCGTCGAGCGCCACGAGCCAGCTGTCGGGCCTCACCTTGCCCAGCAGGGCCTCTGCCTCACGCCGGCGGGCGTCGATGGGCGGAAGCGCTCCCTTCGTCGCGGACAGCTCCACGAGCTCCAGCTCGGCGTGGCGCCGCACCCGCTCCGCGTAACCCTGAACCCCGGGCTCGAACCAGCCAGACCGGTCGCGTCCCACCGAGAGGACGCGCACCTTCAGGCGACCTTCTCCTTGGGCGCGTCCGCCCAGAGGCCGTCGAGGTCGTAGAACTCGCGAACCTCGGTGGAGAAGACGTGGACCACGACCTCGCCGAAGTCGAGCAGCACCCAGTGGCCGGTCTCGAAGCCCTCGGTGCCGATGGTGCGGTGGCCCGCGGTCTTGAGGTTCTCGCGGACGTGCTCGGCGGTGGCGACCACCCCCCGCTCGGAGTCACCCGAGGCGATGACGAAGTAGTCCGCGTAGCTGCTCATCCCGCGCACGTCGAGCAGCACCACGTCGGTCGCCTTGCGGTCGACCAGCAGATGCCCCGCGCGGCGTGCGAGGGCCAGGGCCTCGGCGTTCTCGGGCCTGGGCGCAGGACGCTTCCGGGGGGCGGCGCGGCCGGCAGGGCGGGGGCGATGGGTCTTGCGCTTGGCGGGGCTCAACGGCGGCGCACCATAAGACAGAGCGCTTCCGCCCTGCGAGTGCTACGAGGGCTGGGCGATGGGCAGCGAACGCGAGGCGCAGTTCCGGAAGCTGGCGGCCGACCACCCGACCTCCCCGATGGCGCACTTCTCCCTGGGAAAGCTCCTGCTCGATGAGCGGCAGTACGCCGAGGCGGTGGAGAGCCTGCGGGTGGCGGTCTCGCTCCAGCCGGACTACGCCGCCGCGATGGTGGCCCTGGGGGACGCGCTGGTTGGCGCCGGCCGCAAGGACGAGGCGCGCCAGGTGCTCGAGCGTGCCCGGGGCACGGCGCTGGGCCAGAACCATCCCTCGCTCGCCGAGGAGATCGACGAGCGGCTCGGCGACCTCTGAAGCACGGGCAGCGCCCGGTCAGGGATTCGGGCGGTTGGCCGACCTTGCCCATCCCGCCATGCGCAGCCGACCGCCACCCGCGCGACGAGGCGCCTCATCGAGCGGCCGCGGGGACCGCCTTGCGCACCAGCTCGCGAACGCGTTGCTCCACCGGCCACACCTCCGCGACCTTCCCCCGCACCACCAGCACGCCGACCAGCCGGCGCTCGGTGTCGACCCATCCGGTGAACCCGAAGACTCCCTGGGACACGACCTCGAGCGCCCGTCCGTCACTGGCGACGCGTTCCCGGTAGATGCCGAATCCCGCCCGGAGCGACTCGCGTCCCGGTGCGAGCCCGAACGCGGACTGCTGGAGCGGCACTCCGCCGCTCTGATCCGCGAGCGTCGCCTCCCGGAGGCTCGACCCGAGGAGGTCCGGCCTGGCGCCCGGGAGCAGCTGGCGAAGCGCGCGGGCATACTCGGCCGCGTTCGCCTGGGCGCCTCCCGCGATGCGCGGGTTGTCGGTGCGCCCGAAGCCGGTGCTGCGGAATCCGAGGGGGTCCATCAGCCGGGTTTGCATCAGGAGGGCCCAGGGCTGGCCCGAGGCGAGCTCGGCCATGCGTCCGGCAACCTGAAACCCCGTGCCTCCATCGATGAACGCCTTCCCCGGCGCGGCGCGGAGCGGGGTCCGGGCGATCTCCTGCGCGCAGGCGGAGAGGGTGGTGCTGCGCGACTCGAGACAGTCGGAGCGAGCCGGAAGCCCCGAGGTCTGCGCGAGGAGCATCCGCAAGGTGATCCCGGCCTTGTCCTTTGGCCAGCCGGGCAGCAGCGTTCCGGCCGGCGCATCGAGCTGGAGTAGCCCCTCCCTGACCAGGCCGAGGATGACCAGGGTGCTGAGGACCTTCGTGGCGGAGCCGATGGGAACCGCGTCGGCGGTCGTGTAGCCGCCGTAGGCCCGCTCGAAGATGACCGCATCGTCCTGCTCGACGCGGAAAACGCCTCCGCCCCAGGTCGGGAGCGACTCTGCAAGGACCGTATCGATCTCGGCGAAGGCCGCGGGAGTGCCGGTGGGGGAAGCCATGGCTCTGCTGCCGGCGTCGGGGGTCGCCGTGCTCGCGGCGCCGGGCGACGAAGTGGCTCCCGCCGGGCGCTCCGGCGCCGTCGCGCATCCGAGCGCGAGGCAGACGAGGACTGTGGCGGGTCCTCTCACCGGTGCCGAGCTTACCGCACCCGGGGATCGGGGAACGTCCGCAGCTGTTCGCGCTCGTTGAAGGACAGGGCACGGGCGAACCGGGCGGCCAGCGCACCGGCAACCGCCGCCACCGCCACCAGCTGGTACATGATGACCAGCTGGTAGCGTACCGCCTCGTCCGGCGCGGTCCCGCTGACGATCTGACCGGTCATCATCCCCGGGAGGGCGACCAGCCCCACCGTGAGCAGGGCGTTGATGGTGGGCCGGAGGGCCGCGTTCATCGCCGCGCGGACGTGTCGTTCCACCGCCTGCCTGGGAGTGGCGCCGAGCGAGAGCAGCTGCTCCACCCCTGCGACATCCTCGTTGACCGCTGCGAACACCCGCTCGAAGACCAGCGCCACGCCGTTCATCGCGTTGCTGAGGATCATCCCCGAGATCGGGATGAGCAGCCGGGCCTCGTACCAGCGCGGGGGGCGGATGACGAAGAGGAAGACCGGAACCAGCACCACCACCCCCGCGACCAGCACCGCGAAGGTGGCGTACCGGAACAGCACCGCGGTCCCGGGTCCGTGGGCGATGCGACGGGCCGCCGTCCATCCGCCCACCACCACCATCACCGCGATGACGCCGAACACGGTGCTCGGGTGCTCGTTCTGGTTCTGGAAGACGAAGGTCAGGAGCAGCCCGACCGCGAACAGCTGCACCGCGGCCCGGAACGTCCCGACGGCCAGATCCCTCTCCAGGCCGAGGCGGTTGTGGGAGGAAATGGCGATGGCCATCGCCATCAGCCCCAGGGAGAGCAGCAACTGCGGAAAGGAGACGGAGACGTAGCTCATGACGCATCTCCGGAGAGCGGTCTGGCTTCGACGAGGCGCCCCGAGGCCAGCTGGAAATGCGGGCCCTCGAGCTGATCGAGGACACGCGCGTCGTGAGTCACCACCAGGATCGCCGCGCCCTCCGTCGCGAGCTCACGCAGCAGGCGCACCAGGAGGTTCGCGCGGTTCTGGTCGAGGGCCGCCGTGGGCTCGTCCAGGAGCCAGACCTCGGGGCGGAGCGCGAGCGCCCGGGCCACGGCGACCCGCAGCTTCTCGCCACCGGAGAGCGACTGGGCGTCCTGGTCGAGGAGCTCGGGTGGAAGGCCGGCGCGGAGGACGAGCTCGCGTGAGGTCGCCTCGGGGAGCTCCTCGCCTGCGAGCCGTGGCCCGGTGCGCACGTTGTCCAGGACCGTTCCGGGGAACATCACCGGCGCCTGTGCGACCAGCGCGATCCGGCGGCGCGCCGCGTGCGGGGTGAGGGTCCGCACATCCTCGCCATCGAGCAGCAGCTGTCCTTCGTCCGGGTCGGAGAGCAATCCGAGGATCCGGAGCAGGGTCGTCTTGCCGCTGCCGGAGGGACCTCCGAGCGTGGTGATGCCTTGCCCGGCGAGCCGGAGGTCGACCCCGTCGAGCAGCACCCGGCCTCCGTAGGTCCTTCGCAGGCGACGAGCTTCGAGCAGGGCGGGCATGCGCCGAACCGCGCTTGGTAGGACACCTGGTGGAGGAACGCCAGCGCGAACCGTCCATCGCGTGCACGGCCTCGCCCCGGGCCCGAGGTGATGGCACTGCCGTGCGCGGCGGACGATGCGCCGCAGGTCGAAGCGTGGGAGCATCGCCCGACGCCATGGACCGACTGGACGCGCTTCTCGCCGCGGTGGTGCCCGCGGACGACAAGGAACGGGCGGACCTCGCCCTCATGCGCGCCCAGCGCGCACTGCTCCCCGAGCCGCTGTCGCGCTCGCAGCCCGCCGCCCACTTCACCGGAAGCGCGGTGGTCACCGACGGACGGCGGGTCGCGCTGGTGCATCACCGGAAGCTCGGGCGGTGGCTGCAGCCGGGAGGACACGTCGAGGCGAACGACGGCGATGACCTCCTCGCCACCGCCCTGCGAGAGGCCGCTGAGGAGACGGGGTGCCCGGTCGTCCCGCACCCGGCGGCGCCGATGCCCCTGGACGTGGATGTCCATCCGATCCCCAGCCGTGGCACCGAGCCCGCCCACCTTCACCTGGACGTCCGTTTCCTGGTGATGACCGACCGTCCCGAGTCGCTGCGCGAGGATCTCCAGGAGAGCAGCGAGGTTCGGTGGTTCGAGCTCGACGAGGCGATCCACCGGGCGGGGACCCAGGAGATGAAGCGGCTCCTGACCAAGGTCCAGGCCGTGCTCGGCGTCTGAGGCCCGGCCGCCCCCCTCGTCTCCCCTTGTCCGGCCGCCGTTCCTGACCAAGGCTCGGGAGCATGGGCCGAACCCGGACGCTGCTCCGCCCGATGGCCGTCCTTCTGGTCCTGTGCGCGGCGGGCTTCCTCTTCATCGAGATCGGCGACGAGGTCCGCGAGGGCGAGACGCAGCGGATCGACGATTGGGTTCTCCGCTCGCTCCGGACGCCGGGCAGCCCGGCCGTGCCCATCGGACCGTCGTGGCTCGCACCAGCGGTCCGGGACCTGACCTCGCTGGGAAGCGTGTCGGTGCTGCTCCTGGTGGTCTCGGCCGTGGCCGGCTTCCTCGCGCTCGCAAGGCTCTGGCGTCACCTCGTGCTCGTTTTGGGGGCCTCGCTCGGCGGCGTCCTGCTGATGATGGTGCTGAAACGGAGCTTCGACCGCCCGCGGCCCATCGTGGTGCCGCAGCTCGTGGTGGAGACGACGGCCAGCTTTCCCAGCGGGCACGCGATGATGTCCGCGGTCATCTACCTGACGCTCGGCACGCTCGTGGCCCAGCTCTGTCCGCGGTGGCGCGCGCGGGTGTACGTGATGACCGTCGCCGGGGTCCTGACCGTGCTCATCGGCCTGACGCGGCTGTACCTCGGCGTGCACTACCCGACCGACGTGCTGGCTGGCTGGTCGGTGGGACTGGCCTGGGCGCTGGCCAGTGGGCTTGCTGTCCGGGGGCTCAGGTCGCGGAGCCGGGAGCTCCGCGCCGAGGCCCCGGCGGCAGAGGGGGCCGAGGCCGCAGCGCGGTAGTCCGGCGCCTTCCCGGGAAATGGGAGGCGGGGTCGTCCGTCCCGAGGACGAGGCCCGCGACCCTTGGCTCGGCTCGCTGGTACAGTCGACGCATGTCTCACCGCGACCGCGAGGATCGAGCAGAGGGCACCGCTCAGCGGGAGGCGGACGACGTTCTGGTGCAGCTCGAGCGCAAGCTCCACGCCGGTCAATCGGTCGACGTCCAGGACGTGCGCAAGGCATGGCGAACGACCCGGTATCCCCGGGCCATGGTGCAGGTGCTCGCGCAGCGCCGTCGCTCCGACCTCGCCGTCCGTGCCGCCTCCATCGTCGGGATCGACGTGGACCCCTCGAGCCCGACCTGGCGCGAGGACCTGGAGGCCCACCTCTTCGAGCGCTTCTTCGCCCTGTCCTTCCGGGAGACCGACGCGCTCGCCGACGAGATCCGGCGGGCCATCCCCGATCCGTCGGTCTAGTCGCCCCCTGCACCAGGGGACGCCCGTGGAAGCGCGCCAGGAGCGCGCCAGCGTTCGGGCTCAGCGTGGGAAGAGCGCCTCGAGCGCCTCGCCGAGCGTCTCCACCGGGAGCAGCTTCACCCCCCGTGACTCCACCCGGCGCGCGCTCCCCTTGGGGAGCACCGCCCGGACGAAGCCCATCTTCCCGGCCTCGGCGAGCCGGGGCTCGACCTGCGCGACGGCCCGGACCTCACCGGCCAGGCCCACCTCGCCGAGAACCAGCACGTCCTGGGGCACTGCCAGATTCCTCAGCGACGAGACCAGCGCGGCGCACACCGCCAGGTCCGCGGCCGGCTCGGACAGCGTCATCCCGCCCGCGACGTTCACGAAGGTGTCGCAGCCGGTCAGCTGGACGTCCTCCTTCTTCTCCAGCACCGCCGCGAGCAGCGCCACCCGGTTGCCGTCCACCCCCATCGCGGTACGCCGCGCGGTGCCGTAACCGGTGGGCGCGACCAGCGCCTGCACCTCCACCAGCAGTGGTCGAGTGCCGGAGAGCGTGGCGGTGACCGCCGAGCCGGGCTTCCCGGCCGGCCGCTCGGCGAGGAACAGTGCCGATGGATCGGCGACCTCCTTCAGACCCGAGCCCTTCATCTCGAAGACGCCGATCTCGTTCGTCGATCCGAAGCGGTTCTTGTGTGCTCGGAGGATCCGGAAGGGGTGGCCGCGCTCGCCCTCGAAGTAGAGGACGGTGTCCACCATGTGCTCGAGCACCCGTGGGCCGGCGATGCTCCCGTCCTTCGTCACGTGCCCCACCAGGAAGGTCGGCACACCGGAGCGCTTGGCATGGGCCATCAGCCGCCCGGCGACCTCGCGCACCTGGCTGAGTGTGCCCGGTGCGCTGCCCAGCTCGGCCAGGAACATGGTCTGGATCGAGTCGACCACCAGTGCCACCGGGCGGAGGGACTCGGCGGCAGTCAGGACCTTGTCCGCGTCGGTCTCCGCGAAGAGGTGCACGGCGGGGGAGCGGACCCCCAGGCGATCGGCGCGCATCTTCGTCTGCCGCAGCGATTCTTCCCCGGAGACGTAGAGCACCGGGCCGGCCGCCGCGAGCCGCTCGACCGCGGAGAGGAGCAGGGTCGACTTTCCGATGCCGGGATCTCCCCCCAGCAGCACCAGCGAGCCGGGAACCACGCCGCCGCCGAGCACCCGGTCCAGCTCGCCGATGCCGGTGTGCCGGCGCTCCTCGGCCTCGCCCTCCACGTCCACCAGCTTCATTGGCCTGGAGGAGCCCCCCGAGGCGCCCCACGCCGGCCGACGGTCCTCGACCGGCGCCGCCTCCTCCACCAGCGTGTTCCAGCCGCTGCAGTCCGGGCAGCGGCCGAGCCACTTGGCGGACTGGAATCCGCAGGACTGGCAGGTGAAGTGCGTGCGTGGCCTGGCCATGGGTTCCCCCCCACAATGCCCGGTGCTGCTGACAGCGGGCCCGGCAGCTCGAAGCAAGAGGCACGCCGCTCGATTGCGCCGTCTGACGGGATCATTGGCGGGTACGCCAGCGGAGGCTGCGACGACAACGTCGCGACCTGGCAGTGCGGCGCCTGGGCCCGGGACGGAGGCGTGGTGGCCACCTGCGTGAACTGCAGCGAGTGCCTTACACGGTCGGTCGTTCGGCATGCCTCCGAGCGACACGCCACGGGTAGAGACGGTTCCTCCCCGGAGAGTCGCTCCCTACATTGTCGGCCGGAGGACGGGTGATGGCAGGCGCGCTCGGGACCGTGACCACGCTGGCCAAGGAGACGGTGACCCGCTGGGCCGAGGACAAGGCCAGCACGCTCGCGGCTGCGCTCGCGTACTACTCGCTCTTCTCGCTCGCGCCGCTGGTGCTGATCGCCGTCGCGGTCGCGGGGCTGGTCTTCGGCCAGCAGGCGGCGGAGGGGGAACTCTACTCCCAGCTGGCAGGGCTCATCGGTGACGCCAGCGCCAAGGCGCTGCAGGACATCGTGGCCAACATGAGCCGGGAGCAGAGCAGGGGAGTCCTGGCCACCATCGTGGGCGTTGCGACCCTGATCTTCGGCGCCACCGGCGTCTTCGCCCAGCTGCAGGACTCGATGAACACGATCTGGAAGGCCAAGCCGCCCACGACCAACGACATCGTGGAGTTCCTGAGGGTCCGGCTCCTCTCCTTCAGCATGGTGCTGGGCATCGGCTTTCTGCTGCTGGTCTCGCTGATCCTCTCCGCGGTTCTCTCCGCGGTGAGCGGTTACCTGGGGATGTTCGTTCCTGGCGGCGCGGCGGTCGGGCAGGCCATGAACGCGACGGTGAGCCTGGTGGTGGTCACCGTGCTCTTCGCGATGATCTACAAGCTCCTCCCCGACACCCCGGTGGCCTGGCGGGACGTGTGGCTCGGGGCGCTGGTGACGTCCTTCCTCTTCACCGTCGGCAAGTTCGCGATCGGCTTCTACCTGGCGAAGGCGAGCGTGGCGTCGAGCTACGGAGCGGCGGGATCGCTCGTCATCCTGCTGCTCTGGGTCTACTACTCGGCGCTCATCCTGTACCTGGGAGCTGAGTTCACCCACGTGTACTCGATGCGGTACGGGAGCCGGCGCTCGGCGACCCATACGCCCGTGCCCGACCGGCGGGACGGTCGAGACCTCGAGAGGCTCATCCCGCCGGGCGGCGCCGCGGCCAAGCCCTGAACCGCTGCGAGGACCCCGGCAGCTTGACCCACCGGCCGCCAGGCTGCGAGACCGTCGCGTCGTGCGCCGGACCGCCCTCGCCGCCTCCGCGATCCTCCTCCTCGCCTCCTGCAAGCGGGGACCGCAGTACTGCATCTTCGACGGGACGTTCATCGGTGCCGCCCCCCAGCCCTTCGTGGCGATGAACCCGGATGGCACGGTGGACGACAGACCCAACCGCTACGGCTGGCAGGAATTCGTGTGGCCGACGGACCCGGCGTGGACCCACGTTCGTCCCGACCGCGGTGCGTGGCTGTTCGAGGGGATGACCGGCGGCGCGTCGTGGAGCTTCCGGGGCACCTTCGCGCCGGATGGGGGGGGTGGCTTCGTGCGCCTGGAGTCGTCCGGGACGCCACCCCCCGCGCAGGTGGTGGGGAAGGAGGGCAAGCCGACACTCCTGCTCTACCGCGTGCGGCCCTGCTGGGCGTTCGAAGGAAGCCAGAGCGGCGTCCGGACCTGTACTCGCTGGGGCACCGAGGTGAACGCCCGGACGAAGCTGACCTGCGAGTGATCGTCGCGGGTCGTGGACGCTCAGGGCCTGGCGGTGGCCGGGGTCAGCGGGTGCGCGATGGGAGGACTCGTCGCCAGGTCGCCGACGGCCTCGGCCAGGGCGTGCATCCCGAGCTCGAGGGAGCGGATCGGCATCCGCTCGTCCGAGGCGTGCCCCGGGTAGGCCCCGTCCGCTCGAAACCACATCCCGAAGGGAACGGCATGAGTCATCCGCTGCGCATACGTCCCGCCAGCGCTCACCACCGGCTTCGAGGGTCGACCGGTGCCGCGCGCATACGCGGCGAGGAGTCGCTGCACCAGCGGCGCATCCGTGGGAATGACGAAGGGCTCGAAGCTGAATCGCCCGCCGGCGATGAACCGAGCGCCCCTGCGCGCCGCGAACGCCTGGGCATGCGCGTTCACCCGGCTGCGGAGCGCGTCACCCCACAACGAGGGGGGCGACCGGAGATTCACCCGCAGCCCGTACCACCCCTCTCCCTCGCGCTTGAGCACCCCGAAGTTCGTGTCTACCGCGCCCCAGAGCGGGTCGGGAGGGGGAAGCCCCAGCCCACGCCCGGCGGTGTCCCGCCCGGCGGCGTGGACGTATTCGAGGAGATCCGAGGCTGCACAGGGCGGCAGCCGACCGTGCATCGCCGCCGCGAGCGCGACCAGCGCATTGCGTCCCCGGCTCAAGGACGTCCCCGCGTGCGCCGCCCGCCCGCGAGCGACCACCGTGCGCTCGGCGCCCGTGCCCCGGATGTCCAGCGTGGTGCCCGCCGGCAGCTTCGCCGCCCGGACTGGCCGCAGCCAGCGTTCCCAGTCCGGCGACCCGCTCCGCCAGCGCAGGGTGAGCGTCGCCACGTCGGGCACGATGCTCACCGCCTGACCCGCGGAGAGATCGATCACCTCCACCGGACCGGGCGCCGTTCCGGTCCGCTCCTGCGCGAGGATGACCCACTCCGCCCAGGCCTTTTCCCCGACCACCACCGGGAAGTCGCTGTCGAGCACCAAGCTGAGGTCGGGGAGCGCGTGCTGCTTCTCGTACGCCTCCATGTCCTCCCCGCCGTGCTCCTCGTCCGTGCCCACCAGGAGCCGCACGGTGTGGGTGCGCGCCACTCCCGAGGTCCGCAGCGCGGACATTACCAGGAGCGCCTGGACCAGGGGACCCTTGTCGTCCGCTGCGCCCCGCCCCCACACCGCGCCGTCCTTGAAGGTGGCGGCAAAGGGCGGAACGGTCCATTCCGAAGCCGTCACCGGCTGCAGGTCTCCGTGCACCACCAGCCCGAGGACGGGGGCACCCTCCGGGCCGGGGAGCTCGACCTCGGTGATCGTCTCCCGGTCGCGCACCACGAACCCCATCTCGGGGCCGATGCGCGCGAGCCACCGGCGCTGCGCGGCGAGCGCCTCCTGGTCCGTCCACACGGTGGGGAAGGCCAGCACCTCGGTGAGAAGCGGCTCCAGGCGCGGCCGCCACCGAGACTGCACCTCGCTCCACACTGCCTCTCCCGGGGTGGCGACCAGCGTGAGGGCAAGAACCTGAGCGAGCATCACGGCGCCTCCGCAACGGCGTACACGACGTAGACCCGCCTCCGCGAGGGGACCAGCACGCAACCCACGAAGACCGCGGCGACTGCGGTGGCCTCGTCGATGTGCTCGCCGAGCAACAGCGCGCTCCAGAGCAGAGAGCACACCGGCTGCGCAAGCTGGATCTGGAGGCCTGGGCGCGTTCCCACCGGAGAGGCGTTCTCCTTACCGCCGCCGTCGCGCCGCGGTCAGCACAACCCCGGGGTCGGGCCACCAGAACACATCGTCAACCTGGGGGCGCTTCGAGGTTGACAATGGCCCCTGGCCCATCGAGCGTGGCTTCCCCGCGCCGCGCAGCCCCGAGGAGGTCGAGCCCCCGTGTCGAGCGTCCCGAGCGTCCAGGCCAGCCCCGAGGTGGTGGTCCGCCACGACTGGAGCCTGCCCGAGGTCAGGGCCATCCACGACCTCCCGCTGCTCGACCTGGTGTACCGCGCGCAGACGGTGCACCGGGCCACCTTCGGCGAGCCAGAGGTGCAGCTCTGCAGCCTGCTGTCGATCAAGACCGGCGGGTGTCCGGAGGACTGCGCGTACTGTCCCCAGTCGGCGCGCTACCCGACCGGGGTCAAGGCCGAGCGGCTGATGGAGACCGGCGACGTGCTCGACGCCGCGCGCGATGCCCGGGCCGCCGGCGCGACGCGCTTCTGCATGGGCGCGGCCTGGCGCGAGGTGAAGGACGGCCCCCACTTCGACCGGGTCCTGGCCATGGTCCGCGGCGTACGGGCCCTGGGGATGGAGGCCTGCGTCACCCTGGGGATGGTCACCCCCGACCAGGCCCGTCGCCTCAAGGAGGCCGGGCTCTCCGCCTACAACCACAACCTGGACACCAGCCCCGAGTTCTACGCGGAGATCATCTCCACCCGCGACTACGACGACCGGCTGCGCACCCTGGCCGCGGTCCGCGCAGCGGGAATCTCCGTCTGCTCGGGCGGAATCCTGGGGATGGGCGAGTCGGTGGACGACCGCTGCCAGCTGCTCCGCACCCTCGCCAACCAGGAGGTCCACCCCGAGTCGGTGCCCATCAACGCCCTGGTCGCCGTTCCCGGCACGCCGCTGGAGCACCAGAAGCCCGTTTCCCCGGTGGAGATGGTGCGTGCCATCGCCACCGCACGCATCCTGATGCCGGCGGCGATGGTCCGGCTCTCCGCGGGGCGGCTGCAGATGAGCCAGGAGGCCCAGCTGCTCTGCATGATGGCCGGGGCCAACTCGCTCTTCTTCGGCGAGAAGCTGCTCACCACCGGCAACCCCGAGTACGCCGCCGACATGGCGTTGCTCGAGGGCGCGGGCCTCCGGCCGCTCGAGCCGAAGCTCGAGACGTCCAGCGGGTCGTGAGCTCGATCGCCGACGCCTGGGCCCGCGGGGAGCTGGCCGAGCTCGGCCAGCGCGGGCTCCTCCGGACCCTCGAGCCGCTCGCCTCGCCGCAGGGAGCGGTGGTCCGCATCGGCGGCCAGTCGCTGGTGAACTTCTCTTCCAACGACTACCTCGGGCTCGCCGCCGACCCCCGGGTGACGCGGGCCTTCGCCGCCGGCCTCGACCGCTGGGGCGTGGGGGCGGGCGCTTCGCGACTGGTGGTCGGCGATACCGAGGCACACCGCCGGCTGGAGGCCCGGCTCGCCGCGTTCGAGGGAACCGAGGCGGCCCTGGTCTTCAACGGCGGCTACCCGGCGAACCTGGGGCTGGTGCAAGCGCTGGTCGGCCGCGGGGACCTGGTGGTCTCCGACGTGCTGAACCACGCCAGCCTGGTGGACGGCTGCCGGCTGAGCCGCGCCGAGGTGGCGGTCGTGCCCCATGCCGACGTGGACGCGGTGGCGCGGGCGCTCTCGCGGGACGGCTTCCGGCGGAGGCTGGTGGTCACCGACGCGGTGTTCTCCATGGACGGCGACCTGGCGGCGCTCGGGCCCCTGGCCGCGGTGTGCGCCCGGGCCGACGCCGCGCTGCTCGTGGACGAGGCGCACGCCACCGGTGTGCTGGGCGCGCGCGGATCGGGGCTGTGCGAGGCGATCGGCGTCCAGCCCGACGTGAAGATGGGCACCCTGGGCAAGGCGCTCGGAGGCTTCGGCGCCTACGCGGCCACCTCTCGCGCCGTGGCTGATCTCCTGGTCAACCGCGCGCGGTCGGTCGTCTTCTCCACCACGCTGCCACCCGCGCTCTGCGAGGCGCTGGTGGTGGCCACCGACCTCCTGGAAAACGACCCCGAGCTCCGCCCGCGCCTGTGGCGGAACATCCGGCGCTTCGTGGATGGGCTGCGCCGGCTGGGGCTCCCCGCCGAGCCGCGCAGCGCGATCGTGCCGGTCATCCTCGGCACGCCGGACAGGGCGGTCCGGGCCTCGGCCTTCCTGCGCGAGCGCGGGCTCCTGGTGAAGCCCATCCGTCCCCCCACCGTTCCCGAGGGGACGAGCCGGCTGCGGTTCGCCCTCTCCGCCGCACACACGGAGGCGCACGTCGACCGCGCGCTCCAGGCACTCGAGGAGGCACGTGCGCATGGACTCGTCCCGTCATGAGCGGCTGCTGGCCCTGGACCGGGCCCACGTCTGGCACCCGTTCACCCAGATGGCGGTCTGGCCGTCCGACGATCCGCTGATCATCGAGCGGGCCGAGGGGAACGAGCTGGTCGACGACCTCGGCCGGCGCTACCTCGACGGGGTCAGCTCGCTCTGGTGCAACGTGCACGGGCACCGCAAGCGGGAGATCGACGAGGCGGTCCGGGCCCAGCTGGATCGGGTGGCGCACTCGACCTTGCTCGGCCTGGCATCGGTGCCCTCCATCGAGCTTGCCGAAACGCTGGTGCGCATCGCCCCCGAGGGTCTGACCCGCGTCTTCTATTCCGACTCGGGAAGCACGGCGGTCGAGGTCGCGCTGAAGATGGCCTACCAGTACTGGCAGCAGCGCGGGAGGCCGGACAAGACGCGCTTCGCTGCGCTCGCCGAGTCGTACCACGGCGACACGGTCGGCTCGGTCTCGGTGGGCGGAATGGAGCTCTTCCACGGGATCTTCCGTGGCCTCCTCTTCGGCGTGGAACGCCTGCCCAGCCCGAGCCCCTACCACTGGACCGGCGCCGGCGACCCTCTCGCGGGCGCGCTGCGGGCAGCGGAGCGGCTCCTGGAGGAGAAGGCCAGCACGCTGGCGGCAGTGGTGCTCGAGCCTCTCGTCCAGGGCGCGGCAGGGATGTGGATGCACCCGCCCGGCTACCTGCGAGCGATGGCCGAGCTCTGCCGGAGGCACGACGTGCTGCTCATCTGCGACGAGGTGGCCACCGGCTTCGGCCGCACCGGAACCATGTTCGCCGTGGAGCAGGAGGGAGTCCGTCCCGACTTCCTCTGCCTGGCCAAGGGGCTCTCCGGCGGGTACCTCCCGCTCGCGGCGACCCTCGCCACCGACCGGGTGTACGAGGCGTTCCTCGGCCAGTTCGCCTCGGCCCGGACCTTCTTCCACGGCCATACCTTCACCGGGAACTCGCTGGCCTGTGCCGCGGCGCTGGCCTCGCTCCGGCTGTTCGAGACCGAGCGGGTGCTGGAGCGAACCCGAAGGACCGCGGACGTGCTCCGTCCGAAGCTCGCCGCCATCGCCGAGCTGCAGCACGTGGGAGACGTCCGCCAGCGAGGGCTGATGGTCGGCATCGAGCTGGTCCGGGACCGGCGAACGAAGGAGCCCTACGCCTACGCCGACCGCATCGGGCACCTGGTCTGCCTGGCGCTGCGGCGGCGGGGCATCCTCCTGCGGCCGCTGGGGCCGGTGGTGGTGATGATGCCTCCGCTGTCCCTCACCGAGTCCGAGGCGGTCCGGCTGGGGGACGCCGTCCGGGAGGCGATCGTCGAGGTCACCGAGGCGTGAGGGCCCCGACGAGCTCTCGGCGCGTCCCGGTCGGGGCGTCGCGGGTGCAGACACCTTCGACGAGGGCCCGATGAGCGTCGAGTCTCTTCGGTTGGGCCGTCGTGGCCGTCATTGGCGTCAGACACCTTCGACGGAGGGTCCATGAGGGCCCGGGGCCTGGGGAGGGCACCCGCCCCTCCCCGTGGACGGGGCCTCCGGCTCTTCGTCACCGGGACCGATACCGGCGTGGGAAAGACGCAGGTCGCATCCGCGCTCCTCTCCCTGATGGCCGACGCCGGACTCGCTCCCGCGCCCTTCAAGCCGTACGAGAGTGGCTGCACCCGGCTCTCCCGTCCTGCGGATGCGCTCCAGCTGCGGGACGCCGCGCGCAGCACCGACCCGCTGGACCAGGTGTGCGTCCACCGCTTCCGCGCGCCGCTCGCCCCCGGGATTGCCGCCGTCCGCATGGGCCGGGTGCCGGACTTCCGCCCCGTGCTGGCCGCGTTCCGGAGCTTCGGGAACCGGCCGCTCGTCGTCGAGGGGGCGGGCGGGCTCCTCGTTCCCCTCGATCCGAGGCGGGACGTCATCGACCTGGTGGAGACGCTCGGGCTTCCGGTCCTGCTGGTGGCGCGAGCCGGGCTCGGCACCCTGAACCACACCGGCCTGTCCCTCCGGCTGCTGGAGGCACGCCGCATCCCGGTGCGCGCCGTCGTGCTCTCCCGGAGCTCGCCGGCCCGTGACGCTTCCGTCGAGGACAACGCGGCCTGGCTGGCGCGGCGGCACGCCGTCCCGGTGCTCGGTCCGGTGCCCTACCTTCGAGATCCGGCGCGAAGGCACCGGGCGTTCCGGGCCGTGCTCCGGCCGTTGCTCGACTCGCCGGTCGCGCCCTGAGCCCGGTGCGCGACGTCCCGTGCGCGCTCCAGAGCTGCGCGCTGCCCACGATGCGCGGCGGACGGACAACACGCTCCGGCGTTCGCGCGCAAGTTCTCTCCACCCTCCGCACGTGGCTGTAGCGGTGCCTGCTCGGCCGCTCGTCCTCGAATTGGACGGGTCGGTGGATCCGCGCGACAAGAGCGCGACAGATGGGAGACGTCATCGACCTGACGCTGGTGAGCGATGCCCGGCGCTACTTCCAGAAGCTGCTCGAAACCCGTGGGCTCAACTACTTTCTCCGCAAGGACGGCGGGCGCCTCTTCCAGATCGAGCAGAGCAAGGTCGAGATGATCGTCCGCACCGCCGCCCGGAGCCGGCCGGCGCATCTTCCCCGCCCCCCCCAGCACGCGGTGGACCACTGCCGCAAGGAGATCCGCCGCGAGCTGATCCGCCGGGTGGTCGAGGCGATGCTCCAGACCGGGCTCTGAAGGAGACCCGTCCTCCCGCGCGCCTGGGATAGCGTGCGCGCCCGGACGTGTTCTCTGCCCGGACAGCCTGGGACCGCACGCAGAATCTGCTGGCCGCGCGGCTGGAGACGCTCGAGCGCCGCGGCACCACCCCCATCGACCTCACGGTCAGCAGCCCGGGCGAGTGCGGGCTCACCCCCTATGAGGGGCGGCTCCACGAGATCCTCGCCCGGGGGCCCCTGGCGACGTACGCGCCGGAGCCGCTGGGCCACCTCGCGGCGCGACAGGCGCTGGCGCGTGACCTGACCCGTCTCGGCGCGCACCTCGAGCCGGGCCAGCTCGTCCTCTCCGCCTCCACCAGCGAGGCGTACGGCTGGCTCTTCGCGCTCCTCTGCGACGAGGGGGACTCGGTCCTGGTCCCTGCCCCCAGCTATCCGTTGCTGCCCTTCCTCGCCGAGCTCGCGTCGGTGGAGTTGCGGCCCTTCCCCCTTCCCGAGGACCCGCTCGGCGCGCTGGACGTCGACGCCATCGCGGCCATCGCCGACGAGACGACGCGAGCCGTGGTGCTGGTCAGCCCGGCCAATCCGACCGGGTGGATGCTCGGCGAGGCGGACCAGGTCCGGCTCGACGCGCTCTGCGCCGGGCGGGAGTGGGCGCTGATCGTCGACGAGGTCTTCGTCGAGTTTCCACGGCGCGGGCGCCCGGCACGCTCGGTGGCGGCCCGGCCCGGCGACGCGCTCACCTTCGCCCTCCAGGGCCTCTCGAAGTCCGCGGGCCTCCCGGGATGGAAGCTGTCGTGGACCGCGGTGCTCGGTCCGGGTCCCGAGCGAGACGAGGCCCTCGCCCGGCTCGAGCTGATCGCCGACACCCACCTGTCGACCGCCGCGCCGGTGCAGCGGGCGCTGGCCGATCTCCTGTCCAGTGCCCCGTCGTGGCGTTCGGCGGTGGCGCTCCGGATCGAGCAGAACGCACGTGCGCTCCAGGAGGCGCGACCCTCCGATGCGGCGTGGGACGTCATGCCCTCCGCAGGAGGCTGGTCCGCGGTCGTCCGGCTGCCTCACACCGCGGACGAGACGGAGGTGGCGCTGGCGCTGCTCGAGGCAGGGGTCCAGGTGCAGCCCGGCCACTTCTACGACTTCCCCCGGGGCCGCTGGCTGGTGCTCTCGCTGCTTCCCACCCCGCCGGGATTCCACGAAGGCGTCTCGCGGATGGCCCGTACGCTCGGGCGCCTGTTCTCGGCGAGCTGAACTGGCGAGCTGAGCGAGCGAGCGCCGCCGGATGGGCTACCCGGCGGCGCTCACGAAATTTCGAGCTGTCTCAGGTGTCGTCCGGGTCGCGCCGCGTCCCCTGCTCGACCTTCTCCGACGTCTCCTTCGCCTTCTCCGCGGGCCCCTTCAGGGCCTCTTTGGCCCGGTCCTTCAGGTTCTCCGCGGCCTCCTTGATGTTCCCCTTGGCCTGATCGAGGTTGCCCTCGCTCTCGGTCTTCGGGTCATCGGTGGCGGCGCCGGCCACTTCCTTGATTTTGCCCTTCAGCTTGTCCATCTCACCAGCCATTGCGTCGTCTCCTTTCCTGGGAGACGAGCGTGGTCACGCTGCGGCTGGCGCGGAACCCCGGGCGGGCGAGGGAGGGAGCGCCGGGCTGGGGCAGAAGGCCTTCACCACGCCCAGCATGCGGGTCAGCTCGAAGGGCTTTCGCAGCACGCCCACCACGTTCGGGGAGCGACTCTCGACCTGGGGCCCGCTGAGCAGAACGACGGGGCACCCGATGGGCGCCGGGCCGGAGGCAAGGGACTGGAGGATGGCCTCGCTCGCCCCGTCGGGGAGCTTCGCCTCGAGAATGAGGAGACAGTGCGCCCCGAGCCGGCGGACCGCGGCGAGGGTGTCCGTCTCGCGCGAGACGAGAAGCACCTGGTAGCCCGCCTCGTGAAGCACGTGGAGGAGCACTTCCCGGAGACCGGGGTCGTCCTCCGCCACCACCACCGTTCCGCGCACGTGCCACCCCTTCGGTTCCGGCCCGCTCCCCTGGAGACGGGGCGAATATGGGTTCGGGGGGTCGGCCCTGTCACCGTGCGCGGATCAGCCCCGCTGCCCGCAGATGTCGGCCGATGTCCGTCCGTGGGGGTGGCCGTGATCCACTTCCGGGGTAACGTCGACCCTGTCCGATGGGTGGCTCGGTTTGAAGGCCGCAGTGCTGCGCGGCGAGGCGCACGGCGTCGCCTTCGAGGCCCGGGTCGATGACCGCCGTCTCCTTCCGGCCGTGCGTGCGTGCTTGCCTCCAGGCTGGAAAGCGACTCGCCGTCCCGCAGCGGCGACCCTCTCGCTGGTCCACGAGACGTTCGAGACGACAGCGTCGCAGGGAGAGCAGCGCAGGCGGCGAGTCTCCGGGCTTTCGGTGCGCGTCGATGGCCAGATGCTCGCCCGCGGCCTGAGCCACGCCCAGGCCCTGGACGTGTTCGAGAGCGAGCTCCAGCTGTCGGTCGCGCGGCTGGCCAGGCCCGAGGTCTTCGTTCACGCCGGCGTGGTCGCCGTTGCGGGCCGGGCCATCCTGCTGCCCGGACGCTCGGGAGCGGGGAAGACCACGCTGGTGCGGGCCCTGGTCGCGGCCGGGGCCACCTACTACTCGGACGAGTACGCGGTCCTCGACCGCGAGGGCCGGGTGCATCCCTACGCGCGGCGCCCCAGCGTCCGGCGGCGTGCCGGACGCAAGGAACGGACGCCGGTGCCCCGCCGCCGGGGACGCGCCGGGGTACCGGTCGGGCTCGTCGTGGCAACCCGCTACGTCCCGGACGCGCGATGGGCTCCGGTACCGCTCTCGGCAGGCGAGCGGGTGCTCGCCCTGCTGGCAAACACCGTTCCGGCGCGCGACCGTCCGGCGGAGGTGCTGGCGGTGCTGGCCCGGGCGACGGGATCCGCACGCGGCTTCCGGACCGATCGCGGAGCGGCGGCGCGAGCCGCGCGGGCGCTTCTCGCGCTGGTCAAGCATGATGCGGGCATCGTCGCGCCTCCGGCCACCGAACTGCAGGAGAGTGGGCCTGCGTGGCTCCGGCGCGTCTGAGCATTCGCGCACCGCGTCGTGCTGCCCGCCGCGCTGTCAGCTTCCCTGGACCGGGGACGCGACGCCGGAGTGCGCCCGGGCCTCGGCGTCGGGGGCGTGGGCCGCGGCCTCGGCCACCTCGGCCGCCGTGACCGGGATCGGCAGGCGGGCGGTGGACGCATGCTCCACGAGCAGGTGCGCCACGGACACCGGGAACACCGGTCGCAGCAGGAGCTTGACCACCGGGATCAGCACCAGTGCTCGGCTCAGCGACAGGCCCGCGAACTCGAGCGGCTGCTCCTCCACCCGCTCGGCGGGGCCGTGGAAGTTGCGCGACATGCGATCCCAGATCCGCCCCCACCAGCGCGGCAGGCCCCAGCGGAAGAGGAACACCTTGTCGGTCAGCTTGAACCAGGCGCGCAGGTACCAAGGCATCTGGGTGGTCTCGGGCGGTGTCCACGCCCGGGCGCTCTGGCCTGCGGTCATCACCATCCACCAGTACCCGGCCCACAGCGCGGTCAGCACGGTGATGAGCGTCCGGTGCGGCGGGACCAGCCGTCCGATGATGTTGATCAGAATCGCTCCGGGCAGGAAGCCGATGAAGAACCGGACCCGGCGTTTCGTCTTCCGCCGCAGCCACGGGATGTCGAGGCGCACCTTCGGACGCATCGGCGGATCCTCGGGAGCCACGTTGACCAGGAGCGAGATGTCGCGGGACAGCTGGTCATGGAAATCGCGGGAGAGGGCGAGGATCGCGGTCTGGGCGATGCCCAGCGAGGCGTAGATCGCCGCGAGCAGGGCGAGCACCGCGCCCAGCCGCCCGGCCAGCCCGCGCTCGTGTCGGTGCGCCGTGTAGAGCGCGGTCCGGGCGCGCAGGAGACGTGCCCGATCCTTCTCGCTCAGGGGCGGTGCGCCCCTCCTCTCCAGTTCCTGCGCGTCCTTCTCCACCTGGGCCAGCTCGCGCTCGAGCTGTCGCCGGGCCGGTCGTACCTCGGTGCTCTTCGTGCCCCGCGCCAGAGCCTCCGCGGCGATGGTGAGCTCGGCCAGCTTCTCGCTGACTCCCTCCCGCTCCTCGGCCAGCTCGTCCTTCGCCTCGTCGGGCTTCCCCTTGCGCTTCTCGGCGTGCCGCTCGGCGCGGCCGGCCTCCTGCTTCGCCTTCTCCACCGCGGCGGCGACGAGCTCCGCGGTGCGCTTGCCGCGCTCCTCGGGCGGGCCTTCTTGTAGCGCCTTGATCTTCTCCTCCAGGGCAGCCGCCATCCCGCCGCCCTCGTCGCCGGCCGGGCTCTCCTCGTCCTCCTCCTGCTCCTCGGCGGTCTCGCCGTCGGCCGACGGCGCGATGGCGCGAGGAGCCTCGCCCGGCACCGGGGGGGCCGGGGCCCGCGCCGGCGGTCCCCGGTGCGGACCGACGGCCGGGGTCGGCGGAGCCGGGGGAACGGGGGCGCCCCTTTCCGGAGCATCCAGCCTCGAGGGCGGCGCCGTCCCCGGGGGGCGAGTCCTGGCATCGGGCTCTCGTGCGCCACCCGGAGGCGAGGCCGAGGTGTCTTCCGCGGGAGGGGACGTCTTCGGGCCCGGGCTCGTGGCGGACGACTTCTCCTCGGGGGTCCCGGGGGCGCTGGATCCGGAGCCCGCCACGGTCGGCGCGTTGGTCTGCTCGAGGTCATCGGGGCCGAAGGCGTCGTTCCATGCCGCTGCGCCTTCTTTCGCGACCCAGAAGACGGCCAGCCCGGCGACGAGGGTGAGGGCGGCCTGCACCAGCACCGTGCGCCAGTAACGGCGCCACAGCACGGGGTGCTGGCGCATGCGCCCGAGCAGCTTCCAGGGTTCGCGCACCCCGCGCCAGAATCGCCTGAGAGCCGTCTCGAGCATCCGAGGGCACCTTTCCACAGCCCCGGGCACCTCGCACCCCCGGAGCATCGGCCAACGCCGCCGGCCGACGGGGCGGCCCGGGTCACCCCGGGCCGTCGAGCAGCCGCTCGGCCTCCGCGAACGAGTAGGCCAGCCGGGAGTCGTACCCAACCGTCCGGCTGATGCGCTGGAACAGCAGCGCTGCCTGGCTGCTGCGACCCACCACCCGGACGTGCGTGCGAAGCCCCGCGGAAACGATCAGCTCCGCCATCCGGCGGATCCTCTCCACCGCCGCCGGGCTCAGCGGCTCCGCCTCAGACACGTCGGAGATCATGTCGAACCGCGGGGAGATTCTCGGCAGCGCCTGCCCCAGCTCCCGCTCGGCCTGCTCCAGCTCTTCCTCCAGCACCTGCCCCCTGAAGACCATCACCAATCGCTCGCGCCGTGGAAGCACCTGGACCTCGACCATGTGAGCGGCGCACCCTGTTCGCCCTCGAGGCTCAGGTCAAACAAAGTTCCGTGATCGGTCTGACAAACCAGCGCGTCGTGTCAGATCGGCTTCACGATCGGCGTGGTGGCAGGGCGCGACGCAGCGGGTCGTGAGCGCTCCAGCAGCCGTTCCCAGATCCGGTACATCACCGGAAGCAGAAGCAGCGTGAGCGCACATGCGGAGAGGGTGCCAGCCACGATGACCACCGCCAGGGGGCGCTGGGTCTCGCTTCCGATGCCCCGCGACAGCGCCGCCGGGACCAGTCCGAGCGCTGCCAGGCCAGCGGTCATCAGCACCGGTCTGAGCCGCTCGCGCGCCCCGGCGAGGATGGCGTCGTCGAGCGGCTCGCCGCGCTCACGCCGCTCGGCGATCGCGGAGAGCACCAGCACGCCGTTCAGCGAGGCCTGGCCGATGAGCGCGATGAAGCCCACCGCCGCCGAGACGCTGAGCGGAAAGCCGCTGGCCCAAAGCCCGAAGACACCACCGAGCAGCGCGAAGGGCACGTTGAGCAGTGTGAGCAGGGCCAGCGACAGCGAGTCGAACGCCTTGAACAACAGGACCAGGGTGAGGAGCAGCGCCACCGGGACCACGGTGGCCAGCCGGCCCATCGCCCGTTCCTTGTTCTCGAACTCGCCACCCCACTCGATCGACATCCCCTTGCCCAGGGGGGCCTCGCGCTCCACCCGGTCACGGGCCTCGGTCACGAAGCCGCCCATGTCGCGGCCTCTCACGTTCATCCGGATACCGATGTAGCGGCGGCCATTCTCCCGGTTGATGCTCGCGCGGCCCACCCCGGTCTCCACGCCGGCCAGGGCCGAGAGCGGGATGGTGAGGCCACCGTCCACAGGGACGCGGAGCGAGCGGATCTTCTCCACGTCGTCCCGGTCCGCGGGCGGAAGGCGCAGCACCACGTCGAACTTGCGCTCGCCTTCCCAGTAGTCGGCGACCGGACGGCCCCCCAGAGCGGTCTGGAACACGTGCTGGAAGTCGCCCAGGTCCATCCCATAGCGGGCCAGCGCCACCCGGTTGGGTCTCACCCTGACCTGAAGGACCGAGGCGCTCTTCACCAGCGCCAGGTCGGCCACGCCCGGCACCCGGGAGATGACGGACTTCACCTTCTCTGCCTGCGCCTGGAGCGCGGTCAGGTCATCGCCGTAGAGCTTCAACGCGATCTGACCTTGCTGGCCACTGATACTCTCGTTGACGTTGTCCCGGATGGGCTGGCTGAAGTTCACCTCGATGCCCGGGATCTCCGCGATGCGCTTCTGGAGCCCGTCCAGCACCCTCCCCAGCGTGGGCGTCTCCGCGGGCCAGCGATCGGGTGGAGTGAGCTTGACGAAGAACTCGAGATTGTTCGCCAGCTTCGCGTCGGTGCCGTCCTCGGGTCTCCCCAGCTGGGAGAGCACCGATTCCACCTGCGGCGCTCTCTGGAGCAGCTGGGTGATGCGCGGGACGAGCTTCCGCCCCTCGGTGAGCGAGCTGTTGGGCGGCAAGGTGAAGGTCATGTACAGCGCACCCTCGTTGAGCTCGGGCAGGAACTCGCTCCCCAGCCGCGGAAGGACCAGCGCCGCGCCGACGAGGAGCAGGCTCACCGAGCCGAGCAGCAGCGCCGGGTGCCGGAGGCAATAGCGGAGCGCCGGGTCGTAGCGTCGGGCCACCCAGGTCAGGAGCGGGGACTCGCCGTGTGTGACCGGCCTTCGCCACACCAGCGCGGCGAGCACCGGGACCAGGGTCACCGAGAAGAAGAGCGCTCCGGCCAGCGCCGAGACCACGGTGTTTGCCATCGGCGAGAAGATCCGGCCCTCCACCCGCTGGAGGAGAAAGATGGGCAGGTAGGCGGCGATGATGATCAGCAGGGCAAACACCGTCGGCCGCACCACCGCGGTGGTGGCCTCGCGGATCTTCTGCTCCACCGCCACGGCCGAACCCACCACCAGCCCCGCCACCGCCAGGCGGGCGAGGATCGCCTCGACGATCACCACCCCGCCGTCGACGATGACTCCGAAGTCCACTGCGCCCATCGACAGGAGATTTGCGCTCATCCCTCTGAGGTGCAGGTAGATGAACGAGGTGAGAAGAGAGAGCGGGATGAGCGTGCCCACCACCAGCGCGGCGCGCAGGTCGAGGAGGAAGACGAACAGGACCAGGGTCACCAGCACCGCGCCCTCGAGCAGGTTGTGCCCCACGGTGCGGAGCGTGGTGCCCACCAGGTCGGTGCGGTCGTAGAACGGGTCGAGCTTCACGCCCTCGGGAGCGAGGTTCCGGTCGATGTCGTGCACCGCCGCGCGGATGCGCTTCAGGACCGCCGAGGGGTTCTCCCCCCGGCGCATCAGGACCACGCCCTGGACGGTGTCCATGGATTCGTTGCGACTGACCACGCCCTGGCGCGGAGACCAGCCCTCGGTGACCGTGGCGACGTCCTTGACGAAGACCGGCGTGCCTCCCTCGGTGGCGAGGCGCACCGCCTTGAGGTCCTCGACGCTGGTGAACAGGCCCTCGCTGCGGATGACGAGCTGCTCGGCGCCGCGTTCCAGCACGCCGCCCGACGCGTTCACGCTCCCGTTCCGGATTCCCTGCTCCAGCGAGGCCAGGGTCAATCCGTGCGCGGCCAGGCGCGACGGGTCGGGCTGCACGTGGATCTCCCGCTGCAGCCCGCCGATGCTCACCACGTCCGCCACGCCGTTGACCCGGAGGAACGCCGGACGCACCACCCAGTCCTGGAGGGTGCGCAGCTTCATCGGGTCGCCGCCGGCTCCCGCGAGGGTGTAGCGGTAGACCTCGCCGATGGGCGTCGCGTACGGCCCGAGCTGGGGGACGATGCCGTCGGGCAGGTCGGCCTCGCGGAGTCGCTCCAGGACCTGCTGCCGGGCCCAGAGCCCGTCGGTGCCGTCGTTGAAGGTGAGGGTGACGTAGGAGAGGCCGAACAGCGACAGGTTCCGCAGGCGCGACAGCTGCGGAATGCCATTGAGCGCGCGCTCCAGGGGAAGGCCGAGCTGGCGCTCCACCTCCTCCGCCGGCTGACCCGGATAGAGGGTGATGACCGAGACCTGGGTCTCGGTCGGGTCGGGAAAGGCCTCGACGGTCAGCTCGCGAAACGACAGCCAGCCCCACACCGCGACGATGGCGGTGAGGGCGAGGACCGCCGCCTTGTTCTTCAGGGAGAAGTCGACCAGGTGCTGGAACACGCGGTCACTGCTCCAGCGTGAGCTGGTTGAGGAGGAGGATGGCGCCCTTGCTGACGTAACGAACCCCGGGCTCGAGACCGGCGCGGAGCTCGACCTCGCCGCTGCGCTGACGTCCGGGCATGACCGTGACCCGCTCGAGCTTGCCCTGGCCGCGGGAGACGAAGACCACCGAGCTCTCGCCGTCGGTGACCACCGCCTCGGCGGGGACGCGGACCCGCTTCTCCGAGGGATCGGACTGCAGCTCGACGTCGACGAAGGCGTTGGGGCGAAGCGCGCGATCGGCGTTGGTGGCGCGGATGCGCACCTCGACCGTGCGCCGCTTGGGATCCACCACCTCCGAGATGCGGTCGATGGTCCCCGGACGGGTCACTCCCCCGGCGCGAATGTGGATGATGACCGGTCCGCCGACTCGCAGGTCGTAGGCGTCGCTCTCCTGGACGTCGGCGAGGACCAGCACCTCGGTGAGCTCGGAGATGCGCACCAGCGGGTGGTCCCCCGAAGGCTGCACCTCCTGGCTCGCCACCACGTCCAGATCGACGACGGTGCCGGAGCGCGGGGCCACCACCCAGAAGAGGTTGTCCCCCTCGGGAGCGATGCGGAGCGAGGAGCGCTTGGCGGCGGAGGCCCTCGCGGCAAGCTCCGCCTCGTGGAGGTCGGCCTCGGCGGCAAGCGCGTCCTTTTCCGGAGCGGCGCGGATCTCCACCAGCTCGCGGGTGCGGGCCGCGATGCGCCGCTTCACCTCGACGTTGGCGCGGGCCGACGCCATCTCCCGCTCGAGGTCCGCCCAGGCCGCGGAGCGGACGTTGAACAGCCGGTCGCCCTCCTGGACGCGGTCACCGATCCGGACCAGGGCCCGTTCCACGCGGCCGGGCAGAGGCGCGCTCAGCGACGCGGTCCGCTTCTCGTCGAAGCTCACCCGGCCCGGCACGGCCGGAGGGGGCAAGGGCGAGGCCTCGCTGGCGGTGCCCAGCTCGACGTACCGCCACTGTGGGGCCTGCTCCGGGATGTGGAGGGTGTTGCCCTCGACGGTGATGTGCCGGATCGACTCGGAGCGCGTCTCGTGACCACGGAGCAGGAGCCAGCTCGGGAGCACCAGGACCAGCAGGGCGATCCCACCGCCCACCAGGAGCGATGGACGGCTGCTGCGTCGAAAACCGGCGAGCACGTCGGAGCCTGCGTCAGGGGACATGAGGGACGTTCTCGGGCAAGGGGGGCAGCTCTCCCGCGGCGCGGGCCTGCGCCACCGTGAGGTGGAAGGCGAAGAGGTCGAGGTCCGCGGCATCGAGCTGGAGATCCCCCAGCGTGCGCCGCGCGAGGAGGAGGTCCGGCAGCGGCGCACCACCCCGGGTGACCGCGCTCTCCAGCCGCTGCACCACGTCGCGGGCGAGGGGCAAGGTCCGGTCCATGAGGCGGCTGCGGCGATCGAGCGCCGCCTGTCGTTGCTGGGCGAGCGAGGCGAGGTCTCGGGTGCTCGCCGCTCGCAGGAGCTGCTGCGCCTCGCTGGCCGCCTCCGCGAGCGCCGAGGCGGCCTTCGCCTCGGCCTGACCATGGTCGAAGACGGGCAGGGGGACGCTGACGCCCACGAACAGGCTCTGGTGCTGGCTTCCCGAGGAGACGAACTGGTCCAGCAGGTAGCCGACCCGAAAGGTGGGATCCGGGATCCACCGGTTGCGGGCGAGGGCGAGGCTGGAGCGGGCCGAGGCCTCCTGCGCCTGGAGCGAGCGGAGATCGGGCCGGGCATCGAGGTTCGCCGCAGGGGCGGTCATCGCCAGGCGGGCCGAGAGGAAGGCCCGTGCGGCGTCGGGCGTGCCGAAGGGACGGCAGGGCAGGCCGACGCTCTGCGCACAGAGAAGGAGCGCCGCGGAGAGTCGCTCCCGCTCCTGCCCGAGGTTGGAGGCGTACTTCTCGGCCTCCAGCACCGCGCGGTCCACGTCCAGCCCGGCGATGTCTCCGCGCCTCTGTCGCTCGAGCTGGAGGTCGGCGAGGCGCTCCGCGTCGCGGACCGTGGCCTCGAGCGCACCGACGCGGATCTCGGCCGTGGCGACCTCGGAGATGCGTTCCAGGAGGTCGAACCACTTCTGGCGGAGGGTCTCGATGGCGTCGAGGAGCGCGGCGTCCCGCGCGGCGCGGCTGGCGGCCTGGCGCGCGCCTCGCTTGCCGATCTCCAGCGGCTGGCTGAGGCTGAAGGTGTAGTTGGGGACCTCGCTGAGCTTGTCGAGGCCGGGCGGGTTGGTCGGGCCGATGGCCAGAGCGCCCCACTGAAAGTCGAACCCCGGATTGGGGAAGACCTCCGAGCGAGTCACGTCGGCGTCGGCCTGACCGAGCTTCGCGCGCGCGGCAACCAGATCCGGAGAACGGGCCCACAGCAGCTCGGCGAGCTGCAGGTCTGCCGGGGAACTGGAAAGGTCGAGTGACTCCGGACTCGGCGCGGTGGCGGCGAGAGCCGTGGTCAGGACCCAGGTGGGGATCGCCACGGCTCCGCCGCGGAGCAAGGAACTTGCCACCTGTGAAATCAATGGGTTGGGAGTGAATCCGCCACGTCAGTGGCAAGCCCTTACAGGCGCGGGTGAAGCTGGGTTTCAGCAACGATCGGGGGCTCCGACGCCGCCGTACATCGGCTCCGATGCTTCTCGGAGCGCGCGGCGTACGCCGCGAAATGTCGACGGATGGTTGCCCCGTCTGCGAGGATGCAGGCTGCGGACGACGCGCTCCGCGCTCTCGCGATGCCGACCCGACCGAAGGCCCGAAGCGACCAGTTGCTCGTTCAGCGCACCGGGGAAGACACGCTGGTCTACGACGAGCGGAACCACCGCGCACTCTGCCTCGACGCACGGGCCGCGCGCGTCTGGCAGCTCTGTGACGGGAGGCGCAGCGAGCGCGAGATCGCCGCCTCTTACGGTGAGGGCGAGGCTGGTGCCGCCGTCGTGAGCTGGACCCTAGGAGAGCTGGAGAAGTCCGGGCTGCTCGAAGGCGAGGATGGCTCGTCGGCGCGTGCGGCGCTGAGCCGGCGGACGCTGATCAGGAACGTGGGGCTCGCGGCGATCCCGGTCATCATGGCGATCACTTCGCCGAGGGCGCGTGCTGCGGTCTCGACCTGCTCGACTTCGGGACAGGAGTGCGCGACAAGGCCGTGCTGCCCCGGGTTCACGTGCAATGCTTCGCTGATTTGTCAGTGAGCAGGGCGGGCCCGATGCTGCCGACCTTGCTCCGTGACACCTTCCGCGCGGCGCCGGTGGAGCGAGGCTCGGTACCGCCTTCCGTTCTCGCAGCAGCCGAGGTGTCCGGCGTCGAGGCGCTGGTGCGCCGGCGACTGGGGGACGATCCCTCGGACACGGAGCGGTTCCAGGCGCTGGAGCAGCTGCGCCGGGAGCGGTGGTTGGCGGCGGTGTTCGCCGCGTTCGCCGCGCACGGAATCCAGGCCGCGACGTTCAAGGGCTGGACACTGTCCCGGCTGTACGGACGCCCGGGACTGCGGCCCGTCGGCGACGTGGACCTGCTCGTTCGCCGCGAGGATCTGGGCCACGCGCGAACGGTCCTCGCAGGCTTCGAGGGCGGGGCCGAGGTGGATCTCCAGTCGGATCTCTCCCGCTACCTCCCGGACCGGAGCACGGAGGCGCTCCTGGCCGCGGCGGAGCGAGTCGACATGCCCGCCGGATCCATCCGCGTGCTCGCGCCCGCTGACCATCTCCGGCTGGTCTGCCTGCACCAGCTGCACCATGGCTCGTGGCGGCCGCTCTGGCTGTGCGACGTGGCGGTCCTGGTCGAGGCCCTTCCCCCCGATTTCGCGTGGAGCGAGTGCCTCCGGGGCAGCCGGCACCTGGGAGAAGGAATCCTGGCGCTGGTCGCGCTCGCGTGCCGCTGGCTCGGAGCACGTCCCCGGGTGGAACCGCCGTCCTCGGAGGTGCCGGAGTGGTTCGAACGGGCGGTCGGTCGTGCCTGGGACCGCGGGTACCGCCCATTGCCGGAGCGACTCGAGGGGATCTCCTGGACGCGCCTCCCCGCTGCGCTGCGGGCACGGTGGCCGGATCCGCTTTCATCGACGCTGCACCTCGATGCTCCATTCCGTGGTGTCCCGCGATTCCCGATCCAGATCGCGGAGCTGGTCCGGCGTGGTTCCCGCCACGCCGTCCGGCGCTTGCGCGGAGGTGGGACCGAGGTCGAGAGGAGGGGGAAGTCGTGAGACGACTGATTCCGTTCGCGCTTGCGGTCGTGCTGTTGATCGCGACGCGCGCCCATGCGGTCGACCGCGTCTGGGCCAACGCGGCCAACGGCGCCTGGAACACCGCCGCGAACTGGAACCCGGCCGGTGTCCCGACCGCTGCCGACGACCTCACCATCCCCTTCGCCGTGACCGTCTCCATCAACAACGGCGGAAACGGGTTGGCGAACTCGCTGACCATCACCTCCGGGGCGACCATCAACCGAGGCGGCGGGCGAGTGATGACGGTGACCGGCGGGATCACCGTCACCCCGAGCGGGAACGTCACGATCAACGTTCCCTTCACCGCCGCCAGTCTGACGAAGACCGGCAGCGGCACTCTGACGCTGACCGGACTTTCACTGAGCGGAGCTGGCGCGGAGGTCAGTGGAGCGGTCAACGTGACCGGCGGAACGCTGCTCCTGAACGGCCCGAACACGTTCACGACAGGCGGAACCGTGACTGTTGGCACCGGGGCGACGCTCACGCGCGCCGGTACCGGTACGCTGGCACCGGGAGGCGGGCTGACCGTGAACGGGGGCGCGGTGACCTTCCCTGCCTCAGGAGACCTGAACTCGGGCGGCCCTGTCACGCTCAATGGTGGGTCCATGACCTTCAACGCCTCGGGTGGGTTGAGCGCCACTGGCCAGACCCTCACCGTCGGTGCCGGGAGCAGCATCTCCACTACCGCCGGCGCGAGCATCAGTGTCGGGAGCGTGGCCATCAACGGCGGCTCGGTCTCCTTCGGTGGCAACGGCAATCTGAACGCCAGTGGGGCGGTGAGCGTCGGCGGCGGTGGGAGCCTCTCTTTCGCCGGGAGCGGGAACGTGTTCTCCCAGAGCTTCGCCCTCGCCTTGGGTTCCTCCTTCACCGTCAACTTCGCAACCGGTGGGGACCCGACGAACGTGATCCTCGCCGGTGGCAGCGGATCGCTGAACGGGACGGTGAACATCACCGGCACTCCGAACACCAACACCAGCTTCAACCTCGTGACCGGCGCCGGCAGCGTCGACATCACCGGCGTGACCCTCGGGTCGGCTCCCACCGGCTTCACCTTCGGGTTCAGGACGTCGGGGACCACCACGATCATCCTCGACGTGAGGACGAACCCCATCGTGCCGGAGACGACAGCCTCGGCGACGGGCTCGTGCGGCACGCCCCTCACCTGGCAGCACACCATCGGCGCGACGGCCAACGACCGGTTTCTCCTGGTCGGTGTCTCGACCGGTGCCTCGGCAGTCACTCCCCTGTCGGTGACCTTCGGCAGCCAGACCATGGGGCTCCTGACGAGCCGAACCAATGGAGCCTCGGGGGCTTTCCTCTACGGCCTGGTCGCTCCGGCGCGGGGAACCGGGACCATCACCGTGACGCTTCCCGCGGGTCCTTGCAGCGTTGTCGCAGGCTCGCTCTCGTACACCGGGGTGGCCCAGACGACGTCGACCGGCACGGCGGCCACCGCCGCCGGCACCGGGACCACCGCGTCGGCATCTCCCTCGACGGTCCAGGGAGACAAGGTCATCTCCGTCCTCGCCTCCAACGGGGCAACCTCGGCGACGCCTCAGGCCGGAGCCACGGTTCGCTGGTCTGCCACCCAGGGCACGCTTCTCGGGGCGGGGGACACGGCGAACCGGACGGGGGGAGGCACCTTCAACGTCACCATGAGCTGGACGCTCGCTCCGTCAAGCGAGTTTGCGCTCGTGGCCATTCCCATCCACGCGGCAGCCCCCACCCGAGCGATGGACCTCGTGGCCTCGGTGCGGGGCTCGGCGAGTGGGCCGGTCGTCTCGGTCCGCTCGGGGCCGGGATCGGATCTGGTCGGCTTCCGCGTCTGGCGTGAGGTCTCCGGCAGGCGCGAGCTGCTCACGCCCGGACTGGTCGCGGGCCCCGTCCTGACCAGCCGGGCCACCCTGCTCGCCGGGAGCGACTCGGGCTGGCAGGACCGCGCGGCGAGGCCAGGCGCCCGGTACCTGGTCGAATCGCTGCACGTGGATGGGAGCACGCGCTGGACCTACGCCGTGCCGGCGGGCGGTCCCGCGCCCACGTTCTCCGCAAGCCTTGTCTCCGCCGCTCCTGTGGTCCTCGACGAACGTCCCTCGGTGCGTAAGACGGCTGCGCTCGCTCTGGCCCTGACGTCCGACTCCCCGGACCAGGCGATGCAGTGGCAGCTCGCGGCCGCGGACGCAGTCAAGCTGGTGGTCGCGCGCGCCGGTGCGGTGCGTGTTCCCGCGGAGTCGCTCTTCGCCGCAGGCGTGCCGGTGGGAGCACCAGTCTCCGCGATCCAGCTCTTCCGCGCCGGGAGGGCTGTCCCCCGTACCGTCGTGTCCGCCGACGGCGCGACGCTCCGGCCAGGAGACTCGGTCGAGTTCTACGGATACGGCATGGACAGCCGCTACTCGGGGTCGGCGGTCTACTGGCTGGTCACGGGGCTCGGAGCCGGTCGTGACCTTGCGGCAGCCTCCTCGATCGCTCAGCCCACCGGGCCGGCCAGCTATCTCGCCTCGGTCGAGATCCGTGAGCGGCTCACCTGGTTTGGTGCAGCGAGGAACGGCGACGCCGAGAAGTTCTTCGGACCGGTGGTGGCCGGCACAGCCCGTCAACGGACGCTTCCCATCGACGCCCTCGACGTGTCAGGCGCGGGCGCGCGCCTCGAGGTGGGGTTGGTCGGACTGCTGGAGACTCCGCACTCGGTGACCCTCAGCGTCAACGGCCTGGCGGTGGGAGCGGTCGACTTCGACGGGGCGACGCCTGGGTTCGCGAGCATCGTTCTGCCACCCGGACTCCTCGTCCCCGGTGACAACGTGGTCGGGCTCGTCTCCGGGGCGGCCGGCGACCTGTCGCTCGAGCAGTACGTGCGCCTGGTCTATCCACGGCTCACCGCACGGGGCAGCGGCGCGCTGGATTTCACACTGTCCGCAGGAGCGTCCGCCCGGCTCGACGGCTTCGACCCAGCGCTCGTCCGGGTGCTGGACGTCACGGATCCCGACGCGCCGGTTCGGGTCGCCGTCCAGGATGCCTCGGGCGCGGCCGCTGTGCTGGCCACCGGCTCGGGCACGCGGCACCTGGTCGCGTACCTGCCCGAGGATGCCGTCGCTCCTTTCACGATTTCGCGGAACCTTCCCAGTGACTGGCATTCGGCCTCGGGCGCCGACCTGGTCGTGGTGGGACCGCGAGCGCTGTTCGCTGCGCTGCAGCCTCTCGTGGAGCGACGGCAGAGCGAAGGCCTCGCCGTCGCGCTGGTCGATGTCGAGGATGTCCAGGACGAATTCGCCTCCGGCGAAAAGAGCGTCGATGCGATCCAGGCGTTTCTCGGGCGGGCGCTGAGCGCCTGGCAGCGCAAGCCCCGATACCTGCTGCTTCTCGGAGCGGCGAGCTACGATCCCCGGGACTACCTCGGTCTCGGTGGGGATCTGGTGCCCAGCCTCGCGGTCCAGACCTCGGCGCTCGAGACGGTGTCCGACAGCTGGTTCGTCGGAGCTCCCGAGGCAAAGACGGTCTCGGTCGGGCGCCTTCCCGTTCGAACGGTCGCCGAGACTGAATCTCTGGTGGCGAAGATCCTCGGGCGACGGGAGGCGACCGCCCGCTCGCCATGGCTCCTCGTCTCGGACGCGCGCGGAACGAGCGACTTCCCGGAGATGATCGCGGACGTGCGGGCCACCCTACCCGATGCTCCCGCCACGGTGCTCGTCCGTGACAGCGACCCGAACGATGCCCTGCACCAGGACGCGCTCGACACGGCCACGCACCAGCGCTTCCTGGACGCGGCCCGGATGGGCCCCGCATTCGTCAACTACGTCGGACACGGGTCGCAGACGTTCTGGACGGGCGAGATCCACACTGTAGACGATGCGGCGGCCCTGGCCGGCAGTGACACCGGCCTCTGGGCGCACATGACCTGCAGAGCAAGCTTCTTCCAGGATCCGAGGCACCACAGCCTGGCGGTCGCGACGCTGCTCGCGCCGAGCGGCGGTGCATGGGGCGCCTGGGGAAGCACCGGGGACAACTATCCCGGCGACGACTCTGCGATGGGCCGGACGCTGGTGAAGTCACTGTTCGTCGACGGCAAGACGCTCGGCGAGGCGACGCGCGACGCGCTCGCGCTGGCGACCGACCAGGACGTGCGGTCGACCTTCGTCCTCCTCGGCGACCCGAGCGCTCGCGCGGTGGCGTCGCAGACGCAGGGGCTGACCGGGACGCCCAAGGCGGGTTCTTTCGGGTGCAGCGCTGCGGCTTCGGGTCCGGGAAGCGTCGCGGTGCTGCTTGCCTTGGTCGCATGGATCGCGAGCCTTCGGCGTCGCCGCTGGCGTTGAGGGACGGCGCCGCAAGGCTGAAGGCCGGTCGCTCGCCTGAAGCGACGCGAGGTGCTGGGACACCCACCGTCGCGCGTCGACCCGGTTCCGGCGTCGCTCGGGCGCGCACCGGCGCGCACAAGCCGAAAAGCGTGACAAGGTCGGAAGCTCGACCAGTCCGCCACCCGCTGCGAAGATGTCGTTGAGGTTCGGCGTCACTCGCGCCACGCCGTGCGTCGAGGGCGTTCGCCAGCCCCGGGCCGGAGGAGTCCAAACGCGTGCGGCGCTGGTGGGAGATCTGCCTGATCGGAGCGTGGCTGCTCGCGCTTCCGGTGCGCGCTGCAACCAACACCTGGGAGGGCGGGAACAACGATCAGTGGAACGCCAGCGGGAGCTGGTCGCTCAACCGTCCGCCGACCGCCACCGACGACGTCATTCTCGACAACCCCCGGAACATCCGGCTGACCACCGGGCCGAATGCCGTCGCCGGCACTCTCACCATCCGAAACGTCGGCCGGAACTTCAGGCTCAACGCGAACGGCGGACGCACCCTGACGGTCTTCGGCACCGTCAGCGTGGACAATGCGAACAACGCCGCACTCGCGCTTCCATTCACCACTGCGAGCGGCGGGTCGACGGCGCCCAACGTCAGCAAGAGCGGCGCGGGGACGCTGACATTCCCCGAGGCCAGCACCATCGCCGGCAATCTGTCTCTGTCCGCGGGAACCCTGACTGCCCAGAGCACCCTGTCCGTCGGTGGCGCCCTCACCGCAACCGGCGGGACCTTGAATGCCCAGAGCACCCTCTCGGCCGGAGGAATCAGCATCGGTGGGGCCACCGTGACCTCCGCCGGAACGGTGACGGTGTCCGCCGGAGCGGTGACCGTCAGTAGCGGAAGCCTCACCGCGCAGAGCACCCTCAGCGCGGGGACGATCGGGGTCCCCGGCGGAACGCTGACTGCCCAGGGCAACGTCACTGCGACCGGGGCGGTGACCATCAGCAGCGGTGGAACCCTCGCCTTCCAGACCACCGCCAACCTCTCGGCCGCGAGCTTCAGCCTCGACGCCGCCTCGACGCTGAGCCTGAACTTTTCGAGCACGACGGTGGTCACGCACCTCACGGTGTCCGGGAACGCGGTCGTCGGTGGGACGGTGAGCCTCACCGGCTCGACGCCGAGCGTCGCGAACAGCCCGTATCACCTCGTCACCGCGACGGGCGGCACCATCGACTTCACCGGAATCACGCTAGGAACTGTTCCCACCGGGCTCACCTTCGGATTCAGGATCCTCGGCAACGTTCTAGTGATGGACGTCAGGCAGAACCCGATCGCCATCGATGCGGTGACCTCGATCACCGGAACCTGCGGCGCCGGGACCATCTCCTGGCAGCACACCGTTGGCGCCACCACCAACGACCGGCTGCTCGTCGTGGGAGTTTCCACCGGGAGCAACACGGGCAGCGCGCTGCCCACCTCCGTCACCTTTGACTCCCAGACCACGACCGCGCGCGGCGGGGACAATGCCGGCACGACGCAGGTCCAGATCTACACGCTGACCGCGCCGGCCCGGGGCACGCACACCATCACCCTGACCTTCCCCGGCGGCAGCAGCTGCTTCGTGGTGGCCGGCGCCGTCTCCTACACCGGGGTGAGCCAGAGCGCTCCCATCGGCGCCGTTACCAGCAACACCGAGACCGGCAACACGCCCCTGCTCGCGACCGTCACCGTCCCCAATCTGCAATTGCACGACAAGGTGTTCGGCGTCCTCTCCTCGAACACAGCGACCTCCGCCACCCCGGTCCAGACCAACGTGACCGCCCGCTGGTCCGCGCTCAATGGCACGGAATACGGGACAGCGGAGACGCTCGCCTACTCGGGACCCGCGGGGGGCTCGACGACGCTCTCGTACAACATGGGGCCTCCGACCTCGCAGTTCTGGTCTATGGCCGCCGTGCCGATCCACGCGGCGAACCCCAATGCCGCGGCACCCGGAGCTCCGGAGCTCCGCTGGTCAGGCGGACGCGCGGTGGTGTCCTGGAGGCTCGGTCCGGCCTCGGACGTCGTCGGTTTCCGAGTATGGAGAGAGGCCGGCGGCCGCCGTGAGCTCCTCACCCCCGGGCTCGTAGCCGGCCCCGTGCTGACCAGCCGCGCCACGCTGATGGCGGGGAGCGAGCCGGGCTGGGTCGACTCCCGGCCGGTTTCCGGAGCGACCTATCTGATCGAGTCGCTGCACACGGACGGAAGCACCCGGTGGACGTCGGCGACGTCGGCGTCGGGGAAGGCGCCCGTCCTTTCTGCGGAGCTCCTCGGATCGTCGCCTCCCGCGGTTCTCCCGGAGCAGGGGACGCTCCGGGTCGAGCCCGCGGATGCTCCTCCGGTTGCCGCCCGCCCCGGATCGCGTGCGTTCCAGTGGCGGCTCGCCGCGGGTTCAGCGGTGAAGATCGCGGTCGCGTCCTCCGGCGTCGTCCGGGTCCCGGCCGAGTCGCTGTTCGCTGCGGGCCTTCCGGTCGGAACCCGGGCTTCGTCCATCCAGATGTTCCGTGAGGCCCGCCCGATTGCGCGGACGGTGCTCGCGGCGGACAACCGCACTCTCCAGCTGGGCGATGCCGTCGAGTTCTACGGGTACGGGATGGACAGCCGGTACTCGGGCACCGCCGTCTACTGGCTCACCTCCGGGGATGGGATGGGGGAGGAGATCCGCGCCGCGCCCGGCACGGTCCAGGACGCGGGGAGCGCTTCGTTCCTTGCTGCGGCGGAGTTCCGTGAACGGCTGACCTGGTTCGGGGCGGCACGCAACGGAGACGCGGAGAAGTTCTTCGGCCCGGCGATCTACAGCCAGGCGCGCCAGCGGACCTTCACCCTCGAGGCGGTCGACCTCGCCAGCGCAGGGGCGCGGCTCGAGCTTTCGGTGCAGGGACTGACCGAGATATCCCACGCAGTGAACGTCATACTCAACGGCCTGCCGCTCGGGACCCTGTCCTTCGAGGGAGCAATCCCGGCAAGCATCAGCTTCCCGCTTCCCCCCGGGAGTCTCGTGCCCGGCGACAACATCGTCGGCCTGGTCGCGCCCGCTCCGGGGGACATCTCCCTTGAGCAGGTCGTCCGCCTGGTCTACCCACGGCCGACGTTCCGCGGTACCGGCGCGCTCGATTTTACCCTCGAGGGCGGGATGGCGACCCGCCTCGAGGGCTTCGACGCTGCGCGCACCCAGGTGCTGGACGTGACCGATCCGGACGCGCCGGTGCGCCTCCGTACCGGGGACGCGTCGGGAGCGGCAGCGATCCTCGCGGTGGGCGCCGGCACGCGACACCTCGTCGCCTATCTCGATACGGACGTGGCGGCGCCCGCCTCGGTCCTCCCGAACCGCCCGAGCTCGTGGAACGCGGCCGACGGCGCGGAGCTGGTCATCCTCGGCTCGTCCGGGCTCTTCGATGCAGTGATGCCGCTGGTGGAGCGCCGCAAAGCCGAAGGTCTCAGCGTGGCGCTGGTGGACATCGAGGACGTCCAGGATGAGTTCGCGTCGGGCGAGAAGAGCGTGGACGCGGTGCGCGGCTTCCTCCAGCACGCGCTCAAGGCCTGGGTGATGCCGCCGCGGTACCTCCTGCTGCTCGGCGCGGCCACGTACGATCCGCGCGATTACCTCGCGCTCGGCGGGGACCTCGTGCCGAGCGCGGTGGTCCAGACCGATGCGCTCGAGGCGGTGTCCGACAGCTGGTTCGTCGGAGTTCCCGGAGCCGAGTCGATGTCCGTGGGCCGGCTACCGGTGCACACCGCGGCTGAGGCAGCGGCCGTCGTGGCAAAGATCCTCGCCCGGCGCGAGGCAGATGCGCGCTCGCCGGTGCTCCTCGCCTCCGACGCCCTGGGAACAAGCGACTTCCCGGAGATGACCGCCGACCTCCGGACCATCCTGCCCGACGCGCCGGCCACGGTGATCGTCCGCGGCACGGATCCGGACGATGTCCTGCACCAGCGATTCCTGGACGCTGCGCTGACTGGCCCGGCCCTGGTGAACTACACCGGCCATGCCTCCCAGCTGTTCTGGAACGGGAACCTGCACACGGTGGCCGACGTCGAGCCGCTCTCCCACGGAGGAACAAGCCTCTGGGTGCACATGACCTGCCTCACCGGCTTCTTCCAGGATCCGCGCCGGCAGAGCCTGGCGGTCGCCACGCTCCTCAGCTCAGCCGGCGGCGCCTGGGGCGCCTGGGCAAGCACGTCGATGACCTACCCCACCGACCACCCTGCGCTGAATCGTGCGTTGGTGAGGGCCCTGCTGGTGGAGGGGAGGACGCTGGGAGAAGCCACCCGAGAGGCGCTGAGCGGCGTCTCCGATCCGGACCTGGCGAACACATTCGTGCTCCTGGGCGACCCGAGTGCGCGGGCGGTGACTCGGTCCACCGCCCCGCTCGCCACAGCGCCGAGATCGAGCGCCCTGGGCTGCACCACCGCTCCCGAGACGACCAGCACCCTCGTCGTGCTGCTGGCCGTCGGGGTGTGGCTGGCCGGGTTTACGCCTGCCCGAGCCCGGGCGCGCAGCCTGCCGCGCCGCTGAGCGGGCGGGATCGCCGGGTCAGTCCTCCAGCCGCTTCAGGAACGTCGGGTAGCTGAGACCCAGAACCCTCGCCGCCTCGACCCGCCGCCCGCCGAGCTGGCCGAGCACGTGCCGCACGTACTTCTTCTCGATGTCCTCCAGCGGGCGCGGGTCGCCGGTCACCACGAAGCTCCCCGGCGGCGCCGAGCCCTCGACCGGCTCGCGCATCGTCATCAGTAGAGACAGCGTCAGCTCCGGCCCCGCCTCGAGCACCAGCGCTCGCTCGAGCACGTTGCGCAGCTCGCGAACGTTTCCCGGGAAGGGGTAGTTCTGCAGGCGCGCCCGGGCCTGCTCGCCCAGGCGGAAGCCTTTCCGCCCCAGCTCCTGTCCCAGCTCGCTCAGCAGCTGCTCGGCCAGAGGCAGGACGTCCTCGGGCCGGTCCCGGAGCGAGGGCACGTGGATGGCGAAGACGCTCAGCCGGAACCACAGGTCCTCGCGGAACCGACCTTCGCGGATCTCCAATTCGAGATTGCGGTTGGTCGCCGCCACCACCCGGGCAGTGCTGCTCTCCTCGCTGCTGCTCCCCACGCGTCGGAAGCGCCCCGAGTCGAGATACGTCAGGAGCTTCGCCTGCAGCGGCAGCGGCAGCTCGCCCACCTCGTCGAGGAAGAGGGTTCCCCCGCTGGCAACCTCCACCAGCCCGCGGCGAGCCTGCTTGGCGTCGGTGAACGCGCCCTTCTCGTGGCCGAAGAGCTCCGACTCCACCGTGGTCTCCGGCAGCGCGGCGCAGTTCACGTGGACGAAGGGCGCGTTGTCTCCCGCCCCGAGCGTGTGGACGTGACGGGCCAGCACCTCCTTGCCCGCTCCGGTGGGCCCGAGGAGGAACACCGGGCTGCGGGGCGAGGTGGCGATCCGGTTCAGCATCTCCAGCACCTGGCGCATCGCCGCGGATCGGGGAGGCACCAGGCGCCGACGCCCGGACAGCTCCGCCTCCACCCGGCTCAGGCGCTCCCGCAGGTTCTGCTCGCCCATCGCCCGCTGGGCGCGCATCACCAGGTCGGTGAGGTCCACCGGCTTGGCCACGTAGTCCGCGGCGCCGGCGCGGATGGCGTCCACGGCGCTCTGGATGTCGCCGTGCGCGGTCACCATCACCACCGGCGTGCCGGGCAACTGGGCCTTCAGCTCCGGCAGGTAGTCCAGCCCGTCGCCGTCGGGGAGGCGCCGATCCAGCACCACCAGCTCGGGCGCGGCGCGCTCCACCGCCACGCGGGCCTCGTGAAGCGAGCGGGCGAGCACCACCGGGTGACCCTCGCGGGCGAGCGCCGCCTGCGCCAGCGAGGAAAAGCCTCGATCATCATCGACCAGAAGGATGGACCTGCTCATGAGGGAGTCGTTCCCAGCCCGAGCTGCACCGTGAAGCGGCTCCCCGTCGCCGTTCGCTCGAACGCCAGCGACCCGCCCTGTCGTTCCA